>Ga0308173_10001505_pt1 | contig 11703 bp, 12 predicted proteins | sample PhyPR1_FD_203716 | JGI IMG/M metagenome (GOLD analysis project Ga0308173, IMG submission 203716) | Soil microbial communities from UC Gill Tract Community Farm, Albany, California, United States - DLSLS.P.R1 | ecosystem: Environmental > Terrestrial > Soil > Agricultural land | place: USA... | reverse complement strand
GCTTGTAGGCGATGTCGCTGGCGATCTCGTGTACGCCGTCGTGCTCGATCTCATCTGCTCGGGCGCTGGCGGCGACGTCGACCTGCTTGTCCATGTGCGCGCTCCTGTCGGTGTGAAGTGCCAACGGTGGCGCGGGGCAAAGCGCATGCCCGTCGAGGAGCCACATCGTGACGCGGTGGGACGCTCGACCGTCGTTCAGGCGTACTCCACCAACCACGATGCCCGAACTCAGCCCTTCGCGCCGCCGCATCAGCACGCGCGCGCTCGCATTCTCATCGGTCGCGCTCCTCCTCGCCAATGTCATCGCCTGCGGCGGCGGGGCAGGTGATGGCCCCGACGTTCGCGGTGCGGGTCTCCGCACCGCACCGCTCGACGAGCAGGGGCGCGCCCAGGTCTACGCCGCCGCGCTCCGCCAGGCATTCGACGTCGACAGTGCCCTCGTCCTTCTTGTCGATCCGGCCATCCTCCCGCGCAACGGCACCTTCGCCCGCGACACGAAGCTGAGCGACGACGTGGTCGGCGCGATGCGGAACGCGGGGGTCGCGCGCGGCACCTGCGAGACTGCGGAAGACCAGAGCCATGCGCCGCGATGCGCCGCACCCGGTCCCGGCTACGTCGTCCGCTTCTCCGACGTCTACCAGGCGAAGGGCGACACCGTCCGCGTCTTCCTCGCCGCGCAGCGCTTTCGCACGACCACCGGGCTCGGTCCCTCGCAGCGCTTCGCCTTCGAGACGGGCTTCGAGGTCGTGAAGCAGGGCAGTGGCTGGCGCGTCGCCCGCGAGGGGCGGCGGGTCGCGAAGTAGCGGCCGCGGCCTTGCGCGTTAGGCCTGGCGGCGTCTGGCGCGCGCGCGTCGATCGCCCCAGATTCTCCTGATCCTCACCCCGTGCTCATGCGTCATCTCGCAAACTGCCTTCTCCCGCTCGCCGTCATCGCCGCCTGCACGCCGAAGAAGCTGCCGACACCGTCGCCACATGACGCGGCATCGCGCGAGGAGGTCCTTCTGACTTCACACGACCTGGCGCCGGGACGGCACTGCCGCATCGTCGACCCCGCCGTGCCGCTGCCTAACGTGACGGCGGTCCTCGACACCGCGGCGATGCCCGAGTACCTGCGGCAGGCTGGCGTCGCCGCCGACACGGGCTACGCCGTCTTCTCCCTGCGCTACGACTCCACCGGTGGCCCGGTGCGGGCCCGCTTGATCGACGCGACGTTTGCGGACTCGCTCACCGGCCAGCTCGAGCTCGCGGTCGCGTCCGGAATCGTTCCGCGCGCGGAAGGCAGCCGACTCGCGGCACGGCTGCGCATCGACCTCGCGCCCGCCCCGACTTATCGCCTCGGCAGGAGCGAATACTGCGAGCCGGAGATCCTGTTGCGGCGCGTAGGCACCAACCCGCGATTGATCGCGGAGCCGAGGGGGCCGTCGGCGTCGCGATCGGTCACCGTCTACAAGTACGAGGTCGCTGTGTCGCCGCGGGGTAACATCGAGTCGCTGCGCTTCATCTCGCCGATCGACGGGGAGCTCGAATCGGACCTGCGCACCTCGCTCATCGGGCAGCAGTGGCAGCCCGCGCTCGACGACGGCGCACCCGTCGCCGCGCACGCGACGAAGACGATCTCGCTCGAGATGAGGGTGGAGCGACGGACCGTCGAGGGACCGTAAGGCTCCGCGGCTAGAAGCCGAGGTACGCCCTGACCCGCGGCTCGATGCGGTCGGGCGACCATAACGGCGACCACACGAGGTTCACCGTGACGTCTGCGACGCCGGGCACCGCCTTCGCCGCGCGCTCGGCGTCGCCCATGAGCTGCGGGCCGCTCGGGCAGGCAGGAGATGTGAGGCTCATGTCGACCTTCACCGAACGATCGTCAACGGCGATGTCGTAGACGAGGCCGAGGTCGATGATGTTGAGGTTGAGGTCGGGATCCTTGACCCGCCGCAGCGCCATCTTCACCTGATCGACGGTCGGCGGCGGCTCGCTCGCGTCGAAAGTGGGCGCGGCTGCGCTCTCACTCGTGGGGGCGGGAGTCGCGTCCGCCGGCGTTTCGCGGGGCGGGGTGGGGGTAGGGCTCGAGCTGGCGACTGGAAGATCCATGTGGAGATCCATGATTGAATCTCGCCGCTGTCGATGGCGGTGACAAGCGCCGCCCCGGTGCTGCTCCTGCTAGTGCTTCTTCGCCGTGCTCTTCTTCGCGGGCGACTTCTTCGCGGTCGCCTTGCTCGACGAGGACTTCTTCACCGTCGCCTTGCGCGCCGAGCTCTTCGACCTGCTCGACTTCGCCTTCGAGACGTGGCGCGAGTTCTTGCGGTGGCTCCCGGCGCCGCGGCTGCGGCGCGAGCGGACCGGGCGCTCCGGGCGGTTCCAGCCGACCGCGCGATCGGCGCGGAAGCTGGCCGGCCAGGCGAGGACGCCGTCAGGCCCGTCGGTGACCGCGAGCGCGGCCGCATCGGCGAGATCGGAGCGGACGTCGGAGATCACCTTCGCCGGCTGGCGGGCGCGCGCCGCATGGACGCGATTCGTCAGCAGGATGACGAACATCTCGCGGTCGGGATCGATCCAGATCGAGGTGCCGGTGAAGCCGGTGTGGCCGTAGGCACGGTCGCTCAGGTACGAGCCGCAGCCGCCGTTGTTGTCGCAGGTGTCCCAGCCTAACGCGCGGGTGCCGACCGCGGCGCGCGTCGTGAACAGCCGGACGGTCGAGTCGGCGACGATGCGGACGCCGTTGTAGACACCGCCGTTGAGCATCATCTGGGCGAAGATCGACAGGTCGGCGGCGGTGCTGAACAGGCCGGCGTGGCCGGCGACGCCGCCTAACGCGTAGGCGTTCTCGTCGTGGACCTCGCCGCGGAGGGGATAGCCGCGGGGCGGCGTGACTTCGGTCGGGGCGATCCGCACGCGGAGCGAATCCGCGGGGCGGAAGAAGGTGTCCGTCATCCCGAGCGGGGCGTAGACACGCTCGGCGAGGAAGGCGTCGAGCGACTTCCCGCTCACCGCCTCGACGACGAAGCCGAGCATGTCGGCACCGAGGTCGGAGTACTCGAAGCGGGCGCCGGGGCGTGCCTCGAGCGGAGTCTCGATCACCATCTGCCGCGCCTCTTCCGGCGACCTCGCGATGCGCCAGAGATCGCGACCCGCGGGGAGGCCGGAGCGGTGCGTGAGGAGGTGGCGGAGCGTGACGCTGTCCTTCCACCCGCCGGCGAAGCCGGGGATGTACTGACTGACGGGGGTGTCGAGCTGGATCTTCCCTTCATCGAAGAGGACCATCAGCGCCGTCGTGGTGCCGATGACCTTCGTCAGCGATGCGAGATCGTAGATGCTGCTCTCGGGGATGACCGGCTCCGAGGTCTTGTCCCAGTCGAGGTAGCCGAACCCCTTCTCCCAGACCGACGAGCCCTTCCGGCCGACGACGACGGCTGCGCCGGGGTAGCCGCCCGCCTTCACGCCACGGGCGACGACGCGATCGATCGCGGCGAGGCGCTCGGCCGACATCCCGACGGTGCGCGGAGCAGCGACGGGGAGCCCGGTCGAGGGAGCGGTGGCGGCAGCGATCGCGAGGCGAACGGAGGAGCCAGCGTTAGGCGCGCTCGAGGAGAATGCGGTCGTGATGACGTTCGACGGCGTCGTGGAGGATTCGTCGGCGTTGCGGACTGTGATGCTTTCGGGCGCGGCAAGCGTGATGCCTTCGTGCTGGACGAAGGCGGTGGCGCGAACCGCGGGTGCGGCCGCCATTGCCAGATTGAAAGCGATCAACAGAGAGACCACGTCGACTCCTCGAGACTTCGGTACGGCTGGAAAAGCGCTGCGCTCGTACAACCGGGACGATCCTTCCGGGTTGACGATACGCATGGAGCGTGCGAATGTCCCAACTGCAAGTACAGTCGGGACTTACGTATTTCGCGGCTGTGGTGGGTGTCCCCGCGATTTCCCCTGTCAATACCGGGTGGTGGACAGGATGTTCCGCGGGATTCGATAGATCGCACCGGATGCCCGAAATGTCTAGTGTGAAGACGAGCAACGAGTTGACCCGTCACCGCTGCGAAATCGGTTGAGGCTGGTTCCGGAGATCTTCCGCGGCAGCAAACCATTCTCAGCGCTGGGAGTGACGAACCAGCAGACTCCATGGAACCAGAGCACCTCGTGATCCGGCGCGCGATCGATGGCGACGAAGGAGCGTTACGAACGCTCTGGACCCGCCACGCACCGCACATCGATGCGATCGTGCGCCGGCTGGTCGGGGATCCCGACACCGCGGCGGACGTGGCGCAGGAGGTGTGGATCCAGATCTTCCGCGCCCTCCCCGGCTATCGAGGCGACTCGCAGTTCGGGACCTGGGCGCACCGGATCGCGGTCAACCGGACGCTGAACGCGATGCGTCGCACGAAGCGGATCGCCAGCCGTGAGGCACCGATCGAGGAGGACAGCGCGACGGTGGAGCACGACTCGGAGCGGGCGATGCTCGCCGCGTCGATCGACGACGCCGCGAAGCAGCTCTCGCCGGGAGCGCGGATGGTGTTTCTGCTGCACGATGTCGAAGGCTATACGCACGAGGAGATCGCCCAGGAGCTCGGGATCACCTCTGGAGGATCGAAGTCGCAACTGTTCAAGGCGCGAGCGAAGCTTCGACGCTTGCTCGCCCATGTGATCGATGGCCCATCACGACCGGACGCACGCCATGCTACACCTATCAGCTGAACGACTCGCGGCACTCGCCGACGACGAGCCGACGACGACCGAGGGGGAACACCTCGCCCGCTGCGCGACCTGCGCCCGCGAGCGATCGGCGCACCGCTCGCTGCGCTCGCTCGCGATCAGTGATCGCGCCGCGGCGATCGGCGCCTCGCCACTGACGTCATGGGAGACGCTCCTGCCCGCGCTGCGAGCCGAGGGGCTCATCGCCGACGCGGCGGCCGGAGGCGTCTCGCCTAACGGGAAGGGCCCGCGGGTTCTCCGGTTCGAGCGCCGCTGGGCGCACTCCGGACTCCTGCGCGCCGCGGCCGCTGTCATGCTCGTTGCTGTCGGGCTGGCGGCAGGTCGCTGGTCGGCGGGACAGCCGCCGGTGCCAGGACTCGCCGCGGGCAAGGACACCCTCACGGCACTCGTCGGCGACACGACGCTCGTCTTCCAGAATGCGTCGCAGGCGCTCGCGGCACTCACGCGCTACGAGCACGGCTACCAGGCGGCTGCCGAGTTCCTCGCGCTCCACGACACCGCGTCGCGGGTCGAGGGACGCGAAGCATACCAGGCGCGCCTCGCGACGCTCGACCAGGTCGCGGCCGCGACTCGGCAGGGGCTCGAGGAGACGCCTTACGATCCGGTCATCAACCGCTACTACCTGTCCGCGCTCGGCGCGCGACAGGCGACGCTGCAGCAGCTCAGCAGCTCGCTGCCGCCAACCGTGCAGGTGGGGGGATACTGATGCAGCGGGAACGGCGGGAATGGGAGTGGGAATGGGAGGGAAACTTCCTGAGAGGGATGTTCCTTGGCGGGGTGGTCGTCGCGTTAGGCGCGTTGGGCCCGGCGAGTGCCGGTGCGCAGGACGTGACGCCGGCGCCGACACCGCCCGCGCGGGGGCAGATCTACGTGCAGGCGGCGCCGATGGCGCGGACGGCGACCCCGGATGGCTGGCTCGGGATTCATTACGTCTGCGAGATCGAGACCTGGTCGAAGAACGGGGAGCTGTTCGTGAAGCACAGCGGGTATCCGCTCGTCGCCGCGGTCGAGCCGGGGTCTCCGGCCTATCGCGCGGGAATCGAGGCAGGGGACACGATCATCGCCTACAACGGTGAAGACCTCGATGGCCGGGTCTTCTCGCTGACGAAGCTCCTCAAGCCGGGCTCGAAGCTGAGCGTGCGCATCCATCGCGCGAAGGGGAGCTACGACATCCCGGTCGTCGTCGCCCGTCGCGCGCGCTATGCCCCCGACGTCGGCGCAATCGCGCCGCGCGTGCGAGTCGAGATCGACTCGGTGACCGGACTCGCGCAGCGCATGGTGATCCGCCGCAGCGAGACCCCGCGCTCGATGACGATCGTGACCGACGCCGGGACGCCGACGCCGGCCTTGCCCGCGCTACCGGCGGCGCCGGCCGCTGCACCGTTCGTGGTGTGGAGCACGACCACCGCCCTCGCCGGTGCCGAGCTGGCGCGCGTCACTCCAGACCTCGGTGAGTCGTTCGGCGTCAGGCAGGGCGTGCTGGTGCTCTCGGTCGGCGCGAACACACCCGCGGCGCGCGCGGGACTGCGTGGTGGAGACGTGATCACGCGCGTTGACGGCAACGACGTCGACACGCCGCGTGAATTTCAGCGATCGCTGCAGAACGCGAGCGACGACGCAGTCAAGCTGACGATCGTGCGGAAGCGGAAGACGATTGAAGTGAAGATGGGCTGGTAGGTTCGGCGTCCTGGCGTTCGAGCTTTCGGGTGGCCGGGACGAGGGACTTGTGGATCGCGAGCGCTGCGATCGCGCCGTCACTCGCTGCGCAGATGGCGAGCTGCGGTCCGGGCACCAGGTCACCCGCGGCGAAGACGTTGCGCACCGTCGTGTGGTAGTGATCGTCGACGATCACGTGCCCTTCCTCATCGCGGTCGCAGCCGAGCTGGACGCCGAGGTCATCGCTCGGGTACTGGCCGATGGTGAAGAAGATCTGCTCGCAGCCTAACGGTTCGCGCCCTTCGAACACGAGGGAGCGGAGCTCACCCTCGCGGAAGTTGATGCGAGTGATCGGCTCGTCGATCACCGGGATCTGCAGCGCGGTCAGCTTGCTGCAGTATTCGTCAGTGAGCTCGGGGTCGGTGCCGTTGGTGCAGACGATGATGTCGCGCGTCCACGTCGTCAGGTTGAGCGCCATCCCGACAGCGCGGCGGCCCTTGCCGATGACGACGGTCTTCTTGCCGGTGGCTTCGTAGCCGTCGCAGTCGGGACAGACGTGAGCGCGGTCGCCGTAGATGTGCTCGAGGCCGGGGATGTCGGGCCAGACATCCTTGATGCCGATCGCGAGGAGGAGACGCCGGCCGACGACACGCGTCCCGCCCTCGACCTGGAGCTCGAAGTGCTCCTCGGATTTGTGGCTGACGCAGAGGACATTGCCGTCGATGAGCTCGACGCCATGCTTCCGGCACTCGTCGCGGCCGCGGCCGCGCAGCTCGGCGGGGCGGATCCCGGGGAGGCCGAGGAAGCCATTGATGCCGCGCGTCTCCCAGTTGCGGGGATCGCCGGAGTCGACGACGACGACGCTGTGGAGGTAGCGCGCGAGCCAGAGCGCGGCGGACAATCCCGCGGTACCGCCGCCGACGACGGCGACGTCGTAGAGCGGCACACCGGTATCATCGAGTGTCGGCGCCGGGTGGGCGCCGGGAGTCGGATGCGTCATGTCGCACCCACAGAAGGCAAAAAAGAGTCCGCGACCGCTCGAGCGGTCAGCGCACCTTGCCGGGGGGGAGCGCGTACAGCAGGCGCAGCGTCGCGAGGTCGGCGCGCGACAGCTCGAGCGAATGTGCCTCGCTCGCCATTATGTCGCTGTCGCTCTTCGAGTGATTGAGCCCGAAGAGGTGTCCGATCTCGTGCAGCGCGGTCGCGCGGATCCAGTCGGGGCCGAGCGTCTGCCCGGTGGTCGCGTGAGTCGCGATGGTGATGTCGCCGGCGACGAGCCAGCGGTACTGATCCCAGGTCTGCAACGTCTGCCCGATCGTCCCGTCGGTCGTGAAGCGGTCGATCCAGTGGATGCGGACGTTCGCGCCGGCGGAATCGCTGGTGAACTGCGCGCCGATCGGCGCACCGGCCGCGGTCCAGGCGTTGAACGCAGCGTGCACGCTGTCGACGTACTCCGGCCGCCACTCGGTCGCGGCCGTCGTCGGCGCGATCCAGACGCGGAACACCGTCGACTCGGGCCAGCGGACGAGCTCCGCGTCCTGCTCGTCGATGATGTCGTCGATGTACGTGCCGGGGGCGCCGAGCCGGATGTGGCGCTGGATCTCCTCGAGGTCGCGGGCCGGCGCGGGGTTTCCCGAGCGAACCTGGCGTCCGCGCACCTCGCCGCCGCGCGGAGCGGTGAGCGCGATGGTGGCCGTGCTGTCTTCGGAGTCTGTCGCGCTGCTGTCGGGCGACGAGACCGAGCTGTCCGCCGAGGCTGTGACCGCGCGGGCGTGTGGTCGCGGCGCGGTGTAGATCAGCGAGCCGACGCCAGCGGCGACCGCGCCGACGAGGGCGACGGCGACCCAGTCGGCGCGGCGCATCTGCCTAACGGACCGGGCCGGGGGGAAGCGAGTAGAGGAGCTTCATCGTCATCCGGTCGGCGGGAGACAGATCGCGGACGCGGACGCGCGGCGTCATGATGTTCGCGACGTCGGAGGTGTGGTCGAGCCCGAGCATGTGGCCGACCTCGTGTAGCGCGATCGCGCGCACCGACGAGCGGTCGAGCGCCTCACCACCATCGTGATGGACGGCGAGCACGATGTCGGCATCGACGATCCACCAGTGATCGTCGCGCGCCCAGCGGGTCTTGCCGCTGATCGGGGCGCTGAACTGGTCGATGAAGCGGACATGGACATCGGCGTTCGCCGAGTCGGAGACGAAGGCGAAGTGCACCGGGATCCCGGTCGCCGCCCACGTCGAGAATGCGCCACGCACCTGGTCGACGAATCCGGGCTGCCAATCGGGAATGTCGCTCGTCGGCTGGACCCAGACACGGAGAGGCTGCTTCGTGCGGTCGTGCCAGCGGGCAAGTGCCGAGTCGCGGGTGAGAAGGATCTCGCCGATGTAGGTCCCGGGCTCCGCCTGCTGCAGCTTGCGCTTGACCTCGGCCACATCGCGTCGGCCGCGGGTACTGCGCGCGCTCGTGTACGCGAGCGAGCCCTCTGCGCTCGCCTCGTGCGGAGCGCTTGGCCGCGCGTACGGAAGCGCGGCGGTCGCGGCCGCGACCACGGCGAGAGTCAGTGAAGCGATCAACAACGGCTGCTTCATGGGGGGACCCACTCCTGCTTTGGCGCCGACAGAAACGACTCGATCAGAGCGAAGAAGCGCTCGGGTGCTTCCCAGAAAGGCATGTGTCCCGATCCAGGGACGACGACCAGCCTTGCCGAGGATCCGAGAGTCTGGACGAGCTCACGGGTGGACTCGGAGGGAAGCAGATCGCGCTCTGCATGAATGACGAGCACAGGCACTGGAAGGGCACGGAGGAGTGCCCTCCAGTCATACCCCTCGCGCCGCAAATGGGCAGCGACGGCCGCTCCTGTGACGCTCGTCGCACGCGGAGGGGAGAACATCGCGGCCAGCTCGCGGTCGGCGAACCATGCCGGATAGACCGCACGCGAGTGCGCGCTCTGCACGTTAGGGTCGTCGCTCCCGAGCGAGGACGGCGGATGCCGGTCGAGCACCGCCCGCTCGGCGGGGGTCAACCGGGCGAGTGCGGCCGCGTCGAAGGCGGGCATCCAGGCACTGGTCGCGCCGACCGGACAGACGGCGACGACCGCGCGCGTTCCGGCGAGGTCGCGCTCGGCGGCGAGCAGCGCAATCCCACCACCCCACGAATGCCCGAGGAGGTCCCAGCTGGCGATGCCTAACGCCTCGCGAATCGCGCCGACGTCACCGGCATCGTGCTCGACCCGCGCCTTCTTCGCGCCGGGGGGCGGTGGGGTCTGTCCCCGGCCGCGCTGATCATGGAAGAAGAGCTGCCGCTTCGCGGCGAGAGGGGAGAGCGCGGGCCACAGAAGCGAGTGATCGTAGAGCAGTCCACCGTTGACGCAGAGGAGCGGGAGCTCGCCGGGGACAGGCGCGGTATGCCAGACTGCGAAGTCGATTCCGCGGGCTCGCACGGTACGGCGGTGGAGACGGGGAGTGGGGCCGAGGGAACGGCGGAAGGCGATGAAGGCGTCGCGTTTCGTCATGCGAGGGCGGGTCGTGAACGTGCGGGAGTAGTGACGGCACCACGAGTAGTGACGAGTGAGGTGTGACGGCACCACGAGTAGTGATGAGTGAGGTGACGGCACTACGAGTAGTGATGAGTGAGGTGTGAACGTGCGGGAGTAGTGAGGTGTGAACGTGCGGGACTAGTGAGGGGTGAACGTGCGGGAGTAGTGAGGGGTGAACGTGCTCCGGGTAGTGAGGGGTGATGAGCGGCAACGGGTCAGCGCGGTTTGCTGCGCACTCCGCTGCTCGCCGGCGGCTCGCTGCTCACAGCTTTCGCAGCCGGAAGGCGTCGATGCCGACGAGATAGCCATCGGAGTAGCCGTGGGCCCGGGGGTCCTTGCCGATGATCTCGATGGCGAGCACGTGTTCGCCTGCACGGAGCGCAACGACGCCGAACGAGATCGGGCCGCTCGGCGAAACGTTAGGCGCGTACCCGTGGAACTCGGGAGTCAGGGGGCGGCCGTCGAGGGTGAGTCGGAGGTTGCCGTAGTCGGCGGCGCGGGTGAACCACCCGGTGAGCTGGTAACGACCCGGGACGCCGGCATGCAGGGGAATCGTCAGGCGGGCACCAGGGCTGGCGAGCGTCCACCAGAGCTGCGTACCGCCACTCCAGCCGATGCTGTCGGTTTCCCAGGAGGCCATGTCCTGCACCTGGAGCGTGCCGGCCGTTGCGTGCGAGGTGGAGATGAGGCTCTCGGCCTCGATCACGGCCGGGAGCCTGACGACACGTGAGGTCGTGTCGGGAAGGAGATCAGGAGGAAGCGCTGGAAAGGGCGCATGGGGGTGGGTCTGGTACCAGAACGCGACCGAGCTGTAGTCGGCACCAGGCGCGTCGTTGGTGCCGCCATGCTCGATCTCGAAGCGGAGATGGCGCGTGAATGGAATCGGGTCCGGGATGTGCCACCGATAGGCACTGATCCGCCCGGTGAGGGTGTCCTTGATCGTCAGCCCGTGATAGAGCGAGGAATAGGGACCAGTGTCGAAGTACCAGCCCGAGGAGAAGTAATCCTCGGTGCCGGTGCCGATGATGCTCGGTGTGCTCTCACCGTCGACGAAGACCCGCTCGTCCCCCTCGAGGAACCAGAGACTGCGGCCGTGCCGCGGCTGCATCGAGAGAACCGTTCCCGCATACTGACCGCGACCCGCCGCATCGAGGATGGTGACCGGCTCGCCGGCAATGGTGCTCACGCGCCGGAACTGGGCGTGGAAGTAGAGGGTGCTGTCCGGCAGGGCATCGAGGGTCTCGACGTCGACATTGTAATAGAAGGAGCCGACGGGAATCGACGAGCGATTCTCTACCGTTAGGCGAGCGTGGCGGTGGAAGGGCATCGGCCAATAGCTGTCGTAACCCCCGCTGGTCATGTTCAGCGGCGCCGACATGTATTGCCGCCACTCGCCGAAGCCGACGCCGAAGAAGTCGCCGATCGGGACCTCCACCGACGGCGTCGTCTCGTCGTCCCACCAGCAGCGGACGATCAGCTGCCGCTGAAGCCGGCGATCGTTGCGAGGGGCGATGGTCACCCAGAAGCGGCGAATCACGCCCGCTCCGCGATGGTCGAGCAGCGTGAGCGTCTCGCCGGGTGCGATCGTCCGGAAATCCGCATTCCCGCCCGTGGTGTCACGACTCGAGTAGTGAGCGATCCGTCCGGGGCGTGGACGCGTGAGCGCATCGAGCGCGCTCGAGGGTTGCTGCGCGGAGAGTGCAACGCCCGCGATGAGCGACGTGGCGACGCCGCCAAGTATGCGAAGGGACATAGTGGCTCCGGCGAGTAGTGACGAGTGAGCTATGACAGCCCGGCGACCAGT
>Ga0308173_10001504_pt1 | contig 11704 bp, 8 predicted proteins | sample PhyPR1_FD_203716 | JGI IMG/M metagenome (GOLD analysis project Ga0308173, IMG submission 203716) | Soil microbial communities from UC Gill Tract Community Farm, Albany, California, United States - DLSLS.P.R1 | ecosystem: Environmental > Terrestrial > Soil > Agricultural land | place: USA... | reverse complement strand
CGAACGGCGGATCACCAATGCCATGGCCGGCGTGCAGCGCGGCGCCAAGCTTGCTGCCCAGCTGCTCGCGTTCGGCCGGCGCCAGCCGCTCGAGCCCAAGGTGGTCAACATCGGCCGACTGGTCATCGGCATGGAAGAGCTGCTCCGCCGCAGCATCGGCGAAGGCGTCGAGATGGAGACGGTGGTCTCGCCGAGCCTGTGGAATGCCTTTGCCGACCCGACGCAGGTCGAGAATGCGATCCTCAACCTGGCGATCAATGCGCGCGACGCGATGGAGGGCATCGGCAAGCTCACCGTCGAAGTGAAGAACGCTCACCTCGATCACGATTATTCGATTCAGAACCCCGAGGTCGATCCGGGCCAATATGTGATGCTGGCGGTGAGCGACACCGGCAGCGGCATGTCGGCCGAGCTCATCGAGCGGGTATTCGAGCCCTTCTTCACGACCAAGGCGGAGGGCAAGGGCTCGGGCCTGGGTCTGTCGATGGTGTACGGCTTCACCAAGCAGTCTGGCGGGCACGTCAAGATCTACAGCGAGGTCGGCGAAGGCACCACGGTGCGCCTGTACCTGCCGCGCGTGCTCGAGAACGAGGACTCGACCGTCGGACCGGAGCTGGTCGAAGCGGGTGGCGGATCGGAGACGATCCTGGTGGTAGAAGACGATGCCGAGGTGCGCTCCACGGTCACCGAGCTGCTGCGCGAACTTGGCTACAAGGTGCTGACCGCGAAAGACGCCGCGAGCGCGGTGCCGATCCTGGAGAGCGGGGTGAAGATCGACCTGCTGTTCACCGACGTGGTGATGCCGGGGCCGGTGCGCAGCCCGGAGCTGGCGCGCAAGGCCAGGGAACGGATGCCCAACATCGGGATCCTGTTCACGTCAGGCTACACCGAGGACGCGATCGTCCATGGCGGGCGCCTGGATGCGGGCGTGAACCTGCTGCCGAAGCCGTACAGCCGGCAGGCGCTGGCGATGCGAATCCGTGACGCGCTTCAGCGAGCGCCGCAGCAGGGCTGAAGACGCCCGGGCACCCGGTCGCGGACTGGCTAGCGGCTGATCAGGTCCGCTGCGCGCAGGGCGAGCTCGGTCCGGTTCCCGACCCGGAACTTGTCGAAGATCGCGTGCAGGTAGACCTTCACGGTGCCCTCGGTGACGCCGAGCTCGGCAGCGATGTCGCGGTTGCGCAGGCCCTGCCGCACCAGTTCCACCAACTCCCGCTCGCGGCGGGTGAGCGGCGGCGCGGACGCAGCGCGTTCCTGCGCCTGTCCGGTGCGCTGAGCGATCTCCGGGTCGATCCACCGGCCGCCGGCCGCAACCGTATCGATGCACTCGGTAAGGAGGCTCGGGTCGGAGGTCTTCAGCACCATCCCTTGCGGGTCGAGCTCTGCCGCAGCCAGTGACTGAGAGTCGTCCATGCCGGCTGTGAGCAGGATGACATTCGGGCGGGAGCGTGCGCGGCTGAGCTTGCGAAGCACGTCGAGCCCGGAACCGTCCGGAAGGTTGACGTCGAGCAGCACCAGATCAGGCTTGAGCTTGCTCAACTTGCTATTGGCGTCGGCGACGCTGCGGGCGCGGCCGAGAAGTTCGTAGTCCGTGTCGCGAAGGAGCATCTCCAGCGCGGCGCCGATCATCGGATGGTCGTCGACAAGTAAAACTGTGGTCATGCGGCTGCCCCCAGCGGCAAGGAAATGGAAATGTTGGTCGCCCCCGGTGCCGAAACCAGGCGAAGCGACCCATGCGCACGCTCAACACGTTCTTTCAACGACCAGGGCTCGACCGTCGGGCGACTGGGCGAGAAGCCCGAACCGTTATCAGCGACGTCAAGCTGAAGGTGATTGTCCTGAACCCCGAGCGCGACATCGATGCGCTTGGCACGGCCATGGCGAACGGCGTTGGCGACCGCCTCGCGCAGGAGGTGCTGAAGGTCGAGCTGCAGCCGGATCGGGATTGCCGCCGTCTCGCCGTTGGCGCTCACGCGGCATTCGACAGACCATTGATGGCTGAGGCGATCGGCAAGCACGCGCAGCTCGGCAACCGCCTCGGCAAGATCGACCTCGCGGTCGCGGCGGAGCGCGGACACGAACCCGCGCAGCTCGCCTTGCTCCTCGACCAGCAGGCGCTTGAGATCGTCGAGGTCGCCTTCGACGGCGGCACCGGACTTGGCTGCGCGCTTGATCGCTTCGAGCCTGATCGCAGTGCCGGCGAGGAACTGGATGACGCTGTCATGGACATCGCGCGCAAGCGTGAGGCGGGTACGGGCCGCAGCACCAGTCTCGATGGCGGTAAACAGCGCATGACGATCGAGGATCGCGCCGGTCGCCCGGCCGAGCTCGCGGCCGAGATCGATGTAATCCGTGGATATCTCGGGAATGTCCCACAGGACGAGCCAGCCGTGCAGCGTGCCGGTCCGCACCTCCGCTATAAGGCCCTCGCGCAATCCGAGCGCGAGCGCCTCCTCCCGGTCGACCAGCTCGGACGCGTCGAGAAAGCGGAAATGGCCGTCAGGCCGCCTCGTCAGCACATGGTCTTCGGCCATGTCGTACAGCAGCGATGGGTGCGTGGCGTTCCGCACAAGCGGGCGCTCGACGTTGTAACTGCGCGCCTCTTCGCCATTGATGCTGTAGCCGTCCGAGGGCTCCTCGCCCGTCGGCCCAACGATCAACGCGCCGCCACGGGCAGCCACCGAAGTCATTGCAAGCTCCAGTGCGCGTGCAAGCGGGTTCTCGCGATGGCCAAGCTCGGCGTCGAGATCGTCGGCATGGAAGAACAGCCGCGTGCGGAGTTGGTGGACGCCGAACCAGATGAGCAGCAGCGACAGGTTCAACAGGTGGCCGGCGCGAATCACAAAACGCTCGAGCTCGAAGCTGTGGTCGCCGGCGATCAGCGCGCCCGCGATCAGGAACAGCAGGATGAGGGCCGTGGCGGTGATTGCGGTTTCGCGCCAGCTCCAGCGGATCGCGGCAGAAAGCAGCGGAAGGATGAAGAACAGGAAGAACGGGCTGGTCGTGCCGTTGGCCGAGAAGACGATGACTGTGAAGACCGTCATGTCGGTGAGATGCGCCGGGACGGCGAGTCGGGCATCGAGCCACCAGTCGCGCCACGTTGCCGCAGCGAGCAGAATGGCGACGGCGCCGTACAGCGTCAGCATGGCGTAGGTGCGGAAGATGGCGAGATGCGGTTCCGAATGATCGAAGGCGACGGCGATCATGAACATGATGCCAAGCATCACTCGACCGAGCGCAATCACTCGGCCGCTTTGATATCTGAACAAGCTCTGCAAGGCGGTCAGCTGCAGCAGAGACATCCCCCCGATAATGCGGTCACTCCGATCTAAACAAATGCAGGCTATAGGAAAATCGGGGAGTTGTAACGCCCCCGCTAACCCCCGTTAGTGCTGCAGCGGCGGACGGAGGCTACAGCGCGTACATGCGGGAGATCCAGTCCAGAGACTATTTCGTGCGGCGTTCCGAAGAAGAGCGGACGGCTGCAGAGCAGGCGAGGGACGAGCGGGCGGCGCAATCGCACCGGGAGCTTGCCGATCACTATCGCAACATCGCGGAGGGATCCGAAGAGCTTCCCGGCGACGATGGGGCCGGATGGGGTGACGGTACCCTGGCCAAAGAGTTCCGGATCGTTCCCTAGCCGGCCATCCGCTTCGCGCCGAGGCCGAGCACCATCTGGTTGGCGCGGTCGTAGGGGAGCGGCTTACCGAACAGATAGCCTTGGATCGTGTCGCAGCCGAGGTCGCGCATGCGCTCGAAGTCCTCTGCCGTCTCGACGCCTTCGGCCGTCACCGACATGCGGAAGCTCTTCGCGAGCTGCACGATCGACTGGATGATCGCGACATTCTCGGGGCGGGAACCGGCCTCGCGAACGAAGCTGCCGTCGATCTTGAGCTTGTGGAAGACGGCCTTGTTCAAATAGCCGATCGACGAATAGCCGGTGCCGAAGTCGTCGAGCGCGATGCCGACGCCGAGGGTGCGGAGGCGCTTCAGCGTATCGAGAGTCGAGCCGTTGTCGCCCAGGAACACGCCCTCGGTGACCTCGAGCTCGATGCGGTTACCCGCCAGCTTGTAGCGGGCGAGCGCCTCGCTGACGACGTTCGGCAGGTTCGGGAGCACGATCTGCTTGGGGCTGATGTTCAGCGCCACGGTGATCGGCTCGGGCCAGGTCGCGGTTGCGCGGCAGGCCTCGTCGATCACCCACTCGCCGATGGCGCCCATCAGGCCCGACTCTTCGGCGACCGGGATGAACACGTTGGGCGGGACGAAGCCGCGCTTCGGGTGGTTCCAGCGGATGAGCGCTTCGAAGCCGATCAGCGTCTGCGTCCGCGCGTTGATCAGCGGCTGGAACACGAGGTGGAACTGCTTCGACGCGATCGCTGACCGGAGGTCGCTTTCGAGGCGGACGCGGTCTTCCTGTTCGGACTGCAACTCCGAGGAGAAGTAACGCGCGACGCCGCGGCCTGCGTCCTTCGCTTGATAGAGCGCGAGGTCGGCCTTGAGGATCAGGTCGTCGACCGTGGCGCCGTCGATCGGGCCGAAGGCGCAGCCGATCGACACGCCGATGCGGATCTCGGTCTGGTCGATCATGTACGGCTCTTTGATCGCGTTGATGATGCGATCGGCGAGTTGCTCGACCTTCTTTCGGCTCTGCGCATCGTCGACGACGATGGCGAACTCGTCGCCGCCCATGCGGCCAACGGTGCCGTTGGGACCGACTTCGTCGACGAGGCGCTTGGCGACGGCACGGAGCACCGCGTCGCCCTTCGGATGGCCGAAGGTGTCGTTGACCGGCTTGAAGCCGTCGAGGTCGAGGAACATGATCGCGCACGGCACGCTGCCGCTGGTGGCGCCGCGCAGGGCCTCGCCGAGGAGCTGGCGGACGCGGCCGCGGTTCGGCAAGCCGGAAAGCACGTCGACGTTGGCGAGGTGGGTCAGGCGCTCCTGCGTCTGGCGGATCTCGGTGATGTCGGAGCCGACGCCGCGGAAGCCTTCGAAGCGGCCGGCCGTGTCGATGATCGGATCGCCTGCCATCGAGACCCAGCGCGTGCCGCGCGGGGTTGCGAGTTCCATGTCAAGCGAGTTGAAGGGCTGCTTCTCGAGCAGCACGCGGCCGAGCTCGGCGTGGCCGCCGAGCAGCGCCGGAAGCGAATGGCCGAGCAGCTGCGTTGCCGGCTTGCCGAGCAGGGCGCTCATCCGCGAGCTGATGTAGGTGACGCGGTTGTCGCCATCGACCGACCACAACCAGCCCACGCCGCGCTGCTCATATTCCTGGAGGAGCAGGCTGGCGCTCGCGCTCTGGCTGCCGACGTCGGCATTGGTCTTGAGTTGGCGGAAGGCCCAGCGGGCCACTGTCATGACGCCGGTGATCGAGACCCCAAGCGTGAACAGGATCGACAGCATGTGCTGGAAAGGGACCGTGTGACGAGCGAGCAGCAGCGAGCCGCCGACGCCGCACGTGAAGGCGATCATCCAGGCCATTGCCGCCTGCGGGACGACGACGAGGCCAAGGCCGCCGACGCCCAGCCCCGCCATCACCGAAGCGGCGATGACCTGGGTACCCGGGTCCAGATGCGGGAAGTAGTAAAGCGGCACGCTCAGGAAGACGAAAGCCCGGACTGCGACATCGCCGACGAGCAGCCATGAAGGCACTCGGTGGCCGGAGCGGCCGACACAGGTGATCGACTGGGTGCGCGCAAGGTGCATCGCGCCGAGGTTCAGGAGCGCGACGGCCGCCGCCCAGGGCAGCAGGAACTCCGGACCGACGACGGGCCACAGGTTCGCGACCATCATCAGGGCTGCCATGACGTTGGCGGCGGCGAAGAATGGCGCGAGCTGGGCGCGTGAGAGCAACTGGACGTCGCGCAGCGGGGAGCTTTCGGAATCAGCCTCGCGGGCCGCAAGCCCTGCGGATGCTCCGTCGGGAAGACGGGCTGAAATCAAGCGCTTATATCGATCAGGAGCTTCGTACATCCGCCCGCCGTCCAGTGGTGCACGAGCGGCATATCCAAAGAGAGTTGAGGGCAAGTTAAGGCATGTGAACTTCCGTCGGCGTGCCAAAGATTTGTTACTAATGTGAGTTAATACGAACTGCTGTTCGGCTTGCGCTCGCATTGGCGGCGCTCCGTCTCTATATCGTGGCCATGGCCACCGACAGCGCGACCCTCGACCGGCGAGCGGCCACGCCAGGGCGCGTGGCGTACACACCCAAGATCCATTCTCCCGCCGAGCCGATCGCGCGCGGCATCGGCCTCGACCGCCCGTTCTTCGACGACAAGAACCGCGCCTTCTGGATCCTCCAGTCGATCGGCTGGGCCGGATATCTCGTCCTGCGCCTCATCACCGGCTTCGCCAACAACCGGGGATGGATGTGGCTTGTCCACACCTTGCTGCTGACCGCGACCGGCTATTCGCTGACGCTGCTGATGGCGTCGCTGAACCGCCGGCTGATCAAGCTGAAGCCGGTGTGGACCCTGGTATTCTCTTTTGCGGCGGTCGTGCTCGCCTCGGCTGCCTTCTCGGTCATCGAGACTTGGAGCGTCGCGACCTTCCTGAAACCGCAGTTCAGGCCGTCAGGGGTCGAGTATCTTGGAGCGATCCTGCTCGACTTCGCGCTGCTCACCGCCTGGACCGCACTCTACTACGGCATCAATTACTTCCTGCTGCTGGAAAACGAGATCCGGCACCGGGAGAGGCTCGAGAGCCAGGCGTCGACCGCGCAGCTCGCGATGTTGCGCTACCAACTCAACCCGCACTTCCTGTTCAACACGCTGAACTCGATCTCGACCCTGGTGCTGCTCAAACACACCGAACGGGCCAATGCGATGCTCGCGCGGCTGTCGTCGTTCCTGCGCTACACGCTGGCCAACGAGCCGACGGCGAAGGTAACGCTGGCGCAGGAGATCGAGACCCTGAAGCTCTATCTCGAGATCGAGAAGATGCGGTTCGAGGACCGGCTGAGACCGCACTTCAAGATCGAATCCGAGACGATCGGGGCGCGCCTGCCGTCGCTGCTGCTGCAGCCGTTGATCGAGAATGCGATCAAATATGCGGTGACGCCGGCGGAGAATGGCGCTGACATCTGGCTGACGGCGGTGCGCGAGGGCCAGGCGGTGCGGATCGAAGTCGCCGACAACGGCAACGGCGAGGGGGCGGAAATCTCGGCGAGTCCGTCCACCGGAGTCGGACTGGCGAACATCCGAGACCGGTTGTCGCAGGCCTATGGCGGCGGACACCGTTTCGAGACGAAGAAGAACGAGCGCGGGGGCTTCAGCGTTATTGTAGAAATTCCTTACGAGACCGGAGACAGATCCTGATGAGCATCCGGACCATTTTGGTCGACGACGAACCCCTTGCGACGCAGGGCCTGCAGCTGAGGCTGCAAGCCTTCGACGATGTGGAAATAGTCGCCACCGCCGCGAATGGCCGCGAAGCCATCCGCCAGATCAAGACACACAAGCCCGACCTCGTCTTCCTGGACATCCAGATGCCGGGCTTCGACGGCTTCTCGGTCATCCAGGGCCTGATGGACGTCGAGCCGCCGCTGTTCGTCTTCGTCACCGCCTTTGGCGAGCATGCACTGCGCGCGTTCGATGCGCAGGCGGTCGACTATCTGATGAAGCCGGTCGACGAGGACCGGCTTGCTTCGACGATGGACCGTGTCCGGCAGCGGCTCAATGAGAAGCGCAGTGCCGAGGAATCGGAGCGTCTCAAGGAAGTGCTGGCCGAGCATGCGCCGGAAGCCGCGGAAGAGCTCGCGGATGCGACGCCGGACGCCCATGCCGCCAACCGCTTCGAAAAGATGATCAACATCAAGGACCAGGGGCAGATCTTCCGCGTCGATGTCGACACCATCGAGCGCATCGATGCCGCCGGCGATTACATGTGCATCCAGACGGGCGAGAATACGCTGATCCTTCGCGAGACCATGAAGGACCTGGAGAAGCGTCTGGACCCGCGCCGCTTCCAGCGGGTGCATCGCTCGACCATCGTCAACCTGGACCTGGTCCGCCAGGTGAAGCCGCATACCAACGGCGAATGCTTCCTGGTGCTCGATTCGGGTGCTCAGGTGAAGGTGTCGCGCAGCTATCGCGATGTGGTGGCGCGCTTCGTCCACTAGGGCCCAAGAAGGGCTCGCTCCCGCTTGACGCGAGAACGAGCCCCCTTGGACACCGGGACCGGGAGGTCGATCACCGCAATCCCGGCGCGGAGCGCCTTACGCTGGTTAATGGGAGTTTAACAGAGCTTCATTCCGGGCGCGCAATCACGCGCTGACGGGCAGGCGCAGGATCACGGTCGTGCCGACACCGGCACTACTGCGGATGTCCAGCGAGCCGCGGTGCCGTTCGATGATGTGCTTGACGATCGCGAGTCCCAGACCGGTCCCGCCGGACTCGCGGCTTCGCGCTTCATCGACGCGGTAGAAACGCTCGGTGACCCGGTGGAGGTGTTCGCGGGGGATGCCGGGCCCGTGGTCGGTGACCGTAACCTCGATCCACGACGCCGTTCGCTCCGCTGCAATGTCGATCACCGATCCATGCCTGTCGCATCCATAGCGAAGTGCGTTGCCGATGAGGTTGTCGAGCACCTGGACGAGCTGCGCGCGATCCCCGCGGACGGCTGGCATGTCGGCCTCGATGCTCAGCCGGAACTCGCATGCGCGATTTGCCAGGACATGATCGGCATTGGACACGGCCAGTGCGATGATGCCTTCGATGTCGACCTGCTCGTCCGGAGCAACGAAGCGGTCCGCCTCGATGCGCGACAGGCTCATCAGGTCTTCGATGATGCGCAGCATCCGCCCGGCCTCGTCGCGGATGGTGGCGCCGAACCTCGCCCTCAGCTCGAGTGGCAGGTCGCCCTCCTCCGCAAGGGTCTCAGCATAGCCGAGCACCGTCGACAGGGGCGTCCTCAGCTCGTGACTGGCGTTGGCGACGAAATCGACGCGCATCTTCTCCGCCGAGACCGCGTCCGAGCGATCGATCATCCGGAGGAGCGCGGCATTGCGCCAGAGCGGGCGGATTACGAGCCGCCAGCTGCGCCCGGGCTCGACGATCCCGGTCGCATCGATCGAGCCGCTGCCATGCGCAAGAATGAGCTCCAGCGCCTGGGGATGCCGGATCGCGAGGCGGACGTCGCGGCCCTCGATGCGGGCGCCGAGAAGGCGCCGCGCCGCGAGGTTGGCGACGAGGACGAGGCTTCCCTCGACTACGAGCGCCGCCTCATCGAGAGCGTCGACGAGCGCTCTTATGCCTGCCGCCGGATCCACCATCTCCGGCTGTGTAGCCGAATGCTCAGCGTCAGCCACGCCGCACGGGAACTAGAATGCGAACTGGCCGAACAGCCCGAACTCGTCGTACGTCCCGTGGTCGGCGCCGCCGATGGTACCGTTCGAGGTCGAGAGAAGGCCGTTGTTGGCCCGGTCGCGCTTGTAGACGAGCGCGAGATCGAGCGGCGCGATCGGCTTGTAGTCGACGCCGACGTTGAAATAGCGATCCCTGAAGGCAGGGTTGATGTCCCTGCTCGGCTTCACCCAGTCGTAGCGCCCGAAGGCTGAGAACTTGGGCGTAAAGGCGAACGAGCCGAAGGCGGACCAGCCGTTCGACTTGTCGGTGGCCGCCGTCGTCACGCTGTTCCAGTTCCTTGCGGTGAAGTATTCGACGCCAGCGCGGATGCGCTTGTCGGTGTACGTCGCCATTGCGTCGAAGCGTTGTGCAGTGTGCGGTGTCGCCGAATCCGGCAGGTTCGCTGCACTCTTGCCGAGCTTGCCGGTATAGCCGCCTACTGCGAGCGTGATCGACTTCAGCGGATTGACGCTCACCCGCCCTTCGAGATCGAGCGTATCGGAGCTCCGCGACAGCGTCTTGTACCCAGCGCCATTGACCGCCGAAACCTGGTAGCTGACGAGATTGTTGGCGAAGCTGCCGAGGACATGGACGCCCCAATCGACGGACGTTCCGAACTTGGTCCGGTCAATGAGCGTGTTCTCGACGAAGCGGTAGCCATAGAGGCCTTCGTCGAACGGCACCCAGGGCAGATCGGCAGCGCCGACGCGGACGATCAACGCCGGGTCGAACTTGGCCTGCAGGTACGCCTTCTTCACGAAGAGAAGCGTGTCCTTGCTCGTGCCGTTCGCATTGTAGCGGAAGTCGGTCGTCAGGTTCGCCGAGAAGATGTCGTTAAACTTGTGGTCGACGATGAAGTAGAAGCGCTTGAGCTCGGTCTGGGTGCCGTTCTGGGCATTCTCCGTCTTCACGCCAGCGAGATCGGTCGAGGTCTGATGGATGTTGCTGACGTTGAAGAAGGCTTTCCCGCCGATCGTCGTATTTGCGAACCAGCCGCCCTTGATCGCCTTTTCCAGCGGCGGCACCTCGTTGGTCACCTTCGCGACCTGCACCTGGGCAGCCTCCGTCTGGCTGAGCGCGGTCGTCGCCTGGGTTTGCGCCGCAACAGCAGCCGCTTGGGCCGTCTGCACCTGCTGAGTAGTCGCCTGCTGCGCGGCTTCAGCCCGGTCGAGGCGCTGCGTCAGCGCATCGATCTTCGCCTCGAGCGCCCGGATTTCGGCATCGCGCGGGTCAATCGCATGATGGGCAGTCGCTGCATGCTTGCGCGGCTTCGCCCCGGCAGGCGCAGCGGCAGCGATAGCGATAGCAGCAAGCGCGGCCCCGGTGGCGAGCCGATGGTAGACCTTCATTCTGGTGGCCCCTTCTGGTTTTTCGCCCCCCCTCGGAGCGCTTCGAAACAGGTGAGTCTGCAAACTCAAGTCCGCCGCTAGTCGGCGTCAGCAGATGATTGTGTGACTGCCGCAGGTCAGTTTTGTGACGGCCGTTCCCACATCGGCGGCGGTGCCCCTTTTACTCGCCAGCAGGGCCTTCGAACAGCAACCGGCGAGTCACGCACCTGTCACGGCGCTCCCCTAGCCGAGGTGCCGATGACGTGAGGTCATCTCAGCTTCTCAAGGGGGTTATCCGACATGAAGAGTCTCACCCGTTCCGCGCTTTCGGTCGCAGCGTTGTCGACGCTTGCAGTCGCGGCCACCGCGAACGCCACGACCATCACTGGCGCAGGCTCGACCTTCGTCTTTCCGGTGCTTTCGCGCTGGGCGTCCGACTACAAGAAGTCGGCTGGCGATGAGATCAACTACCAGTCCATCGGATCGGGCGGTGGAATCGCTCAGATCAAGGCCGGCACCGTGGACTTCGGTGCGACCGACAAGCCGCTCGCCAGCGAAGAGCTCGCGTCCTCCGGCCTGGCGCAATTCCCGGTCGTGATCGGCGGCGTGGTGCCGGTTATCAACATCCCTGGCGCCCACCCCGGACAGGTGAGAATGAGCGGGCCGGTGCTGGCGGACATTTATGCCGGAACAATCAAGACGTGGAACGATCCGCGCATCGCAAAGCTCAATCCGGGTCTGCACTTCCCGGCGAAGGCGATCACGCCGGTGCATCGGTCCGACGGCTCGGGCACGACCTTCAACTTCACGCACTATCTCAGCCAGGTGAGCCCCGGCTGGAAGGCCAAGTTCGGCGAAGGCACCACGGTGTCGTGGAACGGCGGGATCGGCGGCAAGGGCAACGAAGGCGTCGCCGGCTACGTGAAGCAACTTCCTTATTCGATCGGCTATGTCGAATATGCCTACGTCGTTCAGAACAAGATGGCCTTCACGCTGATGCAGAACGCGGCCGGCAAGCTGGTCGCGCCGAAC
>Ga0308173_10001503_pt1 | contig 11705 bp, 9 predicted proteins | sample PhyPR1_FD_203716 | JGI IMG/M metagenome (GOLD analysis project Ga0308173, IMG submission 203716) | Soil microbial communities from UC Gill Tract Community Farm, Albany, California, United States - DLSLS.P.R1 | ecosystem: Environmental > Terrestrial > Soil > Agricultural land | place: USA... | reverse complement strand
ATACGGCAGCTTTCGACGATCGCGTGCGCGAGCGCGTCGGCGTCGCGCGCCATCAACGCGGCCGTGGACTGCTCGAGCCACGCGAAGAACGCCGCATCGCGAATGGCGCCATGCTTGACCACTTCGGCGAGGCCCGCGGCGAGCTCGCGCGAGGGCAGCGTCTGGAGGCAGTCCGTGTCGATCAGCACGGCCGCCGGCTGGTGAAACGCGCCGATCATGTTCTTGCCGAGCGGATGGTTGATGCCGGTCTTGCCGCCGACCGAAGAGTCGACCTGTGCCAGCAACGTCGTGGGGACCTGCACGAAGCCCATACCCCGCTGGTAGATGGCAGCTGCAAACCCGGCGAGATCGCCGACCACGCCGCCGCCGAGTGCGACGATCGTCGTGCCGCGGTCGGCACGCAACTCGAGCAAGCGGGTCACCACGTCCTGCAGCGTCGGCCAGCTCTTGTGCGCCTCGCCGTCGGGCACGAGGATGACGTCGCTCGCGATGCCGCCGGCCGACAGGCTTGCGCGAAGAGGCGCGAGATAGTGCGCCGCGACGATCGCATTGGACACGACGACGACGCGATGCCCCACCAGCGAGCCGATCAGGCGATGCGCTTCGTGCAACAGGCCGCTGCCGACATGGATCGGATAGCTTCGCTCGGCCAGCGCCACGCTGAGCGTGCGGGTCATTGCGCTTCCTGCGGCGGGTGCATCGCGACTTCGAGCGTGCGCACGAAGCGCAGTACGCCGTCGCGGTCGGACTCGATCACGTGGTCCGCTACTTCGCGATAGAGCGGGTCGCGCAACGCATAGAGCTCGGCGAGCCGCGCGCGCGGGTCGGCGGCGTGGAGCATGGGACGATGGCGCGCGTGACGCACGCGCAGCCACAGTGTTTCCGGCCGCGCGTGGAGGTAGAGCACCGTGCCGTTCTGCTTGAGGCATGCGCGGCTTGCGGGCCGCATGATGGCGCCGCCGCCGGTGGCGAGGACGATATCGGTGGCAGCGGCGAGCTCCGCGATGATGGCTTCCTCCCGGTCGCGAAAGCCGGCCTCGCCCTCGATTTCGAAGATCGTCGGGATCGATACGCCGAGCCGGGCTTCGAGCTCGTGATCGGCGTCGACGAAGCGCTTGGTGAGCCGCCGCGCGACCTGGCGGCCGAGCGTCGTCTTGCCCGCGCCCATGAGGCCGACCAGGAAGAGATTGCCGCGGTGGAGTGACACCCGGGCAATTCTACGACGACGCCTGCCGTATCGGCGTCGTCCCCGCGCAGGCGGGGATGACATCGAGCGCGCTTCGCGCGCGTCAAGTCGGGCTCCTTGCACGCCAGAGCGAGGCCGCTAGGTCGCGCGTCGCCCTCCCGCGCCGACTCGCATCGCCGTCGATCCCCGCCGCTGCGCGACGGGGCCCCTCGCCGGCTGCTCGCGTCGCTACTTGACGGCGGTGATCGACTCGCGAACGATGCGCGGCGTCAGGAAGATGAGCAGCTCCGTCTTCTCGCTCGAGCGCCCCGTCTGCTTGAACAGGTAGCCGATCACGGGGATTTCGCCCAGCAACGGCACCTTGGTCTGGTCGCTGCGGATCGTTTCCTCGTAGATGCCGCCGATCACCGCGGTGTCGCCGTTGTTCACGGCGATCTGCGTCGTCACGTTCTTGGTGTCGATCGAAGGCACGGAGAACCCGCCACCGAGCTGCACGAACTGCCCCACCGAGTCCTTGCGGATCTCGACCGTCATGATGATGCGGTTGTCGGGCGTGATCTGCGGCGTGACGTCGAGCCGCAGGACGGCTTTCTTGAACTGCACCGTCGCCGGCGAATTGGCGCTGCCGGGCGTGACGTACGGGATTTCCGTCCCCTGCTCGATCTGCGCCTTCTGGTTGTCGGCCGTGATGACGCGCGGGCTCGACACGACCTTGCCGCGATTGTCCGCTTCGAGGGCCGACAGCTCGAGGTTGATCAGGTTGCCGCTGCCGAGGTTGATCAGCGTGAGCGCGAGCTGGCCCGCCGGATTGGGCACCGGAAGGTTCACGTTGAGCTGCGGCGCATCCGAGTAGGCTGCCGTGGCGATGCCCGACGCCAGCTCGAACGGCGTTTGCGTGCGAGTGTCGCGCGTGCAACCGGCTGCATCGCAAGGCAGGTGGACGACCGGCTGCGTGTCGAGGCTGCCGCCCGATCCCACCGCCGTGCGGCGATTGTTGAACGTGAAGCCCGTCTGCTGGCCAAACCGCACGCCGAGCTGGCGGCTGAACTTGTCGTCGGCGATCACGATGCGCGCCTCGATCAGCACCTGGCGCACCGAGGTGTCGATCTGGCGGATGATGCGCCGCACTTCCTCGAGCTTGCTCGGGATGTCCGTGACGAACAGGATGTTGGTGCGCGGATCGACGAACGCGGTGCCGCGGCGCGAGAGGAACCGCGCATCACCGCCGCCGCCGCCACCACCGCCCGCCGCGCCCGTGCCGCCGGAGCGCGACACCGACACGATGCTGAGGATGTCGGACGCCTTGGCGTAGTTGAGCTGGAACAGCTCGGTCTGCAGCGGCTCGAGATCGCTGATCTGCACCTGCGATTCGAGCTGCTGGCGCTCCTTCAGCGCAAGCTCCTCGCGCGGCGCGATCAGAACGATGTTGCCGTTCTTGCGCATGTCGAGGCCCTTGGTCTGCAGGATGATGTCGAGCGCCTGGTCCCACGGCACGTCCTTCAGCCGCAGCGTGAGGCTGCCCTGCACGGTATCGCTCGTGATGATGTTGAGGCCGGTGAAATCGGCGATCACCTGCAGGACCGCCCGCACCTCGATGTTCTGGAAATTGAGCGACAGCTTCTCACCCTTGTACCCGCCGCGCGTGCCCTGCACGAGCTTGTTCGGGTCTTCCTGGATCGGCTTGATCTCCAGGATGAACTTGTTGTCGGCCTGGTAAGCGGAGTGCTCCCACAGCCCCTTGGGCTCTACCACCATCCGCGTGTTGCCGCCCTGCGCAAACGTGTCCACGCTGACGACCGGCGTGTTGAAGTCGGCGACGTCGAGGTGCCGCTCGAGGTTGCGCGGCAGCGAGGTGCGCAGGAAGTCGACCACGAGCGTGCGCCCCTGCTGGCGGATGTCGATGCCGGTGCTGTTGTCGGAAAGGTCGACGACGATGCGGCCTTCGCCGCTGCGGCCGCGCCGGAAGTCGACGTCGCGCAGCGCGTGCTGGACGTCGTCGGGCCGGGCTTCGGCGAAGCGCTGCAGCTGTCCCGTGGGTGCCTGCGCCAGCGCGCCGGCGCCGGTATCGTTGAGCGTGACGAGGATGTCGTTGCCCTGGACCTCGGTTTCGAACGTCTGGGGCTTGTTGAGATTGAACACCACGCGCGTGCGATTGCCCGCCTGCACGAAGTTGAGGCTGCGCAGCGACGGATCGTCGACGTTGCGCTGGTTGCTCGACAGCGCGCTGCCGGTGTCGAGGAAGTCGAGGGCGATGCGCGGCGGACTCGTGACCGAGAAACCGGCAGGCGGATTGGCCGGCGGCGCCTTCAGCGTGAAGCGCACGACGGTGCGTCCCGACGCTCCGCGGGTCACGTTCACCTGCTCGATCGAATTGGTCTGCGCCGCCGCGGGCAAGCCCGCGAAGGCGAGACACATTCCGACGAGCGCGGCCGCCCAGCGGATGCGCCAGGCAAGGATGGTGACGGGTGTTCGTGATGCGTCGCTTGCCGCATTCATCGCTTGCTCCCTGTGACTTCTGACGGCAGCAGGTTCAGCGCACTGGACCGTTCGGTCCAGTCCCCAGCGCCGTCCTGCACCAGTTCTTTGAGCTTGATGTCCGAATCGCTGATGCCGATCACGACACCGTAGTTCTGCCCCAGATAGTTGCCCTGGCGGACCTGGTAGATGTCCTTCGCGGGCGTCTTGACGAGCGCGTAGAGCGCGCGGCCTTTTTCGATCGTGCCGACCATCGAGAGCGATTCGAGCGGAAACGACTCGAGCGGCTCACGCCGGCGCGTCAGATCGGGGGCGAGCTTGCTCGCGCTGCTGTTCGGCTCGATCTTGCGCGGCTTGAACGGATCGGGCAGGTCGAACGCGTTGTACGCGAACGGCTCGTAGGGCCGGATGGTGGGCAGGGGGTCGAGCCGCCCCTTCACGTCCTTGCCCTGCGCGGCCATCCAGTCGCGCAGGTCCTGGTGGCTCTCGCCGCCACAACCGGCCACGAGCAGCACGGCCGCCGCACACACCATGGAGGTCAGGCGCTTCATTTCTTCGCACTCTTGTCCTTGGCCGCCTTGGCGAGCGCGCGCTGCTGCGCGATCTCCTCGTCGTCCAGGTAACGGAACGTCTTGGCCACGGCGTCGAGCGTGAGCGTGCCCTTGTCGTTGGCGATGGCGACGTCGTTCAGCGTGACGATGCGCGGCAGCTGCGCCACGTCGCTCGCGAACGCGCCCATGTCATGGTAAGTGCCGGTGATCCGCAGGTTGATCGGCAGCTCGGCGTAGAAGTCCTGCATGCGCTCCTGCGTCGCAGGCTTGAACAGCTCGAACGTCAGCCCGCGGCCCAGGCCCGCCTGGTTGATGTCGGTCAGCAGCGCATCGATCTCGGCGCGGTTGGGCAGCTGCTTCACCAGCGCGCCGAACGACTGCTCGACTTCCTTGAGCTGCTGCACGTACAGGTCGAAGTTGATGGCCTTGGCCTTCTTCTGGCCGTACTGCGTCTTGAGCTGGTCCTCTTCGTTCTGCGCCGCGCCCAGCGTTTCCCACTGGTCCTTCCAGTCGAACAGCGCGCCGAGGGCGACGATGACGATCAGGATGCCGGCCAGCAGCGCGATCTTCGGCAGCAGCGGCCAGTTGCCGACGTCGCGGATGGAGAGGTGCCGCAGGTCGTCGAGCGTCATGCCTTGGCTCCCTTGGCCGGCGCGGCGCGCGCACCCGCTGCCCCCTTGCCTGCCGCCCCGTTGGCGTCAGGCGGCGGAGCTGCGCGCTTGACCTGGAAATTGAGCGTGAACTCGTTGATCTTGGGTGCTTCGGATCCCTTGGCCACCTGGGCGCCGGGCGTTGGCACCAGCTTGATCTCGACGAGCTCCGGCTTGTCGATCCACGGCGACGACTCGATGTTGCGCATCAGCGTGGACACGCGCGCGTTGCTCTGCGCGTAGCCGATCATCTGGACCTTCGAGCCCGACTGCTTGACCGACTTCAGGTAGACGCCGTCGGGCAGCTGGCGGACCAGCTGGTCGAACATGTGCACGGCCTCGCTGCGGTTGGCCTGGAGCGTCTCGACCACCTGCTTGCGCGCAAGCACCTGCTGGATCTGGTCGCGCAGCTTGTCGATCTCCTTGATCTGGTCGTCGAGCTTGGCGATCTCGCCCTTCAGCAGCGTGTTGCGGCTCTTCTGGTTGTCGATCTCGACGCTGAGGAAGCCGTGCACCAGGCCGACGGCGGCCAGGCCGAGGATCATCAGCGACACCACCAGCGAGATGAACTGCCGCTGGCGCGCGACGCGCTTCTGCTCGCGGTGCGGCAGCAGGTTGATGCGTACGGCGGCGCTCATCTTGTGCGGGCTCCCTGATCCCGATCTCGTCCTGCGAGCGTTACTCGAAGCTGCGGAGCGCGAGCCCCGTCGCGATGGTCAGCAGCGGCGCGTCCTGCGCAAGCTGCCGCGGCCGGATGCGGTCGGACGTCTGCATCGCGGCGAACGGATTGCCGACGACGGTGGCGACACCGGCGCGCTTGGCGACCAGCTCGTCCAGCCCGGGCAGCAGCGCACAGCCGCCGGCCAGCACGATCTGGTCGACCTGGTTGTACGACGTGGACGTGAAGAAGAACTGCAGCGCGCGGGTGATCTCGAGGGCCAGCGTTTCCATGAACGGCTGGAGCACGTCGCTGTCGTAGTTCTCCGGCAGGCCCTGGTTCTTCTTGGCGGACTCGGCTTCCTCCGGCGACAGGTTGAAGGCGCGCTGGATGTCCTGCGTGAGCTGGTTGCCGCCGAAACCCTGGTCGCGGGAGAAGAGGAATTGGTTGTTGCGCAGGACGTAGAAGTGCGTCACGTGCGCGCCGATGTCCACCAGGGCGATGTTCTGGTCGCGGCCGTTGGCCGGCAACGTCGGGGTGATCAGGCGAAACGCCTCCTGGGTGGCGTACGATTCGACGTCCATCACCCGGGGCTTGAGGCCCGCGGCTTCGGCGATGGCGACGCGGTCCTCCACCTTCTCCTTGCGCGAAGCGGCGATCAGGAGCTCCACTTCCTCGGGATTGTTGGGCGCCGGGCCGAGCACCTGGAAGTCGAGGTTGACCTCGTCGAGCGCGAATGGGATGTATTGGTTGGCCTCGGCCTCGACCGTGAGCTCGAGATCCTCTTCCTTCTGGCCGGCGGGTACGATGATCTTCTTGGTGATCACCATGGCGGCAGGCAGCGCGAGGGCCACGTGACGGTTGCGGCTGCCCAGGCGCTTCCAGGCGCGCTTGAGCGCATCGCTCACCTGGTCGAGGTTGGCGATGTTGCCGTCGGTGACGACGTCTTTGGGCAGCGGCTCGATGGCGTAGCGCTCGAGCCGATACGCGCCTTTGCCGGCGTCCGAAAGCTCCACCAGCTTGAGGGACGTCGACGCGATGTCGATGCCGATCAAGGCCGGAGCCTTGGTTTTGAACAAGTCGAGCGCGGAAGTGAGATTTTCAGCTAGCATCGGAGGTTATCCGCAATGCTGATAAATTACATTAAACTCTGGCAGCAAGTGTGCACCTTGTCAATTTGTTTCCCCCCTCGGAACACCCCTCTGTTGCACCGATGCCGCTAGCCGGGATCAGGGTTCCGCGACGATAACTTTTATTCCCCTGTGCTAAAACGCTGGCTCCTCTACCTCGTCTCGCTGGCCCTCGGCCTGGCGGTGGTCGGCGGCTTGCTAGGCGCCTTTGTACTGGCCCTTTTGTGGCCAACATTGCCGTCCCTCGACAAGCTCACCGACTACCAGCCCAAAATCCCTCTTCGCGTGGTCTCCGCGGACGGCGACCTCCTCGGCGAATTCGGCGAGGAGCGGCGCGCCATCGTCTCCATCCACGACGTGCCCGACGTCATGAAGCAGGCCATCCTCGCCGCGGAGGACGAGCGTTTCTACCAGCACGGCGGGGTCGACTACCTCTCCGTGCTGCGCGCCGCGCTGGCCAACGTCTCCTCGGGGACGCAGCAGGGCGCTGGCACGATCACCATGCAGGTCGCGCGCAACTTCTTCCTCACGCGCGAGAAGACGGTCACCCGCAAGCTCCGCGAAGCGCTGCTGGCGTGGAAGATCGAGGCCAGCCTGTCCAAGGACGAGATCCTCGAGCTCTACGTCAACCAGATCTTCCTCGGCCAGCGCGCCTATGGCTTCGCTGCCGCGGCCCAGATGTATTACGGCAAGGCGCTCAAGGACCTGACGGTGTCCGAGGCCGCCATGCTCGCCGGGCTGCCCAAGGCGCCTTCCGCCTACAACCCGATCACCAATCCGAAGCGCGCCAAGTCGCGGCAGCTTTACGTGTTGCGGCGGATGCATGAGCTGCGCTTCATCAACGACGACCAACTGCGCGAAGCACAAAATGCGCCAATCGTCGTCCGACAAGCGGTACGCGAAGTTCTGCCCGTCCACGCCGAATCCGTGGCCGAGATGGCGCGCCAGGTCGTGTTCGATGCCTACGGCGACGAGGCCTACACGCGCGGCCTCACGGTGTGGACGACGATCCGCCGGGTCGACCAGGACGCCGCGTACGCGGCCGTGCGCAAGGGTGTGTTCGACTACGACCGGCGCCACGGCTATCGCGGCCCCGACGCATTCGTGAACCTCGGGGACGACCAGGCGGAGCAGGAGCAGGCGCTCGACAAGGCGTTCGGCGACACTCCGGACAGCGATGGCCTGTACACGGCCGTCGTCCTCGCGGCCACGCCTGCCGAGGTCAAGGCCGTGCTCGCCAGCGGCGACCAGGTGACCGTGACGGGCGACGGGCTCAAATTTGTCGCCCGCGCACTTGCCGACAAGACACCCGCGAACCAGAAATTGCGCCGCGGTGCGGTCATCCGGGTGACGCGGGACGACAAGGGACGTTACGCAATAGGGCAGATGCCGCAGGCCGAGGCCGCCTTCCTCTCGGTCGATCCGGAGGACGGCGCGATCCTGTCGCTGGTCGGGGGCTTCGACTTCGACCGCAGCAAGTACAACCACGTGACCCAGGCATTCCGCCAGCCAGGATCGTCCTTCAAGCCGTTCATCTATTCGGCCGCGCTCGAGAAGGGCTTCACGCCGGCCACGGTGGTCAACGACGCGCCGTTCTTCGTGCCGGCCGCACAGGCCGGCGGCCAGGACTGGGAGCCGCACAATTACGACGGGAAGTTCGAAGGTCCCATGCGCCTGCGGCTGGCGCTGGCCAAATCGAAGAACCTGGTGACCATCCGCGTGCTGCAGGCGATCGGCCCGCAATACGCGCAGGACTACATCACGCGCTTCGGCTTCGACCCGAAGCTGCATCCGGCGTACCTGACCATGGGCCTGGGCGCCGGCGCCGCCACCCCGCTGCAGATGGCCGTCGGCTATTCGGTCTTCGCCAACGGCGGCTACCGCATCGCGCCCTACCTCATCGAGAAGATCACCGACAGCAAGGGCAACACGCTGTCGCAGGCGAAGCCCGTCGTGGCCGGCGCCAATGCGGAACTCGCGATCGACCCGCGCAACGCGTTCATCATGAACACGCTGCTGCACGACGTCACGGTCTACGGCACAGCGGCGCGGGTTCACACCGAGCTGAAGCGCAACGACCTGGCCGGCAAGACCGGCACGACCAACGACATGGTGGACGCCTGGTTCTGCGGCTACAACGCGTCGCTGGTCGGTGTCGCATGGATCGGGTTCGACCAGCCGCGCACGCTGGGGAACAACGAAACGGGCAGCGCCGCGGCGCTCCCGATCTGGATCAGCTACATGTCCAAGGTGCTGAAGAACGTGCCCGAGAAAGCGCGGGAGGCGCCCGAGGGCGTGGTGCAGGTGCGGATCAACCCGGACACCGGGCTGCGGGACGACTCGAGCAACGTGTCGGACTGGTTCCTCAACGAGTACACGCCGCGTCGTAGTGAGGACTCACTTGCGCCGATCTCGCTACCGGGCGCGCCGGCAACACCCGACGTTCGCAACCAGCTGTTCTAGGACCCAAGCCCAATGCCCCGCGCCAGCCTGTCCCGCGGACGCGCCTACGCCGGCGCGCAGAGCGACAACCGCGAGCGCATCGCCCAGGTGGCCGCGCGGTTGATCCTGGAGCACGGCATCACCGACTGGTCGCTCGCCAAGCGCAAGGCGGCCCGCCAGCTCATGCTCTCCGAGCGCGACGGCCTGCCGGGCGACGACGAAGTCGAAGCGGCGCTGACCGAGCATCAGGCGCTGTACGGAGGCGACGAGCATGCGGCCACGCTGCGAGCCCAGCGCGAGGAGGCGTTGCGCTGGATGCGCCGGCTGGCCGACTTCAATCCCAGGCTGGTCGGGGGCGTCGCGGCCGGATGGGCCGGCGAGTACAACGACATCCGCCTCGAGCTGATCGCCGACGACCAGAAGGCGGTCGAGCTCGTGCTGATCAACGCCGAGGTGAGCTATCGCGTAGGCCCGATGCGCAGCGCCGCGGCACCGGCGCAGCTGTACATCGACACGCGCGCCGGTGGAGTGCGCCTGACCATCATGGACGAGCGCGAAGCCCGCTCGCGCAAGCGCGACGACGTGCGGCTCGACGCGGCGGCGCTGGCGCGCCTGCTCGATTCGCCTTAGGGCTCCTCGGCGAGCCACTCGGCCGCCTGCAGCGCGTAGTACGTGAGGATCGCGTCGGCGCCGGCGCGCTTCATGCTCGTGAGCACCTCGAGCGCGCACGCGCGCTCCGGCAGCCAGCCCGCCTGCGCCGCGGCCTTGAGCATGGCGTATTCGCCCGACACCTGGTACACCGCGGTCGGCATGCCGAACGCATCCTTCACGCGGCGCACGATGTCGAGGTAAGGCAGGCCCGGTTTCACCATCACCATGTCGGCGCCTTCGGCGATGTCGAGCGCCGTTTCGCGCAGCGCCTCGTCGCTGTTCGCGGGATCCATCTGGTAGGTGTATTTGTTGCCGCCGCCGAGGTTGACGCCGGAGCCGACGGCGTCGCGAAACGGCCCGTAGAACGACGACGCGTACTTGGCCGAATACGCGAGGATGCGCGTGTGGATGTGCCGCTGCGCGTCGAGCGCCTGGCGAAGCGCGCCCACGCGGCCGTCCATCATGTCCGAGGGCGCCACGACGTCGACGCCCGCTTCGGCATGACACAGCGCCTGGCGCACGAGCGCTTCGACGGTCTCGTCGTTCATGACGTAGCCGGTGGCGTCGATGAGGCCGTCCTGGCCGTGCCGCGTGTAGGGATCGAGCGCGACGTCGGTGACGACGCCGAGCGCCGGGAAGCGCTGCTTGAGCGCGCGCACCGCACGGGGCACGAGCCCCTCGGGATTCCACGCTTCGGCTGCGTCGTCGCTTTTTCGCGACGCCGGTACGACCGGGAACAGCGCGATGGCCGGGACTTGCAGCGCCACGCAGCGCTCGGCTTCGGCGAGCAGGCCGTCGATGCTGCGGCGGGCGACGCCTGGGAGCGACGCGACGGGCTCGACCTTGCGCTCGCCTTCGAGGACGAACACCGGATAGATGAAGTCATCGGGCGTCAGGCGGACCTCGCGCATGAGGCGCCGCGAGAAGTCGTCGTGGCGCATGCGCCGCGGGCGCGACGTGGGGAACCGGCCGTAGTAGGAGCGTGTCATGGCGTCACGATACATTCGTTACAAATATCCTGGAACTCGGCGCGCGGGGGTCTGGTCACATTGCACAGACGGTGAACGTCTCCCGCTTTCCTCCCTGAGCGGGTGCCCGCGTCGGCATGTCCGACTGCGGGCGTTTTGAGGCCCCGCGTCACTCCCCTTGATCGCGGGGCCTTTTTCTATCCAGCCGCAGCAGGCGGCAGCCATTGGGCGAGCACGCGATCCGCCTCGCGCACGCCTTCGCGCGTCACAGCGGAGAATGGTACGACGTCCACCGGCGCGCCGATCTCGAGCTTCGCCACCTGCTCGCGCAAGGCCGCGATCGCCGCGCGGCGCTCCGTCGTGCCGAGCTTGTCCGACTTCGTCGCGAGCAGCAGGATCGGCCGCGCCGAAACGCCGAAGGCACCGAGCAGTTCGGCGTCGAGCGACTTGAGGCCGTGGCGTGCGTCCACCACCAGCACGAGGCCGACCAGCGTCGTGCGCGTGAGCACGTAATCCCACAGGAAATTCTGCCATTCGCGCTTGAGGCTCTTCGACACGGCGGCGTAGCCGTAGCCCGGCAGGTCGACGGCACGCGCGCCGCCGCGCAGGGCGAAGAAGTTGATCTGCTGCGTGCGCCCCGGCGTGCGGCTGGCGAACGCGAGCCCGCGATGGCGTGCGAGCGCATTGAGCGCGCTCGACTTCCCCGCATTCGAGCGGCCCGCGAACGCGACCTCGGCCGCTTCTGCAGGAGGCAGCTGCACCGCGCTCGCGGCCGCGCCCTCGAATGCCGCCCCGAGCAAAGGACGCGGGCCGGTGTCGTCCGCAGGGTCGAATTCCGGCGCGCGTCGCCGGTCCGTTACAATGGCGTGCTTTTTCAAGGCCAATGCCCGGGCGTCACCGCCGTTGCGCGGACCGTCCGGTTCGATCCACCAGGAGACCGCTCCCATGACTCGCCACTGGCTGCTTGCCGCGGCCCTTGCAACGTTTGCCTTGC
>Ga0308173_10001502_pt1 | contig 11706 bp, 10 predicted proteins | sample PhyPR1_FD_203716 | JGI IMG/M metagenome (GOLD analysis project Ga0308173, IMG submission 203716) | Soil microbial communities from UC Gill Tract Community Farm, Albany, California, United States - DLSLS.P.R1 | ecosystem: Environmental > Terrestrial > Soil > Agricultural land | place: USA... | reverse complement strand
GACCAGGAGCGAGCCCTGGAGGACCAGCGCCATCCGCATCGCGAGGCGCCGGGCGTTCACCTCGAGCTGCGACGGGTCGCCGAGCAGCGAGCCGATGAGCGCGAGCGTGTCCTCGATGGCGCGGTCCAGCCGCGCGTCGCCGCCGCGGGCCCGGCCCACCTCGGTGATCCAGGCGTCGAGCACCTCGGGCTCGCGACCGAGGGCCCGGAGCACGTCGAGGGCGTTGACGTTGCCGGAGCCCTCCCACACCGAGTTCAGCGGCGCTTCGCGGTAGAGGAGCGGCAGGCCGGACTCCTCGACGTATCCGTTGCCGCCCAGGCACTCGAGCGCCTCCGCGACCAGCGCCGGGGTCCGCTTGCACACCCAGAACTTCGCCAGCGGCAGGGCGATGCGCCGCAGCGCCGCCTCGTGCGCGTCGCCCGGGGCGTCCACGGCCGCGGCCAGCCGGACGGCCACCGCGGTCGCGGCCTCGGCCTCGACCGCCAGGTCGGCGAGCACGTTCTGCATCAGCGGCTTGTCGGCCAGCAGCGAGCCGAAGGCCGACCGGTGCGCGGTGTGCCAGGTCGCCTCGTTGACGGCGCGGCGCATCAGCGACGTGGAGCCCAGGACGCAGTCGAGGCGGGTGGCGGCGACCATCTCGATGATCGTCCGCACACCCCGGCCCTCGTCGCCGAGCCGCAGCGCGACCGTGCCGTCGAGCTCGAGCTCGGAGGAGGCGTTGGAGCGGTTGCCGAGCTTGTCCTTCAGCCGCACCACGTCGATCCGGTTCCGGGAGCCGTCGGCGAGGACGCGCGGCACCACGAAGCAGGTCACGCCCCCGGGCGCCTGGGCGAGGACGAGGAACACGTCGTTCATCGGCGCCGAGGTGAACCACTTGTGCCCGTGCAGGGTGTACTCCCCGTCGGCCGAGGTGGGGCGGGCCTCGGTGACGTTGGCCCGCACGTCCGAGCCGCCCTGCTTCTCGGTCATCCCCATGCCGGCGAGCGCGCCGCGCTTGGTGGCGGCGAGGCGCACGCCGGGGTCGTAGCTGCGCGAGGCGAGCAGCGGCGTCCACTCCTTGGCGAGCGCGTCGTCGGCGCGCAGGGCCGGCACGGCGGCGTACGTCATCGAGATCGGGCAGCCGTGCCCGGGCTCGGTGTGGGACCACGCCATGAACCCGGCCGCCCGGCGCACGTGCGCGTGCGGTGCGCCGGCCTCCTGCTGCTCCCAGGGGGCGGCGGCCAGCCCGTGGCCGACGGCGCGCCGCATCAGCCAGTGCCACGACGGGTGGAACTCCACCTCGTCGACCCGGTTGCCGTAGCGGTCGTAGGGCTTGAGCTGCGGGTGGTGCTCGTTGGCGAGCATGCCGTGCTCGCGGGCCTCGGCGGTGCCGGCGTCCGCCCCGACGTCGACCAGGTCCTCGACGACCGCGGCGGAGGCGTGGCGGGTGACCGCCTCGACCAACGCCCGGTCGGACGTGACGACGTTGTGACCCACGAGGGGCGGCGCCTGGTTCGTGGCTACCCGGATCTGCGGCTGCATGGAACTAACTTAGAGCCCATGTCCGGGCTCGAGCGTGTGCGTGCGCTCACCTGGCGACTGGTGGTGAGCACGGTCGGCGCCTGCCTGCGCAACCGGGTCACCGGCCTGGCGGCGGAGGCGGCGTTCTTCGCGGTCCTCTCGGTGCCGCCGCTGATCTTCGCCATGGCCGGAGCGATCGGCTACGTCACCGATCGGTTCAGCCCGACCCAGGTGGCCGACGTCCGCGGCGCCGTGATCGAGCTGTCACAGCGGGCGCTCACCGAGAACGCGGTCAACCGGATCATCGCGCCCACGATCGACGACGTGCTTCGCGGCGGCCGGATCGACGTGATCTCGGTCGGCTTCGTGCTCGCCCTCTGGTCCGGATCGCGGGCGCTGCACGTGTTCGTGGACGCCATCACGATCATGCACGGGCTCGGCGGCAGCCGAGGGATCGTGCAGGCGCGGGCGCTGTCGTTCCTGCTCTACTTGCTGGCCATGGTGACCGGGGTGGTGTCGGTCCCGCTCGTGGTGGCGGGCCCGGGCCTGGTGGGGGACTGGCTGCCCGCGCGGCTGCAGCTCCTGACCGCGTTCTACTGGCCGGCGGTCGTGCTGCTCTGCATCTGCTTCCTCGCCACGCTCTACCACGTCTCGGTGCCGGTGCGGACCAACTGGAGCTTCAACCTCCCGGGCGCGACCTTCTCGCTGGCGTGCTGGGTGGTGGGCTCCTACCTGCTGCGATGGTTCCTCACCGCCACCTCCTCGGACTCGCGGTCGATCTACGGACCGCTGGCCGCCCCGATCGCGGTGCTGCTGTGGCTCTACGTCGTGTCGATCGCCGTGCTGGTCGGCGCGGCGGTGAACGCCGCCTTCGACGAGGTGTTCCCGCAGAAGGCCACGGTGCTCGCCCGGCTCGAGCTGCTCGCGCGGCTGCGCCGCATCGGTGGCAAGGAGCCGCGCGACACCCCGACGCCGGACCGGGCGGCCTAGCGGGAGCCGTGCGCGGCCAGCGGATACCCTCGGCACGTGCCGGAGGACTCCAGCGACATCACCCAGGGCCGGAACCCCGGCACCGTGTCCCTCCCGGACGCGGGCCGGTCCCCCTGGTGGGAGCTCGGCCGGCGGCTGCTGCTGGCGGTCGCGATCCTGGTCGCCACGGTCCTGGTCGTCTACGTCGACCGCGGCGCCTACCGGGACGTCAACGACCCGGACGGCCACGTCGGCATGGTCGACGCGGTGTACTACACGACGGTCACGCTCAGCACGACCGGCTACGGCGACATCGCGCCCGTGGCCGACCACGCCCGGCTGATCAACGCGTTCTTCATCACCCCCGCCCGCATCGCCTTCCTGGTGCTGCTGATCGGGACCACCCTGGAGGTGCTCGCCTCCCAAGGCCGTGAGCAGCTCCGTGTCGCCCGCTGGAGGAAGAAGATGTCTGCCCACGTCGTCGTGATCGGCTACGGCACCAAGGGGCGGGCCGCCGTCGACACGCTGGTCAGCAACGGGGCCGACCGCGGGGGGATCGTGGTCGTCGACCCGGGCGCTGAGGCGCTGCAGGAGGCGCACGCCGACGGCCTGGCCGTCGTGACCGGCGACGCCACCCGGCGAGACGTCCTGCGCCGGTCCGGCGTCGAGCACGCCGATCAGGTGATCATCACGACCAACCGGGACGACTCCAACGTGCTGGCCACGCTGACGGTCCGCCAGCTCAACCCGGACGTGTGGATCGTGGCCGCGTGCCGCGAGCAGGAGAACGTCGCGCTGATGCGGCAGTCCGGTGCCGACTCGGTGATCACCTCCTCCGACGCGGTGGGCCGCCTCCTCGGCCTGTCCTCGCTGTCGCCGACCCTCGGGTCGGTGATGGAGGACCTGCTCACCCACGGCGAGGGCCTGGAGGTGGCCGAGCGGGACCTGCTCGTCTCCGAGGTGGGGCGGCAGCCGCAGCGGCTCCCGGACCAGGTCATCGCCGTGGTGCGGGACGAGAAGGTCTACCGCTACTTCGACCCGGTCGTCAGCCAGCTCGCGCGCGGCGACCGGCTGGTCGTCGTGCGCCCGGCCCGCGAGCTGCCGTGGGCACCGCGCCCCGGGACGCACGACGAGGACCTCGCCACCGACGAGGCCTAGGCGCACTGATCGCGCGTGAGACGGACGCCGCGCAGCCCGTCACCTGAGAGGGTGATGCGCAACGCGCCCCGGATGGCGTTGTCTTTGCCTTCCAGCCGGTCGGCGCGTCTCCCGGCCACGGGGGACGGGGGATGCGCCGGCCGGTGTCGGGGAGCTCAGCTCATCCCGAAGGCGGGGGCGAGGCCGGCGAGCGCGCAGGTGCGTCGGAACGACGCCGGTGCGCCGACCATGCCGAGCGACCCGTGGTCGGCGGCCAGCAGGGCCCGGGCCCGGTCGAGCACGCCGAGCGCGGAGGCGTCGACGAACGTGACGCCGCTGACGTCCAGCAGCACGGCGGAGCATCCGGAGCGCACGACGTCCTGCAGCCGGTCGACGACCTCGCGCGCGGTGAAGATGTCGAGCTCGCCGTGGGCCACCACGCGGGCGGTCGGCGGATCGACCATGACGTTCAGGGTGAATTCCATGCACTCATATCCGGTTCCGGGTGGGGGACAACCGGGATGGAGGCACCTGAATGGCGGGTCACAAAAGGTCTCGGTCCCTACCGACGGTACGCCCTGCCGCCTGACGGCGCACCCTCCCTGCGGGGGAGCCGGCGCGCCGCGCGGTCACCGGGCGGAGCTGGCCCGCCCGGAGCCAGCCCTGGTGGGACTCCACCTCGTGGTGACCACCCCCCGTCGCCCAGACCACCCAGGCGAGCCACTCCGCGCCGCCGACGGCGGGCAGGCCCCACCAGAAGAGCAGCAGGCCGGCGTGCGTGCCGAGGGAGTCTCCGCCCAGCCGCACGAGCACGTGCTGCGGTCCGCGAGGGGCGGGCGGCGGCCCGTCCGGGGTGACGTGCTCGGCGCGGGTCCAGCCCTCCCGCACCCGGAGGGTCCCGCTCGGCGCCTCCAGCACCGCCGACACGGTCCAGGACTCGCGTCGGGGGCCGCGCGGCCCGGGGAGCTCCCGCGTGCCGAGCTCCAGACCGGGGCGGGCCCACCGCGGGTCGCGGGTCACGTTCACCCACACGTGCCGCGGCGTGCCCCGCACGGGCTGCCCGGTCACCGCGTCGTGTCCCACCACCCGTCCAGGTTAGAACACGTGTTCGATCGGCGCTGCGTCAGACCGCAGCCTCGAGCGTCACGGGGGTGAACGGGAGCAGCTCCTGCTGACCCTGCCGGATGACGACGCACGTGGACTCGGGGATCTCCAGCCAGGCTCCGCGCAGGCTCCCCAGTGGCTCCGAGACCACCAGGCGGGAGTCGTCCGACAGCCCCGCGAGCAGCGGGTTGTCGGGATACTGCTCGCGGAGGGTCGAGACGTCGTTGCTGTGGAACAGCGACCGCGACCGGCCCTCGCTGGAGTACCGGAAGCCGAAGAAGGAGTCGCCGTCGGTGGTCGCGACCGTCATCTGGACCGGGAAGCGCTCGCCGTGGCGGCGACCGACGTCCTCGATCAGGCCGACCGCCCGGCCGACCGCCTCGATCGGGTTCGACTCGAGCCCGAGGGTGAGGGCCAGGTAGAAGAAGAGCTCGGAGTCGGTCGACCCCTCGATGTCGGCGAAGAGGGAGGGATCGACGGCCATCATGAGCTCGCGCTTGATGGTGCGGAAGCCGTAGATCGACCCGTTGTGCATCCACAGCCAGCGTCCGTGCCGGAACGGGTGACAGTTCGTCTGCTGGACCGGTGTCCCCGTGGACGCGCGGATGTGCGCCAGCACGCACGAGGAGCTGATGTGGGCGGAGAGCTCCTGGAGGTTGCGGTCGTTCCAGGCGGGCTCGGTGCTCCGGAAGACGCCGGGCGTCGGCTGGTCGCCGTACCACCCCAACCCGAAGCCGTCACCGTTGGTGGCTTCCGCGCCCAGCGTCGAGTGCATGCTCTGGACGATCAGGGAGTGCTCCGGGCGGTACAGCAGGTCGTGGACCAGGATCGGCGATCCGGTGTAGGCGAGCCATCGACACATCTGGTTCCTCCCTCGAAGCGGCCGGTGCACCCACCGAACCACCGGGCCCGGGTCGGCGGCCTCACCCGGCCGGGATGACTGCGCTCCTGTCGCCGTTCATCCTCCATGGGTGACGCACCCGCAGGGGCTGGGGACGCATCGTGACAGGCAGCACTGCTGGAGCCTCGGGATGTCAGGACAGCCCGTGCCGAGACCTGGAGGTAGCGCATGGCGGTCTCGACCTACGAGGTACGCGTCTCCGGCCCGGTCGAGGTGGAGACGCTGCTCGACCTCGGCGTCGTCGCCCAGGGGCACGAGGGCGCGCAGACGGTGCTGTACGGCGAGATCCGGGACGAGTCGGCGCTGTTCGGGCTGCTCACCAGGTTGCGGGACCTCGGCCTCGAGGTGATCGAGGTGCGCCAGTCCCCGACCATCGACTGGATCGGCCCCGCCCCGGACGACGACCGGGAGGCCACCGCTGAGCGGGACGAGAAGGACCGCCAGAGCACGAGGTCCCCGGGAGAGTCATGACGGCCGCCGACCATCCTCGCAGGAGGTATGAGATCCGGGTCTCGGGCGCGATCGGCGAGACGCTGGTCCGGGCGTTCGCCGGGATGCGGGCGGCTCGGCTCGAGCCGGGTGCGCTGCTGCGCATCGAGGTGGCGCGGGAGGACTGGGACGCCGGCGACATCACCGCCCAGCTGCGGGCGCGCGGCCACTTCGTCCGGAGTGTGCGGCGGTGTGAACCGTTCTGCCCGAAGGACGACCGCGACGGATAGGCCGCGCGGCCGACGGTCGCCCCCTCGGGCACGAGCGCCCCGACGGTCCGGGTCCTTCGGGCACCCGCGCATGGACTTTGGTCCCTGTCCGCCCCAGGCGTGCCGCAGGACGGTGGACGGGTGCGGGGGGTGCCGGGCGTCGGGATGCCGGCGGCGACGCTCCGCCGGAGAGGCGCGACAGATGACGCATTCGGCCCTTGCCCGCGGCAGCAGCGACGACCCGGCAGCCCGGATGCTGCCGGCCGGCACGCCGGAGCACATCATCGTGCGCGACCGACTGGTCGAGCTCCTCGACGAGGCCGTGCGCGGCAGCCGGCTGACCCTGGTGTGTGCGCCACCGGGCAGCGGGAAGACCGCGCTCGTCTCCATGTGGGCCACCCTGCGCACCACACCCGGCCTGCTCCTGTGGGTGTCCGCGGACGGGACCCACGAGCGGAGGCGCACGTTCTGGCAGCGCCTGGCGCTCGGCCTGGACGGCGCCGCGCAGCACGGCGATGTCCCGGTGCTGTCCGTCGACCGGAGGAGCCTGGCCGCGACCACGCGCCGGCTGGCGCGTCGGGGAGGACCGGTGCTGCTCGTCGTGGACGAGGGATCCCGGCTCCCCGACCCCGCACTCCACCGCGAGCTCGACGGCTACCTCGACCAGGCCGGTGACGCGATCCGGCTGGTCCTCGTCACCCGCGCCGACCCGGTGCTGCCACTGCACCGCTACCGCCTGGCCCACGCGCTGTCGGAGGTCCGGGTCGAAGACCTGCGCTTCACGCCGACCGAGTCGCAGGACCTCTTCGCCCGGGCGGACGTCGAGGTGACCGACGCGCAGGTCGGCCGGCTCCTCGACAAGACCGGCGGCTGGCCCGCCGGACTCGCCTTCGCGGCGGACTACCTCCAGGGGCGGCAGGACGTCGAGGGCGCGGTGCGCGAGTTCACCGGCTCCGACCGGGCCGTCAGCGACTTCCTGGTGAAGGAGTTCCTCGACGCCCAGCCCGCGGGCGTGCGCGAGGTGCTGCTGCGCAGCAGCGTCGCCGACGAGCTCCCGATCGGCCTGTTCGAGGAGCTCACCGGTGCGCCGGACGGACAGGCGGCCCTGGCGTTCCTGAACCGGGCGAACGCCTTCCTCAGCCCCGCCCCGGGCAGCGGCTACTCCTACCAGTACCCCCCGCTCCTGCGCGAGTTCCTGCGGACCAGGCTGGCCTTCGAGCAGCCGCGCCTCGTCCCGGTGCTCCACGACATCGCCGCGCAGTGGTCCTTCCGCCACGGGTCCGTGCACGAGGCGGTCCACCACTCCGTGGCGGCGGGTCGCTGGGACGAGGCCGCCCGGTACGTCGTCCAGGGGCTGCTGGTCGGAGAGGTCCTGAACGACCGGCTCGACACCCTCACCACCCTCCGGGACATGCCGGCCAGCGTCCACACCGCCCCCGCCGCCGTGGTCCGCACCGCGCTGGCCCTGCGACACCACGCTCCGGCTCAGGCACGGGCGGCCCTCGCCGAGCTGCGGTCCACGCTCTTCCGGAACGACGCAGCGGCGACTGCTTCCGACGCCGGTCCCGACGACGGCCCGGACGACGTCGTGCTGTTCTGCCTGGAGCTCCTGGAGACCGGTATCGCCGCCCTGGACCACGACACGGATGGTGGCCTCGAGGCCGTGCGGAGAGCCGAGCGCCACCTGCACAAGCTGCAGCCCTCCCGGGACACCCTTCCCGAGCTGCGGGGGCTGCTGGCGACGTACCGCTCCCGCCTGCTGCTGTGGAGCGGTGACGTGCGCGGAGCCCGGACGTCGCTGGAGGAGGTGGCCGGCTCGGCGCAGGCCGCACGGGAGACGGCCTGGGAGGTCTCGGCGGATGCCCAGCGTGCGGTGCTCGCCGCGATCCTCGGCGACCTCGACGTCGCGCTGGCGCTCGCCGAGCGCGCGGACGAGGAGCGGCATGACCAGGTCGCGCCGGCGCGCGAGGACCGGGCTCACATCGCGGTCGCTCGGGCCTGGGTCATGACCGAGCGCTCCCTCGTCGGGCCGGCGCGGGACCAGCTGGCTCGGGCGGAGGAGGCCGTGTCGGGGTCGGACCCCGTCGGCTGCGGCCTGATCGCCGTCATGCGGTCGCGGTTGCTGCACATCCAGGGCTACTACTCCGCGGCGCACGTGGCGCCCTCCGACGCACCGGAGCCCGCCCCGGCGGGCCCGCAGTGGATGGCCGACTGGGACCCGGTCCCGTCCGCTGCCCAGGTGGACGGCTGGCAGGGGGAGCCGCCCCTCGAGACGGAGGTCACGCGCGGGATCCTCGAGGCCGACGCGGCCCTGCAGGCGCGGGACGAGGCCGCGGCGGCTCGCGCGCTGTCGCGTGCGCTGGACCTGGCTGCACCGCAACGGATGCGCCGACCGTTCGTCGAGCCGCCTCCAGCGGTCCGTCAGCTGTTGCGCCGACGGGAGGACCTGAGGGCGACCCACGCGTGGTTGACCTCCACCGAGTCCACGGCCCGGGCCGGGGCGGAGGCTCCGAGGGTCGTGCCCGGGCGGCGCGTCTCCGGCGAGGCCGGGGACGGCGGTCGCACGGTCGTCGCGCCGGCCGACGCCTCCCGGTTCGGCACCGTCCTGATCGAGGAGCTCACGGCCAAGGAGCTCGAGGTGCTGGGCCACCTCGCGGACCTGCACACCACCGACGAGATCGCCGCGGCGATGTTCATCTCGGTCAACACGGTGCGGACGCACGTGCGCAACGTCCTCCGCAAGCTCGGGGTCGATCGTCGCAACCAGGCGGTACGCCGAGCGTGGGAGCTCGAGCTGCTCACCGAGTCCGGGCCGGGCGCAGGCCGCGTCGCGGGCGGTGCGGGTCAGCCCACGGGCGGCGAGTGACCCGTAGCGGCCTCCGGCCGGATCTCGACCCCGTGCACGGTGAGTCCCGCGGTCACGGTCGGTGGCCCGCGCCGACCGTCGCGTCGCCGTTCGTGGCCGACGCGGCCGGAGTCACCGCGGGCACCTCCGGTGCCGCCACAGCGTCCACCGTCGTCGCCGGACCCGCAGCGGCCGGTGTGGGCTGCGCGCCGGGCGGGCGGGAGACGAGCTCGACGAGCCCCACCAGGACGAGCACCACGACGCCGGTCCAGATCACGATGGCGCCCGTCGGCTGCTGCCAGAAGGTCAGGGTGAACCCCGCGATGCCGACGAGGGCCAGCTCCAGGATGCGCCGGTGCGCGTAGGTCCATCGTCCGAACGCTCCGGTCTGGACCCCTCGGGCCTCCGCGCCGCTGCGGAAGCTGCCGATCCAGCGGCCCAGCGCCGAGCGCGTGCGGACCGCTGTGGGGGCCGGGCCGGTGAAGAAGGCGGCGATCGCCACGACCAGGCCCAGCACCGCCACCGCGCGCAGGCCGGTGCGCAGGAAGCGCACCAAGGTGTCGAAGACGCTGGCCGCCGCCTCCCGGGGCAGCACGTCGGAGGGCACCGCGTCGAGGTAGTAGATGCGTCCGACCGCGAGCGCGACGCCGAGGGCTAGCATTCCGAGGACGACCCCGAGGGCTGCGCCGATGAGGGTCCGTCGATGCTCGCGAGCGACGTACACGCCGGCGGCCAGCAGGACGAGCGCGATGATCGGCAACCAGAAGCCGAGCGTGTCCAGCAGGCGGTAGATCCCCTGGGCCTTGGTGACGGAGTCGGACTGGACCAGCACGAACGAGCGGTCGATCGGTGGGATCCGCTTCGCCGCCGAGTAGCCCTGCGCGACGAGCCGCTGCTTGACCTGGGCGATGACGGGCGCCAGGTTGAGGGTGACCTCTCCGTTCTGCGCGGTGACCGCCCCACCCTGCTTGCCGGACAGGAGGTCGACGAGCGATGCGTGGGCGGCGCGGTTCGCCTCCACCCACAGCGTGGCGAACTGGTCGCTCGCCACGACCTTGCTCACGGAGGAGTTCACGAACCCCTCGATGCCCTGGTTGAGCGGCACCTGCAGCGCCCGAAGGCCCCGGACCGCTCGGGGTGGCAGCCCCTGCGCGGCCAGGCCGTCGACGACGTCGGTGGTCAGGGTGGGAACGTCCAGGGCCTGGAGGATGGCCACCGACACCCGGTCGGCGACGGCCGCCTGCACCGCGGGGTCGTGAGCCAGCGGCGTCACGGTCGCGACGTAGCGGTCGGTGTCGGAGACCTGGCGGTTCGCCCACACCGCGCTCACGGCGAAGGGTGCCAGGAGACATCCGACGACGACCAGTGCGACGGAGACGGTGGCGCGCCACCGGCCCGACCGGTCCACGGGGACGGGTCGGGCCTCGGCGGTCGCGAGCTCCCCCTCGAGCTCGGCGACGCGCAGGCGGAGAGCCGCGAGCTCGGTCGTCTGGTCCATGTCGCTCCACCAGCCGGATTCTCAGTAGCCGTACTTCGTCGATTCGCGGACCTCGCGACCGTGGACGGTGACCGCCCAGATGACCAGCACGTCGAAGCTGATCATGATCGTCGACCAGATCGGATAGGCCGACAGGAACGCGATGTTGACCAGCGCGCTGCCGAACGCGCAGACCACCGCGACGATCCGCGCCCACATCCGTCCCGTGAAGAGGGCCACGCCGGCGCCGGCGACGATGAGGCCGCCGATCAGGTGGGCCCAGCCCCACGCGGTGTAGTCGACGTGCACGACCAGGTTGTTCTTGCCGACCAGGAAGTAGCTGTCCTGGAACAGGGCGACGAGGCCCTCGATCGCGTGGAAGGCGCCGAGCATGATCATCATGACGCCCGCAAAGGCGATCCAGCCGACCCACATCGTGGGCGGCGCGGAGCCGTTGGTGCTGCTTCGGAGTCCGGACGTCGGATCGGCGGTCGGCGCCTGGGGCGGCATCGACGGAGTGGGAGGTGCCGACGTTCTCCCGTCTTGGTGGGTCATGGCTCAGTCCTTTCTTGTGGCTCCGGCCCCACCGTCGTCCGCGGCCCGCTCCAGGGCATCACCCTGAGGGGATGACTGTTCCGCGCTGGTGGGGACCCGGCGTGGTTGCCACTCGTAGACCACCCGGCTCCCGACGAGGAGGTCCTGCAGGGACCGGTTCCGCGGGCTCCAGGCGCAGCCCAGGAGCCCGATCGGCAGGACGGTGCAGCACGCCGCGCGCGCGAAGGCGGTCCACCATCGCAGCCGCCCGCCGCGTCGGCCCATCACCAGCAGTCCCATGAGCCGGCAGCCGTAGGTCCGGCCGGTCAGGCACCAGCAGCCGGTCAGGTAGAGCAGCGCGACGACCCAGCAGGCCGTGAGGCTGAGCAGGAGGCCGGTGTCCAGGAACGTGAAGCCGCGGGGGTGGACGAGGAGCACCAGCCCGTTGAGGCCGAGGTAGCCGCCCAGCACCACGGCGAGGACGACGAGCGCGTCCGCAGCCGCTGCGACCGACCGGGTGACGAGTCCGGCGGTCCGGCCC
>Ga0308173_10001501_pt1 | contig 11707 bp, 6 predicted proteins | sample PhyPR1_FD_203716 | JGI IMG/M metagenome (GOLD analysis project Ga0308173, IMG submission 203716) | Soil microbial communities from UC Gill Tract Community Farm, Albany, California, United States - DLSLS.P.R1 | ecosystem: Environmental > Terrestrial > Soil > Agricultural land | place: USA... | reverse complement strand
CTTCACCCTGCATCCAACGAAGCGTATTTTTTAGCTTCATCAATTGGATGAAAATATCATGCTCCGGATACAATCCTGGAGCCGTCATCGGGCCTTTGAAGTAGAAGGACAGCCACTCCTGAATACCTTTCATACCCGCCCGTTGCGCCAAATCCAAGAAAAGTACCAGATCGAGGACCAGCGGGGCGGCCAGAATCGAATCGCGGCATAAGAAATCGATTTTGATCTGCATGGGGTATCCCAGCCAGCCAAAGATGTCGATGTTGTCCCAGCCTTCCTTCGAATCGCCACGGGGCGGGTAGTAATTGATGCGGACCGCGTGATAGAGATCCTTATAAAGATCCGGGTAAAGATCTGGCTGCAGAATTTGTTCGAGAACCGAGAGCTTTGTCTCTTCCTTGGTCTTGAATGATCCCGGATCTTCCAGTACTTCCCCATCACGGTTTCCCAGAATATTGGTGGAAAACCAGCCGCGTACCCCCAGCATGCGAGCCTTGAAGCCCGGCGCCAGAAGCGTCTTCATGTAAGTCTGCCCCGTTTTGAAGTCCTTGCCGCAGATGGCAACTCCATTCTGCTTGGCCAGGTCCAGCAAGGCCGGAACGTCCGTGGTCAGGTTCGGAGCTCCGTTGGCAAATGGCACACCGGATTTCAGAGCAGCGTATGCGTAGAGCTGGCTGGGAGCGATATCCGCGTCGTTTTTGCGAAGCCCCTCTTCAAAACTCTCGAGCGTCTGGTGTACCGCGGCTGCCTTATGAAACACCTCCGTCGAGCCACACCAGATCATAACGAGCCGGCTACACCCATTCTGGCTCTTGAAATCGCGGATGTCCTGCATGAGGGCTTCCGCCAAGTCCATCTTGGTAGGAAGCTGCTTTACATGCGTCCCCTCCAGCTTCTTCACGTACGCGTGGTCGAACGCAGCCTTCATGGGCTTGATCGCGGAAAGCGGCTCACGCAGGCGGTCCAGCAGAGGGCGGTCGAGCACGGCGGCTTTCACGGCGGCCTCATACACACTGTCGGGAAAAATATCCCACCCGCCGAAGACCAGACTGTCCAGCGATGCCAGCGGAACAAAGTCTTTGATGTAGGGCGTCCGTTTATCGGTTCGCTTGCCCAGGCGAATTGTGCCCATTTGAGTGAGGGAACCAACGGGCTGACCGAGCCCTTGCTTAACGGCTTCTACGCCGGCGATAAACGTGGATGCAACGGCACCCATGCCGGGAATAAGAATCCCGAGCTTCCCGTCAGCGGGCGAAATGGTAACGTTACCCTGCTTTGACAATAAAGAGAACTCCTTGTATTCGCCTGCGGTTCAAGATGCAAAAAGCCTCCAGAAGCCTCGCTTTATGTAGGATTTCCGCAGTTCTACGATATACTAGCACTCAAATGTCGCAGCGCGTTACGGGAACAATCTCTACACTCGTTGTGGACGACGAGCCACTCGCCCGGGAAGAATTATCGTATCTTTTGCAAAGTTTTCCAGACGTTGAGATTACCGACACAGCGTCCAACGGCCTCGAAGCGATTCAGTTGATCGGCGAGCATGAGCCCGACCTCGTGTTTCTCGATGTGCAAATGCCCGGGCTGGACGGCCTGGGGGTGATTCGCCGGCTTCGCGAGAAGGGCGCGCATTTGCCGTACTTCGTGCTGGCCACGGCTTTCGATCAGTATGCCGTAGAAGCGTTCCGCCTGGAGGCAATGGACTACGTTCTGAAGCCAGTGGACAAGGACCGTTTGGGGGAATGCATTGCGCGCGCCAGACGTGTGATCGATGAGAAGCAGCGCGCCGAAGAAGAGCGGCAGCCAGAAACTACCGCCGCCAAACCGGCGCTTCAGCGCAGCAAATTGTTGGTGAGAAGCAACAACCGCAATCTGATTGTGGACGCACAGGACTTAATTTACGCCACCATTGACGATGGTCTGATCACGGTAGTGACGCCTCATATGGAGGGACACTCCAACTACCGCACACTCGAGGAACTCCAGTCGAACCTGGATCCAAACATATTCTGGCGAGTTCACCGTTCTTTTCTGGTGAACATCAACAAGATTCGCGAAGTGATTCCGTGGTTTAAGTCCAGTTTTCAATTAAAGATGGACGACAAGAAGCAAACCGAGATACCCGTGAGCCGCATTCAAACCAAGCGGCTTCGGTCTCTTCTGAAGCTTTAGTCTGTCTCCACAACCTCGATCGCATTCACTTCCGCATAGTTCTTCACGGGCACAAATTCCAGCAGCAGCGTGCCTTGCGCATTCGGCTCCAAGTTGGAAAAAACCTTCGTTGTGCTCCGGCCCGCTCCCCCGGCGTCCTTGGAGATCTGATAGTTCCGGAGCAAAGCTGTCCCATTGGCATAAACGTCGAAGGACCGGCTACTGGGATCTGCGTAGTTCGAGGCGGCGGTACCGAACCAGGTCTCGGCAAAGTGGAGGGTCACCCGATACTTGCCCGGCGCTACTGGAATGCGGTAAGCGAAGTTTCCATACCGCTCGCCGTGGTAGAGCACCCTCTCCGGGGGAGTTAATACCTCCTGGCTGTGAGAGACGAGAGTGCCTCCCAAGAAATATTCGTCAGCTGCCCACCACCGCCCGTCCGAATCGGTAACGGGCGTATTTTGCGCCACAATCCTTACTGGATGGATGCGGCCCGGGGGGCTCTGGAGAATCTCAATGCCATTTAGGACGGCAGGACCGACGGCAGGATCGAAGCGCAGGTGCAACCGGCCATCTGAATCCGGCCTGACGTCTTTCAAGACCCTTACATAGAGACGATTCGGCGCTCCCGCTCCGGCCAACAGGTCCAGCAGTGAGAGTTTAATAGCGCCGTTGACCGAGACCTGAAACATGCGCGAGCCGTCACCACCGCCTGCCGGATTACCTGCTCCATATTCGGTCTCGGCAAAGTACAAGCGCAGTTCGTGGGTACCCGGTCCCAGCGGAATGTCATATTGGAACCGGCCGCTCCGCTGCGCTTTCAGCAGATGCGGGTCCGGTTGCCCTTCGATGAGACGACCCGGCGAAATCGGCGTGACGACTCCTCCCCTGTAGAAGGCGTCCGAATTCCATGTATGTCCCTGGCGATCCACGAAAGGAAGACCATGGTAACCAGCCAGCATACGAAATTCCGCAGGTACGGGGCTTGAAACGGGTCCAGTCCAGACATCCTCCGCGGGGGCCGAATTGCGAGGCCCTGGCTTCCGGAGACCATGCACGAACAGATAGGCGCCGCCCACCGCGAGGAGCGATCCGACAAGCACGGCCATTCGCACTGCAGGGGAGAAAAGGCGATTACGACCGGCGGGTAATTCCTCTGGCAGAACTTGAGTGAGGCCCAGAGATTCGAAAGCAGAACCGGTAGCCCGAGCCGGGATGGCCGGTTCAGAGATCTGCTCCACCGCATGTGCGCCCGATTCCTTCACGATGAATTGGGGGCGATACTGCCCGTTGGGAATGACGATCTGGACCGGGTGCATCGCGCCTGGCCCTTCATAGTATTCCTGGAGACGTCTTCGGAGCCGATGGGCTTCTACCCGGACGATGGAATCCTTTTTGGGGTCGAAGTCGGGCGGGCGGCCCAATGCCTCCAGCGCAATGCTGTATTCCTTGATCTGGTCTCCGTTTCCTTCAAAATGGCGCTCACAGATATAGCGGAAGAAAAGGCCCAACCGCGGAGCCTTGTCAAAGATGCCCGACTGCAGGACAACGTCCACCGCTGCCCGTTCGTGCTGAGACGGCGTGATAGCGCCCATAGAAAGATCGGTAGCGGGAAGTATATCAGAACTTCACCCAGCCTACTCCTGTGTCGGGTACTTTTCGTAGCGGCGAAACATCGGTTCTGCATCGATGTAACGCAGCAGAAAACAAACGACTTGGCCGATGTAACGTGCTTGTGTCTGCCAGGTAACCCAAAACCCATTGCCGGGCCGAGGTAGTTCCCTTATAGTAAATCAGATTGTCGACCTGTCTGCCATTCTGGCGGACGGTCCTTGCTTCGGAGGAGGTTTCATGTTGAAACAACTCAATAGGTTATTGCTGGTGGTATTTGCCACGGCAGCCTTGGCGACCACAGTCCTATGGGCGCAAGGTCTTTTCTCTACCCTCACGGGTGTTGTTACGGATGCTTCGGGCGCGGTTGTCCCGAACGCTACCGTTAGGCTTCGGAACGCCGACTCGGGCGATGAGCGCTCGACCGTCACGAACAACCAGGGATACTACACGTTCGCGTCGGTGGCCGTAGGCTCTTACGATGTCACCGTTGAAGCTCCCGGATTTCAGAGCTTCAAGGTAACCGGGATCGCTCTCGGCGGCGGCGAAAAGCGAAACGTGAATGCCTCTTTACAGGTGGGAAGCGCCACTCAAACAGTAGAAGTGAGCGGCGGGGCCGACATTATTGCGCCGGTGGATTCCGGGGAAAAATCGGCTGTGCTGACCACCAAACAGTTGGAGAACTACGTACAGGTTGGAAGCAATGCCGCCGAATACCTCAGAATTATGCCGGGCTTCGGTATCCAGAACGGCGCTTCCAACAAGTCGAACTATACAGGACAGACGGTTGGAATTAACGGAAACGGCGACGCCGGAAGTCAGAGCCCTTTAAACAACGCATTCTCCTACAACGGCCTTCCCGGCAACACGCTGGATATCGTGGCCGATGGCGCGCACGTATCCGATCCGGGCTGCAACTGCGACACTCCGGTAAATCCGAACTCGGATTTTCTTCAGGAGTTCCGAGTCCTGACCTCGAATTTCAATGCTGAAGAGCAGAAAGGCCCGATGGTGATCACATCGATCACAAAGGCGGGCGGATCGCAGTTCCACGGCGGCGCGTTCTTCGATGCCCGAAATTATGTTCTAAACTCGAACGACGCCTACTTCAACGCGACTGGAGCCAAAAAGCCGGCCGATACCTACTATTATCCGGGCGGATTCGTTGGAGGTCCGGTCATAATCCCCGGCACGAACTTCAACAAGAATCGCGACAAGCTGTTTTTCTTCACGGGCTACGAATACTTCTTTCAGACACTGGACACGGGCCTGCTGACAGCCACGGTTCCCACGGCTGGCGAGTTGACGGGCAATTTCTGCCCGTCAGAGGTCGCCAAGCAAGGCGCCATAAACGCCGCGGGCAAAGCCCCGCAACCTGTCTATTTTAATGGCAGTTCGACCCTCTGCCAAATGCCCGGGAACCTGATCGACCCCAATATGCAGGCTCTGATGAAGCTTTATCCGGCCGCAAATGCCAACCCGAACGCTACAGGCGGTTTCAACTACGTGCAATCGGAGATCTTCAACCAGAACAACATGCAGTGGACCACGCGTGTCGACTACAACATCAGCGACAACACAAAACTGTTCGTCCGCTACAACATGCAGCGTGAAACACAGCCATTCCCGGTTGGCCTCTGGTGGCGTCAGTCCGACCAGGTCCCCTATCCTACCTCCGTGGAAGGTAAGAACCGGTCCGACTCCGTTACCGGAACGCTCACCCACGTATTCAGCCCCACTATGACGAACGAGGCTGTTTTCGCGTACACCTTCGTTGGCTTCCCCAACGTCTTTGCCGACCCGGCTAAGGTCAATCCTCAAAAGGCCGGATTTAACGAGGCTCTCCTGTTCAAGAATCCTGCAACGTCGTTCCAGATTCCGTCCTTCGGCGGGAACGGTGGAGCTGGTGAAGCTGCTCTGATATTCAACCCGGGCGGCTTCGAGGCGGGCGGCGCATCAGCGGGACTGTACGCAAACAAGTACATGCCCAGCGTCAGCGATACACTCACCAAGGTCTGGCGCACACACACATTCAAGACTGGATTCTTCTACGAATGGATTCGCAACGCTCAGCCGGCGAGCAACAATAGCAACGGATACATGCAATTTGTACCCACTTCGAATACCAGCTTCACAACCGGCAATGCATATGCGGACATGCTCGAAGGCAATATGTCCAGCTTCGCCCAGCAGAACTTCAACCGGATCAACGATATTTCCTATAACACCTACGAAGGCTTCATCCAGGATTCATGGAAGGTCACTGAGAAATTGACGATTGAAGCCGGTCTTCGCATGACGCACTTTGACCCCTGGATAGACCGCTTGGGCTATGGATACTCAGTCTTCATTCCCTCCCAGTACAGCTCCGCTAATAACGGAGCCTGCACCAGCGCTCCCACATTCTGCGGATTTCAATGGCACGGTCGCGATCCCTCCGTCCCGGTAGGTGGCTTCCCAAGCAGAACGCTCTTCTGGCAACCCCGCTTCGGGGCGGCCTACAATCTGTTCGGCCAAGGCAAGACAGTACTGCGTGGCGGATGGGGCAGGTTCTACTATCACTCCGGTCAGTTCACGTCGGGTTTGGATACGGCTGCCGGGTCGGCTGGAATCACGCTAACTCCGCAGAGTATCGGTGACAAACCGCTTCTGGCCAGTCAACTCGGCTCTCTGAACGCCCAAGCCCAGCCGTCCGCCCCGGGCGCTGTTGATAGCCGCGACAATAAGCAGCCTTATACAGACAGCTATAGCGTGACTCTTTCTCAGAAGCTGCCATGGTCCAGCCTGATGGAGGTGTCTTACATCGGGAACAACAGCCATGACCTGCAGAACAGCGCAGGATACGGCAGCAACCTCAACCTGGTGCCTGTGGGAGCCATGTTCAGCGCAGCAAACCCGGCGCTTGCCGACCCCAATAAGTTCCGTCATTATGCCGGCTACGGGGACATTAACCTGGCGACAAATAATTTATACGCCAACTACAATGCACTACAGGTGAGTTGGGCTCACCAGGCCTCCATGGCAACCATACAGTTCAACTACACCTTTGGAAAAGCAATGGGAATTGTTTCGCCAAATGGAGCGCTTCTTGGTTCTGCCCAAGCTACACTTGACCCCTTCAATCTCGCCAACAACTACGGCCCGCAGCAGGGTGACCGTAGGCACATATTCAATGCCGTCTACTCCGTCAACCTGCCCAGTCCCATACACAACAACAAGTTTGCGGCGGGCGTTGTGAATGGCTGGCAGATCTCCGGCGTCACTCAACTCCAGAGCGGCGCGAACCTCACCTACAACAGCGGCGGAGACAACTTCAACTTGCAGTTGAACGGCGCGATTCTTCCGGGCACCCAGAACGTCGTAAACCCGGACGGCAGCAAAGGAATTGCGATCTCTAACCAATCACTGCTGGGCACAAACGCCATCCAACTCAATCCGATAGTGACGTGCAATCCGACTGCGAACCTGGGGCCGCATCAGTACATCAACGGGAACTGCTTCAGCGTACCGACTACTGTCGGACAGAACGGCCCCACTTTATTGCCGGCGATTTATGGACCGGCATTTATCAACTCTGATCTGGGGCTCTTCAAGAACTTCCAGATCAAGGAATCGATGAAGCTGCAGTTCCGCATTCAGGCCTATAACTTCCTGAATCATCCGAACTGGTCTTTCCCGAACAACAATAACCTGACGCTGCAATACAAACAGGCATCCCCCGGCAGTTCCACCATCGCGCAAACGAACTCAAACTTCGGCATTACCCAGTTCAAGCAGGGCCAGCGCATCGTCGAGCTTCAAGTGAAGTTCTACTTCTAAAACGAAGCAGATTCATTACAAACGGGCCCGGGGGCGAATATGCTCTTGGGCCCGTAATTTTTCAGGCTGCCTGTCCCGTCTGTAATATAATCATGCAACCATCGATGTACCGTGTTGTTGCACTGCTACTTTGCGGTAGCTGCGTTTACGCGCAGGCTTCCCGGCCGCCTCAAGAAATACTCAAAGAAGCCGTTACCGCGCAGCAAGCGGGCAATCTGGACCAGGCGATTCAGGATTACCGGCTCCTGCTGGCGAAGTACCCCAACATCGCCGAAATCCGGTCCAACCTGGGCGCGGCGTTAGCTGCACAAGGACAGTACAGCGAGGCCGTCCATGAGTACACACGTGCCCTTGCCATCAAGGACAATCCTCAGGTCCGGTTGAATCTGGGTCTCGCTTACTATAAGACCGGCGATCTTCCGTCCGCTGTCGCAGCTCTCAAGAAAGTCCACGCACAAACGCCAACTAATCTCCAGGTGGTTACGGTTCTGGCTGATTGTTACCTGAGGCTTGGGCAGAACAAAGAGGTGATCTCTCTTCTCAACCCGGTCCAGGATAACGGTTCCGGAAATCGGGCGTTCGACTACCTTTTGGGAACGGCGCTCGTTCGGGATGGTCAGACAGCGAAAGGCCAGGTCGTAATCGATAGGATTCTCAAGAACGGCGAATCCGCCGAGGCCCGGCTCCTGATGGGCACGACGAAATATATGGTCGGAGATTTCGCGGGAGCCCGGACCGATGTGGCAAAAGCCATCGAACTGAATCCGAAGTTGCCGGACGTCTACGCCTACTATGGGCTGGCTTTGCTGTCGACCGGTGATCAGGCAGGTGCCCGGAAAGCCTTTGAGCGTGAACTGACAGCGGACCCCAACAACTTCGATGCGAATTTGCGCATCGGTGTAATTCTCCGTCAGGACGAAGACAACGATGCGGCGCTGAAGTATCTCCGTCATGCACTGCAGATCCGGCCCGGCGATCCAGGCGTCCGATATCAAATCGCCTCGATCGAAGTTGCGCAAGGTCAACTGGAGAAGGCCCGGCAGGATCTGGAATCGCTGGTGGCGAGTTCGCCCGATTTCGTCGAAGCGCACGTTTCCCTGGCGACGGTCTACTTCCGTGAAAAGAAAAAAGTTGAAGGAGAGCGGGAGCGCCAGATTGTTGCAAAGCTCAACGCCAAGCGCCGCCAGGTGAATGAAATAGCCGCCAAGGCCCAGTAATGATCGGCGCGTCCGTCCTTTGCTTTCTGGTCTCGGCTGCGTTGGTCAGCGGTGCAACCGCCGATGCGGTAAATCATTCCTCAGGAATCTCTCCGCGTGCAGTCCGGCAATGCGCGACCTGCCATCCGTCCGAAGCAAAACCCCACCCGGCAACTTCCATGGCTCACGCGATGGAACTGGCCGCCGAGTGCTCGATCCTGAAAGCCCATTCTGTTTTGACGTTTCAGCAGGGGCGCTACTCTTATCGCATCGAGCGTAAGGGAAACCAAAGCATATACACTGTCACGGACAAGCAGCAGACCTTCACGGCTCCGATCGGGTGGGCATTCGGGCTAGGCGTGGCGGGCCAGACGTATGTGTTCGAGAAAGACGGCGAGCTTTATCAGAGCCGCGTCAGCTACTACGCTGAAACCGGCGGTCTCGATCTGACGATGGGCGCCGCAAATGCGAAGCCGACGAATATCATTGAAGCTGCTGGAAAGCTGATGGACGCGGATGAAAAGCTTCCCTGCTTCAATTGTCATGCGACAAACGCTAAGGCAGGTAAACGCCTGACCCTGGAAACTCTTACGCCGGGCGTCCAGTGCGAGCGCTGTCACGGCCCGACGGAAGCTCACGTGGAAGGTATCAAACATGGAGATGCCGGAATGGCTCGAATGAAAGACCTGCGCGCCTTTAGCGCCGAAGAGACCTCCAACTTCTGCGGCCAGTGCCATCGCACGTGGGCCGATATAGCTGGCCAAGGCACGCTCGGTATCGCCAACATACGTTTTCAACCTTACCGCCTGACGAACAGCAAATGCTATGACGCAGACGACGCTCGCATTAGCTGCATCGCGTGCCATAATCCGCATGCCGAGATAAACAGGACAGACACGCATTACGATGGACGGTGTTTGGCTTGCCATGGCGGAGGGAAGGTTTCCGCGAAATCCTGCAAAGTGGCGGCGAGCAATTGTGTTTCCTGTCACATGCCTAAGCTGGACCTGCCGGGAGCACACCACAAGTTCACAGATCACCAAATTCGGATCGTGAGGGTCAATGAACCATACCCTAATTAGTGCCCTGGCTTTGGGGCTATTTGTATGGGCGCTGCCGGCGCAGGGGCAAGATCCGGCGGCGTTTGCCGAGCGCGCGATGCAATTGCAGCAAGCGGGCGACTACGCCGGAGCGGCGGATGCTTGGGGCAGTGTGGTGAAGTTGCAGCCCGACTCGGTTGCCGCTCACGTAAATCTCGGCGTCGTTCTCGTCAATCTCGGCCGGTATGATGCCGCCATCGCTGAATATGATGCCGCAGATAAACTGCTTCCCGGCGATCCCCGCATCGCGCTCAACACAGCTCTTGCTTACGAAAAGAGCGGCCGCATCGAAGAAGCGCAGAAGCGTTATGCGGCGCTGCACAACTCCAACCCGCACGACAATCGAGTGACGATGCTGCTGGCGAATTGCCGTCTCTCGACGGGAAATAATGGCGGAGTGATTGAACTGCTGCAACCCCTGGCTGCACAAAACACCGACGATCTGGCCGTCTCCTATATGCTCGGTATGGCGCTCCTGCGGGAGGGACGTGTAACGGAAGGCCAGGTATTGCTTGATCGCATTCTGAGCCGTGGCGATACAGCCGAAGCTCGGTTTCTTCTAGGTACCCGCATGTTCGAGTCCGGCGATTATCCAGCCGCAGTGAAGCAGTTGGCCAGCGCGATTGAGCTGAATGGCAAGCTTCCGGAGTTACAGTCCCTCTACGGCCGGGCTCTGTTGAACACGGGCGATCCCGACGGCGCACTGGCCGCTTTCCGAAACGAACTGGCGGGCAACCCCAACGACTTCAGCGCAAATTTGGGGATAGGGCAGATCCTCACGGTGCGCCGCGATTTTGCGAACGGAACGGAAGCACTGCGCCGGGCGCTGCTCGTGCGGCCACAATCTACTGAAGCCCAACTCGCGCTTGCTGACTGTCTCAGCGCGGCTGGTCGATGGCGTGATGCTCTTGCTCCTGCGAAGACAGCCGTGGAGGCGCGCCCCCAGTCGAGCGAGGCACATCGAACACTGGCAGCGATTTATGCCGGGCTGCACGAGTCCGAAGCGGCCGCGCGCGAACTTCATCTCGCCGAGAAGCTGACTTCTCCCACCGCCTCCGACCCTGGACCTGGTCTGAACGCGCCAGCTCCTGATTTCGACTTGCCGGACAGCATCACGCAGAAGAATGTCCGCCTCAGCAGCTTTCGGAGCAAGAGCCCGGTCGTGCTCGTCTTCGGCAGTTACACGTGTCCCAACTTCCGGTCTTCGGCCGAGGCCATCAAAACTCTTCAGCATCGATTCGGTAGGGAGGTTCCTTTTTTGCTGGTTTACATTCGCGAGGCGCACTCGACCGCTCAATGGCAGAGCACACGAAATGAACGTCAGAACGTAACCCTGTCTGCGGCCAAAAACATGGAAGAAAAGATGGCAAACGCAACCATGTGCAACCGAAAACTGCACCTGCCCTTCCCCGCCGTCGTGGACGGAATGGATGGAGCTGCGGAGAAGGCATATAATGCTTGGCCGAGCCGTGTTTTCGTAGTTGGAAAAGATGGGCGTATCCTATACAGTTCGCGTTTGACGGAGCTCGATTTCAAAGTTCAGGATATGGAATCCGCATTACGGCGGGCCAGTGCCGCGCAGATGGTGTCGAACAGGTAAGGGACTGAATGCAATTTACCAGAAGAGACCTATTGTGGCTGACTGCCGGATGCGGAGCCTCTCGCCTGTTCGGACAATCGCCGTCAAGTTCGAACGCCAGCGAACCGCTATTTGCGAAGATGTCGCCCTCGGCCAGCGGTATTGAATGGGTGCACGAGAATGCCATGTCACCCGCCCGGTATCTTCCGGAAACGCTCGGGCCGGGATGCGCCTTTCTCGACTTCGATAAC
>Ga0308173_10001500_pt1 | contig 11707 bp, 13 predicted proteins | sample PhyPR1_FD_203716 | JGI IMG/M metagenome (GOLD analysis project Ga0308173, IMG submission 203716) | Soil microbial communities from UC Gill Tract Community Farm, Albany, California, United States - DLSLS.P.R1 | ecosystem: Environmental > Terrestrial > Soil > Agricultural land | place: USA... | reverse complement strand
CGTCTCGGCGTCGCGCCGACCTTCGAGGGAGAGGAAGGCCCCGACGCGCTGCTCAGCGACGCTTCCCGGATGCGCACGATGCTCGAGCATCCCCTGATGCCGCTCGACACGCTGCTCGACTGGGTCGCCGCGTGGATCCGCGCCGGCGGACATCTCCTCGGCAAGCCGACGAGCTTCGAGAAGCGCGATGGCCGCTTCTGACCGCGCGTTGGTGTTGCGCACTGCGCTGGGTACCGGCGTCGCCATCCCCGCGCACCCGCTGGCCCTCGCCGCGGACCGCACGCTCGACGAGCGGCACCAGCGGGCGCTCACGCGCTACTACGTCGACGCTGGTGCCGGCGGCATCGCCGTCGGCGTGCACACGACGCAGTTCGCCATTCGTCGCCCCGAGCATGGTCTCCTTCGTCCCGTGCTCGAGCTGGCGGCGGAGTCGGCGCGCGAGTGGCTCGATGGACGAGAGCGAACCTTCGCGCTCGTCGCCGGCGCGATCGGCGAGACGACGCAAGCCGTCGCGGAGGCGGAGCTCGCCGCGTCGCTCGGCTACGATCTCGTGCTCCTCTCGCTCGGCGCGCTGCAGGATGCGAGCGACGCCGACCTCATCGCGCACTGCCGCGCCGTCGCCGACGTGCTGCCCGTGTTCGGCTTCTATCTCCAGTCCGCCGTCGGCGGACGGGTGCTCGGCTATGAATTCTGGCGCGCCTTCGCCGAGATCGAGCGCGTGTGGGCGATCAAGATCGCGCCCTTCAATCGGTATCAGACGCTCGACGTGGTCCGCGCCGTCGCCGATGCAGGGCGCGACGACATCGCGCTCTACACGGGAAACGACGACGCCGTCGTCGCGGACCTCGTGACGCCGATCCCCGTCGGGACGCGCGGCGACTCACGGCGCATCGTGGGCGGACTGCTCGGCCAGTGGGCCGTCTGGACGCACAGCGCGGTCGCGCTGCTCGAGCGCGCGCATCGTGCGGCGGACGCACGAACGATCGACGCCGCCCTTCTCCGCGATGGCGCCGCGCTCACCGACGCGAACGCCGTCATCTTCGACGCCGCGCATGGATTCGCCGGCTGCATCCCGGGCATCCACGAGGTGCTCCGCCGACAGGGGCTGCTGCGCGGCACGTGGTGCCTCGATCCGCACGAGACTCTCTCCCCCGGTCAGGCCGAGCAGCTCGACCGGGTGTGCCGCGAACATCCGTCGCTCGCCGACGACGCGTTCGTGCGCGAGCGGCTCGACGCCTGGTTGGGCTGAGCCGCGCCCGAGCTACCGCCTACTGGTCAGGCTTCCAGGATCTTTGACGCCCAGCTTTTCCGCGCCGGCCGCTCGAATCCTTCCCGCAGGGAGCCGAGATCCGTCAGGCTCGTATCGAACACGACGGTGTTGTTCGTGATCGCGCCGGAATCGCGGAGTGCCTTGAGCTCGTGGCGCTCCACGGCCTGCACCTCGCCGTGGTTGTCGCGGTAGAAGACCCGCCCACCGCCGACGAGCCGCGCCCCCTCGAGCTGCGGCTCGAGCTGCTGAAGCACGCGGAACAAACCGTCGATCGAGCAGCCCGACGCGCCCGCCGAGCGCTGGTCCACGCCGATGACGAGAAGCCGGCCGAACCGCCACTCGTACGCCGCCGTGAGCGGCTCACCGTGCGCCTTCCAGTCGGCGAGGTAGCCCTCGACCGCCGTCATCAGGGCAGTCGTCGCGCTCTCCGACAGCGGACGATCGCTGCCGAACACCCAGACGCGAGAAGAATCCGGAAGAGTATCGAATGGGACGAGTGCCATGATGCGTCTCCGTTGAGAGACGTGCGCGGCACGCGCGCACGCGTTACGGTTGCCTTCAAGATACTCGTGCACCGCTGCGTGCCGCGAGAGTTGCCCACTGCCCTCTGTCGGATGCCCTCACTCACCACCATCGCCGCTACCGGCTTCGCGTCCACCATCGCTCTCGCGGTGGCGACGCGCCACCCCCGCGTCCAGTCGATCGACGACGCGCTCGAGGTCCGCGCCGGCCGTGCGCGCGCGCTGCAACACGTCCTGCGCGCAGCGCACATCGGCACCCTGCCCGGCGAGCCGTACATGCATCCCACCATCGGGGCGGCGAGCACGGTCCTCATCCTCGTCACGCGGCGCGCGCCACTCCTCCCGGTACTCGCCGCGCTCGCGGCCGCATCCATCGGCGCCATCCTCGCCCACCACGCGGTCAAGCTCGTCTACCGGCGGCCGCGTCCCGCGATCGCTCTCGCGCGCGGCAAGACGGAGCCCGCGTATCCCAGCGGCCACACCACCGACGCCACCGCCGTGCTCGCGACCAGCGCGTATCTCATCGTGCAGCAGGGCATCGCACCAGCGATCCTCGTCCTCCCGATCGCCATCGCGCTCGCACTCGTCACGGGCGTGAGCCGCGTGCTGCTCGGCTGGCACTGGCCCACCGACGTCGTGGGCGGCTGGTTCACCGGCATCGCCGTCGCCGCCTGCGCCACGGGGCTCTACGAGACGCTGCTGCGCGTCTCGTAGAGCCCCGTTCGACACTCACCGCGCGAGCGCTACGGCTTCACGCTCGTCGGCAGCTGCAGCAGCGGCGTCGCGCCGCCCGTCACCTGCGGCATCTGCCCGTTCCACTTCTTCGTCAGCTCGTACTGCACCAGCGTCGGCGTGATGCTCTGCGCCAGAAGCTGATTCGCACGCGCCTGGGCTTCCGCTTCGGCCATGATCGCCTTGGCGCGGCCCGCCGCCTTGATCGAATCGCCCTGCGCCTGGAAGGTGTTCTTCTGCAGCTCGTTCTGCGCCGTGAGCGCCTGCTGCTGCATCACGTTCTTCTGGTTGATCGCGTCCATCACCGCCTGCGGTGCGCGGAGCTCGTTGATCGTGAACTGCTTCACCTCGAAGCCGTAGGGTTGGAGACGCTGCGCGATGAGCGCTCTCACCCGGTTCGTGGCCTCTGCCTTCTTGGGTCCGATGACGTCGGCGATCGGCTCCGTGCCCACGACCTCCTGCAGCGACTGCCGGATGGCCTGCTTCACGAAGGTGTGCGTGATCTGATCGATGTCCGTGCGGAACGTCGAGTACAGCTTCGGCGTCTGCGCCGGATCGAGCTCGAACGAGAGCGACACATCCAGCGAGAGCGGCTGCCCCTCCACGCTGTTGACGTTGATCTCGTCGTTGTTGCCCGAGCCTTCGTTGCTCGACCGCGCGAGCACGATGGTCCGGAGAAACACCGGATACTCCTCGATCCCCGTCGCGAACGGCACGCGCGTGTGCACCCCCGGATCGAGCGGGCGCGGATCGACGCCGCCGCCGGCACGATGGATCACGATGCCGACGTTGCCCGGGTTGATGTAGGTGAACGTCGACGGCAGCAGGAACAGCGCTGCCACCAGCACCATCACGCCGAAGATGATGCGCTTCAACTTCTGGCCAGCGTCCGTGCCCCGCTCGAACTGCATCGAGCCGAGACGGTCCGACATCGTGCTAGGCATTGTTGACGATCTCCTTGTAGCAGTCAGGGCACACCTGCGCTCCGCTCGCGAGGCGTACCAGTTGGTCTTCGGTATGACGGCCATGTGTTGCGCACACCAGTTCGGCCGCGCGCTCGATGCGCTTTCGATTCTGCGTCTGGCGGATCCGGACGCCCGCTGGTGTGAGGTACAGGATCACCCAATAAAGAAGGGCGCCACCCGCCGCGATCAGCGCGACGAAAAGCACCCCTTCCACTATGATGGCACCCATTGGTTCGCTCTATCCCTGGCGCGACTCGGCGCGCCGTCGTTGTACACAGCATTACGGAGCGGCCGCCCCGCCGGTTTCGCCCCTGCCTGGCCTGCTCAGGTGCTCTCCGGCCGACCGAACAGCAGTTGCAGCATCACCACCCCTTCCGGCCGGCTCAGCACGTACGCGTGATCGCCGACCTCGAGCCGCGTCGCACCGTTCGGTGCGATGAGCTGCTGACCGCGCACGATCATAGTCACTGCGGCGCCCTCCGGGAACGGCAGCTCCTCCAGCGTCATCCCCGCGACGGGCAGCGCTTCATCGATGTAGTACGACAACAGCTGGCCGTCGAGCTCATCGAACGACTCCACCGACAGGACGGCGTTCGGCGGTGGCGGCTCGGCCGATTCGAGGTTGAGCCAACGGGTCACGGCGGAGACGGTCGTCCCCGGCAGGATCGCGTTCAGCACGACGATGAAGAAGACGATGTTGAAGATGCGCGGCGCGTCCGGCGCTCCTGCGAGCACGGGGAACATCGCGAGAATGATCGGCACCGCGCCTCGGAGACCGACCCAGCCGACATAAACGATGTCGTTCCACGGGAAGCGCAGCGGAACGAGGCACAGTGCGGTCATCACCGGCCGAGCGATGAACGCCAGCGTGAGTCCAACGATCGTGCCGATCCACGCGGCCCCGAGCAGCTCCGACGGATCCACGAGCAGGCCGAGCATGAGGAACATCGCCACCTGCCCGAGCCACGCGAGCGAGTCGTGGATGCGCCCCAGCGCGGTGCGATACGGCAGACGACCCGACCCCAGCGTCACGGCGGCGACATACACGCCGAGAAATCCGCTGCCGTGGATCAGCGTGGGCAGCGAGAAGGCGAGTAGCGCCGTCGCGAGCGTCAATACGGAATAGAGTCCGCTCGCCGGAAGGCGGACACGCTTGATGATCCACCGAGCGCCGGCACCGATCGCGACACCACACACGGCGCCGATCACGATCTCGCGCAACATCCCGAGCTCCACCAGCCACAGGCTCTGCACGTCGCCCTTCATCACTCGGCTCGTGAGCGCCATCGTGAGGATCACGGCCACGGGATCGTTGATCCCCGACTCCACCTCGAGCGTGCCGCCGACGCGATGCTTGAGCTGGATCCCGCTGCCGCGCAGCACGGAGAACACCGCCGCCGCATCGGTGGACGAGACGATCGCGCCGAGCAGGAACGACGCGTCCCATGGAAGCCCCAGCTCGTGCGCGACCACGGCGACGATGAACATCGAGCCGACCACGCCCACGGTCGCGAGCAGACCGGCCGGCGCGAGCGAGCGCCGCAGCGTGTCCACCGGCGTGTTCAGGCCGCCGTCGAACAGGATGAGCGCGAGCGCCGCCGATCCTGCCCGGAACGCGAAGCCGTAGTCGTCGAACACGATGTGTCCGATCCCGTCGCGTCCCGCGACGATCCCGATGGCGAGAAAGAGGAGACCGACCGGCAGCCGAAGTCGCTGCGAGGCGTGACTCAACAGCGCGCTCGCGGCGAGCAGCAACGCGACCACGGCGAAGAGCACCGCCGACGCGTGCGGCTCGTGGGGCATCGTGGCCGGTTGAATCATCCACACCTCGTGAACGGAATTCGCGAAGCGAGGCAGCGCGAAGGTGCTCGCGCTGCCTCGCGAAGGCTAGTCGCGACGACCGCCGCTCTTGCGTCGCTCCTGGCGCACGAGCATCACGGCACCCGCGACGAGGAGCAAGCCGCCGGCCACGAACAGGTACATCTGCCATTCCTCAGCCAGGTAGAAGGCGAGGACCAGGGGCAGCAGCGCGATGAACGACACGCGCAGCCAGGGCTCCAAAGTGGGATGATGGCGTTCGATCTCCTCGTCCCGCGTGGGACGAGGCTCGGGAATCATGGTGTTGGACATGGGTGATCCTGGGCGCAGCGCGCCCACTCTCGGTCAGGGGTGCACGCGTCCGCGTCGAGCCGGCGAGTGTGCCGGCGACGGGTGCGTGAGACGTTCGACCGCGCGAGGATCACATCGGGGTCAGAGTCGTGACTCTGACCCCAACGGTGCGCGGCAGACGCCGGGAAGCTCCGCTGGGTTTACGAGAGGTGCGGAGGCGCTGTCGCGTCGTAGGTGACGCGGTGCGCCGGTCCGATCGGGCGCGATGCCGGTTGGGGCAGCGCGGCAGTACGCGCCGCGATCGCGGCGGGCAGGGCGAAGCACGGCGCCGCGCAGCCCGGATGCCAGGGCACGAGCACACGGGCCGGCCCACGCAGCGGCGACTCGCGCTCCGCGATGGCCGCGAGTCGCACACTCGGCGCCGCGGCGATCATCTCCCGCGTGGGCTTCGCTACCGACGCCGTCGCACGCGCGTGCACCTGCGCCGTCGCATCGGCGTGCGACAACGAGAGCAACAGCAGACTGACGAGCGCGATGAACCGACGCATCGATCCCATGCCGGAGTGAAGAGTGGCCTCGCTGAATTTTACACCGCACACACGGAGTGCGTGCCGCGAAAATCTCAGCTCGACGCCAACTCGTACCGCAGCGCCTGCTCCAGCGTCGGATGTGCGAACTGGAATCCGGTGCGCAGGAGCACTTTCGGCAGCACGCGCTGCCCCGCGAGGATCGTCGCGCGCGCCATCTCGCCGTACACGAGCTCCAGCGCGAACGCCGGAGCGGGCACGAGCGCCGGCCGCGACAGCACGCGCCCCAGTGTCGCCGCGAACTCCGCGTTCGTCACCGGGTTCGGCGACACCAGATTCACCGGACCATGCATGCCGGTCGTCACCAAGGCGTGCTCCATCGCGCGCACGTGGTCATCGAGCGCTATCCAGCTCATCCACTGACGACCGTTGCCGATCGGCCCGCCGACGCCCAATCGGAACGGCAGCAGCAGCCGCTCGAGCGCACCGCCTTTCGGGCTGAGCACGATCCCGCTACGGAGTAGCACGACGCGCACTCCCGCGTCGGCGGCGGCGACCGATGCCGCTTCCCACTCACGCGTCACCCCGGCGAGAAAGTCACTGCCCAGCGCGCTCTCCTCGTCGACCGGCTCGTCGCCTCGATCGCCGTAGATGCCGATCGCCGAGCCGCTCAGCAGCACGCGCGGCCGGCGATCCAGCGCGGCGATCGTTCGCGCCACGAGCTCCGTGCCGCGCACGCGACTCTCGCGGATCGCGCGCCTTCGCGCGTCGGTCCAGCGGTGCGCGAGCGGCTCGCCGGCGAGATGGACCACCGCGTCCGCTCCCTCGAGTTCGTCCGGCGACAGCACCCCGCGCATCGGGTCCCACACGATGTCGTCGGGAGACTGGGGGTGCGCCGTTCGCACGAGGCGCCGCACGCGTACGCTCCGCGCGCGAAGACGAGCGGCGAGCGCACTGCCGATCAGTCCCGTCGCGCCGGAGATCGCGACGAACGACGAGGTGGTGGAGGAGGCAGGATCGGTCGGCATGGCTCGGCGGCGGTCGTTGCGCTCGCGGCCGAGTTTCGGCCGACGCGACGCTCACGATGGAGAACGTCGCACCGGCAGGAGGTGTTCCGCTACAGCTCCCGACTCCGCAGGATGCGGCGCGCGATCTGTTCCGCGACCTCCGGAGAGCGATACGCATCGTCCGCGATGCGACGCCGAATCTCACGCATCCGATCGCCCCGAGCTGCCTCGCGCGCCGGCCGCATCGCGTCGCTCCTCTCGGCGCTTCGCGCCAGCCCGCTCTGTCCCGATCGTGGATGCATGAGTGTCTCCTTCTTCGGAGTATCGACCGCTCTGCCTTCGACTTGAGCGCACCTCGTGCGCTCACGCGGACAGAGTCTCGGCATCACCCACCAGGCGGTCTCGGCGCGGGACGTTCTGTCGCAGGCCTGACCGGAAGCGACCTTTACATCGAGGCGTCGCCACTGTATTCCTCGCCTCGCCCAATTCGTCGGACGCCTCACGCCGGTCGGCAGATGGCCACCATCCTGTATGTGGACGATGAGCCCGCCATCGGTCTCATCCTCGAGGACACTCTCGAGCGCGCCGGCCATTCTGCCGTGGGGGCGCACAACGTCCCCGAGGCGCTCCAGGCGCTCGCGAAGGGCAACATCGACCTGATCATCTCGGACTATCGCATGCCCGGGCTGACGGGGCTCGAGTTCCTCGAGCTCCTGCAGCAGGAGGGCTACGACGTCCCGTTGATCATGCTCACCGGTCACGCGACGATCGAGCACGCGGTGGCGGCGATCAAGGCGGGCGCGGTGGACTACATCACCAAGCCCGTGCGCCCGGAACAGCTCGAGCTGTCGGTCGCACAGGCCCTCGAAGTCGTGCGTCTGCGGCGTGAAAACGACGCGCTGCGCCGCGAGGTCATGGAGTTCCGCAACGAGCGCGCGATCATCGGTGAGAGCATCCAGATCCGTCGCCTGCTCCAGGCGGTTTCGACCGCGGCGCCGACCCGCGCCACCGTCCTACTCGAGGGGGAATCGGGGACGGGCAAGGAGCTGTTCGCCCGCGCGATCCACGATGCGAGCGACCGTCGGGATCGCCCCTTCATCAAGTTGAACTGCGCCGCCCTCCCCGAGGGGCTCGTCGAGAGCGCCCTCTTCGGTCACGAGAAGGGAGCGTTCACGGGCGCGATCCGGCGCGTGGAAGGCGCGTTCGAGCGCGCCCACCGGGGGACGCTCCTGCTCGACGAGGTGAGTGAGATGCGCCTCGATCTGCAGGCCAAGCTGCTGCGCGTGCTCCAGGAGCAGGAGTTCGAGCGGGTCGGTGGCTCGAGCCCGATCAAGGTCGACGTCCGCATCATCGCGACGACCAATCGAAACCTCGCCGCCTACGCCGCCCAGGGACATTTCCGGCAGGATCTCTTCTTCCGGTTGAGCGTGCTCCCGATCGCCCTCCCACCCCTTCGCGATCGTCCGGGCGACATTCCGCTTCTCGCGCACCGGTTCGCCCTGCGCACCGCCAGCGAGCTGCAGAAGGAGATTCGAGGGCTCGCCCCCGAAACGCTGGAGATGCTCCAGCGCTACGACTGGCCGGGCAACGTCCGCGAGCTCCAGCACGCCGTCGAACGCGCGGTCATCCTCTCGACGGACCCGATCCTGTACCCTGCGGCCTTCGATCGGCAGCGATTCGGCATGAGTACGCGGGGCACCGGACCAGCCTCCAGCCGCATCGCTTCCGCTCCCGGGCTCCAGGAAATGGAAGGCCTCGCGGCCACTCTCCCGCCGCACTCCCTCCTGCTCACCACCCTGGATGTCGGTGAAGCGGAGTCGCGCCTCATCGACCGTGCGCTCCAGGTCAGCGGGGGAAATCGGACCCGCGCCGCCGAGTTGCTCGGCATCAGCGTCCGGACCCTCCGGAACAAGCTGAACGGCCCTGCCCGGGACAGCGCCACCGGCTGAGCCTCGAACCCGGTCCAGCGCCGCGCGCTGGGCCTCGGCTCGGACCGCGGCAATGGTCGATCCGGTCTGCAGAAAATTCGCGAGACGCCAGAAACTGCTCGGCAGATTTTGCCTATGCGGCAGTTTGTGCCGACCTCGACGGGCGCGAGTGCGTGCTGCGCCGACCGGGCCGGCACAAATTCGATGGAGGCGTTAAAGACTACACCACAACGAGTTGGGACTTCGAGACCGGGTCTGGATCCGCCGTGATCCCGACCAGTTCTGGTCACCGGATCTGTGGCCCTCGCCCTGCCCTTGGAGAGTCGGCAAGCGATCCCGACCGAGCATGCGACTCCCCCGCATCCCTCGCTCGGGCTTGACCCTCCCGCCCCCCAGCCGATGGCCTCGACCGAGGACTCCCTTTCCCTGTGGACCAGGACCGCAGCGGGCGACGATGCCGCCCGCGACGCCATCCTGCGCGAGAATCTGAGCCTCGTCCATCACGTCGCACGGCAGCTGTCCCGGAGTCTCGCGGTAGAAGCGGACCTCGATGAGCTCGTGAGCGCCGGCACGATCGGCCTCATGACCGCCGTGAAAGCCTTCGACGCCCGACGGGGCCTCGCATTCAGCACCTTCGCCGTTCCACGGATCCGCGGCTCGATACTCGACGAGCTGCGACGGCAGGACCACGTACCGCGCTCGGTCCGGCGAAAGGCCCGCGACATCTCCCGAGCTCGCGAGCTTCTCATGCGCCAGCTCGGTCGCATGCCCGAGGACTCGGAGCTGGCGATGCAGGTCGGCACCGACGTTCAGACACTCTGGCGCTGGCAGTCCGAGGTCGAAGGATCGGTGCATCTCTCGCTCACGTCGACCGCGACCGACGGTAGCACGGTGGCCCCGGCGCGCGTCGAGTTCCTGCGCAACGACGAGGAGGGAGTGGACGAGCGTTTGTCGCGTGAGAGCGAGGTAGCAAAGCTCCGCGAGGCGATCCTTCGTCTGAACGACCAGGAGCGAACGGTGCTCTCGCTCTACTACTTCGAGGAGCTCAAGTCCGCCGACATCGCCGACGTGCTCGGCATCAGCGAGTCCAGAGTCTCGCAGATCCGCTCGAAGGCGCTGGGGCGCCTGCGCGGCGAGCTCGCGCCGCTGCGCGCGTCGGCGTAACCCGGCGCACTCGTCGCCTTCTCGCGCCGGAACGCGCTAGCTGCGCGCGCTTCGTTCGCGGCGTCGAAGCTCGGCGAGCGTGGGAAGGCGGAAGATCATCAGATCCCCCTCCCGAACGACCTCCCCTCCGGCGCGCTCACCTGCGGCCACGAGGTCGTGCGACGCGTTCGCGGCGGTGCTCACGCACACGCTCACCGTCGATTCATCCGACCGGACGATGATCGGCAATCCGCCTCGCTCACTCGCGTCGCCGGAGCGCTTTGCCGCGTGCACGAGCATGACGAGGGTCCTGACGAGGGCCGAGCGTGGCGCACGGACAGCCGGCGGCGTTCCCTCGTAGCGCACCTCGCAACGCTCGGCGCGCAGCCTCAGGTGATGCTCGTGCAAGCGCACGGCGTCGGCGAGCGCAGCCGACAGCTCGAGCGCCTCGGCTTCCGTCCGACGCTCGGGTAGCAGGGCAAACAGGCCGGTCAGCTCCTGCAGCTGTGCGATCTCGGTCGGGAGCTCGGCCAACGGATCGACCGTCTCGTCGCGCAGTCGCGCCAGCTCCATGAGAGCGCCGAGCGCCGACAGACGGTTGTTGAGCGCGTGAACGAGCCCCTGGAGCAGGTCGTTGGAGAGCGTCGGCCAGTCGTCTGCCGAGGCCGAACCGCTCGAAGGGGGCGTTGGCGCGTCTGCGTTCATCGGTGAGTGGGCGTGCACAAGGAGCAGGACGATCCGCTGCGGAGCGCGGAACGAGGGGTAAGCCGGTCGAAGCGCGTCAGCGAAAGGCAGACGTATCGACTGCCCCGAGGAATAACTGTTTCGCTGAACCCGTCATCAGTTGTGTCCGGCCGGGTGGCCCGAGCGATGGTCGATCGTCCCCCGACGGTAGGCCGGACATGAAGGATGCGAATGGGGCCGAGGTGCCAGAAACTGGATTGGCCAACAATTCACCCGTTTGATTCTCCGGCTTCGCTCGTTCGGAACCCCCTCAATACGCCATCGCCATGATTGCTCCCGTCGTCGCCCTGCTGATCGCTCTCGCCGGACCGGCCGATACCACGCGGCTTCTCCCGGACAGCCTCCCTGTCCTGGGCATTCTTCCGGTTCTGCCCATTCAGCCGGTCGAAGACAGCCTCTCGGAGCGGATCCCTTCGCGGCTCGTGCTTCCGATCTCGCTCCAGCTCCAGCCTGACACCACCGCGCCAAGAAAGCGCCGGAAGTCGATCCAGGTGAGCGACTGGTACGAGCGTCGGCTGCGCATCCACCGCTACCTCGCCTACACGACCATTCCCCTCTACGCGTTCCAGGCCATCGCGGGGAATCAGCTCTTTCAGGAAAGCTCCGGCGCCCCCGAGTGGGCGAAGACAGGCCACCGCGTTGGCGCCACGGCGCTCGCGGCGGTCTTCACCGTGAACACGGTCACCGGGCTCTGGAATCTCTGGGATTCCCGCTCGGCCCCGCAGGGACGGACGCGGCGGACGATCCACACCATCCTCATG
>Ga0308173_10001498_pt1 | contig 11708 bp, 9 predicted proteins | sample PhyPR1_FD_203716 | JGI IMG/M metagenome (GOLD analysis project Ga0308173, IMG submission 203716) | Soil microbial communities from UC Gill Tract Community Farm, Albany, California, United States - DLSLS.P.R1 | ecosystem: Environmental > Terrestrial > Soil > Agricultural land | place: USA... | reverse complement strand
GGGCAATCCGGTGTTCTCCGGCATGTTCATCTCGCTGATCGGCTTCGGGTTCCTGGGTGGCATCTCGGGCGTGATGATGGGCACCGAGCAGCTCAACCTCATCATCCACAACACGATCTACGTGCCGGGCCATTTCCACGCCACCGTCGTCGTCGGCACCACGCTCGCGTTCATGGCGCTGACGTACTTCCTGATCCCGACGCTGTTCCGCCGCGAGATCATGTTCCCGACGCTTGCGAAGTGGCAGCCGTACCTGTTCGGGCTCGGCATGAGCGGCTTCGCGTTGTTCATGATGGGTGCAGGCACGCTCGGCGTACCGCGCCGACACTGGGACATGACGTTCGCCGGCAACCCGCTCGGCTACGAGTTCGCGGGCACGGCGTACCTGATGATGGGGCTCACGGCGATCAGTGGTCTGATCGCGATCGTCGGCGGCGCGTCGTACCTGCTCATTACCGTCGGCAGCGTGTTCTTCGGCAAGAAGATCGCGACCCCGGGTTTCCGCTCGGTCACCATGCGCGAGGGCGCTGCGGCGCGACCCGTCCGCCGACCGGTGGCGGTGGCGATCACGGGCCACGGCAACGTCGGCATCGGGGGCTTCGTCGCACCGGGGACGTTCACGCTCGCGATGGTGTTCCTCGTCGCGTTCGTCCTGTATTACTTCGTCAACTGGAAGTACCTGTCGACGGTCTGGCCGCTGTCATGAGGGGAACCCGCGGGCACCGGACGCACGCGGCCGGGGCTCGCACCGCCGAGGCAAAACGTTGGGATGACGATGAACGCAATCACGCGTGGTGAAGGGTCCCTCGGCAAGCATCGGCGTCGTGATGCGCCCGGACCGTTCGCGCTCTTCTTCGACCTGTTCAAGCTCCGCATCGGGCTTGTCATCGGGTTCACGGCCCTCGCCGGCCTCGTGGTCGCGCCAGGTCCGGCGCCTGCCGCATGGCGCACGGCGCTGCTGATCTTCGCCGTGGTCGCCTCTTCGGCGGCGGCGGGCGCATTCAATCAATATGTCGAGCGCGATATCGACGTGCGAATGGCACGCACGAGGCGACGACCCTTCGTCACCGGTCGCCTCGTGCATTCGCGGCGCTGGCTCGTGATCATTGCGCTGATGTGCGGCGTGTCGGTGGCGCTTGCCGGATTCGCCGCCAATGCGATGGCGGCGCTCTATACATTCCTCGGTGCCTTCGTCTACGGCGTCGTCTATACCGTCTGGCTCAAGCGCCGCACGCCGATGAACATCGTTATCGGCGGGCTCGCGGGCAGCTTCGCCGTGCTCGCGGGCGCCGCCGCCGTCACGCCCGGCGGACTCGGCGGCGTGCCACTATGGCTTGCGATGGTGCTCTTTCTCTGGACACCGCCGCACTTCTGGAGTCTCGCGATCGCCTGCCGGGCCGACTACCAGGCAGCGGGCGTGCCGATGCTTCCCGCCGTCGTCGGCGATGCGCGCGCCGCTCGTGCCGTGCTCGCCGCAACGATCCTGCTCGTTGCCGCGTCGCTCGCGCCGGCGCTCGCCGGCCTGTCGTGGATCTACGCCATCACTGCCCTCGCAAGCGGCGCCTGGTTCCTCTGGAAGAGCGTGTTGCTCGTTCGCGATCCGTCGCCGCGCACCGCGATGGCGAATTTCCACGCGTCCCTCGTGCAATTGACGCTGCTCCTCAGCGCAGCGATCGTCGATGCCCTGCTACTCGCGTGAGCGCGCACTTGCATTCGTCGCGCTGATCGCCCTTGCCGCCGTCGCGATCCCGGCAGCGGCGCTCGACTACGATACGGCAATGCGGCAGAGCCGTGCCGCGATCGGCCGTACGCCGGATGATCATGCGTTCACCGACGTGAACGGACGCCGCGTGCAGCTCGCGCATTTTCGCGGCAAGCCGCTGCTCGTGAGCTTCGTCTACACCGGTTGCGGCCAGGTGTGCCCGACGACGACGCGCTTTCTCGATGGCGTCGTTCAGCAGGCAAACGCGGCCTTCGGAGCCGACCGGTTCAACATTGCCACGATCGGGTTCAACCTGCCGTTCGACAATGCCGCGGCGATGCGCCAGTTCGCGAAGCACCAGGGTATCGACCGTGCGCAGTGGGCGTTCCTTTCGCCCGATGCAGGCGGCGTCGATCGTCTCGCCGCCGATTTCGGATTCGCGTTCGAGGCGAGCACCGGCGGCTTCGACCACGTCACGCAGCTCAGCGTCGTCGACGCGAACGGCCGGATCGTGCAGCAGCTCTACGGCGAATCGTTCGACGCGAGGCTTCTGGTCGTCGCGTTGCGCAGCGCCGCCGACGGCACGGCGTCGCCGGTGCAGGACCTGTCGGACCTCGTCATGCGCGTGCGCATCCTCTGCACGGTGTACGACCCGCGCACGGGCACTTACCGCGCCGACTACGGACTCTTCGTCGAGATCTTCGCCGGGCTCACCGTGCTGGGCGCGACGCTGCATTACCTGTTGCGCGAGTGGCGCCGCCAGCGTCACGCGGTTTGATCCACGTCATGTCGAAAGGTGCGGCGCGCAGATAGGATTGCCCGCATGCACGCGTGTCCTCCATCGGACGGCGAGGCAGCGATGGTTGCCGCCCGATTCCTTCTCCGCCCCCAAGCAGCGCGAGCCGTGCGATGCTGACCATGGTCCAGCGCGGCGGGCAGTTCCTGTTCCTGCGCCTCGAGCGGCTTTTCAACCGCGCGTTCGGCGAAGCGAACAATCCGCTCTACTATCTTGGCGCAATCACCTACTTCCTGTTCTGGATCGTCGTCGCAAGCGGACTCTACCTCTATATCTTCTTCAAGACCGGCGTGCAGGAGGCCAATGCGTCGGTCGAGCACCTGACGCGCGACCAGTGGTATCTCGGCGGCGTGATGCGCAGCCTCCACCGCTACGCGTCCGACGGTCTGGTGCTCGGCATGCTGCTGCACGTCACGCGGCATTTCACGTTCGACCGCTACCGGAGCTTTCGCTGGTTCTCGTGGATCACGGGCGTCGCCGTGCTGTGGCTCGTCTACGTGTCGGGCATCAATGGCTACATGCTGCCATGGGATCGCCTCGCGCAGTTCGTTACCGTCGGAACCGCCGAATGGCTCGACTGGCTGCCTGTGTTCAACGGCACGCTCGTTCGCAACTTCATTTCGGAAGGTGCGGTCAACGACCGGCTCTTCTCGCTGCTGTCGTTCCTGCATATCGGCTTTCCGCTCGGCGTGCTGGCGCTGCTGTGGATTCACACTCAGCGCGTGCCCGGCGCCAGAACGAATCCGCCTCGGCCCATCATGGCGTGGCTCGTCGGCTCGCTGGTCGTCCTGTCGCTCCTGAAGCCGGCGCTGAGCCAAGGCTCGGCCAACCTCGATACCGTCGCTTCCACGCTCGACCTCGACTGGTTCTACCTGCCGATCTTCCCGCTCTTCTATCGCTGGCCGATGGGCGGCGTCTGGCTGCTCGTCGGCGGCGCGACGCTCCTCTTCGCGCTGTTGCCGTGGCTGCCCCCGAAGCGCCGAGGCAAGAACGAGTTCCACGTGATGGTGCACCCGGACAACCGCATCGTCGCAGCGCATCCCGGTGAAACGCTGCTCGACGCGGCGCTCCGCGACGAGATCGCCTTCCCGTTCGATTGCCGCAACGGCGGGTGCGGGGTGTGCAAATGCACGCTGCTGTCGGGTCGCGTCGACCACGGCCTCCACCAGTCGACGGCATTGACCAAGGACGAAATCGCGGCCGGCAAGGCGCTTGCCTGCTGTGCCACGCCGCTTTCCGACGTCGAGCTCGAGTACGTGCCCGCCCGCATACCCGGGGCTGCTTTCGTGCGCAAGCACCGCGCGCAGGTGATCGAGCTCACGCACCTCGCCGACGACGTGATGTGCGTTCGAATCGAGCTGCTCGGCGAAGCGCCGCTGCGCTTCTACGCCGGTCAATATCTCAACGTGCTGCTCGACGACGGGGAAAAGCGAAGCTTCTCGTTCGCGACCGCACCGCACGACACGAAGACGATCGAGCTCCACATCCGGCTCGTGCCCGGCGGCAAGTTCACGACGCATGTGTTCCGGCAAATGAAGGTTGGCGACATCATCGAGTTGGAGGGGCCGCAAGGCTCGTTCTTTCTGCGCGAGGACAGCGACAAGCCGATCGTCTTCGTCGCCGGCGCCACCGGCTTTGCCCCGGTCAAAAGCATGCTCGAGCATGCGTTTCGCGCCGGCGTCGCGCGGTCGATGGTGCTGTACTGGGGTGTGCGCTCGAAAAAGGACCTCTATCTCGGCGATCTGGCGCAGCGCTGGGCGGTGGAACACGGGAACTTCCGCTTCGTCCCCGTGTTGTCCGAGCCGAAGCCCGAGGATCATTGGCAAGGCCGCACCGGGCTCGTGCACGAAGCGATCCTCGCCGACTATCCCGATCTTTCCGGCCAGCAGCTCTACGCATGCGGATCCGTGCGGATGGTCGAAGCCGCGCATCCGGCGTTCGCCGCGCGCGGCCTTTCGCAGGACGACTGCTTCTCGGACGCATTCCGGCTCGCGCCGCAGCATCCACGTGTGGCCGAACGCTCGGAGATGGTGCGCCTCGGCGGCGCGGAGGAGGTTTCGTGAGCAGGGTCGGTCCAGTGCGAAGCCTCCTTCGCTACGTTGCGCAGGCGGCGCTCTACGCCGCGTTCGTCGCGGTGATCGGCTACTTCTCGAACTCGCCGGCCTATCAGCACCTGCCCGCGGACGACGCGCTGCTCAAGCTGTCGCTGTCGCACGCCGGCGTGCGCAAGCAGGCGTGTCACCAGCGGTCGGCCGAGGAACTCGCGAAGCTCGCGCCGAACATGCGTGCGCAATCGGTGTGTCCGCGCGAGCGTGCGAGCGTCATCGTCGAGGTCGACGTCGACGGCACGAAGGTGTTCCACGTGGTCGCCGTGCCGTCGGGGTTTGCGAAGGACGGGGCATCCACCATCTATCGGCGCCTTCCGATCGTCGCCGGCACGCACCGCATCACCGCGCGGCTTTCCGACACACCGGAGGGCACCTTCGACTACACGCGCGATGCGACGCTCGATCTCGCGCCCGGCCGCGTGATTGTCGTCGACTTCGATCCCGCGCAGGGCGGTTTCATCATCAGGGGTTGACAAGGCTGCCTCCCGATGCACGACAAGTCACTGCAACATCCGCTCGGTGCGCCCGGCGCCCGGTATTCCGCCGAGGCGCATGCGGCAGCCCGCTATCGCCTGGCCGTTCCTGCCGGCGCGCGGCGCACGCTCGCGATTCGCTGGCTCGGCCTCGGGCTCGCTGCGCTGATGGCTGCTGGCGTGCTGTCCATCCTGCTGGTGCTGTCGCGCACGCCGGGTATTTCGCGCGTGCTCCCGATTGCCGGCTTCTTCCAGGTGGCGCTCGTCGCGCACGTCGACCTTTCGGTGCTGGTCTGGTTCTGCGCGTTCGGCGGTCTCCTCTGGACGCTGAACGGCACGACGCGTGCGCTTCGTGCGGCAACGTCGGGCTTCGCGCTTGCTGCGGCGGGCACGGCAGCGATCGCGCTCGCGCCTTTCGTCGGTGCGGGCCGTCCGGTGATGGCGAACTACATTCCGGTGCTCGACGAGCCGGTCTTCCTCGGCGGCCTCGCCGTGCTCGCGTGCGGAGTGGCAATCGTCGTCGTGCGCGGCATGGCGACGTCGCTGCGCGTGCGTCTTCGCCTCGATGGCGCCGATGCGTTGCGCTTCGGGCTCAACGCATCGCTGGTGGCGACCGCGGTGGCGCTTCTCGCCTTCGGCGAGTCGTTCGCGGCCGTGCCCGCCTCGCTCGAGCCGAAGGCGTATTACGAACTCGTGTTCTGGGGCGGTGGACACGTGCTGCAGTTCACCTGGACGCTATTGATGCTCGTCGCATGGCTGTGGCTTGCAGATGCAGGCGGCGCACGTGTTCCGCTGTCGCCGCGCGTGGTCACGCTGCTGTTCGGCATCGGCCTGGTTTCGGTTTTCGCGACGCCGATCATCTACCTCGCCTACGACGTCGGGTCGATCGAGCACCGTCGCCTGCTGACGTGGCTGATGCGCTTCGGCGGCAGCCTCGCCATTCCGCCGATTGCGGTGGCAGTCGTCATCGCACTCGCGCGACAGCGCGATATTGCCGGCGATGCAAGGCCGCTTCGCGCATCGCTGATCGCCTCGCTCGTCCTCTTCGGAGCCGGCGGCGTCATCGGCTTCCTGATCTCGGGCAGCAACGTGACGATTCCCGCGCACTACCATGGCTGCATCGTCGGCGTCACGATCGCACTGATGGGCCTCGCGTACCTTCTGCTGCCCGCGCTCGGCTTCGCGCGCCCGTCGGTGCGGCTCGCCACGTGGCAGCCGTACGTCTACGGCGCCGGTCAGTTGCTGCACATCACGGGTCTCGTCTGGTCGGGCGGCTACGGCGTGCAGCGCAAGGTGGCAGGCAGCGAGCAGGTGCTGGGCACGACGCAGGAGATCGCCGGCATGGGCCTGATGGGGCTCGGCGGGTTGATCGCCGTCATCGGCGGCATCCTGTTCGTCGTGGTCATGGTGAAGGCGATGCGGCGCGGACGCGCACATCCGTCGCCGCTCGGCTTCATGCGATGAGTACCGCTCTTTCGAACACCCCGGTTATCGCCAATGACGCACCGCCGCGACGACTGCTGCGCCTGCTGACCGTGGCGGGCATCACGCTCGTGCTGGTGATCATCGTGGCGAGCGCGTACATGCGCCTTTCCGCCGCAGGTCTTTCTTGCGCCGATTGGCCGGCGTGCTACGGTCGGGTTGGCAACGCCTTCGAGGCGACGGCGGGCGTGCGGATCGCACGCATTGCGCATCGTCTCGCGGCGAGCGCTGTGGCGGGGCTGACCCTCGCGATCGTCGCGCTCGGTTTCGTGGTGCAGCCGCGCCGCGTCGCGCAGATTGCGTTGGCGATGGCGACTCTCGCGGTGGTCGTCGGGCTCGCGGTCCTCGGGATCGCGACGTCGAAGCTCGCTGGCCAAGGTCCGCCGCTCCCTGCCGTGACGCTCGCGAATCTGCTCGGCGGCTTCCTGCTGCTCGCGCTTCTGGTCGCACTTTGCGCATCGACGCTGCAATCGCTGCGCGTTCCCGTGTGGGTCCGCGCCGTTGGGCTCGTCGCCCTGGTCGTCGCTGCAATCCAGGTCGTGCTGGGCGGTTTCGTCAGCGCGCGCTTCGCCGGGCTCGCATGTCCCGCGTTTCCCCTCTGTGGTGCCGAGGCGCCAGCCGGCTCGCTCGCCGCCGCGCTCGATCCGTTCGCTCCGCTCGCGGTGGATGCGAACAACACTATTTTGCGGCCGCCTGCGCTCGCCGCATTGCAATCGGCGCATCGCGTGGCTGCCCACGCGATGCTGTTCCTTGCGATTGCACTCGCGATCGGTCTTGCCCGTGCGCGGTGCAGGCGTGTCGCCATCGCGGTGATCGTCCCCGTCGTCGTCGAGCTCGCGCTCGGCGCAAGCGCCGCGATCTTCGAGCTGCCGCTTTTCGTCGTGCTCGCGCACAACCTTGTCGCAGCGCTGCTGCTCGCGACGCTGGTCGTCGTCAACGAGCGGGCCGCGCGTCCCGGTGGCGATAGCGCTCGGCGCAGCGAATCACGCCGATATTCGTAAGGTACTCGAGGCACTCACGCGCATCGGCCGCGGGGCGCACCGGCGTGGCGTCGCGCGCGGCCGCATCACCCGCATCCGTGTGAACCTGCAGCGGCGCCACGCCCGGCTGGCGCACCGGTCTGGGTGTCGACGGCGCCTGTCCGAACACGAGCGCGGCGACAAGCAGCAATGGAACCAGGGCGAGTGCAGCCGATTTGCGTGACATCAAATGACCCCGACGCGACGTGGTGTGCGGATCCCGCATTCTTCCACAAATCGCGGGCCGAGCGCGCGAGCCGACGGCGAAAGCCGACCCACCTCGGAGGTCGTCACCCCTCGCTCCGTTTGATCCTCGTCAAGCAGCGCGCAGAAAAGCTGCGGAACGGATACATGTTTCGAAAAGGTGCCCCTATGATGCAGCTATCGATTTCTGGTAACCGTGCTGGAGGGAGTGAGAAGTGAAACCGAACCGGAAATTGTGGCAATGGCTCGGCCTCGTGTTCGTGCTGTCGTTTGCGGCACTGGGTTTTATCGGGCGCGAGATCTATCTCGCAGCACCGCCTATTGCCAACGTCGTGACGAGCGACGGCAGGACGCTCTACACGAGCGACGAGGTGCAGGCGGGCCAGCAGGTATGGCTCGCGGCCGGTGGCCAGCAGCTCGGCACCGTCTGGGGCCACGGCAGCTACGTGGCGCCCGACTGGTCGGCCGACTGGCTGCACCGTGAAGCGGTCGCGCTGCGCGAGCTCTATGCGCAACAGGCGTTCAGGCAGCCATACGATGCGCTGTCGACGGCCGACAAGGCCGCGGTCGACGCCACGATGAAAGCGGAGATGCGCGCCAACACCTACGATGCGAAGACGAACACCGTCACCGTGTCGCCGATTCGCGCGAAGGCGGTCGCCGCCGTCGCGAAGCATTACGAAGGCCTCTTCGGCGACGCGGCATCGCTCGAGCCGCTGCGCGAGCAGTACGCAATGGGCAACAATCTCGTACCGGACGTTGCGCAAAGGAAGGCGCTCGCTGGGTTCTTCTTCTGGTCATCGTGGTCTGCCGCAACCGATCGTCCCGGAGACGCCGGCCATTCCTACACGAGCAACTGGCCGCACGAGCCGATCGTCGGCAACACGATGACGACCGGTAGTGCGATGTGGTCGATCGTGTCGATCATCCTGCTGATCGGCGGCATCGCCGGGATGATCGGGTATCACACCGCGCATGCCGAGCCGGCCGACCCGCAGGTGCCGAAATCGGATCCGCTGGTCAATGCGGTCGCCACACCTTCGATGAAGGCGACGCGCAAGTACTTCTTCGCGGTGATCGGGCTCTTCCTCGCCCAAATCGCGATGGGCGCGATCACCGCGCACTACGCGGTCGAGGGACGCGCGTTCTTCGGCTTCCCGCTCGCCGATCTGCTGCCGTACGTCGTGAGCCGCACCGTGCACACGCAGCTCGGCATCTTCTGGATCGCCACCGCGTGGCTCGCAACGGGCCTCTATGTCGCCCCGCTCCTGTCGGGACACGAGCCCAGGTTGCAGAAGCTCGGTGTCGACGTGCTGTTCTGGGCCCTGATCGCGATCGTCGTCGGCTCCACGGTGTTCGGCTGGCTCGGCACGCTGCAGCGGCGCGGTGTGGACTTCAGCTTCTGGATCGGCAACCAGGGACTCGAATTCACGAGCATGGGACGGGTGTGGCAGGTGCTGCTGTTCGTGGGCCTGCTGTTCTGGCTGACGCTGCTCGGCCGGGCGCTGTGGCCCGCGCTCAAGCGCCCGTCGGAAACCCGCGGACTCATCGCCATGGTGTTCCTGTCGGCCGCGTGCATCGGCGGGTTCTATGCGACGTCGCTCGTCTGGGGCCAGCACACCCATTACGCGATGATCGAGTACTGGAGATGGTGGCTTGTGCACCTGTGGGTCGAAGGCTTCTTCGAGGTGTTCGCCACCGCCGTCGTCGGCCTCATCTTCACGCGGCTCGGCCTCGTGGCAGCGGCGAGCGCCAACCGGGCCATCGTGCTCGAGACGATCGTGTTCCTGTTCGGCGGCATCCTCGGCACGCTGCATCACCTGTACTGGACGGGAACGCCCACGTCGGTGATCGCGGTGGGCGCGGTGTTCTCGGCGCTCGAAGTGGTCCCGCTCGCCCTGCTCGGCTTCGAGGGCTGGCAGAACTACAAGCGCAGCCGCGCAGCGCCGTGGGTCCATGCATATCGCTGGCCGATCCTCTGCTTCGTCGCCGTCGGCTTCTGGAACACCGTCGGTGCCGGGTTGCTCGGCTTCGTGATCAACCCGCCGGCGTCGCTGTACTACGTGCAGGGGCTGAACCTGACCGCCGCGCACGGCCACGCCGCGCTCTTCGGCGTGTACGGCATGCTCGGCATCGGACTCATGCTGTTCTGCCTGCGAGGCCTCTATGCGCGCAACCTGCATGCCGACCGGTATCTCGGATGGACGTTCTGGAGCCTCAACATCGGTCTCTTCATGATGGTGTTCATGTCGCTGCTGCCGGCCGGCATCTACCAGGCCTACGCCAGCATTTCCGAAGGCCTGTGGTTCGCTCGCTCGCCGGCGATCATCCATTCGAAGGTGATGGAGACGCTCGTATGGCTGCGCGTGCCGGGCGACGTCGTGTTCGCGCTCGGCAGCGTTTTCCTCGCGGCGTACGCGCTGAAGTTGCTCGGCGGGCGGACCCGTACGGCCGGCAACGCGCGCGGAGAACTGCAGCCGACCTGATTGCCTTCAGCGACCGGACGGGGAGCGGCGCTCGGCCTGCGGCTCCCCTCTTTCCCAATTCAACCGGAGCAGCGCGATGCGGCTCACGCACTTCACCGACTACAGCCTGCGCGTGCTGATGTACGTCGCCGCGCACGGCGAAGGCCGGTCCACGATCGGCGACGTCGCGCGCGCCTTCGACATCTCGGCCAACCACCTCACCAAAGTGGTGCACTTCCTCGGCAAGCGCGGCTTTCTCGCGAACGTGCGCGGCAGGGGCGGCGGACTGGCACTCGCGAGGCCCGCATCCGCGATCAACGTCGCCACGGTCGTCCGCGAAGCCGAGGGCGCCATCGTGCCGGCCGAGTGCTTCGACGCCGCGGGCGGAGGTTGCGCGTTGGCGTCGGTGTGCCGGTTGCGCAGCGTGCTGAACGATGCGGTGCAGGCGTTCTATGCGGTTCTTGCACAATACACGCTCGAGGATCTCGTCGGGGAGCGGTCCGCGCTCGCGAAATTGCTGTTCGCGCCCTCGTCCACCTGATCCGCTGCGGCGTGGACGACGCGATGCCGGCACGGCGCGCTGCCGGCACGATGGCCGTGCGGCGCGACAACGGGCGTGTGCGAGGTGGACGAATGGATTACGGCGTGTTGAAGATGATTCACGAATCGGCGGTGACGCTGTCGTTCGCCGGCTTTTTCGCGCGCGGAATCGGCATGCTGGGCGACGCCGCGTGGGTGAGGCACCGGGTTTCGAAAACCCTGCCGCACCTTGTCGACACCGTGCTCATCGTGTCGGCCGTCTGGCTCGCATGGCTGCTGCGGCTCACGCCGTCGAATGCGCCGTGGATTTCAGCGAAGATCGCGGGCCTGCTCGTCTACATCGGCATCGGAATGGTGGCGTTGCGCTTCGGCCGGACGAAAGGCGTGCGCGCCTCGGCGTGGGTTCTGGCGATGCTCGTCTTCGCATGGATCGTGTCGGTCGCGATCACCAAGGACCCGCGCGGCTTCGTCTCGTTCGTGGTGTGATGCTACGCGGCCTCGCGGGAGGCGCATGTTGTATCGTCGCAGCTTCGAATCCGGTGCAAGCGTGAGGCGACGACGATGAGTGAAGACAGCGCAAAGATCGACATCCACCGCGGCCTGAAGGGCGTCTACTTCGACCGCTCTCAGGTGTGCTTCATCGACGGCCGCGCCGGCGAGCTTCTCTATCGCGGCTACTCGATCCACGACCTGGCGGAGCGGTCCACATTCGAGGAGACGTGCTATCTGCTCATGTACGGCGAGCTGCCGTCGGCGGACGAGCTCGTGCAATTCGACGCGGCGCTGAAGGCCGCGCGCACGCTGCCAGCGGCGATCTGCGAGGTGATTCGCGCCGTGCGCGACGCGCATCCGATGGACGTGCTGCGCACGGCCACGTCTGCGCTAGCCGCGTTCGACCCCGACGTCGACGACAATTCGC
>Ga0308173_10001497_pt1 | contig 11709 bp, 11 predicted proteins | sample PhyPR1_FD_203716 | JGI IMG/M metagenome (GOLD analysis project Ga0308173, IMG submission 203716) | Soil microbial communities from UC Gill Tract Community Farm, Albany, California, United States - DLSLS.P.R1 | ecosystem: Environmental > Terrestrial > Soil > Agricultural land | place: USA... | reverse complement strand
ACGCCCTGGCCGCTCAGTGATGACGGGACCAGCGGCTAAGACCTGGCGGGTCGGAATCGCGGGGCTGGGGACCGTCGGCGCCGGACTGCTCAATCTGCTCTCCGACCGGCCGGAATTCGCCCCGGCTGGCGGGCGCGTGGCGATCGGCGGCGTCTCGGCCCGCTCGCGCTCGAGGCCCCGGCCGTTCGACATCTCCAACCTGCCCTGGTTCGACGATCCGGTGGCGCTCGCCACCTCGTCCGAGGTCGATCTCTTCGTGGAGCTGATCGGCGGCTCGGACGGGCCGGCCAAGGCGGCCGTCGAGGCGGCGCTCGCCGCCGGCAAGCCGGTGGTCACCGCCAACAAGGCGTTGATCGCCGAGCACGGCGCCGAGCTCGCCGCCCTCGCCGAGCAACGCGGGGCGCCGCTGCTGTTCGAAGCGGCCGTCATGGGCGGAACCCCGGCCGTCAAGATGCTGCGCGAGGCGATGGTCGGCGACGAGATCAAGTCCGTCGCCGGCATCCTCAACGGCACCTGCAACTACATCCTCACCGAGATGGAGGCCACGGGCCGGCCCTTCGCCGAGGTGCTCGCCGAAGCCCAGCGGCTGGGCTACGCCGAGGCCGATCCGACGATGGACGTGGGCGGCTTCGACGCGGCCCACAAGATCTCCATCCTGGCGGCGCTCGCCTTCGGCTGCGCGCCCAACTTCGCCGCCGCCGAGATCGAGGGCATCGATCAGGTCGAGCTGCTGGACATCCGGCTCGCCAGGGACCTCGGCTACCGCATCAAGCTGGTGGCCTCGGCGGACCGCTCGCCCGACGGCGTGCTGGTCCGGGTGCATCCGTCGCTGGCGCCGCTGAGCCATCCCCTGGCCCAGGCCGGCGGGGCCCTCAACGCGCTGTTCATCGAAGGCGCCCGGATCGGCCGCATCTTCCTGCAGGGGCCAGGCGCCGGGGCCGGTCCCACCGCCGCCGCCGTAGCCGCCGACATCGCCGACGTCATGACCGGGGCCGTGCGTCCGGTGTTCCAGGCGCCCGCCGCCACGCTCGCGGCGTTCACGCCGGTCGAGCCGTCGAAGAGCGTGGGACGCGCCTACCTGCGCTTCCTGGTGAGGGACGAGCCTGGCGTCATCGCGGCGGTCTCGGAAACCTTGGCCGAGGCGGGAGTTAGTATCGAGAGCTTCCTGCAGAAGCCTGTGGAGGATGCGGGCGGTGTGCCGATCGTGCTCACCACCCACGCCGTGGCGGAGTCGGTGCTGAAGGCGGCCATCGAGCGGATCGCGGGCCTGCCGGCGGTGATCGACCGGCCGAGACTGTTGCGCATCGCGCGCATCTGAGACAGGCAGGACACCCGCCGCGCGGACGGCGCCCGAGGAGACCCTAGGCCATGAGTGAAGTTCTCGATCGCACCCAGGTTCTCGACCGGAGCCTGGTGCTCGATGCGGTCCGCGTGACCGAGATCGCCGCCATCGCCGCCTGGAGGCTGGCCGGCCGGGGCGACGAGAAGGCCGCCGACCAGGCCGCCGTCGACGCCATGCGCACGGCGCTGAACGATCTCGACATCGACGGCGAGATCGTCATCGGCGAGGGCGAACGAGACGAGGCGCCGATGCTCTACATCGGCGAGAAGGTCGGCAAGCGAACCGGCCGCATGAAGATCGACATCGCGCTGGATCCCCTGGAGGGCACGACGCTCACCGCCAAGGCCATGGCCAACGCCCTGGCGGTCATGGCCTGGGCGCCCAAGGGCACGCTGCTCAATGCGCCGGACACCTACATGGACAAGATCGCCTGCGGGCCGGGGTATCCGAAGGGCGTCATCGACCTGGACCGCAGCCCGGTGGAGAACGTGCAGGCGCTGGCCCGCGCCAAGGGCGTCGAGGCCTCCGAGGTCACCGTCTGCGTGCTCGATCGCCCGCGCCACGCCGAAATCATTGCGGGCCTGCGCTCGGTCGGCGCGCGGGTCTATCTGATCACCGACGGCGACGTGGCCGGCGTCATGAACACCGCCGATCCGACAACCGGCGTCGACATGTACGTGGGCCAGGGCGGGGCGCCCGAAGGCGTGCTCGCCTGCGCCGCCCTGAAGTGCGTCGGCGGCCAGTTCCAGGGCCGGCTGGTGTTCCGCAATGCCGACGAGCGGGCCCGGGCCGCGCGGGTCGGCATCACCGACCTCGACAAGAAGTACGACCTTCACGAGATGGTTCGCGCCGACGCCATCTTCGCCGCGACCGGCGTCACCAAGGGCGCGCTGCTCGACGGCGTGCGCCTGGAGGACGGCTTCGTCCACACCCATACCCTGGTGATGAACTCCGCCACCCGCACGGTGCGCGAAGTCCGCATGAAGCGGCCGGTCTAGGTCCTCTCCCTCCCTTCATGGGGAGGGACAGACCGCGAAGCGGTCAGGGTGGGGAGGTGTGGGCCAGGCGCCGATCTCACGAGCCGATCGTGACTTCCCCGCCCCGCGCGCCTGCGGCGCGTCGACCCTCGCCAGAAGGGGAGCGAAGGCTGCGTCCGGAACCGACGCAGGGCGCGCCTATGCCGCGCTGGCGGACGAGTGGGACTCGGCGCGATAGTGCCACTTCGGGCGCGGGGAGCGGCGGTTGCCGGACGGAAGCGGACAATTCGGCTATCTGGGCGTCGGCCGCTCGCTGTCGGGCCGCGCCTGGCGAGAGCGCCCCGCCGACCCCGAGACCGTCCGCCGGCACCAACTGTCCCTGGGCCTCTCCGAGCCGCTGGCCCGCGCGCTCGCCGCGCGCGGCGTGGCGGACGGCGCCGGCGAGGTCTTCCTCAATCCGACGCTGAAGGCGCTGTTCCCCGACCCCTCCGCCTTCGCCGACATGGATCGTGCGGCGCAGATCCTGATCGAGGCCCTGGAGCGCAAGCGGCCGCTGGTCGTGTTCGCCGACTACGACGTCGACGGCGCTTCGTCGGCCGCCCAGCTCGTCCGCTGGTTCCGCGCCATGGGCTCGGACCTGCCGATCTATGTTCCCGACCGGATCACGGAGGGCTATGGCCCGTCGCCGGCCGCTTTCCGCCGCCTGAAGGCCGAGGGCGCGGAACTGGTGGTCACCGTCGACTGCGGGGCCGCCGCCCACGACGCGCTCGCCTGCGCGGCCGAGATCGGGCTGGAGGTGGTGGTGATCGATCATCACCTGATGCGCGGCGGCGAGATCCCGGCCGTCGCCGCCCTGGTCAATCCGAACCGGCCGGATTGCGCCTCGGGCCAGGGGCGCCTGGCCGCCGCGGGCGTGACCTTCGTGCTGCTGGCGGCGCTCAACCGCGAGGCCCGCCGCCGCGGCCTGTTCGGCGAGCGGGCGGAGCCGGACCTGCGGCAATGGCTCGACCTGGCCGCCATGGGCGCCATCTGCGACGTGACCGAGCTCACCGGCTTCAACCGCGCGCTCGCCGCCCAGGGTCTGAAGGTGATGTCCGCCTGGCGCAATCCCGGGCTGAAGGCGCTGCTGGAGATCGCCAAGAGCCAGGGTCCGGCCTCGGTGTTCCACGTGGGCTTCATCCTGGGCCCGCGGATCAACGCCGGCGGCCGCATCGGCCGCTCGGACCTGGGCGCGCGGCTGCTCGCCACCGACGATCCCGCGGAGGCCGCCCAGCTCGCCGCCGAGCTCGACGCGCTCAACGCCTCGCGCAAGGAGGTGGAGAAGGAAGTCCTGGAAGCGGCGATCCGGATGGTCGAGCGGGAATCCAACCAGGCCGAGGCGCCCTGCCTGCTGGTCGCCGCCGACGACTGGCATCCGGGCGTCATCGGCATCGTCGCGGGGCGGCTGCGCGAGCGCTACCGCAAGCCGGTCGTGGTCGTGGGCGTCGACCGCGCCGCCGATGTGGGCAAGGGCTCCGGCCGCTCGCAGCCGGGCGTGAACCTGGGCCGCGCGGTGCAGGCGGCGTTCGACGAGGGCCTGCTGCTGGCCGGGGGAGGCCACGCCATGGCCGCGGGGCTCTCGGTGCGCCCCGCCGCCATCCCCGAGCTTCGCGCCTTCCTCTGCGAGCGCCTGGCGGAGGAGGCCGGTCTCGCCGCCGCCGAGGACGGCCTGGAGATCGACGCGCTGGTGACGACCCGCGCCTGCGACCGCGCCCTGTGGTCCGACTTCCAGCGGCTCGCGCCGTTCGGGCCCGGCAATCCCGAGCCCCTGTTCGCGGCCGCCGACGTGCGCATCGAGCGGCCCATGGCGCTTCGCGGCGGCCATGTCCGCTGCACGCTCACCGACGGCTCGGGCGGGCGGCTGAAGGCGGTGGCCTGGCGCATCGAGGACAGCGAAGCCGGCCGGCGGCTGCTGCAGGGCGGCGGCGGCCTCCACGTGGCCGGCCGCCTCAAGCCGGACGACTGGCAGGGCCGCCAGGGCGTCGAGCTCGAGATCGAGGACGTCGCCGACCCCCGGCAGGTTTGACAGCGCCGCCGCCTCGATGACAGCCTGACTGTCGCGAATGGCGCGCTGCGGGGGTACGCGCATGGCCCGCATCGTGGTGATGTCCGGCTATCCGGCTGCGGGGAAGTCGAGCCTCGCCCGGGCGCTCGCCGCCCGCCTCGGCTTCACCTACGTCTCGAAGGACGGGATGCTGGACGTGATCTTCCGCGCGATGCAAGGCGCGCCCGGCGACCACGCCCTGTCGCTGCGGTGCGGAACCGCCGCCTGGGAGATCTTCTGGGCTCTGTCGCGGGCCGGCGGCGACCTCGTGCTGGACAGCAACATCAAGCGCTCCGATCCGTATGAGGCGACGCAGCTCGCCCGCCTGAGCGGCCGGATCGTGGAGCTTCGCTGCGATTGCCCGCTGGAGCTGGCGCAGCGGCGCCATCGCGAGCGCGCGGCTTTGAGCCGTCCCGCGCAACGCATGCAAGAGCTGGAACCGGCCCGCGCGGCGCACTACGAGATCCCGCTCGCGTCGGCGCCCTCGTGCGTGTGGACACCACCCGTCCGGTGGACATCGACGTCGTCGCCACGGAGGTGCTCGCGGCCCTCGCCTGAACCGCGCCTGGCGGCAGTCTTGCGCGCCGCGGGCAAGGCGGTCTATAGAGCCGCCCTTCGCGACGCCGCGGTCCCTTCGTCTATCGGTTAGGACGTCAGGTTTTCAACCTGAAAAGAGGGGTTCGACTCCCCTAGGGACTGCCATGCGCCCGCCGCGAACCGGCGGGGCGGCGCCGTCCGATTCCCAAAATCCCCATTGACGGGCCTCAAGTTACGAGAACAGTGTTATACTTGGCCAAGTAGTAGGCCGAGGGGCAGATGGCGGTTTTCGAATTGGATGAGGTGGATGTGCAGGCGATCGCGCTGCGCATCACCGGGCGTGTCAAATGGTTCGACGCCGGCAAGGGCTATGGCTTCGTCGTCCCCGACGATCCGAACCAGACGGACCTGAAGGACGTGCTGCTGCACGTGACCTCGCTGCGCAACAGCGGGCGCGAGAGCGCGCTGGAGGGCTCCATCATCACCTGCGACGTGGTTCGCCGGCCGAAGGGCTGGCAGGTGAGCGAGATCGTCGAGATCGACGAGAGCGCCGCGGCGCCGAGCGAGCGTCGGCCGCGGGAGATGCGCGACCCCGCCGGGCCGCGCCCGCAGCGGCGGCCGCTGCTGCCGGCCGGTCCGCGCGAACGGGCCAAGGTGAAGTGGTTCAATCGCACCAAGGGCTACGGCTTCGTCGTCCGCGACAGCGAGCCGGGCGACATCTTCGTCCACATCGAGACGCTGCGCCGCTCCGGCATGGAGGACCTGCAGCCGGGCGAGGACGTCATGGTGCGCTTCGCCGAGGGGCCGAAGGGCCTTGTGGTCGCCGAGATCGAGGCGTCTGATCTCGGCTAGATTCGTCTGCGCCGGAGCTTTGCGTGGTCTTGCAGCTTACTGAGCAGCGCAGCCGGCTGGCGCTGGCCGTGGCGTTCGGCCTGGCCGCTATTGTCCTGGCGCCGGCGGCGCGCAGCGAGACCGACATCCCGCGGATGGATCCCGATCGCTGCCATGGCCAGGCGGTGATCGCGCCGCTGCAGCCGCTGACCATCGTGACCGCGCGCGGCCCCGCCCGCTTCAAGGTGGAGGTCGCCCAGACCGAGCGGCAGCACGCCTATGGCCTGATGTGCCGTCGCCGCCTCGCCCCCGATCGCGGGATGCTGTTCGACTTCCACGCCCCCGCCGACGGCGTGAACTTCTGGATGCGCAACACCCTGATCGGGCTCGACATCGTCTACATCGCGCCGAACGGGAAGGTGCTGTCGGTGGCGCGCAACGCGGCGCCGCTGGACGAGACGCCGATCCCCGCCGGGGGCACGATCCGCGCCGTCCTGGAGATCCCGGCCGGGCGCGCCGCTCAGCTCGGCGTCAAGCCCGGCGACAAGGTGATCGACCGGATCTTCACCCGGTGACGGACGAGCCCGCGGAAGCCATCCCGCCGCCGCCGGAGGGCTTCGCGCCCGCCCAGGGTCGGGGCCTGTTCTCGACCCGCAACGGGCCCTATTTCCACCGGGCGTCGCAGGGCGATCTGGTGGAGCAGGCCTTCTACGCCCTGCCGCGCCACTGCAATGGGGTCGGCATCGTCCACGGGGGCATGCTCTCGGCCTTCATGGACGGGGTCCTGGCAGGCGCGGTCTGGCGAGGCGCGCAGAAGCGGGCGGTCACCATCCACCTCTCCATCGACTTCCTGCACATGGCCAGGGCCGGCGAGTGGGTGCGCGGCGAGGCCCGGCTCACCCGCGCGACCCGCGAGGTCGCCTTCGCCGAGGGGCGCGCCTATGTCGGCGCCCATGACGTGGTCCGCTGCTCCGGCGTGTTCAAGCTGATGTCCCGGTGAGCCGCGGCCGCGCGAGCGAGGTTTGCGGCGCGGCGAAAAGGCCTATATCGCAGGCTTTCCGGACCGGCGGGGCGTAGCGCAGCCTGGTAGCGCATCTGCTTTGGGAGCAGAGGGTCGCAGGTTCAAATCCTGCCGCCCCGACCATCGTCTGGCCCTATTGCGGCGCGTCCGGCGCAGTCCGCGCGGCGCCGGGCGTGGGGATCGCCGGCGCGGGCAGGATGGCGGGATCGACGCCCGGCGGATGCTCCGCGGCCTCGAGGGCGGCGGCGGCCTGGGCGGTCTGGAACAGCCAGCGGCTCTCGCCGCTGAACCCGGCGATCGGCCTATAGGCCGTGACCTCGCCGGCCGTGCGGACGCGCTCGGCCTCGCTGTCGAGCACCAGCAGCGCATCGCCCTCGCGGACCAGCAGGACGGCATGGTCCACCTGCCTGCGGGTGTCGCGCACCAGCACCAGATAGAGCAGCCGGCTCGGGACTCCCGCCATCTGCAGGAGCCGCATCTTGGCGATCGCGAAGTCCTCGCAGTCGCCGCGGCCGGCGGCGATGGTCTCGGCGAGGCTCGCCCAGTGGTCGGCGACCCCATAGACCTCCTGGTCTGTCGCGACCGCCACGCGCCGGTTCACGAACTCGTCCACCGCCTCGGCCTGGGCTCGCAGCGGCAGGCCCCCGATGCGCGCCACCAGCGCCGCCCAGTCGGCTGGGAGCGGCGAGGCGGCCGGCGCCTGCGCGTCGCGCCACGCCTGATCGAGCGCGGTGGGTCCGATGGCGATCGCCTGATAGCCGAACACGTCTGGGTCGAGCGGCGGCCCGGGATCGGCGAGCAGCCGGCCCAGCTGCCGGTCGAGGTCGTCGGAGGCGGACGGGCTCGGCGCGGCGGCGGGGGCGGGCGCACGCACAGGCGCAGGCATGGCGTCGGCCGCCCTGGCCGTCGGCGCGCCGAGCACCATCAGCATGGCGAGCGGGATGCAGGCGAACCACCTCAGCGTCGCGTCTCCCTGACGGCCATCGGCCGGCGGCCTGCGCGGCCGAATCGGCGCGCCCATCCTACGGCTTTCCGCCGGGATGGCGGCGTGGCGGCTCGCCACAAGGCGCAGCTTCGCCCAAGGCTTTATGTTTCTCGGTCGTCTGCTAAGGGGACGGCGCGGCGCGGATTCGGCCGGGCCGGCGTTCCCGCACCGGGAGAGAGACCCCAGGTTCCGTCATGCTCGCGCGCATCTTCCGCCCTTCCAAGACCGCCATGCAGTCGGGCAAGGCCAACACCAAGGACTGGGTGCTGGAGTTCGAGCCGAGAGACGCGCGCCAGCCCGATCCGCTGATGGGTTGGACCCAGACGGGCGACACCGCCTCCAGCCAGGTGCGCCTGTCGTTCGAGACGAGGGAGGAGGCGGTCCGCTACGCCGACCAGCACGGCATCGCCTTCCAGCTGATCGATTCCAAGCCCGCCAAGCGGATCATCAAGGCCTACGCCGACAACTTCGCCTTCAGCCGCAGGATTCCCTGGACTCACTAAAGGTTAGCGCCCGTAGCTCAACTGGATAGAGCACCTGCCTTCTAAGCTGGTGGTTGCAGGTTCGAGTCCTGCCGGGCGCGCCAGCCCTATCGCCGCTTACAGAGGCGTCCGGTCGGCCGCCAACGGAACCACCCAGTCGGCGCGGGCCGGCGCCTCCTGCGCGATCCATCGCGTCAGGCGCTCGTAGTGGGCGACGAAGCGGGCGATCTCGTCCGGGCCCATGCCGCCGCCGGTGCGGGCGCGTAGCTTCGCCTCCTGCTCGGCGCGCCAGCCCGCCACCACCTCGAACCCCGGCGCCTGCAGCAGGACGAGCCGGTCGATCGTCGCGAACAGCGGCTGGTAGGCGCCGTCCAGCGCGAGATTGACGAAGCTACGCCAGCGGCCGTCCGGGTCCTCGTCGCGTTCCAGGGCGTTCACGGGCTGCACGAGGGCTTCGGCCGGCTGCGGCCGCGCGCCGACGCACCAGCCCTCGAACAGCACGACGTCGACCGGTGCGGCGACCCGCGGCCACTCGGATGGCGGACGAGGTGTATCGGCGGCCTTGTCGAAGCGGGGCAGGGCGACCTCGCCGGGCTCGCCGAGCCGCCGCAGCACTTCGATCCCGAGCACCGGGTGGTGGGTGCCCGGCGGTCCGCGGGTCGCGAGCAGCGGATGGACGCCGCGCGCCAGCTCCGCCCGGGCCGCGCGCGAGAGGTAGAGGTCGTCCAGCGACAGGATGGCGTCGCTCAGGCCCTTTGCCTCGAGCAGATGCTGCGTCGCGGCGCAGATCGTCGACTTTCCCGAGCCTTGCGGTCCGCAAACCCCGATCACCGCCGTTCGCCCGAGCGTGCGGCGCGCCGCGGCGGCCATCTCCGCCAGCGGCGCGCACACCACCGCGGCCGTGCGCCGGAAGCTCTCCGGCAGGCGGTCGGCGGCGATGAAGGCGTCGAGCCAGTCCTGCGCCACTCAGGCCCCGCCCGTCGGCTACTCCCCGCCGGTGATCGGCAGGATCATGCCGGTGATGTAGCTGGCGGTCTGGGGCGAGGCCAGGAACACGTAGGCCGGCGCGATCTCCTCGGGCTGGGCGGGCCGCTTCATCGGCGTCTGCGCGCCGAACCTGGCGACCTGCTCGGCCTGCCGGTCGGCCGGGTTGAGCGGCGTCCACACCGGCCCTGGGGCCACGGCGTTCACCCGCACGCCCTTTTTGATCAGGTTCGAAGCCAGCGACATGGTGAAGGCGTGGATGCCGCCCTTGGTCATCGAGTAGTCCAGGAGCGCCTTCGAGCCCTGCAGCCCGGTCACCGAGCCGGTGTTGATGATGGCCGAGCCCGCTTTCAGGTGCGGGATCGCCGCCTTGGCCATGTGGAAGTAGCCGTACAGGTTGGTCTTGATCGTGCGGTCGAAGTGCTCTTCGGAGATCTCCTCGATGCCCTCGGCGTGCTCCTGGAAGGCGGCGTTGTTGACCAGGATGTCGAGCTTCCCGAGCTCCTTCACCGTCCGCTCGACAGCCTGCTTCGCGAACTTGGGATCGGCCACGTCGCCCGACAGCAGGATGGCGCGGCGGCCCTCCTTCTCGACGGCCGCCTGGGTCGCCTTGGCGTCCTGCTCGCTGTCGAGATAGGCGATGGCCACGTCCGCGCCTTCGCGCGCGAACAGCGCCGCGACCGCCCGGCCGATGCCGGAGTCGGCGCCGGTGACCAGCGCCACCTTGCCCTTCAGCTTGTCGGAGCCTTTGTAGTAGGGCGCATCCCACATCGGCTGCAGCTGCATCTCGGCCTGCACGCCGGGCTTCTCCAGGTGCTGCTTGGGAACCGGCGGGACCGGATATTCGCGCGCGCCGGTCTGCGGCGGCTTCTCGTCCTTCTGCTCGCCGCCCGGCGCGAAGGAACGCTGCTCCTTCTGATCGATCTCGCGCTGGACGTCGCGTTCTTCGCGCGCGGCCTGTTCCGCACCGGGGCTCACGCCGCCATGGGGTTCGCTCATGGTCTGGACCTCCGTCCTGGTTTCGCCCGCAATCGCGGCGAGGGGCCGAAGGTTCCGGGGTTCAGCCGATGCGGCCGGCGTAGACGGAAAGGGCCGACTCGAGGTCGGCGACGAGGTCCCTGGCGTCCTCCAGGCCGATGTGCAGCCGGATCAGCGGGCCGCCGTAGTCGCGCCGGAATCTCCGGGTCTTGAGCTGGTGATCGCAAGGGATCGCGAGGCTCTCGAAGCCGCCCCACGAAAACCCCAGCCCGAACAGGGTGAGCTCGTCGAGGAAGGCGTTGACGGCCGCCGCCGGGCCCGGCTTGAGCGCAAACGCGAACAGCCCGCAGGCGCCGCTGTAGTCGCGCGCCCACAGCGCGTGGTCCGGCGCGCCGGGCAGGGCGGGATGGAAGACCGCCGCCACCTCCGGCCGCACCGCCAGCCAGCGGGCGACCGCCAGGCCGCTTTCGCCATGCCTGGCCAGACGGGTGGGCAGGGTGCGCAGCCCCCGGAGCATCTGGTAGGCGTCCTCGGGCGAGACGCTCCAGCCGGTCTGCACGACCCCGTCCAGCAGCGCCCGCACGAGCGCCGGATCGCGCGCCGCGGCCGAGCCCATGAAGACGTCGGAATGGCCGCCGACATACTTGGTCAGCGCCTGGATCGAGAGATCGACGCCGTGTTCGAGGGGTTTGTAGAGATACCCCGCGCCCCAGGTGTTGTCCGCGGCCGTCAGGATGTTCCGCGCGCTGGCAAGCTCCGCCGTGCGGGTCATGTCCTGCATCTCGAACGACAGCGAGCCGGGGCTCTCCATCAGGATGAGGCGCGTCGCATCGGCGGCCCTGCCGACCAGCTCTTCCGGCGCCTGCCGAGGATCGAAGTAGCCGGTCTTCACCCCGAACCGCTTCAGCACCGTGTCGCAGAACCGCCGCGTCGGCCGATAGACCGTGTCGGCGACCAGGATCTCGTCGCCGGCCTTCAGCACCGCCAGCAGCGCCCCGGTGACGGCGGCGAGCCCGGACGGATAGAGCGCCACCCCCGCGGCGCCTTCCATCTCCGCCAGCGCGTCGGCGAGCGCCGCCTGGGCGGCCAGCCCCTGACGGCCGTAGGTCACCCGGTTATGATCGTCGTAGAGCGCCTCGGCGTCGGGCAGCAGGACGGTGGAGCCCTTCTGGATCGGCGGACCGACCGTCTTCGCCAGCTTGTCGGGCGTCGCGCCGGCGCGGATCAGGCGGGTTTCGTCGTCCATGCGGGCACTTAGAGCCGCGGGCGCAGGGCTTTCAAGGCGCAGGCATGAGGGTCAGGCGCATGGCGCAGCGGGCGGCCGCCTCGAGCCCCAGCTTCGTCTCGCGGGCGCGGATCCAGGCCAGGCGAGGGTTGAACGCCTCTTCGAGGACTTCGGCGAAGCCGCAGCTCGCGTAGAACGGGGCGTTCCAGGCGATGTCGCGGAAGGTGGTGAGCGTGACGGCTGGCGCGCGCCGCCGCCGCGCCT
>Ga0308173_10001496_pt1 | contig 11714 bp, 11 predicted proteins | sample PhyPR1_FD_203716 | JGI IMG/M metagenome (GOLD analysis project Ga0308173, IMG submission 203716) | Soil microbial communities from UC Gill Tract Community Farm, Albany, California, United States - DLSLS.P.R1 | ecosystem: Environmental > Terrestrial > Soil > Agricultural land | place: USA... | reverse complement strand
CCCGTCGGCGCGGCCAGACGCTCTACAGCCCGGACCGGCGGACGCCGCTGCACCCGCCGGTGCTCAGCGAGGGCGCGGCCAGCCTGCTGCCCGACCAGCTCCGCCCGGCTGTGCTCTGGACCATCGACCTCGACGCCGACGGCGAGCCGACGAAGGTCGACCTCCGACGGGCCCGGGTGCGCAGCCGCGCCCAGCTCGACTACCCGTCGGTCCAGGCGCAGGCCGACGCCGGAGCGCTGCCCGAGGCGCTCGCGCTGCTGCCCACGATCGGCGCGCTCCTGCAGCAGCGCGCGGCCGAGCGGGGAGCGATCGAGCTCGGCACGCCGGACCAGGAGGTCGTGGCCGCTCCCGGCGGCGGCTGGGCCCTGACCATGCGTGGTGACCTCCCGGTCGAGGGCTGGAACGCCCAGATCTCCCTGCTCACGGGGCGCTGCGCGGCTGGGCTCATGCTCGACGGCGGGGTCGGCATCCTCCGGACCCTCCCGCCGGCCCGGCCCGAGGACGTCGCGCGGCTGAAGCTCCTCGCCCCCGCTCTCGGCGTCGACTGGCCGGCCGACGCAGGTCCGGGTGCCGTCATCGCCGCCCTGGACCCGTCGCGCCCCGGTCACGCCGCCTTCCTCGAGGAGGCCGTGGCCCTTCTGCGCGGCGCCGGCTACACGCCGTTCGACGGCGCACCGCCCGCCCAGCCGGGGCATGCGGGCGTCGGCAGCACGTATGCCCACGTGACCGCGCCGCTGCGCCGGCTGGTCGACCGGTTCGGCACCGAGGTGTGCGTCGCGCTGTCGGCCGGCACCGAACCCGCCCCCGAGATCCGCGCGGCCCTCCCCGACCTCCCGGCGCTCATGGCGGCGTCGGACCGGCGCACCCACGAGGTCGAGCGCGCCGTCGTCGACGCCGCCGAGGCGTGGCTGCTGCGCGGGCGGGAGGGGCAGGCGTTCGACGCCGTCGTGGTCGATGCCGAGGACGGCAAGGGCACGGTCGTGCTCGACGACCTCGCCGTCCGCGGCCGCTGCACCGGTGCCGGGCTGCGCCCGGGCACCCGGGTGAGCGTCCGGCTGGAGGAGGCCGACGTCGCCGCGCGCACGATCAGGTTCACCGCCACGTGACGCGGGTGCCGTACCTGACCTCCCGGCTGCAGGGCTTCGGGACGACGGTCTTCGCCGAGATGAGCGCCCTCGCCGCAGCCACCGGCGCGGTCAACCTCGGACAGGGCTTCCCCGACTACCCGGGACCGCCGGAGGTACTGGACGCCGCCCGGGCCGCGATCGGCACCGCCGCCGACCAGTACCCGCCCGGCCCCGGCCGCGCCGAGCTCCGCGACGCGATCGCCGCGCACATCAGACGGTTCCGCGGCCTCGACTACGACGCCGGGACGGAGGTCCTGGTCACCGCCGGCGCCACCGAGGCGCTCAGCGGTGCCCTGCTCGCCCTGCTGGACACCGGTGACGAGGTCGTGCTCTTCGAGCCGATGTACGACTGCTATGCGGCCGGCATCGCGATGGCCGGCGGTACAGCGCGTCCCGTTCCGTTGTGCCCGCCAGAGACGGGCGCCGGGCCGTGGACCTTCGACGAGGACGAGGTCCGCGCGGCGATCACCCCGCGGGCGAAGATCCTGCTGCTCAACACCCCGCACAACCCCACCGGCAAGGTCTTCACCGCCACCGAGCTGCAGTTCCTTGCCGACCTGGCGACGGCGCACGACCTGGTCGTCCTCACCGACGAGGTCTACGAGCACCTGGTGTTCAGCGGCGCGCAGCACCGCTCGATCGCCGCGCTCCCCGGCATGCGGGAACGCACGCTGGTCGTCAGCAGCGCCGGGAAGACGTTCAACGTCACCGGCTGGAAGATCGGCTGGATCTGCGGCCCGGCCCCGCTGGTGTCCGCCGTCCGGACGGCCAAGCAGTTCCTGACCTACGTCAACGGGGGCCCGTTCCAGCCGGCCGTCGCCGCCGGGCTGGGGCTCCCGGACGAGTACTTCGCCCAGGTCGCGCGCGATCTCGAGTACCGGCGCGACGTCCTGGTGCAGGGCCTGACCGACGCCGGCCTGCCGGTGCTCAGCCCGGAGGCCACCTACTTCGCCACGGTCGACGTCCGTCCGGTGCAGCCGGGCGGCGACGGGCTCGCCTTCTGCCGGTCGCTGCCCGAGCGGGCCGGCGTCGTCGCCGTGCCCACCGTGGTGTTCTACGACCCGGCGCACGCGCACCTGGGCCGGCACCTGGTGCGGTTCGCCTTCTGCAAGCGGGACGCGGTGCTGGCCGACGCCGTCGAGCGGTTGAGAGGGATGACGTGAAGATCGCTGCGGTGCAGCACGACATCGTGTGGGAGGACCGGGAGGCCAACTTCGAGCGGCTCACCCCCCAGATCCAGCGCGCGGTCGGGGCGGGCGCGGAGCTGGTGCTGCTCACCGAGACCTTCTCGACCGGCTTCTCCATGACCCCGGGCATCGGCGAGCCGGAGGGCGGTCCGTCGTCGCGGTTCCTCGCCGACCGCGCCGCCGAGCACGGGGTCTGGGTGGCCGGCACCTGCCCGGAGATCGCCGACGGCGAGCAGCTGCCCTACAACTCGTTCGTCCTGGCCGGGCCGGACGGGACGACGCACCGGTACCGGAAGCTCCACCCCTTCACCCATGCGGGCGAGCACGAGCGCTTCCGGGCCGGCGAGGGCCCGGTCACCGTCGAGGTCGGCGGTCTGCGTGTTACCCCATTCATCTGCTACGACCTGCGCTTCGCCGACGTGTTCTGGCGGGCCGCACCCGAGACCGACGTGTACCTCGTGCCGGCGAACTGGCCGAGCCCGCGCCGGCATCACTGGCAGACGCTGCTGCAGGCGCGCGCCATCGAGAACCAGGCCTACGTGGTGGGCTGCAACCGCGTCGGGACGGCGGGCGACGGCACCGAGCACGTCGGGGACACCCGGATCGTGAGCCCGATGGGGGAGCTGCTCGCCACCGCCGCCGGTGGCGAGACGATCGTGCTCGCCGACGTGCACCCGGCCGAGGTCGCCGCCACTCGCGACAGGTTCCGATTCCTCCCCGACCGGCGCGGCTGAGCAGCGCACAATCCCCCGTTCTGGGGATTTCGCTGGAGTCACTCAAGTGACCGTGCTCGGCACCCGATGGGGAGGCATGAGCACGAGTGAACTGCGGTCCACGACGGTGCACGTGCACCGGCGTCGCGGGCGCTCCCTCAATGCCCTGGCGCTGCAGCTGTCGGCGCTGGCCCTGACCTTCATCCTCGTCGCCCTGCTCGTCGTGACGTCCTCGCGGCAGGCGTTCGTGGCGCAGAACGACAACACCGGCAACCAGGTGAGCAGCGCGACCATCAACCTGGCCGACAACGACGCCAACACGGCGATGTTCGCCAACGTCACCGGGCTGATCCCCGGCACGAACAGCGAGCGGTGCATCGACGTCACCTATACCGGTTCGGTGAACCCGACCGCCGTCCTGCTCTACGCCTCGGGAGCGCCGACGGGCACGCTGGCCACCTATCTGGACCTCACGATCGACATCGGCGCCGACACCGCCGACCCGTTCGGCACCTGCACGTCGTTCACGTCGACCGGCACCCTCTACTCCGGCACCCTGGCCGCCTTCGCCACCGCCCGGACGGGCTACGCCACCGGCCTGACGACCTGGGACCCGTCGACCAGCCCGGAGACCCGCACCTTCCGCTTCCGCCTCTCCGTCCAGGACACCCCGGCGGCCCAGGGCCTCACCTCGACCTTCGGTTTCTCATGGGAAACCCGCACCAGCTGAGTGCGGTCGCTCGGCGGGGGCCGGCGCCGGCCGGCAAGTCGGTCAAGCGCAACGTCCTCTACGGCGCCGGGACGATCAGCATGCTGATGATCTCCATGGCGAGCAGCCTCTCGCTGTGGATCGCGCTGCCCTGGGCCTTCCTCCACTGGTCGCCGACCCTGGTCACCACGGGGTCGATGGAGCCCCTCGTGACCCCGGGCGACGTCGTCATGGTCCGTCCGGTCGCTCCGGCTGAGCTCACTCCCAACACCGTGGTGCTGTTCCAGCGAACGGATGGCGAGCGCGTGCTGCACCGCATCGTCGAGCAGCTGCCCGACGGCACCTACCGCACCCAGGGCGACGCCAACGACGTGCCCGACAGCGAGGTCCTGCACCTCGAGCAGATCCGGGGGGCCGCCGTCCTGGCCGTCCCGTGGGTCGGTCGCCCATCGCTGTGGCTGGCGCAGGACAACATCCCGTACCTGGCGGCGGCGGCGGTCGTGCTGCTCGCCGTGCTCGCGCTGGCCCCGCGTTCCTTCGATCCGGCCTACGACCCCTGGGCGTCGGGCCGCCGGGTGAACCCGGCCGAGGTCCTGCTCGGGCGCTCGGCCGGAACCGCCGCCGACCGGCGCGGCTCCGCCGGCCGCCGCCTTCTTCCTGAGAACCTGCACGGCATCGTTCTCGATCGGCTGGCCGCCCAGACCGTGGCCGCGAACCGGCGCACCGCTCACCTGCTCGAGGGGCTGTCATGACCCGACGCGGCCTCACCACGTCCGACCGCCGGGACACCGGCGACGGTGGCCGGCACCGCGGTCGCTCGGTCGCGCAGCGGGCGATGCGGCAGATCCGGCTCGTCGCCGTGGCCCTTCTCGTCGTGGGCGGCGCCGGCTACCGCCCTTCCGCCGACAGCGTCGTCGACCGCCACCAGGCGATGCTGCTGGCCGGCGGTGCGGCGCTGGTGCTGCTGTCGGTTGCGCTGCTCACCGGTCGCGCCGGCCGGGCCGGTTCGGGGCGGCGTTCGAAGCTCGCGGCCGCCAGCACGCTCACGGACACCCTCGTGGTGCTCGGCGTGGTCGCGATGGCCGGGCTGCCGCCCAAGTCCTTCGCGCTCGTCCTGCTGATGCTGCCCTTCCTCGAGGTGGCGCTCTGGTTCGGGCTGAGCGGCCTGGCCGGTCTCTGGACCCTGAGCTCGGTGGCGCTGGGCGCGTACGTGGTCGCCTTCCCCCAGAACGGCGCCGCCGACGCGCTGAGTGTGCTCGTCGTCGCGATGCCGACCCTGCTGCTCGCGGTCATGCCCGTCGCGATCCTGGCCGAGCACCTCGTCGCCCAGGTCGGCGAGCTCGGCTCGGCCCGTGAGGCGGCCGACGACCGGGCGCAGCTGCTCGGCGACCTCTCTGCCATCACGGCGGACATCTTCCCGCTGGACCGCTCCGCGGTGCTGACCCAGCTGGTGGCCGGCGCCGGTCAGCTCGGTGCCACGGCGGTGTCGGTCACTACGGCCCAGGAGCCCCCGCCGGACCTGGACGACGACGGCGACGCCGAGGAATCCGTCGTCCTCACCCGCGAGCTCGAGGTGCCGGAGGGCGAGCCGTACACGTTCACGGCGCGGGTCTCCGGTTCCGCCGACGAGGTGGCCCGCCGCGTGGAGGCGCTGGACCTGCTGGTCGCGCAGGCACGGGTGGGTCTGGCGAACGCCGTCCTGGTCCACCAGTTGGAGCTGCTCAAGCAGACCTACCAGGACCAGGCGACCCGGGACCAGCTCACCGGTCTCCTCAACCGCCGCGGCCTGGTGCTCGCGGCCGAGCAGCTCCCCGGGCACCTCGGTGTGCTGTTCTGCGACCTCGACGGGTTCAAGGGCGTCAACGACACGCTCGGCCACGCGGCGGGCGACGAGCTGCTGGAGAAGGTGGCCCGCCGCCTGGAGTCGGTGATGCGCGCCGACAGCGTCCTCGGCCGCATGGGCGGTGACGAGTTCGTGGTCGTCGCGCCCGGCGCCTCCGACGAGGACCTGGCCGGCCTCGGCCGCCGGATCGAGGTCGAGATCGGCAAGCCGTACCTGCTCGACGCCGGGATGGCGCGCATCGGCGTCAGCATCGGCGCTGCGCACGCCAAGCCCGGTGAGCGCGACCTCGACAGCCTGCTGGGCCAGGCCGACTCGCTGATGTACGAGGTCAAGCGCAGCCGGAAAGCCGCCCGCACGCCGCGGGAGCTGCCCGTGCCGCCCGGGGTGCGCCCGTGAGCGTGGAGACCGTTACCCGGTCACCGAGCACGAAGAGGCGTCGCAAGCGGTTCCGCTTCTCGCTGAACGGCCTGGCCATCCAGCTGTCGGCATTCGCCCTCTCGTTCACCCTGGTGGCCCTTCTGGTCGTCTCGGGGTCGCAGGCCGCGTTCGTCGAGCCGAACGAGGTCGTCACGCAGTACGTGCCGATCGGCACGCCCACGCCTCCCGAGGGCGGCGGCCACCGCGCCGGCGGGACCCGGGCGCCCGTCGGGTCGCCGACGGCGTCCGAGACGCAGGCGAGCGACAGCCCGGCTGTTCCGGAGGCGACGACCGAACCGACCACGGGGCCGACGCCGGAGCCCTCCGTGATCACGGACGCGCCCGCCACGGAGGTGCGGCTCACCGACACTGCCGCCGGCACGGCCCTGTTCGGCAACGAGACCCTGCGGCCCGGCGTGACCGTCGAGCGCTGCATCACCGTCACCTACGGCGGGAACGTCGATCCCGGAACGGTCCGGCTGTACGCCGCGCCGACCTCGGGGGATCTCGCGCCGTACCTCGACCTCACCGTCGACATCGGGCAGCGCGGCGTCACGGCCTCGGCCAGCTGCACCGGCTTCACCGGTTCGTCGACGCTGTTCGCCGGCACGCTGGCGGGGTTCGCCGCGGCGCACTCCAGCTACGCCACGGGTCGGGCGACGTGGGATCCCACCGACGGCCAGGAGACCCGCAGCTTCCGGTTCGGCCTGACGGTCCGCAACGAGCCCGCGGCACCCGGGAAGTCGGCGACCTTCGGGTTCTCGTGGCGCGCGGAGGTGTGATGAGGATCCGGCTGCGCTACGGCCGGCGGCTGGTCGCCCTGGGCGCCGCGGCGGCGGTCACCGTCCTGCTGGCCCAGAACACGACGACGGCCGCGTTCACCGCGCAGACGGGCGACACCTCGAACAAGGTCAGCTCGGCGGTCACCTTCTGCACCACGCCCGGCAACGCGAAGCTGCCCGCGGCCATGGACACGGCTGTGTACCAGTCGCAGCCCGACACCAACTACGGAGCGGTGGCCAGCATCGGCGTCGGAACCGGGCCGAACGTGAACGCCTACTCCTATGTGAAGTTCACCCTGACCTCCGCCCCGCTCCCTGCCCACTGCACGGTGACCAGCGCGACACTGTCGATCTATGCGAGCGCGGGGACAGCCCCGGGGACGCTCTACGCGTACCGCGCGAACGCCAGCTGGAACGCGACCATGACGTGGAACACCGGACGCGTCGGATTCGCCGGGACACCGGCCCAGACGGGAGCGGTGGCGCCGTCCGGCCTGCAGCAGTGGGACGTGACGCTCTTGACCCGCGAGCTCTACGCCGGGCCCGACTACGGGTTCGCGCTCAAGGACTCAGTCGACAACGCGGCCTCGGCGCGCTACCAGACCTGGTCCAGCATGGAGAACGGCACCGCCGCCAACCGCCCGACGCTCGACATCACCTGGGGCTGACCGCACGGGTCGGTGTCTCCTCGACGACGATCTGCTCGCGCTGCACCTGCTGGGTCACCTGCTCCTGCCCCTCGACGACGTCGACCCGCAGCCGCACCCGCTCGACCGGCACGACCTCGACCGAGACGACCGGCCGCTCGGTGTGCAGCACGATCTCCGCCGGCAGCCCGGCGATCCCGCCGCCGGTCTCGGCGGGAACGAGAGAGTCGCCCAGCCCGTCGTCCACGGCGTCCAGGGGCACCTGCTCGACGCGGATCTCCTCGCGGCGGATCGGGACGGTGATCTGCACGTCCTCCGTGACGACGTACTTCACCAGCCGCGCCCGCGTCGTGGCGACCCGCTCGGTGCCGACCTGCAACTGCTCCTCGCTGCGGGTCATGGCGCCGTCGGAAGGTCGTTCGCCGGTGTCCACAGCGTCCGCAGAGTCCGCCGGAGCCGCATGCCGCGGACCCGTCCCGACCTGCCGGTCGTCCGTGGGCACCGGCTCGACCGGCGGGGGCCCGATGAGCCCGTAATGCCGGCGGAGGGCCTCCTCGTCGGCCGGATCCAGGTGCTCGCCCTCCATGGGCGGCGCGCTCCTGACCGCGTCCGCCGTCACCGGGATGCGCAGTGCCCCGTCGGCGAACGTCGCGTCCGCCACGGGGACGACGGAGTGGCGCGTGCCGAACAGGCCGGTGCTGATCGAGACCCAGGTCGGCGCACCGGTGCGGTCGTCGGCGAAGAACGCCTCGATCGTGCCGAGCTTGCCGCCGTCGGACCCGAAGGCGGTGCCGCCGATCGCCGCGGACATCTCCTGGTCGTTCACCATGACCGTGCTCCCCTCGGCCGGGCGGACGCCGTCGGGCCGCCGGTTTCCCAGGCGGTGCCCAGCCACGGGCGCCGGTGAACATCCGCTCAGCTCGCGGGCAGCACCAGATCGACGACGAGAGCGCGGTGGTCGCTGCCCTTCAGGCGCTCGAGGTGCACGGAGGCGACGGAGATCCTCGGGTCGACGAGCACGTGGTCGATGGCCAGCCGGGGCCACGGGAACAGCAGCGGCCGCCAGGTCCAGGCCAGACCTCGACCGACCCGCTGTGCGGCGTCCGCCCAGCCCCGGCGGAGCACGGCGCGTAGGGCGGCGTGGTCCAGCGACGCGTTGAAGTCGCCGGCCAGCACCCGCAGCGCGTCGTCGTCCGGCGCCGGGAGGGCCGCGAGGTCGTCCGCCCAGTGCCGCACGGACCGGGGGGACGTCGACGGCGGCGCCGTGTGGACGGCGGTGACGTCGACGGCTTGCCTGCCCGGGGGCGCGATGCGCACCGTCGGCTGCTCGAAGGTCCCCGGCACCGCGACGGCGTCCTCCGCGGGCAACCGGGTCCAGATCGCGCCGGAGGCCGACGCGGGGGATCCCGGCCGGGCCGGGATCACGTGCGCCCAGGGGAGCCACCCCCCGATGCCGGCCGCGCGCAGCCCGGTGTCGGCGCGAGGGGTCAGCTCCTGCACGGACAGCACGTCGACGTCGAACCGGCGCACCAGGTCGACGACGGCCGCCGGAGGCACGAGCCCCCGACGCAGGCTGACCGTCGCGATCCGGATCGGTGGACCGTCGGCGACCGCCGCGAGCGGGCGGCGGCCGCGCCGGGCGAGTACCGCGCCGCCGAGGACCGCTCCGGAGCCGGCGGCCATCAGCCCCGCCGTCCGGGATCGGGCAGCCACCGCGGCCGCGAGCGGGAGGACCGACGTGGCCGCGGCGTACGGCGTGAAGGACATCGCGGGAACGAGCGGAAAGCCCCTCTCGGAGCCGCTGGCGCGGAGGACGGCCCAGGCCACCCACGGCAGCGCCAGGACCGTCGTCGGGACGCGGCGGCGGATCCAGGCGGCGGCCATCGCCGCCACCGTATCCAGCACGGGCCCGAGTGCGCTGGTCGGAGGCTAGGTTTGACGGCAGACCACCGACGCGCAGAGGAGGTCGCACGTGGCGAGCGGGCACCTCGAGGTCGAGACCAAGTACGACGTCGATGACGGGTTCGTCGTCCCGGAGCTGACCGGCCTGCCCGATGTCACGAGCGTGGACCCACCCGTGGAGCACGCGCTCGAGGCCGTCTACTTCGACACCGCGGACCTCCGGCTGCTGCGCGCGCGGGTGACCCTGCGCCGCCGGACCGGTGGCCCGGACGCCGGCTGGCACCTGAAGCTGCCGGCCGGCACGGCGAGGCGTGAGCTGCACGCGCCGCTGGGGCGAGCCGCGAAGAAGCCCCCGGGGGCACTGCTGGAGCCGGTCACGGGGGTCGTGCGCGGCGAGATCCCTCGTCCGGTCGCCACGCTGCGCACCCGCCGGGTCGTGACCTACCTGCGCGGCCCCGGGGGCGAAGTCCTCGCCGAGGTCGCCGACGACAGCGTCACCGCCACGGTGCCGCCCACCGCTGCGGGCGAGCCGATCGAGGTGCACGGCTGGCGCGAGGTCGAGGTGGAACTCGGGGACGGCGACGCAGCGCTGGGTGCCGCGGTGGGCGAGCTCCTGCTGGCGGCAGGTGCCCGTCCCTCGACGGCCGCGTCGAAGATCGGCCGCGCCCTCGGCGACCGGCTGGGCTCCTTCTCGCTCCCGGGCCGAGCCGGCGAGCCCGCGGACGCGGGGGAGTTCGTGCTGGCCGCACTGGCGGATCAGGTGGCTGGGCTGCAGGGGGCCGAACTCCTGCTCCGCACCGAGCAGTCCGGCGGGGTCCACCAGATCCGCATCGCCGCGCGGCGGCTCCGCAGCACCTTCGCGTCCTTCCGTCACGTGCTGGATCAGACGGCGACCGATCCGCTGCGCGCGGAGCTCTCGTGGCTCGGGACGGAGCTCGCCGGTGCACGGGACGACGAGGTGGGGCTCGAGCACCTGCGTGCGGTGGTGGCGGCCGAACCGGAGGAACTGGTGCTCGGCCCGGTGGCCGCCCGGCTGCACCAGGCCCAGTTGAAGCAGATGCAGGCGGGGCGCGAACGCGCGTTCGCCACGCTGGCCGAGCCGCGGTACCTGGCGCTGGTCGACGCCCTCTACGCCCTGTTGGCCGATCCGCCGCTCACCGCCGAGGCGCAGGACCCGGTGCGGCCGGTCCTGCGCCAGGCCACCCGCCGCGCGGTCCGCAAGCTGCGCCGTCGTCTGGACGCGGCCCTCGATGCGCGGGACACCGATCCCGGCGAGGCGCTGCACGCGGTCCGCAAGGCCGCCAAGCAGCTCCGCTACACCGCCGAGATCGGCCGCGGCGAGGTCCCCCACATGAAGAAGGTGGTCCGCGTCGCCAAGCGGGCGCAGACGGTGCTCGGCGAGCATCAGGACACCATCGTCACCCGTGAGCTGTGCCGGCGGCTCGGCATCGTCGCCTCGGCGGCGGGGGAGAACGGCTTCACCTACGGCCGGCTGCACGCGCTCGAACAGGCACGGGCGGAGCGCACCGAGCGGGACTTCTGGAAGCAGGCCCCGAAACTGCGCGCCGTCGTGAAAGCCGGTTGATGCAGCCGTTCGCGCTGCTCGGCTTCAGTGCTGCTGGAGCGCGTCGAACGCCTCGTCGATCAGTTCCTCGAGCTTGTGCTCGCCGTTGCAGTCGGCCCACGCCAGCATGCCGAGCGTGAACGCCGAGAGATAGGCGTTGACGACGACCTGGTCGGCCGGGCTGAGCGTCGTGCCCGGACGCGCAGGCATGGCGTTGACGACCATCCCGGCGGTGGCGCGCTCGAACTCCGCGGCACGCATGCGCAGGGCGGGCGTCCCCGCGATCACCTTCCACCGGGCGAGCTGGGCCTCGCGGAACCCGGCGTCCCACGAGGAGAACCAGAGGGGCATGGCAGCGCGGATGCGCTCGGCAACCGGGCGTTCGGGCGACTGGCCGGCCAGGAGGGCGTTCATCTCCTCGGCCGTCGGCAGCTGCATCACGAGGTGTTCCTTGGACGGGTAGTGCGCGTAGAAGGTGGGCACCGACACCCCGGCGCCCTCGACGATCTGCCCGACGCTCACCTGCTCGAAGCCGTGCTCCTCGAACAGGTCCATGGCTGTGGCGTAGATCCGCTGGTGGGTCTCCTCCCACCGGCGGCCACGCCGATCCTGCGTTTCGCTCACCCCGTGAATCCTCCGCTGCCTCGTGACCCCTGACCAGTCGCCGCACTGGCGATCGCCGGCCGGGCGTGTGCCGATGCGGCACCGCTACCCCCGAAGCGTCGATCCAGTGGGCGTTGACGTGCGGTTTCGTTCTCCGGGGCGGCCCGGTCCGGGCCGCTCAGCCGGTGAAGGCGCCGGTCTCGGCCATGCGCCGCGGGGG
>Ga0308173_10001495_pt1 | contig 11715 bp, 9 predicted proteins | sample PhyPR1_FD_203716 | JGI IMG/M metagenome (GOLD analysis project Ga0308173, IMG submission 203716) | Soil microbial communities from UC Gill Tract Community Farm, Albany, California, United States - DLSLS.P.R1 | ecosystem: Environmental > Terrestrial > Soil > Agricultural land | place: USA... | reverse complement strand
GGGCCATCTCGACGAAGGAGACCAGGTCGGGCGACTCACCGGACTGGCTCACCGCGACGACCAGTACGTCGCGCAGGTCGGGGGCCGCCCCGTACAGCGTCACGACGCTCGGCGAGGCCGAGGCCGCGGGCACACCCAGCGCGGTCTGCACGAGGTAGTTGGCGTAGAGGGCGGCGTGGTCACTGGTGCCCCGTGCGACGAACAGCACGAGCCTCGGCGGCCGGTTCCGGAGCCGCGCCCGCATCGTCGCCAGCTGCCGGCCACCGTCGTCCAGCAGGTCCTGCCAGCGCGCCGGCTGCTCGGCGATCTCCCGCCGCATCCGGATGCCGGCGGCCGGCGCCCGACGCGCCGCCCCGGTCGTCATGTCGCCGGCCCCGTGATGGGCAGGCCGGCCCGGAGGGCCAGTTTCGCCTCCGGTGTGACACCGGCCCGGTCCAGCGCCAGGAGGGCCGCACCGACGACCGGGCTGACCTCGGTGACCACAGTCCGCGCCTGCGGTGCCACCTCGGCCAGGCGCGTGTCGATCTCGCCCAGCAGGACCTCGTCGCGGCTGGTCAGTACGCCGCCGCCGAGCACCACGACGGTCGGCACGTCCAGCATGCCCAGCCTGGTCAGCGCGGCACGCGCCAGGTGCACGATCTCCTGGCCGAGGGTCGTGACGACGCCACGAGCGACCTGGTCGCCGTCCCGGGAGGCGCGCAGGACCACCGGGGCGAGCTCGATGAGGCGGCGGTGATCGAGCCGGCCGAAGTGGATCGCCTCGTACACCGACGGCACGTCGGGCAGGTCGAAGTGCGCGGGCACGAGGGTGGAGAGCGCGGTGTCGGGACCACGACCGTCGGCGGCACGGGCGGCCCAGTAGAGGGCCTCGTCGCCGAGCTCCATGCCGCCGCCCCAGTCGCCGGAGATCCGGCCGAGGGATGCAAAGCGCGCGTGCCGCCCGTCGGAGCAGACGCCGACGCAGTTGATGCCCGCCCCGCAGACGACGGCCACGGCGTCGGGCGCGTCGGTACCGGCGCGCAGCAACGCGAACGAGTCGTTGCCGACGACCAGGTCCGGTGCCCATCCGCGCCGTTCGATCGCGGCGGCGATCGCCTCCTCCTCGCTCGGGAAGTCCACTCCTGCCAGGTTGACCTGGGCGAGCGCGGCGAGGGGGCGTCGCTCACCGATCCCGGCCTGGGCGGCGAGCTTCCCGACCAGGTCGTCCAGCAGGTCCACCGCACCCTCCACCCCGAGATAGTGGGGGGAGGAGCCGGGGCCCCGTGCGTGCGCCAGCGTCTGCCCCGTATCGGTCACCAGGACGACGTCGGTCTTGCTGTTGCCCCCGTCGACGGCGAGGACGAGCCCGCTCCCGGCGACCACGCTCACCGCGCCCAGCCGAGGTGTTCCCGGTTGGCCGCGAGCAGCAGGTCGGTGAGCTTCTCCGCCTGGTCGACCTGGCCGACCAGAGGGTGGGCGAGGAGCGCCTCGAAGACGCGTTCACGGCCACCGTGGATCGCCGCCTCGAGGGCCAGCTGTTCGTAGCTGAAGGTGTGGCTGATCAGGCCCGAGTAGATCGGCGGCACCGGGTCCACCGGCAGTGCGGTCGCGCCGTCGGCCGTGATGGTCGCCGGCACCTCGATGACGGCGTCGTCCGGCAGGAACGGGAGGGTGCCCTCGTTGCGGAGGTTGACCACCTGGACGTCGCCGCGGTCGGCGGTGAGCGAGGCCAGCAGGTTGATCGCGGCTTCGGAGTAGAAGGCCCCGCCCCGCTCGCCGAGCAGAGCGGGCTTCTCGTCGACCGCCGGGTCGGCGTACATCGTCAGGAGTTGCGCCTCCATCTCGGCGACGCGGGCACCCCGGGACTGCGCTCCACGCGCCGCTGCCACGGCGGCGTCGTGGTTGTAGAAGTAGTTCAGGTAGTACGACGGGACGACGCCGAGCTGGCGCACGAGCCACTCCGGCTGCTCGACCCGCTCGGCGATGGCCGCGGCGTGCCGCTCGATCAGCTCCGGCAGGACGTCGCGGCCGCCCACGGTGACCGACCGCTCCCACGTGAGGTGGTTGAGCCCCACGTGCCCCAGGGCGACGTCGTCCGGCGCGACGTCGAGCAGCTCGGCGAACCAGCGCTGGAACCCGATGGCGACGTTGCACAGTCCGACGGCCCGGTGACCGGCGTTGAGCAGTGCCCGGGTGACGATGCCGACCGGGTTGGTGAAGTCGACGATCCAGGCGTTCTCCGCCGCCCGCTTGCGGACGGTCTCGGCGATGTCCAGCACGACCGGCACCGTGCGCAGGGCCTTGGCCAGGCCGCCCGCGCCGGTCGTCTCCTGGCCGATGCAGCCGCACTCCAGCGGCCAGGCCTCGTCCTGCATGCGGGCGGCCTGCCCACCCACCCGCAGCTGGAGCAGGACGGCGTCGGAGTCGGTGACTCCCGCGTCGATGTCGGTCGTGGTCTCGACGACGGCGGGGTGGCCGGCGCGGGCCAGCATCCGCCGGGCCATGCCGCCGACGATCTCCAGTCGGTCGCCCGCCGGGTCGGCGAGCACGAGGGTGTCCACCGGCAGCACGTCGCGCAGCCGCGCGATCCCGTCCACGAGTTCGGGCGTGTACGTCGACGCGCCGCCGACCACGGTGACCTTCATCGGGCTGCTCCCTGGGATGTCGTGCCTGGACCGAGGCGGCGGCATGCCCTGAGCGCACGCGATGCTGCCCGACAGGAAACCTTCTTTACTGATCGGGCGGTACCGTAGCGCGGTCCGGCGCTGCCGGGCAAGCAGCAGAGCCGAGCTGCGGGCGGCGTCGGGCGCGCAGCAGGGCCACGCCGCCGATGAGGGTGCCGGCCGCGGTGAGCCCGACCAGGCAGCCGAAGAGCCCGCTGTAGCCGAAGGCGTCGGCGAGCCGTCCACCGACGATTCCCGCCAGCAACTGGCCGACCCCGTTGATCAGCGCGGAACCCAGCGTCTGGGCGGAGGCCTGGCGTTCAGGCGGCACCGCGGCCGAGAGCATCCGCGACTGCCCGACGAAGAGCAGCGAAAAGCTGAGCGCGATGAGCGGCTGCACGCCCAGCATCGACCCGCTCGATGGCGCCAGGGCGAGCACGGCGATCGCGACGGCCAGCGGTGGGCCGGCCAGCACGGTGATCAGCAGCGGCGATCGATGGCGGGCCAGCCGGTCGATCAGCGGGAAGACCGGCAGCTCCAGAGCGGCCGACAGTGCGATCGGCGCGAGGGCCAGGAACGGCCCGGCCGACAGCTCCTGGTGCGCCCAGCCGGCCGTGAACTGGACCATCACCGACATCGCCATGGAGGAGGGGAACGCGACGACCAAGACCCCGAGAACAGCCCGGAGGGGTGGTCGCGGGCGCGTCCCGGGAAGGCTCCCGGGCCGGTCGGCGGATCGGTCGCGAGCGCCCCAGGACGCCGGCGCCGCCACGGCGGTTGCGGCCGCTGCGATCCACACCCACTCGGCGTGCGCCGGCCAGAGGGTCAGCACCGTCGCGGCCAGCCCGAGCCCCAGCACCCAGCCGAGCGATCCGAAGGCGCGCACCCGGCCGAGGCGCGGGCCGTGCAGACCCGAGGCCAGCACCCGGGTGGTCAGTAGCGGATCGAGCGGTCCTTCCGCGACGCCGAACAGTCCGAGGGCGAGCCACGTGAGCGCATGCGGTGCCCGTCCCAGGGTTAGTGCGGCCAGGACGGCCGCGGCGGCGCAGGCCAGGACGGCGACCCGCGGCGCCCACGTCGTCCGGTCGTCGAGCCGTCCCCAGAACGGGGTTGCGACGACGCCCGCGATCGCGACGGTCGCGGTGGCGATCCCGATGTCGCCGGGGCGCCAGCCGTAGGTGGACAGGACGTAGGACGCGACCGGCAGGACACAGGCGGCACAGGCGAAGACGTGCAGGTAGAGGCGGGCGAAACGGATGTCGTGGTGTCCCGTCACCGGAGCTCGCGCGTGGTGGGCACCGGGTCCGCTCGCCCCCCGTCGGCGAACAGTCGGGCGCGGACACGGGCGAGGCCGGCGTCGAGACCACCCTGGAGCACCGGACTGCCCTGCACCTCGCTCACGGCCAGGCGGGTGCGGAACGGCGAGATGGTGCGGATCTCCTCGGTGACCAGCTGCACCAGCACCTCGCCACCGGCGACGCAGGTGGGCCCGGCGAGGACGACCAGCGGAGGATCGAGGACGGCGACGATCGGCGCGAGGCCCCCCGCGAGCCGCCGTGCGAGCTCGGAGAGGAACGGCATGCCCCGCCCGAGGTCCTGCCGCGCCGCCGCCACGGCCTCGGCCGGGATGGGGGGCAGGCCGTGCTCGCGGGCCAGGGCCGTGACCGCAGCGAGGCCGACCAGGTCGTCGAAGGTGGGGGGCAGGTCGCCGGGACCGGGCGGGCGCAGCCCGAGGCGCATGTAGCCGATCTCGCCCGCGCCGCCGGTGGCTCCGGTGTACGGCGTGCCGCCGAAGTCGACAGCCAGGCCGAGGCCGGTGCCCACCCACAGCAGCGCGAAGGAGGGGACGTCACGGGCAGCGCCGTGACCGCGCTCCCATACCGCGGCGAGCTCGACGTCGTTCTCGACCACCAGATCGGCGCGCAGCGAGGCTCGCAGCCGGGCGAGGGTCTCCGGCTGCGCCCAGCCCGGGATGTGGTCGGCGAAGGCGAGCTGGTCGGCGCCCGCGTCGTAGGCGGCGGGAACGCCGAGGACCACCGAGTCCAGGTCGCGCAGCTTCACGCTGCCGCGGCGGCACACGTCGGCCAGCATCTGACGGACGGCGGGAACGGGGTCCTCTGGGCCGGTGAAATCGGCCTCGACCGACAGCTCGCCGAGCACGGTGCCGGCCAGGTCGGCGACGGCGGCGGTGAGCCGGTGCTCGTCGACGTCGACGGCCGCGACGAAGGCGGCCCGCTCGTTGAGCCCGTACAGCTGGGCGTTCGGGCCGGGGGCGCCCGTGGTCGTTCCGCGCGGGACGATCAGCCCGCTCTCGGCCAGCCGCTGGAGCAGCTGGGTCGCCGTCGGCTTGGACAGGCCGGTAAGAGCGGCCAGCTGCGTGCGGGTCAGGGTGCGGTGCTGCAGCAGCAGCTCGAGGGTCACCCGGTCGTTGATGGCCCGGACGGTGCGCGGCGTGGCGCCGGAGACGTCGGTGTCGTCGATCCTCGGCCACTGCGCCGGCGAGCCGTCGCGTGTCGTGGGCACGGTGTTCCGCGAAGCCATCAGGTCCTCCTACGCCCCGCCGTCGGGCGGCGGAACCGCCGGCCGATGCGAAACCGTAACCGACAACCTTGCTGCGCACTATCCGGTTCCAGGCTCATCTCACCCCCGGGATTTCGGCATTTCCAGGGTGCACGGCATCGCGACGGCGGGCCAACCCGCTGGAAATAAACCTAACAGATAGGTGGACGAAGGCCCGCTGGCGCGCTAGCGTCGCGCCACCTCGGGTCGTCCCCCGTCCCCGGAACGGACGCCTGGTCGCAGCCGCGTGGGTGCCTGGAACGACGAGCGTCGGACCGGCCCACCGAGACGAAGGAAGCGTGTCGATGAGGCTCATGAAGGCTCTCGCCGGGACGGCAGCCGCGGCGCTGCTGTTGACCGCGTGCACCGCCGGGGGCAGCGGCGGCTCGGGTGGGGGAGGCGCGGCCCAGGCGCTCACCATCGCGAACGTCGCCGGCCAGACCTGGACCTGCTCGTTCAACCCGTTCAACCCGAACGTGAACTACCTGTCCTTCGGCTTTGCCTACGAGCCGCTGTACTACGTCAACTCGCTCAAGGACAACGCCGAGACCCCGATGCTCGCGACGTCCTACCAGTGGAGCCCGGACAAGAAGTCGCTGAGCCTCACCATCCGCGACGGCGTGAAGTGGAACGACGGCACGCCGATGACGGCCAACGACGTCGCCTTCACCTTCAACCTGCTCAAGAAGAACCCCGGGCTCGACATCGACGCCCTCTGGTCGTCGGCGCTCAAGAGCGTCACCGCCACGGGCAACAAGGTCGACGTCGAGTTCAACGCCCCGGCGACGACGTACTTCTACTACGTCGCCGCGCACACGCCGATCGTTCCCGAGCACATCTGGAGTACCGGTGACCCCGCCAAGGACCCGGTGAAGTTCCAGGACGCGACGCCCGTGGGCACCGGGCCGTACCAGGTCAACCCGTGCAGCGCGAACAACATCGTGTACACGGCGAACAAGAGCTACTGGCAGCCCGGGCTGCCCAAGGTGGCCAAGATCAACTACCCGGCCTACACGGACAACCAGCCGGCGAACACCGACCTCGCGTCGGGCGACGCGCAGTACGGCGGGCAGTTCATCCCCGGGATCGACAAGGCCTACGTGTCCCGCGACACCGCCAACCACCACTACTGGTTCCCGCCGACCACGAACGTGGCGCTGTACTTCAACATGAAGCACCCGATCACCGGGAACCTGGCGATCCGCCAGGCCATGGCCCACGCCATCGACCGCCAGCAGGTGTCCAAGATCGGCGAGAGCGGCTACCAGCCGGCCGCGAACCAGTCCGGCGTCGTGACGCCGACCTTCGAGCAGTGGTACGACAAGGGCCTCGCGGCGAAGTACGACTACTCGGTGGACAAGACCAAGGCCGCCCAGCTGCTGGCCTCGGCGGGCTACTCGCCGTCCAAGCCGCTCAAGCTGAGCGTGATCACGATCAGCGGCTACACCGACTGGGACGCCTCGCTGGCCGAGATCAAGCAGCAGCTGGCGCCGCTGGGCATCCAGCTCTCGATCGACGATCTCGCCGGCGAGACGTTCAACGACCGCATCTCCAAGGGCGACTTCGACCTTGCCTACTGGAGCCAGATCGGTGGCGCGGGCCCGTACTACGAGTTCCGCCAGGTCCTGCACAGCGCCAACAGCGCGCCGCTGGGTCAGGCCGCGGCCAGCAACTACGAGCGGTACAGCAACCCGGCCGTGGACAAGGCGCTCGACGACTTCGCGTCCGCGGACGAGGCCACCCAGCACAAGCTGCTGAGCACCGTGCAGGAGGCCATGCTGCGCGACGTCCCGGTCATCCCCACGACCGAGAGCGTGCAGTGGTACGAGTACAACACCAAGTCGTTCACCGGCTGGCCGACGGAGAAGGACCCGTTCGCGCTGCCCGCGCCCTGGCAGTTCCCGGACGTGGAGCAGGTACTGCTGCACCTCGCGCCCAAGAAGTGACCGCCCGAGAAATGATCGAGTGACCGGGGCCGGAGAGTGAGCGTGGTGGATTCCATCGGAAGGAGGCGGACGTGAGGTTCCTCCTGCACCGGCTGGGCTTCTTCGCGCTCACTCTCTGGGCTGCGGTCACGGTCAACTTCTTCATCCCCCGGCTCATGCCGGGGGATCCGGCGAGCGCGATGATGGCGCGCTTCCACGGCCGGCTGAACCCGGCCGCGGTGCACGCCATGGCGATCGCATTCGGCGTCGACGCGAACCAGTCGCTCTGGTCGCAGTACGTGGGCTACCTGAAGAACACGGTCACCGGGAACTTCGGGACGTCGCTGACCTACTTCCCGCTGTCGGTCAGCAGCCAGATCGCCCAGGCGCTGCCCTGGACGATCGGCCTGATCGGCCTCGCCACCGTGCTGGCCTTCGTGGGCGGCACGCTCATCGGCACCATCTCGGGATGGCGCCGCGGGGGCGCGGTGGACAGCATCGTGCCGCCGGTCTTCGTCGTCACCTCGGCGCTGCCCTACTTCTGGGTCGGCATGATGCTGATCCTGGTCTTCTCGGTCTGGACCAACGGGGCGCTGCCCAACGACGGTGCCTACAGCCTGGATGCCACGCCCGCCCTGTCGGGTCCGTTCGTCCTCGACGTCCTGCGGCACGCGCTGCTGCCGGCGCTCACGGTCCTGATCACCTCGATCGGCGCCTGGATCCTGACCATGCGGAACAACATGGTCACCGTGCTGGCGGAGGACTACGTGCGGATGGGCCGGGCCAAGGGCCTGTCGAACCGGCGGATCATGTATCAGTACGCGGCCCGGAACGCCCTGCTGCCCAACCTCGCGGGCTTCGCGATGTCGCTCGGGTTCGTCGTGGCCGGCGCGATCCTCGTCGAGTACGTCTTCAACTATCCGGGGCTCGGCTACATGCTGCTCAACGCGGTGAACAACCTCGACTACCCGCTGATGCAGGCCCTGTTCCTCATGATCACCGTGGCGGTGCTCGTGGCGGTGCTGATCTGCGACATCCTCACTGCCTGGCTCGACCCGCGGGCCCGGAGCGCGTCATGAGTGCGACGATCCTCGCGGGCACGCCCGGAACCGCCGAGGTGCCGCGCCGCTCGTCGCGCCGCCGGGGCGGAGGACTGCTGGCCGCCGTCCGTTCCAATCGCAAGGCCATGGTGGGCGTCGTCCTGCTGGTGCTGTTCACGGTCGTCGCCGCGTTCCCGCAGTGGTTCACGTCGATCGAGGACCCCGACGCGCACCAGTTCGAGCTCAGCCTGCCGCCGTCCTCGGCGCACTGGCTAGGGACGACGGCCTTCGGGCAGGACATCTACGCGCAGCTGATCTACGGCACCCGCCAGTCGCTGGTGATCGCGATCGTCGTCGGCGGCCTGGCCACCGTGCTGTCGGTGCTGGTCGGTGTGTCGGCGGCCTATCTGGGCGGTGCCACCGACAGTGCGCTCTCGGCGATGACCGACGTCTTCCTCGTCGTCCCGACCTTTCCGCTGATCATCGTGATCGCCGCCTACGCCGGAAAGGGCAGCCTGACGGTGATCATCGGCGTGCTGGTGGTCACCGGTTGGTCCTACGGCGCCCGCCAGTTGCGCGCCCAGGCGCTCTCGCTGCGCAACCGCGACTTCCTCGAATCGGCGCGGGTCCGGGGCGAGCGGCGCTCGTACATCATCGTGTGCGAGGTGCTGCCCACGATGACCTCGCTCATCCTGGCCACGTTCCTCGGCAGCGCTCTCTACGCCGTGCTCACCGCTGCCGGCCTGCAGTTCATCGGCCTCGGCGACAGCAGCTCGCTGAGCTGGGGCACGATGCTGCACTGGGCGCAGAGCAACTCCGCGCTGCAGAGCGGCCAGCCGCTGTGGGTGATCGCGCCGGGGCTGTGCATCGCCCTCCTAGGCGCCTCCTTCGCGCTGCTCAACTACGCGTTCGACGAGATCAGCAACCCCGCCCTGCGACCGATCCGGAGGCCCCGTGGCAAGCGCTCCGCTTCCTGACGGCCTGCTCTCTCAGGAACCGCTCCTCCAGGTACGCGGCCTGACCGTCGAGTACGACACGGCGGCCGGGCCGGTCCGCGCGGTCGAGTCCTTCGATCTCGACGTGCTGCCCGGCGAGTTCGTCGGAGTCGTCGGTGAGTCGGGTTGTGGCAAGTCGACGATGCTCTTCGGGATCGCCCAGCTGCTCAGCCCGCCGGCGCGGATCAGCGCCGGCAGCGTGCTCTTCAAGGGCTCGGACCTGGTCACCATGACCGCCCGGGAGCTCAACGCGACGCGCTGGCGGGACGTGTCGGTGGTCATGCAGAGCGCGATGAACGCGCTCAACCCGGTCCGGCAGCTCGCCTCGCAGTACGAGGACGTGATGCGCGCGCACGGCGAGAAGTCCTCTTCGGTGATCCGGCAACGCTCGGAGGAGGTGCTGGCCCTCGTCGGCATCGACAAGACGCACCTGAAGAGCTACCCGCACCAGCTCAGCGGCGGCATGCGGCAGCGCGCCATGATCGCGATGGCCCTGCTCTTCACGCCCGACCTGATCATCATGGACGAGCCGACGTCCGCCCTCGACGTCGTGGCGCAGCGGTCGCTGATGGTGCAGATCAAGGAGCTGCAGCAGCGGCTGGGCTTCGCCGTCGTCTTCGTCACCCACGACATGTCGCTGGTAAGCCACTTCTCCGACCGGCTGGTGGTCATGTACGCGGCGAAGACCGTGGAGATCGGCCCGACCCGTGACGTCTTCGCCCACCCGGGCCACCCGTACACCCAGGGCCTGCTCGACGCCTTCCCCTCCATCCGCGGACCCCGCGTGCCCCTCACCGGCATCCCGGGCAGCCCGCCGAACCTGTTGAACCCGCCCACCGGCTGCCGCTTCGCGGCCCGCTGCCCGCACCGCTTCGAGCTCTGCGACATCGCGCCGGACATGTACGACACCGGGCACACGCTGGCCGCCTGCCACCTGCACGCGGCCTCGCGCGAGGAGGCGCTCCGATGACCGATGTCGATGAGGCACCGCTTCTCGAGGCACGGAGCCTCACCCGGCACTTCAAGGTCGGCGGCGCCATCGCCCGCAAAAACCTGCACGCCGTCGACGACGTGAGCTTCGCGATCGGTGAACGCGAGATCGTCGCCCTGGTGGGCGAGAGCGGCAGCGGCAAGAGCACCGTGGCGCGGCTGCTCGCCCGCGTCTACAAGCCCACCGCGGGGGAGATCTTCTACCAGGGCCGTCCGCTGAGCGGGTTGCGTTCCCGCAAGGACCTGCTGGCCTACCGGTCCGACGTCCCGATGGTCTTCCAGGATCCGTTCGCCTCGCTGAACCCGGCCTACCGGGTCTCGCACGGGATCCTGCGCGGGCTGGCCCTGCACCGGCCCGACATCGCGCGCGCCGACCGGCGTGCGGAGGCGGAGCGGATCGTCGCCCAGCTCGGGCTCGACGCCGCGGGCGACGTGCTGGACCGGTACCCCTACGAGCTCAGCGGCGGCCAGCGCCAGCGGATCGGCTTCGCCCAGGCGCTGGCCTACCGTCCGCGGCTGATCGTCGCCGACGAGCCGGTCTCGATGCTCGACGTCTCGGTGCGGATCGGGCTGCTGAACCTCATGGCCAAGCTGCGCGACGAGCAGGGCGTCTCGCTGCTCTACATCACCCATGACATCGCCAGCGCCCGCTATGTCGCCGACCGCGTGATGGTCATGTACGCCGGCCACCTGGTGGAGTCCGGCCCGGTCGAGGACGTGCTCCAGGAGCCCAAGCACCCGTACACGCAGCTGCTCCTGGACGCCGTCCCCGACCCCCGGGCGCCGCTGACGGTGGGCCCGGCGACCGACCGGGGCGAGCCGCCGCGGGTCATCGACCCGGCGCCGGGCTGCCGCTTCCGCCGGCGGTGCCCGCTCGCCGTCGACGTCTGCGAGCAGGTCACCCCGGAACCGGTGGAGCTGGCGCCGCGGCACCGGGCCGCCTGCCACGTCGCGGTGGCGAACGCGGGCCTGGGCGAGCTCGCCGTCGCGGGCCGGAGCGACTCCTGAGCCTGGACCCGGTTCGGTGGCCCGCGCCGAACCGTTACGACGCCATGCCCTACCGCCGCTGCGGCCGCAGTGGGATCCTGCTGCCCGCGATCTCGCTGGGCCTGTGGCACAACTTCGGTCACGACCGGCCCCTGGAGGTGCAGCGGGCGATCCTGCGGCGGGCCTTCGACCTCGGCGTCACCCACATCGACCTGGCGAACAACTACGGGACGCCGTACGGCTCGGCCGAGGAGAACTTCGGCCGGATCCTCGCCTCGGACTTCCGCCCCTACCGCGACGAGCTGCTGATCTCCACCAAGGCCGGCTGGGACATGTGGCCGGGCCCCTACGGCGAGTTCGGCTCGCGCAAGTACCTGCTGGCCAGCCTCGATCAGAGCCTGCGCCGGATGGGGCTCGAGTACGTCGACGTCTTCTACTCCCACCGCCTCGACCCGGACACCCCGCTCGAGGAGACGATGGGCGCCCTCGACACCGCCGTCCGGCAGGGCAAGACGCTGTACGCCGGCATCTCGTCCTATCCGCCGGAACAGACCCGCGAGGCCGCGTCGATCCTGCG
>Ga0308173_10001494_pt1 | contig 11715 bp, 12 predicted proteins | sample PhyPR1_FD_203716 | JGI IMG/M metagenome (GOLD analysis project Ga0308173, IMG submission 203716) | Soil microbial communities from UC Gill Tract Community Farm, Albany, California, United States - DLSLS.P.R1 | ecosystem: Environmental > Terrestrial > Soil > Agricultural land | place: USA... | reverse complement strand
CTTTCACGGGACGGAAAAGCGAATGACGAATCAACAGGCCGACGTACACGAACCGTATGAACGACGTGCGTTGCTGCTGCATCTGGGCGACGTTCTGGAGACGGTGTTTTGCCTGAGCCAGTGCGCCGACGAGTATGCGAGCATCGGCGAGGCCGTGGCGGGTAACGACGCGCTGGCGGGCTTCACGCTGCTCGGTTTCGTCGATGCGCGCATGACGCCGCGCGACTTCATCCGCCGCGCGTCGGGCGCGTTCTTCGTCTGGCCTAAAGCGCTTCTGGACGAGGCGCTCAATCGTCCGATGCTGGCGAGCACCGTCAAGCACGATCTCTTCGAAGACCACGCGGCTGGCTGGCGCGCGTATGCGGACGAACGTCGCAAGGACGTCCCGTGGTTCGGCGACGACGTGCCCGACGTCGCGCAGAGCACGGCCCCGGCGCACGCCGCAAGTGAGCAATCGCCTGCGTCGAAGGAGGAGGACAAGGAAGGGCCATCGCGCTACAGCACGTGGCCCTGGCCGAATAAATCGGAGTGAATCGTCAGGGCTTCTTGCCCATGCTGCCCGCGTCCGAATCGAAGCCGAGGCCATTCGGACGTTTCGGCGCAGGCCCCTTGCCCGATGACGTCTTGCCGGTATCCGTCTTCAATGCGCCGCTTGCCTGCACGGCCGCGGTGGCCGGCGGCGTGACGTTCTTCTCCTGATACGCAGGCGTGCTGTCCTTGTCGAGGCGGCTTGGCTTCGGCGCGTTAGGCTGCGTGGTTTGCTGACCGTTCGGATGTCCTTCGGGTTTGGCCGTCGGCTGCTGCGCGCTGGCAACCATCGCGATAGTGCTTCCGAGCACAATGGCCGTCATGCGCGCCATCGTTCGTGCCGGCAGGGCGCCAAGAGTGGGTCTCATCTCGTTCTCCCAATGTTCTGTGCTTTGCTTCAGGGAAAGCAAGCAGCGGACCCGGCCGCGCATTTTGTCGATGCGCAATGCGCCGCGTGGAGGATCGCGCTTTCAACCAGGAAAGAAATTAGGCACGCGTGATGGCCATGTTTGCGGACGCAAGCGAAATGCTCGCGCGGTATCGGCGGGCGGGGCGCTGGCTTTGCTTCGCGTCGATGTGAACAACGCTATCGTGCGCAAGCTCGGCTTCACTTGCATGCTCTCCGGCAACGCACCAGCGATATCGCGTGGGCCTAAGCTGCAAGTGCGTCTGCAACGACGAGCCGAAGGCCAGAAATACGCCCGCGTGCATTGAGCGCGGCAGCCTGGACACGGCGTTCAGGCGGGCGTCGGATATCTAAAATGCGTAAAAGTGCGTCGGCATAAAGTCAAGACGCGGGCGTTTTCCCGAAGCCCGAATTTGGCGGAAGATGCCGGTGCTTCTGGCGTGGCGCGCTTCGCGACCGCGGTATGCTAGACAACAGGCCCGGCGCAGACTCGCGTCCGTTCGTCCGGCAGCGGACGAAGGCGAGCGAGCTGCAACGATAAATAACACCGCATCGGGGAAACGCACGGCAATGAAATCTTCAAACCTCGCGGGAATCGCCTTGCTCGTCGGCTCCTGCGCCGCTTTCGCGCAACAGCCGGCGACCTTGCCCGGCCGCAGTCAGAGTCCGGGACAACAGGCCATCGACAACTCCGCCTGTTACGCCTACGCGAACCAGACGACGAAGGTCAACGTGGCGCGCGAGGCGCAAACTCCGCCCAAACGCTCGACGGCCGACACGCGCACGCTGAGCGCGCCGCGTCCTGTCGAACCGCCGTTGCCGCCGATTGCATCGGGGGCGCTGGCGGCATCGGGTGCTTCGGCGTCTGGGGGCGCATCGGCGGCGATTGCCGCGTCAGGCGCTTCGCCCGCAGTGGTCGCGGGCGCGTCCGCGCCGCGCGGCGCATCGGCGGCAATGCCCGCGTCGGACGCGGCATCGGCGAGCGGGGCATCGGATGCGATTCTGGGCGGCGACATGAAGATGCCGCCGCTCCCGCCGCCCGAGCCACCGATGGTCCGTTACTGGCGCGCGTACGGCGAGTGCATGCAAAATCGCGGTTACTTCGTGCGTTGAGCGGAAAACCGCCAAACGAAGCCGGAGCGACGCATGAGCACCAGGCCCATCCACGAAGGACACTGCGCCTGCGGCGCGGTGTGCGTGCGCGTCTTCGCGGAGCCGAAGGACGTGAATCTGTGCCACTGCATGACGTGCCGCCGCATCCACGGTGCGCCGTTCGGCCTATACGCCAATTTTTCGAGCGGGATGCGGTTCAGGTATCCGGCGACACTATCGCCTGGCAGAGCTCGCCAACGGGCCGCCGGCATCATTGTCCGTTGTGCGGATCGCCGGTCTACCTTGCGTTCGACGGCGTGCCCGAGATCGAAGTGCCGACCGGTATCTTCGATGAAACCGGCCTCTATCCACCCGCCTACGAAATCTGGTGCCAGACGGCCGAACCGTGGCACGACGATCAGGGCCGGCCGCGTTTCCTATGCAGCCGCCCTGACTGAGTTCAGCACTCGACGATTGCCTTCACCACGCCCGCCTTCGGGTCCAGCAGCGACGAGAAGCGCTCCGGCACGTCGTTGAGCGTCATGCGATGCGTGTTGAGCGCGTCGGTCGGCACGTCGCCGCGGCGCATCGCGGCGAGCACGGTCTCGAAGTCCTCGGGCGTCGCGTTGCGGCTGGCGAGCAGCGTCGCCTCGCGCTTGTGGAATTCGGGGTCCGCGAGCGAGATGCGATCCGGCACGATCGACACCAGCACGTACTTCCCGCCATGCGCGATGAACTCGAAGCCGCGTTCCATCGCGCGCGAGTTGCCGGTGGCGTCGAAAACGACATCGAAGAATTCGCCGTCCGTGAGCCGCGCCAGCTCTTCCTTGTCGCGCTCGCCAATCTGCACGGTCGCATCCACTTTCAGCTCGCGGCGGCAGAAGGCGAGGCGGTCTTCGCGCGTGTCGAGCGCGGTGACGTTCGCGCCGCGCAGCCGCGAGAAGGTAATCGCCGCCATCCCGATGGGCCCCGTACCGACCACCAGCACGCGCTGGCCGCGCTGTACGTCCGCGCGGCGCACGGCGTGCGCGCCGATTGCCAGGAATTCGATCATCGCGGCCTGATCCAGCGTGACGCCCTCTGCCTTATGGACGAATTGCGCGGGCAGGTTCAGATACTCGGTGAACGCGCCGTCGCGATGGACGCCCAGCACCTGAATGTTCACGCAGCAGTTCGTCTTGCCCTGACGGCACGCGATGCATTTGCCGCAGGAGAGATACGGCATCACGTAGACGGTATCGCCGGCAGCAAGACCGCTGGCCGCGTCTGCTTCCTCGATCACGCCGGACAACTCGTGACCCATCACGCGCGGATACGACAAATACGGCTGATTGCCCGTGAAGATATGCAGGTCCGTCCCGCACACGCCGACGCGCTTCACGCGCAGCAGCACTTCGTTTTCGCCGCGCTGCGGCTTCTCGCGCTGTTCGGCCTTGAGAGTTCCGGGTGTTTCGCAGATGACGGTCAGCATCGTGTGTCTCGTTCGAATGGGGAGCAGCGTATCAATCTATCGACGCGGCGCCAGTTGGTCAAGCCAATTATGTGCCGCCTGAAAGTGGTAAGGCCGGTAGCGAAAAACGGCAGCGCCAGCGCCGCTGCCCGTTTCGCCTTATATTTTCACGATACTGCATCGGCAACACTCTGCGCATTCGAAGCGCACAAGGACGGTACGTGCTTTCACTTCATGACTTCGTCGAGCGGCATCCGCGGCTCTTCGTGCTATCCGGCGCGGGCATCAGCACCGAGTCGGGCATTCCCTGTTATCGCGACCGCGAAGGCGAGCGCACCGGCCGCGCGCCGATTCTGCTGAAAGACTTCCTGGACTCCGATTATGCGCGGCGGCGCTACTGGGCGCGCAGTCTCATCGGCTGGCCGGTGGTTGCCAACGCGCAGCCGAACGCCGCGCATCACGCGGTGCGGGCGCTCGCGGCGCGTTCACGAGTGCATCGGCTGGTGACGCAGAACGTCGACGGGCTGCACACGCGTGCGGGAAACCCCGACGTGATCGAGTTGCACGGAAATATCGGCCGGGTGCGCTGCATGCAATGCGGCGCGCGGCACGAACGCGCGGCGGTGCAACGCATGCTGGAAGCAGCGAACCCCGGTTTCGTCGGCTATACGGCGCCCGCGGTGCCCGACGGCGACGCGCATATCGAACATCTCGACTTCGCCGCCTTCGACGTCCCCGGCTGCACGCGGTGCGGCGGGCTGCTGAAGCCAGACGTCGTGTTCTTCGGCGAAGGCGTTCCTCGCGAACTGGTGCAGGACGCGGCGAGCGCGCTCGAACACGCGGACGCGATGCTCGTCATCGGATCGTCGCTGATGGTGTATTCCGGCTACCGTTTCTGCGAATGGGCGGCCAAAAGCGGCAAGCCGATCGCGGCAATCAACATCGGCAAGACGCGCGCGGATGCGCTTCTCACGCTGAAGGTGGAAGCGCCCTGCTCGGAAGTGCTGCGCGAACTGATCGAACGCCTCGATGCACGCCCCGTGGCCGGATAGCCGCGCGCGCCGGTTCGCTTCTAACTGACTTCGCGCGACAGAACGCGGAGCGCATCGGCAAGCCGCTCCGCATCCGACATACGCGAGAACAGCGCGGGCGTCACGCGTACGACTTCACCGCCGTCCGGACCCGGCCGCGTCACGGTGAAGACGCCGAAGCGCTCGCGCAGCGCGTCGCACGTGGCTTTCGCCGTAGGGCCGTCGAGCCGGAAAGCGGTAATGCCCACGGCCATCCCCGGCTCGTCGGGTGTCAGAATCCGCACGCCCGGCAGCGCGCGCGCCGGCTTCACCCACGCATCGCGCAGCGCCCGCAGACGCGCTTCCTTCGCATGCGCGCCGATGCGCTCATGCAGGTCCAGCGCCGCCGGCAGCGTGAGCCACGCCGCGAAATTCGGCGAACCGGTGTGCACGCGCGCGCGGACGTCGTCGGGGCCCCACGCGCGATCGCCGAGGTACGGATCGATTGCGTTCACGTGTCCCTTGCGAATGTAGAGCGCGCCGCAACCCAGCGGCGCGCCGATCCACTTGTGCAAGTTCAGCGCGGCGAACGGCGCGTTCAGCGCGGGCACGTCGAAATTCAGCGCGCCCCAGGAATGCGCGGCATCGACGATGACATCCGCGCCGGCATCCTTCGCCAGCGCCGACAATTCCGCCACGGGCATCACGAGTCCGGTCGCGAAGCACACATGCGACACCAGAACGAGCCGCGTGCGCGGATGCGCCTTCAAGGCGTCGGCGTAGGTCTGGATGACGGTTTCGCGGAAGTGGTCTTCCGACGCCCCCGGCTCGGGAATGCCGATGCGCACCGGGTTCACGCCGCGCCGCTCGCGCAGCCATTCCATCGCGTCCTTGCCGCACGGGTAATCGAGATCGCTGTAGAGCACGGTATCGCCCGGCGAAAGGCGGTTATAGCCGCTGATTAGCGCGAGCAGCGCTTCCGTCGCGTTGCGCGTCAGTTCGATCTCGTCCACCGCACAGCCCATTGCCGATGCGACCCGCTCGCGCAGGCCGTCGTGGATGGCGGGCCAATGCGGGCGCACGAGTGTCGTCGTCTCGTAGTTCAGGCGGTCGGTCCAGTAATGGAACATCGACTTGACCGGCTCGGCCATCGCGCCCCAGTAGCCGTTCTCCAGATTGATCAGCGCATCCGACTGTCGATACAGCGCGCGCACGGCGTCCCAATACGTTTCGTCGGCGGCAAGGGAAGGCGCGTTCAGCGGGCGCGTCGGGGGAAGCGCGGTGAGCGCGGCGTCGAATTCGGGCGTACGGATATCGAGCAGATCGGGCATGAGTGGAGGAAGGATGGAAAAGACCGCGTCAGTATCGCCGATCCGCGCGTCGATTTGCCATGGACAAAAACGCAGCCGATCACCGGGGCAACCCCTTCAGACGCGCGCCGCCGGGCCGTAATCAAGCATAAGAGCGGTAAGCCCGACACCAGGGCAACGTTCGCACGAGGCGTTCTTACCAACGCAATGCGCGAACGGACACTCACTATCAAATCGGACCTGGGAGAGGCCAAGAGTGAACCTGCGAAACATGACGATCAAGAACAAGCTCATTGCCGGCTTTGGCATTCTCGCCGTGCTGGTCGTGCTCGTCGCGGGCATGTCGCTGCGGGCGTTGTCCGTCGCGACCGACGGCTTCGCGCATTACGTGAACGGCATCAACGCGCGCGCCGACGTCGCCGCGCAGGTCCGCGCCGCTGTCGACCGCCGCGCGATCGCCGCGCGCAATCTCGTGCTCGTCACGAAGCCCGCGGACTTCGAGCTGGAAAAGGCCGCGGCGACGCAGGCCCACGCGGACGTGCAGGCGCGTCTGAAGCAACTGAGCGACATGATCGCGGCCGCGAGCGATTCGAGCGAGAAGGCGCGCAGCCTCGTCGCCGATATGAAGCGCGTCGAGGCGCTTTACGGGCCGGTTGCCACGGAAATCGCGCGTCTTGCGCTCTCGGGCCAGCACGAACAGGCCATCGTCAAGCTGGACGATGATTGCCGGCCGCTGCTTGCGCAGCTGGTGAAAGCCACCGAGGACTATGCGAGCTATACGAGCGTTCGCCGCGACGAGATCGTGCGCGAGTACGAAGCGCATTACAGAACGCAGCGCAACGTGCTGATCGCGCTCTGTGCGCTGGCCGCGCTGTTCGCGGTCATCGCCGGGTTCACGATCACGCGCTCCATCACCACGCCGATCGGCACGGCGGTCGACATCGCGCAGACGGTGGCGCGGGGCGATCTGCGCAGCCATATCGTCGTCGAGACGAACGACGAAACCGGCGACCTGCTGCGCGCGCTCGCGCAGATGAACGCGCGCCTCACCGAAACCGTGAGCCGCGTGCGCGAAAGCAGCGGGGCGGTCGGCGGCGCGGCGAAAGAACTCGCGAGCGGGAACACGAACCTGAGCCAGCGCACGGAAGAACAGGCCGCGTCGCTTCAGGAGACGGCGGCGAGCATGGAGCAACTGACGTCCACGGTGCGTCAGAACGCGGAAAACGCGCAACAGGCGAGCTCGCTGGCGTCGAATGCGTCGGATGTCGCGCGGCAGGGCAGCGATGTCGTCGGCCGCGTGGTCTCGACGATGCAGGGCATCAGCGACAGCTCGACGCGCATCGCGGAAATCACCGGAATCATCGAAGGGATTGCGTTTCAGACGAACATTCTGGCGCTCAACGCGGCGGTCGAAGCCGCGCGCGCGGGCGAGCAGGGACGCGGATTCGCGGTCGTCGCGAGCGAAGTGCGCAGCCTGGCGCAGCGCTCGTCCACGGCGGCGAAGGAGATCAAGGAACTGATCGCGGATTCGGCCGGCAAGGTGCGCGACGGCTCGGCGCTAGCAGGCGAAGCCGGCACGACGATGGCCCAGGTCACGCAGGCGGTCTCACGCGTGACCGACATCATGGAGGAAATCGCGGCGGCGTCGGCCGAGCAGGGACGCGGCATAGAACAGGTGAATCAGGCGATCACGCAGATGGACGAAGTCACGCAGCAGAACGCTGCGCTGGTCGAGGAAGCGGCGGCGGCGTCCCAGGCGCTGGAGGAACAGGGGCGCAAGCTGAACGACGTGATGGCGTTCTTTGCCGTCGATACCCGCGAATTTGCGGTTGCGTCGTCGGTTAAAACGCGCGTCGCGCAGCCGGTGGTCAAGCCGCGCGCGGTGCGTAAGGAACTGGCGGTCGCCAGTGAAAATGTGCAGGGCTGGAGCACGTTCTGAGCGTCAGGCGTTCACATCGACGATCACCCGGCCTTTGACTTCGCCGCGTAAAAGGCTGGCCGCAACGTCCGGCGCATCGCCGAGCGACACCGTGCTCGCGACGCTTTCAATGGTCGCGACCGGCACTTCATCGGCAATCGCGGTCCACGCGGCCGTCCGGCGCTCTCGCGGCACGTAGACGCTGTCGACGCCCAGCAACGCGACGCCGCGCAGGATGAACGGCGCGACCGTCGCGGGAAAGTCCATGCCCTGCGCGAGCCCGCACGCGGCTACCGCGCCGCCGTAGCGCAGACTCGCGCAGACATTCGCGAGCGTGTGGCTGCCGACGCAATCGACCGCCGCCGCGAAGCGCTCCTTCTGCAGCGGCTTGCCGGGCGCGGAGAGCGTCGACCGCTCGACGATATCCGCCGCGCCCAGTTCGCGCAGCCGCGCCGCTTCCTCGGGACGCCCGGTCGACGCAATCACGCGATAGCCGCGCTTCGCGAGTATCGCGACCGCGAAGCTGCCGACGCCGCCGTTCGCGCCGGTCACGAGCACGTCGCCCGGGCCGGGCGCGACGCCGTGCTTTTCCAGCGCCTGCACGCACAGCATCGCCGTGTAGCCGGCGGTGCCGACGGCCATCGCCTGACGCGTCGTCATCTTGCCGGGCAGCGCAATCAGATGCTCGCCCGGCACGCGCGCTTTTTGCGCGAGGCCGCCCCAGTGCGTTTCGCCCGCGCCCCAGCCGTTCATCACGACGGGATCGCCCGGCTTGAAATCCGCGTGCGTGCTGTCCTCCACGACGCCCGCGAAGTCGATGCCGGGCACCATCGGAAACTTGCGCACGACAGGACCTTTGCCGGTGATCGCGAGCGCGTCCTTGTAGTTGAGCGTCGAGTAGTCGATGCGCACGAGCACGTCGCCGTCGCCTAGACGCGACTCATCCATCGACTGAATGGACGCCACCGTGCGGTCATCCTGTTTGTCGAGCAGCAGCGCGTTGAACATGGAGGCTCCGGTCAGTTTGGAAGGTCCGACAGGCGGACGCGGCGCACAAGCACCGCATCCGCCGGTGCATTAATGATGCTCGAACTGGGCACGCGGCACCGGCGTGGCCTTGATCTTCGTGTACTGGAATTCGGGCAGCGCCTTGATCGCGTCCTTCGTCGCGCCCGGCAGCACCAGCTTGCCGTTCCTGAAGTCGAGCTGCTCGACGGGAATCGCGACATCGTGATGCGACACGCCGAGGAACTGGTTCGCCGCGATGATCGCGAACGACACCGAGCGGTCCGGTGCGACGATGATGTCATGAATCACGCCGACGCGTGCGCCCTGATCGTTGACGACGGGCTTGTTCAGAATCGACTTCTTGACGCTCCAGCCGTCAATGATCGCGGTCGATACTTCGACCGACACGCCGAGCGGCTGCGAGCCCGCGACCTGCGCGAACGACGGAGCGGATGCAAGGCCAATGGCCGACGATGCAACGAGCAGTGCCACGAAGTTCAAACTCATAGTCATTCCTCAAAAGTGTTGGCAAACGGTGCCCGACAGACGCGCGATTTGAAGCGCGGTTGCAGTTTGACCGTTTATCGTGTCTTTTGCAGGAATGGTGTCGCCCTCATTTCGACACTCAGCGCGACACCCGTTTCAGCGCATTCCCTTTGTGTACGGCCCGCTTGCCGCTCTTGTCGCTTTCGACCTCGTAGTGCGGATCGTCCTCCGACGCGTTGACCGTGTGGCCGTCCAGCTTGGTGCGTTCGGAAATCACACGCACGACGCGACCCGTCGTCTCGCCCTGCGGCGTGTTCCAGCTCACGTGATCGTGCAGTTTCAGCGATTGGCTCATGATGCGCTCCTGTGAAATGGCGCATCAGCCGGCGCAACCGGCATGCCAGTAAATGCGATCAGTGCAGGCGCATCAGCGTGGCTTCGTCGGGCTGGCCTTTGAAATAGCGGCGCAGCGCTTCGTCGAACACGGCGGGCTCTGCCGCGGTGCGCGCGAAAAGGGTCATGGACGAATGAAACTTAAGATCGTCCGGATAGCCGAAGATGTCCTCGATGGTGCGCCCCGACACGCGATTCACGATGCCTGTGAGTTCGACGAGCCGCGCGCCCAGCACGGGATGCGCGAGATACGCTTCTGCTTCCGCGCGCGATTGAATGGCGTAGCGCTGCGCCATGCCGCTGTGTCCCAGTCCCGCGATCTGCGGGAACACGAACCACATCCAGTGCGTGCGTTTGCGGCCGGCGGAAAGCTCGGCGCGCACATCGTCGATGACGCGCTCTTGCGCATCCACGAAGCGTTGCAAGTTGAAGGGATCGCCCATTCCTCGTCTCCAGCTCGTTGCTCGCGTCCCGCTAGGCGACGGCTTGCGCGATGCGCCGTCTCAAGGCCGCGTCCGGATACGCGCCGATGCCCGCGCCGACGTTGTCGATCATGTATTCGCGACGGCCCGTGCCCGGAATTACGCAGGTTACCGCCGTGTTGCCCAGCACGAACTTCAGCAGAAGCTGTGCCCACGAGGTGCAGCCGAGGTCCGCCGCGAAAGGCGGCAAAGGCTTGCCGCGCAGGCTCGCAAGCAGCGAACCGCCGCCGAACGGCTGATTGACGATAACCGCGACGCCGCGCTCGGCAGCGAGCGGCAAGAGGCGCGCTTCGGCGTCGCGGTCGTTGGCGGCGTAGTTGATCTGCACGAAGTCCACGCGCTCCGAGCGCAACACTGCTTCGACTTGCGGGAACGCGCTCGACGTGTAATGCGTGACGCCGATATAACGCACGCGTCCGGCGGCTTTCCAGTCGCGCAGCGTGGCGAGCTGTGTGCGCCAGTCGAGCAGGTTATGAATTTGCATGAGGTCGATGCGCGGGGCCGCGAGGCGCTGCATCGACTGCCGCATCTGCGCGATGCCTTCGTCGCGGCCTTCGGTCCAGACCTTCGTCGCGATGAAGGCTTTGTCGTGCGCGTGGAGGTCGGTGAGGAGCGCGCCCGCGACCGCTTCGGACGTGCCGTACATCGGCGATGAATCGATCACGGAGCCGCCCGCCGCGAAGAGCACGCGCAGCACTTCGGCGAGTTCGCGGCGACGGGCTGCATCGTCACCGACATCGAACGTGCGCCAGGTGCCGCATCCGACGACGGGCAATGCTTCGCCGGTCGAGGGAATCGCGCGCTTGTGCATCGGCTCGACGGCAGTGTTCGCGGGAAAAGCGCGAGCGGCATGCGCGGATAGGGCGACGCCCGCAGCGACGCCCAGGAAGTGGCGGCGGGCTGCCTTCAGTGGGCGTTCGCGCTCGGCTTTGAGAGACTTCATTGGATCCGGCTCCCTGGTTCCTTGCCCAGGGCGACAGAATAAACCGGGGCCGCGCCGCGCGCGCGACGCTACTTCTTTTTCGCTTCTTCCAGACACGCAGCGAGCTTTTCGAAGTACGCGAGCGCTTTCGCCGTCGGCACGACGGACTTGGTGCGCGAGTCCGCGCCGGTTTCGTCCAGCGTGACGAAGCCCTGCTCCTTGAGACGCGTGAGCTTGCGATGCACGGTTGCGGGCGCGCCGGCCATGGAAAGCGCCATGGTTTCGGTGACGGTGAGCGTGCGGCCCGCGTGCCACGCGGCCGTGAGAGCTTCGAGAAGGCGTTCCTCGGCGGCGTCCAGCTTCGGCACGGACGGCAGGGCCTGAACCGCTTGCGCAAGGTTCAAGAAGCGGAAGTAAGCGTCGACGAGATGTTTTTTCGCCATTGTCATGCGCTTGCTCGAGCGCTCCGGGAAAGTTGCATCGATGATGTGCGGTCAATCATACTCGTTCGGGTCTGCCCTTCGAAACGGAAAATAACTTATCAAACTGATAAGTGAATGCTATGATGCCTGCCAATCGGGTTGGCAATGAATTCCCAGAAAAATTGACGATTGCCTGCGCGAGAACCTGAGAGAGAGTGAAATAAGAAGCAGGGCGCGCGCCGCCCGGCATTATGCCGGGCGGCGCGCGTTCGTTTGTCCGTTGATTAT
>Ga0308173_10001493_pt1 | contig 11715 bp, 10 predicted proteins | sample PhyPR1_FD_203716 | JGI IMG/M metagenome (GOLD analysis project Ga0308173, IMG submission 203716) | Soil microbial communities from UC Gill Tract Community Farm, Albany, California, United States - DLSLS.P.R1 | ecosystem: Environmental > Terrestrial > Soil > Agricultural land | place: USA... | reverse complement strand
GCATGCCGTTGGCCTCGAGGACCCGGCGCGAGGCCACGTGCGGCGCCGAGGCGTACGCCGTGAGCCGCTCGAGGCCCAGCGTGTCGAAGGCGTGCCGGATGGCCAGGCCCGCGGCCCGGGTGGTGAGGCCGCGTCCCCGCGCGTCCGGGTGCGCCCAGTAGCCGAGCTCCGGCTCGACGTTCATCCGGTAGAGCCCCACCACGCCGAGCAGCAGGTCGTCGTCGCTCGCGCAGTAGGCCCACGTGATCGTGTGGTTGGTCGCGAGGCGCTCCTGGACGGTCTCCAGGTAGGCCCGGCCCTCCGCTGCGCCGGGGTCCCGGGGCATGAAGGCCAGCCAGTACTGGGTGCCGGCGTCGCCGATGCCCTCCACGACGCGGGGCACGTCGGCCTCGGTGAACGGGCGCAGCCGTACGCCGTCACCCTCCACGACCGGGTTCGCCAGCCAGGTCGTCCGCGGCTCGCGCGGGTCGTCGCGCAGCAGGGTGCCGACCCAGCCGTCGAGCAGCTCGCCACGGTGCGGCAGCCAGGAGCGCAGGGTGCCGTCGAAGGAGAATCCCAGCCGCCAGGCCAGCTTGCGCGAGGCCCAGTTGCCGCGGTTGGCGTACCAGACCACGGTCTGCAGGCCCTGCTCGGCGAACCCCCACTCCAGCAGCAGCCGCAGCGCCCGCTCCATCGCGCCCGTGCCCCGCACCCACGGGTGCGAGCCGAACGCGATCTCGGCGCGGCCACTGCCCTCGTTGCGCAGGGAGATGGTGCCGGCGTATCGACCGTCGACCTCGACCGCGAAGCCCCACTCCGAGTCGTCGGCCCAGCCCTTGGGCATGCGCTCGCCCACGAAGGAGTGGGCGTGCTCCATCGCGTACGGCACCGGCACGGTGGTCCAGCGCTGCGAGAGCGGGTCCTGGCTCTGCTCGAACGCGCCCTGCGCGTCGTCGGGACGGTGCGCGCGGATGGTCACGGTGCCGTCGGTGAGAGTGGGTGCCTGCGCCATGGCCGAACCCTGCCAACCCCGCCCCGAGGTGGGCAAACCGATAACTCCCGGGGCGCGGGGGGCCGACGTCCCCAGAACGGGTGATGGCGCTCCGACGGGGCGAGTACTCCAATGGGAGTGGCCGAGCGGGGGGTGAACCAACGGGGGAGGAGCAGGGGTGCCCCCATGACCCAGCAGTACACCGGACTGACCGTCCGGCCCGGCGACCACGGCTACGACGAGAGCCGCCGCGTCTTCAACGGACTCATCGACCGCAGGCCGGAGCGGATCCTGCGGCCCTCCGACACCGCAGAGGTCGCGGCCGCGGTGCGCACGGTCGTCGAGGCCGGCGCGCCGCTCACCGTGTACGGCGGTGGCCACGGCGTGATCGGGTCGGCCGTGGCCGACGGTGCCGTGTGCCTGGACCTGCGCGCCCTCGCCAGGGTCGAGGTGCGGCCCGACGAACGGATCGCGAAGGTCGGCGGCGGGGCGACCTGGGGTCCGGTCGACGCGGCCACCCAGGAGTTCGGTCTTGCCGTCACCGGCGGCCGCGTCACCACCACCGGCGTGGCCGGGCTGACCCTGGGCTCGGGCAGCGGCTGGCTCGAGCGCTACTGCGGCCTGACCTGCGACAGCCTGGTGTCGATGGAGGTCGTCACCGCCGACGGACGGGTCGTGACCGCCTCGACGGAGGAGAACCCCGACCTCTTCTGGGCGCTGCGCGGCGGCGGCGGCAACTTCGGCGTGGTCACCGAGTTCACCTTCGCGCTCCACGAGGTGGGACCGATGGTCCTGGGCGGGATGCTGCTCTATCCCGGCTTCCTGGCCCGGGACGTGATCAAGCTCTGGCGCGACCTGGTGCAGGACGCCCCCGACGCCCTGGGGTCGGGCGTCGCGCTGGTCACCGCGCCGCCTGCCGAGTTCGTCCCCGAGCCCGCCCGAGGGCAGCCGGCCGTCGGTGTGATCGTGTGCTGGGCCGGCGACCTCGAGGAGGGCCAGCGCTTCCTCGCGCCGCTGCGCGACTTCGGTCCGCCCGCGGTCGACCTGGTGCAGCCGATGCCCTACACGGCGGTCCAGCAGCTGCTCGACGAGCCCAACCCGGCGGGCATGCACAACTACTGGAGCGGCGACTTCGTGGCCGAGCTGCCCGACGAGGCCGTCGACCGGTTCGTGACGCAGGCGCAGCCGGCCCCGTCGCCGATGACCCAGATCATCCTGATCAAGGGCGGGGGAGCGATCTCGCGGGTCGGAGAGGACGAGACGGCGTTCGGGCAGCGGCAGGCGCCGTACAACCTCCACTACCTGGGCATGTGGCCACCCGACCATGCAGAGGACCAGAAGAACATCGCCTACATCCGCGACCTGACGGCCGCGATGAAGCCCTGGACCACCGGCAACGCCTACCTCAACTTCATCGGCGAGGAGGGGCTCGGCCGGGTGGAGGCGGCCTTCGGCCCGGAGAAGTTCGCCCGGCTGCAGGCGATCAAGGACGTGTGGGACCCCACCAACGTGTTCCGCCACAACCAGAACATCCCGCCCTCCCGGGAGCGTGTCGCGGCGGCCACCGGCGGCGGGACCGCCGGCTGACCCGATCCCGGCGCGGGGCGCCTCCCCGGCTGAGCAGGCCGGGGGCGGATCGGGGACAATGGCGCCCATGTCCACCACGACCGAGCCCGAGACCGCCACGTCCGCGGCGGCGACGGGTACATCCCGGCCGCGGGTGCTCTCGGGCATCCAGCCGACGGCCGACTCGTTCCACTTCGGCAACTACCTCGGTGCGCTGCGCCAGTGGGTGGACCTGCAGCAGGACTACCAGCCGTTCTTCTTCATCGCCGACCTGCACGCGATCACCGTCGAGCAGGACCCCAAGGTGCTGCGCGAGCGCTGCCTGCGGGCGGCGGCGCAGCTGCTGGCCATGGGCATCGACCCCGACCGGTCGGCGATCTTCATCCAGAGCCAGGTGCCCGCCCACGCCCAGCTGGGCTGGGTGCTCCAGTGCCTGACCGGGTTCGGCGAGGCCCGCCGGATGACGCAGTTCAAGGACAAGTCGGCCAAGGGCGGCGAGGGGGCGGCCAGCGTGGGGCTGTTCACCTACCCGGTGCTCCAGGCCGCCGACATCCTGCTCTACCGCCCGCACTTCGTGCCCGTGGGGGAGGACCAGCGCCAGCACCTCGAGCTGACCCGGGACCTCGCGCAGCGGTTCAACCACCGCTACAAGAAGACCTTCCGTCTCCCGGAGCCCTACATCCTCAAGGCGACCGCCAAGATCGCCGACCTCCAGGACCCGACCTCGAAGATGTCGAAGTCCGCGTCCTCGCCCGCCGGCATCATCGAGATGCTCGACGACCCGAAGGCGAGCGCGAAGAAGATCCGGTCCGCGGTCACCGACTCCGGCTCCGACATCCGCTTCGACACCGAGGAGAAGCCGGGGGTGAGCAACCTGCTCACCATCTACTCCGCGCTCACCGGACGCACGATCGCCGACCTCGAGCAGGACTACGCCGGTCGCGGCTACGGCGACCTGAAGAAGGAGCTCGCCGAGGTCGTCGTCGACTTCGTCACGCCCTTCCGCGAGCGGACCCTCGAGCTGCTCGACGACCAGGCCCACCTGACCGACGTGCTCCGTCGCGGCGCCGAGCAGGCCCACGCCGTGGCGGACGCGACCCTGCGCGACGTCTACCAGCGGGTCGGCTTCGTCGCGCCGGCCCAGTAAGGTCGACCGAACACTTCCTGGAGGGACGTCCCAGATGCCAACGATCGGAGTCGCGCTCGCCATCCCCGAGCCGTGGGCGAGCCAGCTCCAGGACTACCGCACGTCCATCGGCGACACGACGGCGACGATGATCCCGACCCACATCACGCTGGTGCCCCCGACCGAGGTGGCCGACGACGAGATGGTCGACGTCGAGAAGCACCTCTCCGAGGTCGCCTCGGACTACACCGGCTTCCGCGTCCACCTGAGGGGGACCGGCACCTTCCGCCCCGTCTCCCCGGTGGTGTTCGTGACGGTCGCCGAGGGGATCTCCGCGTGCGAGCAGCTCGCAGGCGGCGTACGCCGAGGGCCGCTCGCCGTCGAGATCGCCTTCCCCTACCACCCCCACGTCACTGTCGCCCACCACCTCGACGACGACGCGCTCGACCGCGCGTTCGAGGACCTGGCCGACTTCGAGTGCCACTTCGACGTGACCGGCTTCCACCTCTACGTGCACGACGAGCGGAACGGCTGGCAGCCCACCCAGGACTTCCGGCTGGCTGCGGCCCGCGGCTGATCGGTGCCCTCTCCCCAGCAGCGCGTCAGCGCCCGCCTCTCCGACCTGCGCGCCCGCAGGCCGCTGATCGACCATGCCGTGCGCATGCAGGAGCACTACGGCGCGGTGAACGCCGGCCAGCAGGCCGGCGCGGTGACCTACTTCGCGTTCCTGTCCTTCTTCCCGATCCTGGCGCTGTCGTTCTTCGTCGTGGGCTGGATCGCGAGGGTCTACCCCGGGGCGAAGCGCGACCTGCGCAACGCCGTCAACGGCCTCCTGCCGCACATGGTCGGCCCCGGGAAGGGGCAGATCCAGCTGCAGGACATCGAGTCCGCGGCCGCCGCGGTCGGGCTCATCGGGCTGGCGGTGCTGCTCTACTCCGGGCTCGGCTGGCTCTCGGCGATGCGAGACGCCCTGATCGTGGTCTTCGAGCTCCCGAAGAAGGAGCAGCCGAGCTTCCTGGGCGGCAAGCTCCGCGACCTCTTCACCCTGGTCCTGGTCGGCGCCGTGCTGCTGGTGTCGGTCGCGGTGGCCGGCCTCGTCGGCGGCTTCTCCAAGGACGTGCTCGACTGGCTCCAGGTCAGCAGCCAGCTGGACTGGCTGGTGAAGGTCCTGACCCTGGTGCTCGGCTTCGGCGCCAACGTCCTGCTCTTCTTCACGATGTTCGTGCTGCTGGCAGAGCCGCGCACCCCGCGGTCCTCGCTGTGGTCGGGCGCCCTGCTCGGTGGCATCGGCTTCGAGGTCCTCAAGCAGCTCTCGGGGCGGCTGTTCGCCGCCACCCAGGGCAGCCCGGCGTTCCAGGCCTTCGGCATCGCGCTGATCCTGGTGGTCTGGATCAACTACTTCTCCCGGGTGGTGCTCTACGCCGCCGCCTGGGCTCACACCTCCCGGGCGGCACGCGCCCAGCGTGTGGTCGAGCAGGGTGCTCCCGCCCAGGGGCCGCAGACACCGGACCTGTCCGAGGTCACCGGGTCCGCCGGGTCCGGGCCCCGGTGGGTGGCGCCCTTCGTCGCCGGGGGCGCCACGACGCTGGCGGCGGTCGCCGTACTCAGGAAACGATCCCAGAAGGACGACTCGTGAAGCTCGAACGCAAGCACGGCTGGCTGCTTCTCGCCGTGGCTGTCTGGAACGTCTTCATCTGGCTGACGTTCGCCAAGAACCTCTCCGCGGCGCACGCGCGCGGCGAGGACCACCCGACCGGCTACTGGGTCGCGCACACGATCCTGATCATCGTGGACCTGGTGATCGCGGTCGTGCTGGCCCGCCTGGCCTGGAAGCTCCTGAGGGCGAGGGACGAAACAGGGCGGTGACCGCCGGTCACCGCCCTGTCCCAGGTCTGCTCGAGTCGCGTCCCGCTGCTCAGTGACCGTGCCGCATGGCGGCGTGCAGGTCCCAGTTGAGACGGGAGATCACGTCGAGGGGGATCTCCTTGGGGCAGGCGGCCGTGCACTCACCGATGTTGGTGCAGCCGCCGAAGCCCTCGGCGTCGTGCTGGGCGACCATGCCGACCACGCGGTTGTCGCGCTCCGGCTGGCCCTGGGGGAGCTCGCCGAGGTGCGTGATCTTGGCGCCCATGAACAGCGACGCCGATCCGTTGGGGCAGGCGGCGACGCAGGCGCCGCAGCCGATGCAGGTCGCGACGTTGAAGGCGCGCATCGCGTCGTCACGGGGCACCGGGACCGAGTGGGCCTCGGGGGCCGAGCCCGTGTTGACCGAGATGAAGCCGCCCGCCTGGATGATGCGGTCGAAGGCGCCACGGTCGACGACGAGGTCCTTCAACACCGGGAACGCGTCGGCGCGCCAGGGCTCGATGACGATCTCGTCGCCGTCCTTGAAGGAGCGCATGTGCAGCTGGCAGGTCGTGGTGACCTCGGGCCCGTGCGCCTGACCGTTGATCATCAGGCCGCACATGCCGCAGATGCCCTCGCGGCAGTCAGAGTCGAAGGCCACCGGGTCCTCGCCCTTGGCGATGAGGTCCTCGTTGAGCACGTCGAGCATCTCGAGGAACGACATGTCCTCGGAGACCCCGTCGATCTCGTAGGTGTGCATGGCACCGGCGGACTCAGCGTTGGGCTGGCGCCAGATCTTGAGGGTGAGTCTCATCGCTTGATCGCTCGCTCGCAGTTCGACCGCACAGTTGCGGTGGTGGGCAGGTGCAGACCGATGCGGTCTCTCGCTTCGCTCACTTGTAGCTCCGCTGCTTCATCTCGATGGCCGTGTAGACGAGGTCTTCCTTGTGCAGGATCGGCGTGCCCATCTCGTTCGACTCGGGGTCGCCCGCGAACTCCCAGGCCGCGACGTAGGCGAAGGTCTCGTCGTGACGCAGCGCCTCGCCGTCCTCGGTCTGCGACTCGCCGCGGAAGTGGCCGCCGCAGGACTCGCGCCGGTTCAGCGCGTCGATGCACATCAGCTCGCCGAGCTCGAAGAAGTCGGCTACCCGGCCGGCCTTCTCCAGCGACTGGTTGATGCTCTCGTTGGTGCCGAGGACCTTCACGTTTCGGTGGAAGTCGTCCTTGAGGGTGCGGATGAGGTCGATGGCCTTCTTCAGCCCGTCCTCGGTCCGCTCCATGCCGCAGTACTCCCACATGATGTTGCCGAGCTCGCGGTGGTAGGAGTCGACGCTGCGGGTGCCGTTGCTCTTCAGGAAGCCGTCGATGCGCGAGCGGACCGCCTGCTCGGCCTCGACGACCGCCGGGTGGTCGCCGGGGACCTTCTCGAACGGGCCGTCCGCGAGGTAGTCGCGGATCGTGTGCGGCAGCACGAAGTAGCCGTCGGCCAGGCCCTGCATCAGCGCCGAGGCGCCGAGGCGGTTGGCGCCGTGGTCGGAGAAGTTGGCCTCACCGGTCACGAACAGGCCGGGGATCGTCGACTGCAGGTCGTAGTCGACCCACAGGCCGCCCATGACGTAGTGCACGGCGGGGTAGATGCGCATCGGCACCTCGTACGGGTTCTCACCCGTGATCCGCTCGTACATGTCGAAGAGGTTGTCGTACTTCTCCTCGATGCCGGCCCTGCCCAGGCGCTCGATCGCGGCGCCGAAGTCCAGGTAGACACCGCGGCGGACGCCGTCGACCTCCGGGCCGACGCCGCGGCCCTCGTCGCAGACGTACTTCGCGGCCCGCGAGGCGATGTCGCGGGGGACCAGGTTGCCGAACGAGGGGTAGATCCGCTCCAGGTAGTAGTCGCGGTCCTCCTCGGGGATCTCGCGCGGGTCCTTGGTGCAGTCCGACTGCTTCTTGGGCACCCAGATCCGGCCGTCGTTGCGCAGCGACTCCGACATCAGGGTCAGCTTCGACTGGTGGGAGCCGGAGACGGGGATGCAAGTCGGGTGGATCTGCGTGTAGCAGGGGTTCGCCATGTAGGCGCCCTTGCGGTGCGCGCGCCACGCGGCGGTGACGTTGCAGCCCATCGCGTTGGTCGAGAGGTAGAAGACGTTGCCGTAGCCGCCGCTGGCCAGCACGACCACGTCGGCGAGGTGGGTCTCGATCTCGCCGGTCACCATGTCGCGCGCGATGATGCCGCGGGCCTTGCCGTCCACGACGATGACCTCGAGCATCTCGTGCCGGGTGTACGTCGTGACCGTGCCGGCGGCGACCTGGCGCTCCAGCGCCTGGTAGGCACCGAGCAGGAGCTGCTGGCCCGTCTGGCCGCGGGCGTAGAAGGTGCGGGAGACCTGCACGCCGCCGAAGGAGCGGTTGTCGAGCAGGCCGCCGTACTCGCGGGCGAAGGGGACGCCCTGGGCGACGCACTGGTCGATGATGTTCACGCTGACCTCGGCCAGGCGGTACACGTTCGACTCGCGCGAGCGGTAGTCGCCGCCCTTGACGGTGTCGTAGAACAGCCGGTGGACGGAGTCGCCGTCCTCCTTGTAGTTCTTGGCCGCGTTGATGCCGCCCTGGGCCGCGATCGAGTGGGCGCGACGCGGCGAGTCCTGGTAGCAGAAGGACTTCACGACGTAGCCGGCCTCGCCGAGGGTGGCGGCCGCGGAGGCGCCGGCCAGGCCCGTGCCGACGATGATCACCGACAGCTTGCGGCGGTTGGCCGGGTTGACCAGGCGGGCCTCGAACTTGCGCGTGTTCCAGCGCTGGTCGATCGGGCCGCCGGGGGCCTTGGTGTCGGCGATCGGAGAGCCGGGGGTGTAGTAGCCGACGGCGTCGTCGCCGTGCTCGCCGGGAGCGTCGTGGGACGGGTCGGAGGTGGTCGTGGTGTCCGGGAACTCGGTCATGTGGCGGGGCCCCTTACTTGGTGATGACGCCGAGGAGGACGAAGAGCGGGACGAGGGAGAAGCCGCCGGCGATGACCACCGCGACGATCCAGCCCAGGGTCTTCGCGTTGCGGCGCGCCTTGGCGTTGTTGGTGAGACCGAGGGTCTGCGAGGCGCTCCAGACACCGTGGTGCAGGTGCAGCCCGAGCGCGACCATCGCGACGAGGTAGATCAGGGTCAGCCACCACACGTCGAAGGAGTCGACGAGCAGGTTGTACGGGTCGTTGGTGGCGCCACCCGAGACGTTGACCTTGCCGACGGTGAACTCCAGCAGGTGCCAGATGATGAAGATCAGCAGCGTCAGCCCGCCCCAGCGCATGAAGCGCGAGGAGAAGGACGAGGCGGCGTTCTTCTTCACCTGGTACTTGACCGTGCGCGCCTTGCCGGCCCGCTGCCACAGGGTCACCGCGGCGTACACGTGCACGACCAGGGCGACGATGAGCACGACGCGGATCACCCAGAGCAGGCCCGCGTGCGGCAGCATCGGCTCCCCGATGGTGCGCAGGTGCTCGGCGTAGGTGTTGTAGGCGTCGTGGCCGGCGAAGGCCTTGAGGTTGCCGTACATGTGCAGGAGCACGAACAGGATGAAGATGATGCCGCTGACTGCCATCAGCATCTTCAGTGCGATGGTCGAGCGCGTCGAGCGCGCTCCCTTGACAAGAGTCGTCGTGGCCACGAAGGGCCACGCTACCGCGAGCGTAGGACGCTCAGTGCCGCGGGGAGTGTGACATAGGTCCGGTTACCGGGCGGTTCACTCAGGCCGGCGCCGGGGAGCGGTGCGCTGCACCGATCAGCGGGACGTAGTGGTCGCTCACGAGCTCGTCCACGGCGGTCCGCCAGTCCCGCGCGAGGGCTAGCTCCCGGCCCCGGAGCCCGAGCAGCGCGCGGCGCGGGTCGGCGGCCGCGGCGGAGACGGCCCGCCGCAGGGCGTGCTGGTCCGCGGGGTCGTAGAGCAGGCCGCTCTCGAGGTTGCGGACCACATGGGGGGCGCCGCCCGAGCGCGGCGCCACCACCGGGGTCCCGCTGGCCGCCGCCTCCCGCAGGGCGTGGCAACAGGTCTCGTGCTCGCCCGGGTGGACGAGGAGGTCGAGCGAGGCCAGCGCGACCGTCAGGTCGCCGGTCTGGAGCTCGCCGGTGAGCTTCGCCTTGGGCAGCCGCGACGCGAGCCAGCGGCGCATCGACCCGTCGCCGATGACCACCGGGCGGATCCCGGGCACCGACGCCAGCTCGGCGAGGCGGCGTACGCCGTGGCGGGCCTCGAGGCTGCCCACGAACCCCACCACGACCTCCTGGACTCGTCCTTGGCCGCTGCGTGAGCGGGCTCGCGACCAGCTGGCGTGCAGCCAGGGGTCGCGAAGACGGGGGGTGAAGGCGTCGGTGTCGACGCCGGGGGTCCAGAGCCCGGCGCCGGCGCCGAGGTCGGCGGCCCGGTCGAGCATCCACGGCGCGGTGACCAGGAGGGCATCGGCTCGGTCGGCGACCTTGGCCCGCCAGTAGTCCGCGGCGAGGTCGAGCACCGGGGACTGCTCGACGACGACGGTGGGGATCCCCAGCTGCCGGGCCGCCTTGAGCGCCTTGCGCCCCACGACGCCCGGCGAGGTGGCGTGCACGAGGTCGGGGGCGAGGTGGGTGAGGACCTCGCGCAGGCGGGAGGTGGACCGGTCGAGCCCCGAGATGCGCGCGACGCGGCTGCGCCGGTAGATGCCGAGACCGGGCCCGGGCGCGACGATCGACACCTCGTGCCCGGTGTCGACCAGCCGGTCCGCGACCGCCTTGACGGTCGTCGTCGTGCCGTCCACGGCCGGGTAGAAGGCCTCGGTGACGAGCGTGATCCGCATGCCGCCACGCTCCGCAACCCGGGTGAACCCACGGCGTACGACGCCCTGCCCGACCGGTGAACTCTCGAGGTCTTTCGCGACCCGATCGTCCAGATCGACGGTGTGGCCTCTTTCACAACTGCCGCCGAGGCGTCATAGTCGGTCGCGTTGTCCGACCCACGGAGGAACCACGTGGCATCAACCGGTACGGGAGTCAACGGGCCCACCAGGGCGCGCCTCGACGTCAAGACGCTGCGCACGGACAGGTGGTGGCTCTATCCACTCGCCACCTTCGTCGTGTTCTCGGGCTTCGTGGTCTTCGCGACCTGGCGGGCGTTCCAGGGCGACAACTTCTACGCCGAGCCCTACCTCTCGCCGTTCTACTCGCCCTGCCTGACCGACGCGTGCTCGACGGCCGGGGCCGCGGACTTCGGGACGCCGTTCGGCTGGTGGAGCCTCTCGCCCGCGCTGATCATCCTGATCTTCCCGCTCGGCTTCCGGATGAGCTGCTACTACTACCGCAAGGCCTACTACCGGGCCTTCTGGCTGTCCCCGCCCGCGTGCGCCGTCGCCGAGCCGCACCAGAAGTACACCGGCGAGACCCGGTTCCCGCTGATCCTGCAAAACATCCACCGCTACTTCTGGTACGCCGCGGTGGTGGTCGCGCTGATCCTGACCTGGGACGCCCTGCTGGCCTTCGGCCCGGCCCCGGGCGAGTCCGACGGGATCCACATGGGGCTCGGCACGGTGCTGATGGTCGCCAACGTGGTGCTGATCTGGCTCTACACGCTCTCGTGCCACTCGTGCCGCCACATCACCGGCGGCCGGCTGCGCCACTTCTCCAAGCACCCGGTCCGCTACAAGATGTGGACCTTCGTCTCCCGCCTGAACGCCGACCACGGGTCCTACGCCTGGTACTCGCTGTTCTCCGTCGCGATCGTGGACTTCTACATCTACCTGCTCGCCACCAACGTCATCGACGACCCCCGCTTCTTCTGAGGACCCCACCTGACATGAGCGATCGACACCCGATGACCGGCAACGAGATGGCGGGCAGCGAGCAGGGCGGCCTGGAGCGGCACCGGTACGACGTCGTGGTCATCGGCGCCGGCGGCGCCGGCCTGCGCGCGGCGATCGCCGCCCACGACGCGGGCGCGCGCACCGCGATCGTCTGCAAGTCGCTGCTTGGGAAGGCGCACACCGTGATGGCCGAGGGCGGCATCGCCGCGGCCATGGGCAACCGGTGGCCGGAGGACAACTGGGAGGTGCACTTCCGCGACACCATGCGTGGCGGGAAGATGCTCAACAACTGGCGGATGGCCCAGCTGCACGCCCAGGAAGCCCCCGAGCGGGTGATGGAGCTCGAGGACTGGGGCGCCCTGTTCGACCGCACCGACGACGGGCTGATCTCCCAGC
>Ga0308173_10001492_pt1 | contig 11715 bp, 10 predicted proteins | sample PhyPR1_FD_203716 | JGI IMG/M metagenome (GOLD analysis project Ga0308173, IMG submission 203716) | Soil microbial communities from UC Gill Tract Community Farm, Albany, California, United States - DLSLS.P.R1 | ecosystem: Environmental > Terrestrial > Soil > Agricultural land | place: USA... | reverse complement strand
GAGCAGGCAATTTACGAATATCGTAAAGAAAATGGTATCATCCCTGTTTATAAAATGGTTGACACATGTGCATCCGAGTTTGAATCAGAAACACCATATTATTATGGAACCTACGAAGAAGAAAATGAATCCATTGTTACTGATAGAAAAAGTGTGATTGTTCTTGGATCTGGGCCAATTCGCATTGGTCAAGGGATCGAATTTGACTATGCAACGGTACACTCAGTAAAAGCCATTAAAGAAGCAGGCTATGAAGCGATTATTATCAATAGTAATCCAGAAACTGTATCGACCGATTTTAGTATTTCAGATAAGCTTTATTTTGAACCGCTAACGATTGAAGATGTCATGCATATCATCGATCTTGAACAGCCGCTGGGAGTTGTTGTCCAATTTGGCGGACAGACTGCCATCAATCTTGCTTCCAGATTAGAGGCCAATGGTGTAAAAATTCTAGGAACAGGCCTCGAGGATTTAGACCGTGCCGAGGATCGTGATAAATTTGAACATGCCTTAAGGGAACTGGGCATTCCAATGCCGCTGGGAAGAACAGCCCTTTCCGTTGAAGAAGCACTTGTCATCGGAAAAGAAATTGGTTATCCGGTACTTGTTCGTCCTTCCTACGTACTTGGAGGCCGTGCGATGGAGATTGTTTATCGCGAGGAAGAACTCTTGCATTATATGGAAAATGCAGTAAAAGTAAATCCAGAGCATCCAGTCCTGATTGACCGTTATTTAACTGGTAAAGAAATTGAAGTAGATGCCATCTGCGATGGTAAAGACGTTTTAATTCCTGGAATCATGGAGCATATCGAGCGTGCCGGCGTTCACTCTGGTGACTCGATTGCGGTTTATCCGCCGCAAACACTTTCTGACCAAGTGAAACAGACCTTGGTTGATTATACACAAAGAATGGCAAAAGGCTTAAACATTATTGGACTTCTAAATATTCAATATGTACTCTCGGGCGGGCAGGTCTATGTACTCGAAGTAAACCCTCGTTCAAGCCGTACAGTGCCATTTTTAAGTAAAATTACAAACGTGCCAATGGCAAAACTTGCAACGAAAGTAATCTTAGGCTTCTCCTTGGAGGACCAAGGTTATCATTCCGGACTTTACCCTGAGAAAGAAGGAGTGTTTGTTAAGGTTCCAGTCTTCTCGTTTGCCAAGCTAAGAAGTGTGGATATCACCCTCGGACCAGAAATGAAGTCAACTGGAGAAGTAATGGGTAAGGATTTTACGCTTGAGAAAGCTCTATATAAAGGGTTAGTTGCCTCAGGAATAAGCATTCAGAAATTTGGAACAGTGCTATTTACGGTTGCTGACAAGGATAAGCAAGAAGCATTAGGCTTAGCCAAACGATTTGTTGCCAATGGCTATCGACTTATGGCCACAAATGGAACGGCTGCCTTCTTAAAAGCCAACGGTCTGCCAGTTGAGGTAGTTGGAAAAATTGGTGCAGAAGGGACAACATTAATTGATGTCATCCATCAAGGCAAAGTCCAATTTATCATTAACACATTGACAAAAGGAAAGCAGCCAGAAAGAGATGGATTTGGAATCCGTCGTGAAGCAGTAGAGAATGGCATTCCATGTTTAACCTCTTTAGATACAGCAGATGCAATCTTAAGAGTAGTTGAGTCAATGAATTTTTCAGCAGAAGCCATGACTCCTGCAGAGAAGGTGGCTGTATTAGCATGAAACGGAAAGAAATATGTGAAGTGATCAGCCAGAAAGAAATCGCTGAAGATATTTATGAGTTGACTGTAAAAGGGGACTTTATTCAAGATATTGAGTCCCCGGGACAGTTTGTTCACATTAAAGTGGCAAACAGCCATGATCCATTATTAAGAAGACCGATCAGTATATCATCTTATAATAAAAATAATAAACAACTTACAATGATTTATCGCAAGGACGGTCGGGGAACGTCCTTGCTTGCTGAGCATGTTGCAGGGATGGACATTGATATATTAGGTCCATTAGGTAACGGTTTTCCAGTTGATGAGACTAAAATGGGCCAAACAGCCCTACTTGTCGGCGGTGGGATTGGTGTACCGCCTCTTTATGAACTTTCGAATCAGTTGAAAGCAAATGGTGTGAAAGTAATCCACGTCCTTGGTTTTCAAACAGATTCTGTTGTCTTTTACGAACAGGAATTTGCCGCAAATGGACAAACCTTTATTGCCACAGTTGATGGTTCTCATGGAACAAAAGGTTTTGTTACCGATGTTATTGACCAGCAGGGTATTGAATTTGATGTTTTATATTCATGTGGACCCTTGCCGATGTTAAGAGCGCTTGAACAGAAGTTCCCGAATAAAACAGTATTTTTGTCATTGGAAGAGCGAATGGGCTGCGGGGTTGGTGCCTGTTTTGCCTGCGTTTGTAAAACAAAGGACGACCCAGAGGGCACATCCTATAAAAAAGTGTGCAGTGATGGACCGGTATTTCGGGCAGGGGAGGTAGTACTGTGAGTCGTTTAAATGTGGAATTACCAGGGTTAAAGTTAAAAAATCCGATTATGCCCGCATCAGGATGTTTTGGCTTTGGCAAAGAATATAGCCAATTTTACGATTTGAGCGTCCTTGGAGCCATTATGATCAAAGCAACAACGGTCGAACCAAGGTTTGGAAATCCGACTCCCCGAGTTGCCGAAACTTCAGCGGGAATGTTAAATGCTATTGGTTTGCAAAACCCCGGCTTGGATAAGGTATTGTCTGAAGAATTACCGCGGCTTGAAAACTATGATGTTCCGATTATCGCCAATGTTGCAGGGACAACGGAAGAAGATTATATTGAAGTTGCCCATAGAATTTCCAAGGCACCGAATGTCCATGCACTTGAATTAAATATTTCCTGTCCTAACGTAAAAAAAGGCGGAATTACCTTTGGAACAGTTCCAGAGATCGCCAAACAACTGACCTATAAGGTAAAAAAAGTTTCTGAAGTTCCTGTGTATGTAAAGCTGTCTCCAAATGTAACCGATATTGTTGAAATGGCAAAGGCAGTAGAAGCAGGGGGCGCAGATGGTTTAACCATGATTAACACCCTTGTTGGTATGAGACTTGATTTAAAGACTGGACGGCCTATTTTAGCAAATCGAACGGGAGGTCTGTCAGGTCCAGCAATTAAACCTGTGGCGATCCGAATGATTTATGAAGTCAGCCAGGTTGTTAGTATTCCAATCATCGGCATGGGCGGTATTGAATCGGCTCAGGATGTGGTGGAATTCTTCTATGCAGGTGCAAGTGCAGTAGCCGTTGGAACAGCAAATTTTGTGGATCCTTTTGTTTGTCCAACGATTATTGATGAATTGCCCAAACTCCTTGAAAAATTGGGTTATGAACACATTTCGGAGTGTCAGGGAAGGAGCTGGAAGTAATGGATAAAGAGCTAATCGTTGCGCTTGATTTTGCAAATGCAGAAGAGGTTGTGCAATTTTTAAAGCCGTTTGAAAACCAACAGCTTTTTTTAAAGGTTGGGATGGAGCTGTTTTATCAGGAAGGTCCATCCATTGTCCATTCATTGAAAGAAGCGGGCCATCAGATCTTTTTAGATTTAAAGCTTCATGATATTCCTAATACTGTGAAAAGTGCGATGAGGGGGCTTGCAGGCTTAGGGGTTGACCTAGTTAACGTTCATGCTGCAGGGGGCACAGAAATGATGGAAGCAGCAATTGAAGGACTTGAAGCAGGCACTTCGGCTGGTCAGAATCGTCCTGCATGCATTGCCGTGACACAGCTGACTAGCACCTCAGAAGAACAAATGAACAAAGAGCAGTTGATTCCTGTTGCGCTTAAGGAATCTGTTCTCCATTATGCATCATTAGCGATGGGTGCCGGTTTGGATGGCGTGGTCTGTTCAGCACTGGAGGCTGTATCGATTCGAAAACGATTAGGTAGTTCTTTTTACACAGTGACACCGGGAATTCGCATGAAATCAGATCAGGTTCAAGACCAAAAGCGGGTCGCAACTCCGGAATTTGCCAGGGATGCAGGGGTGTCTGCGATTGTGGTGGGACGTTCGATTACAAGAGCAGATGATCCGTTGAAAAGCTATCAACAATGGATTCAAGCATGGAAAGGGGAAGAATAATGAAACACTTTATTGCAGAACAACTACTAGAAATTAATGCGGTTGCCTTAAAACCAACCGATCCTTTTACATGGACATCCGGGATGCGCTCTCCGATTTATTGTGACAATCGCTTAACATTGTCATATCCTGCAGTGAGAAGAGAAATTGCTGCTGGCTTGAAAAAGCTCATTCTTGAGTATTTCCCAGAAGCAGAAGTAATTGCTGGCACTGCCACTGCCGGAATACCACATGCGGCGTGGGTCAGTGAGTTAATGGGCCTGCCAATGTGCTATGTTCGTTCAAAAGCGAAAGAACACGGTAAAGGAAACCAAATTGAAGGTAAAGCGGAAAAAGGACAAAAAGTAGTCGTTGTTGAGGATTTAATTTCGACGGGCGGAAGTGTGATTACTGCTGTTCAAGCATTAAAGGAAGCCGGCTGCGAAGTATTGGGAGCAGTGTCGATTTTTACATATGGACTGGAAAAAGGAAAAGAGCTGCTGCAGCAGGCTAATATCCAAACAGAATCTCTAACAAATTTTGCGGCACTTGTAGAAGCTGCCATAAATAAAGGCTACATCAGCCAGGATGACCAAGAAAGTCTCTTGGCATGGAGCAAAGATCCATCTGCATGGAGTAAAGCACATGGGGAAGTACAAAAAGCATAGGTAGTTTATCAAGTGAACCCCGTTCAAAGGAGAACGGGGTTCACTCGTTTATTTTATTTGCTTATTTTCAATGTCAATACTACTTCCTCATCTGGTGTTACATAAACAGTTTGCTGGTTTTCATAGATGACAAATCCAGGTTTAGCGCCGCTTGGCTTTTTGACATAACGGACTTTTGTAAAATCAACTGGGACAGAACTTGATTGACGCGCTTTACTAAAATAGGCCGCCAGGATTGCAGCTTCACGGATCGTAGCATCAGCCGGCTCTTTACTGCGGATGACCACATGCGACCCAGGGATATCCTTTGTATGCAGCCATATTTCATCTCGGGCAGCAAGTTTATTTGTTAAATAATCATTCTGTTTATTATTTTTCCCTACGATAACTTCAGTTCCGTCACTGGCAAGATAATGATCGAGTATTGGTTTAGCGTTATGGGCCTTTTTCCCGTGGCGCTTTTGACGTTCACGAATATATCCGCCTTCCACAAGCTCTTCACGAATTTCCGCGATATCCTTTGGAGATGCGCTTTGAACCTGCTGGAGCAGCGAATCAAAGTACTCGACTTCTCCTTTTGCTTTATCAATTTGCTCGACAACAACCGAGATTGCGTTTTTGGCTTTCTGATATTTTGAAAAGTATTTTTGCGCATTTTCAGATGGCGTTTTCCGTGGGTCAAGAGGGATTATGACCGTTGCCCCGTTTTCATCATAATAATTGATGACTTCGATTTCTTTCATCCCTTTTTTTGCTGCATAAAGATTGGCCGTTAACAATTCCCCGTAGCGTTGAAGTTGATCAGACTGTTCTGCTTCTTTTAGAGTTTCTTCGAGTTTAATAATTTTCTTTTCATTTTTTTCTTTTTCATTAACGATAAACCGTTCTAAATCATGGGAAAATTGCTTAACCCTGTCCCGTTCTGCCTTTCCGAAATAAAAACGGTCGAGCATTTCGCTAAGACTGGAAAAAATCCTTGATTGTCCCTTTAAATGCTCAAGCGGGAAAAGGTAAAAAGATTCTTTATTCCCTGTCTCAGTAATCGCAGGAGAAAGTTCCCCATGTTTGAGCAAATCGATCATCCCGATAAATGTTTTTGGCAAGGTCGTTCGATTGGCAATTCCGCTTTTAACCAAGGCCTCTTTTGCAAACAGAGGAGAAACACCTGAGAAATTCTCAACCAGCTGTTTATCGAGTTTACCGCTATTAAAGTCGAGACTCTTTAAAACATCCTCCTCGGTTGCTGAAAAAGGATCCTGTTTGTGCTGCTCCGGAGGGGCAATATATGGCTGTCCTGGCAAGATGGCACGAACACTATTAACGGCAAATGAAACATGTTTCACGCTGTCTAAAATAAGCTGGCGAGGTTTATCCACTAAAATAATGTTGCTATGTCTGCCCATAATCTCGACAATCAGCTGCTTATGGCTGATATCACCAATTTCATTGCGGCCACGAATTTCAAAGATGATGATACGGTCAGAATCAACCTGATAGACATCCTCTAAAATATAACCTTCTAAATATTTTCTTAACAGCATACAAAACATTGGCGGCTCACTAGGGTTGTCATATGTTTCATGTGTAAGTTGAACCCTGGCATAGCTTGGATGTGCAGATAGCAAGAGTTTATGATTGACCCCGCCGGCACGAATGATAAGGATGACTTCGTTTTTATATGGCTGATGGATCTTATTAATCCTCCCGCCCTTCAACGAGCTAGTAAGCTCAGAAACCATTGCTTTTGTAAATAAACCATCAAATGACATCGGTATACATCCTCTTCTAAGTTCTATTGAACATTTCAACTACGTATATAATAATAGCATTTTTTGGGACGAGGCTGAATAAGCTTTGTTGAGAGATAAACTCTGGATGATTTTTTAAGGGGATGTGGTTGAAGAGATGAAGTTCCATGAAATGGATATTAACGAAGTGGAAAAAGCATTAGATGCTGATTTTTCGTCCGGATTATCGATGGAACAAGCAACAAAACGAATCAAACAGTTGGGCTACAATGAACTGGAAGAAGGGGAAAAGCAATCGGCTTTGCTCTTATTTTTTAGCCAATTCAAAGATTTTATGGTGCTCGTTCTGCTGGCGGCAACATTAATTTCCGGTCTCTTGGGTGAATACATTGATGCGATTGCCATCATTGCAATTGTCATTACAAATGGCTTTTTAGGATTTTTCCAAGAACGAAGGGCAGAGAAATCCCTTCAGGCATTAAAAGAATTATCTGCTCCGCAAGTTCATGTATTAAGGGACGGGGAGTGGGTTCGAATTCCTTCGAAAGAAGTAACAGTCGGTGATATTTTACGTTTTACCAGTGGAGACCGTATTGGGGCTGATGTTAGGATTATCGAGTCAAAAAGTCTGGAAATTGAAGAATCTGCCTTAACGGGTGAATCATTACCAGTGGCCAAACATAATGATCCTCTTCATGCTGATAATCCAGGGATTGGAGATATGGAAAATATTGCTTTCATGGGGACGATGGTGACAAGGGGCAGCGGTATGGGTGTGGTTATTGCCACCGGAATGAAAACCGCAATGGGGCAAATTGCTAATTTATTGCAAACTGCCGAGGCATCTGACACCCCATTACAGAGGCGCTTAGAACAATTAGGTAAAATCTTAATTGTGGCTGCCCTATTTTTAACTGTTCTTGTGGTGGTAATCGGAGTCATTCAAGGGAATGACTTATATACGATGTTTTTAGCAGGAGTATCACTGGCGGTTGCCGCAATTCCTGAAGGTCTGCCGGCGATTGTAACAGTTGCTTTGTCACTTGGTGTGCAAAAAATGATTAAGAAAAACGCCATTGTCAGAAAGCTCCCAGCTGTTGAAACTCTTGGCTGTGCCTCGGTAATTTGCTCTGATAAAACAGGAACTTTAACACAAAACAAAATGACCGTTACCCATCTGTGGAGCGGCGGGAAAAATTGGACTGTTGATGGTGTAGGCTATGAACCTTCAGGGCAATTTTATCATGGGGAAAATCCGATTCAGGTTCAAGAAGAGAAGGCATTGCAGCAGATGCTTTTGTTTGGAATGCTTTGTAATCACTCAAGATTAATAAATAATGAGGATGATATTGCCCTTGATGGCGATCCAACAGAAGGTGCATTGTTGGTCAGTGCGATGAAGGCAGGATTCGACCGAGACAAGCTTTTGCATGAATTCACGATTATTAATGAATTTCCATTTGATTCAGCAAGGAAAATGATGAGTATTCACGTAAGAGATTCGGGGGGCCGCCATTTTATCATTACAAAAGGAGCACCAGATGTTCTTATTGGTGTGAGTGAATCCATCCTTTGGGAAGGGCGGCTGCAGCATTTTGGAACGGATATGGCTGGCAGGGTTCAGGATGCGATCAACACCCTCGCTTCTAAGGCATTAAGAACGATTGCCATTGCCTTTAAATCTGTCCCAGCAGATACGGTTATTTTAAGTGAGCTCGAAGCTGAAAAAAACTTAACCTTTATTGGTGTTCAGGGAATGATTGATCCGCCAAGACCAGAAGTGAAACAAGCCGTTAAGGAGTGTAAAGAAGCTGGTATTAAAACAATCATGATTACCGGTGACCATGTGATTACGGCAAAAGCAATTGCCGAACAGCTTGGGATCTATACAAATAAAAGTAAAGTACTAGATGGTAAGGCATTAGCGAATATGTCAGTCGATGATCTTGAAGATGAGGTCGAAAATGTTTCCGTGTTTGCCAGGGTTTCCCCCGAACATAAACTTAAAATTGTTAAAGCTCTGCAAAACCGCGGTCATGTAGTTGCGATGACAGGTGACGGGGTAAATGATGCACCTGCCATTAAGGCAGCGGATATTGGAGTTGCGATGGGAATCACCGGGACCGATGTTGCTAAGGAGGCTTCTGCACTTGTATTATTGGATGACAACTTTGCAACCATCAAAGCGGCAATTAAAGAAGGAAGAAACATTTATGAAAATATCCGTAAATTCATTCGCTATTTGCTTGCTTCAAATGTTGGCGAAATATTAGTAATGTTATTTGCGATGATCCTTGGTCTGCCGCTTCCATTGGTACCCATCCAAATCCTTTGGGTTAATCTCGTAACTGATGGCCTGCCTGCAATGGCACTTGGAGTTGACCTTCCCGAAGAAAACGTAATGAAACGTAAACCACGCAGCCCTAAAGAAGGAGTATTTTCCAGAGGTCTTGGCTGGAAAGTCGTTTCCCGCGGATTTTTAATTGGAGCAATGACTTTGCTTGCTTTTATGATTGTTTACCATAATGATTCATCCAAACTGTCGTATGCTCAGACTGTTGCATTTGCAACCCTTGTCATGGCTCAATTAATTCATGTATTTGATTGCCGCAGTGAAAAATCAGTATTGTCAAGAAATCCATTTGGCAATATGTTCTTAGTATGGTCGGTCATTTCGTCGCTTGCTTTGGTCCTTGTGGTCATTTATTATCCGCCTCTGCAGCCAATTTTCCATACGCTACCGATCGCAGGAAAGGATTGGCTTCTCATCATTGGATTATCCTCAATACCAACTTTTTTACTTGCTGGTTCATTTTTGGCAAGAAAAACAAAATAAATTATGATATAATCCAAAAGGTAGTAGAGATGATCTATTACCTTTTATTTACTTTTGGCTTCATAGTAGATTGGATGTGCTGAAGATGGTTATCAGTATGACAGGCTTTGGTAGAAGCAGAGCAGAATCCGGAGCATTTTCGATAACAGTTGAAATAAAAACGGTCAATCACCGCTTTTGTGAATTTAATATCCGCATGCCCCGTCAGCTCTTAAAAATAGAAGAAAAAATTAAAAAAAAGTTAAATCAATATATACGCCGTGGAAGAGTTGAAGTATATGTGACCCTCGAAGGTGAAGGGAATGTGACCCGAACCGTACATGTTGACTGGAAACTGATCGAGGAATATCATCAGTTCATTAGCGAAGCAAAGGAAAAATATAAAATTGAAGGAAACCTAACGTTACAAGACCTACTTAATCGGGAAGAACTTGTACATATAGAAGAAAGTGAAGGCGGAAACGAAGAACTTGAAAATTTAGTACTGACCGCCATCGAAGAGGCAGCACAGTTACTGAAAAAAATGCGAATTTTAGAAGGCGAAGAATTAAAGAAGGACATTACCGCCAATTTGCATCAAATCGAAAAAGTTGTTCGTGATCTTAGAAACGATGCGCCGTTGGTTGTAAAAGCATATCAAGAACGATTGACCAAAAGAATGCAGGAGTTCTTAAATGGGCAGTTTGATGAATCAAGAATTTTGACAGAAGTAGCCGTGTTTGCTGATAAGGCGGATATTAATGAAGAGTTAACAAGGCTCATTAGTCATGTTCAGCAATTTTACCAGACGCTCGAAGATCAGGAGCCTATCGGCCGCAAACTGGATTTTCTTGTACAGGAAATGAATCGGGAAGCTAACACAATTGGTTCGAAGGCAAATGACTCCAATATTGCAAAAAAAGTAGTGAATATGAAAAGTTTGCTTGAGAAATTAAAAGAACAGATTCAAAATATAGAATAGGTATGGTTTAGAAAATGTTAGACACGTCCAAAATATATGGATAGATTGGGGAATCATCATGTCAATAAAATTGATTAATATTGGATATGGAAATATTGTATCTGCTAATCGGATCATTTCCATTGTCAGCCCTGAATCCGCTCCAATAAAAAGGATCATCCAGGATGCCCGCGATCAGGGATCATTAATCGATGCTACATATGGAAGGCGTACACGCGCTGTTATTATTATGGATAGCGACCATGTGATCCTGTCAGCTGTTCAGCCGGAAACGGTAGCAAATCGGCTTGCGGGCCCAGATGAAATTACTGATGAAGGGTAGGACGAAATAATGCAAGAAAAAGGATTACTTATTGTCCTTTCTGGTCCCTCAGGGGTTGGGAAAGGAACGGTGAGAAAACAAATATTTTCCCAGCCAAATAATGATTTTGTCTATTCAATTTCCATGACGACAAGACTTCCCCGCGAAGGTGAAATAAATGGGGTTGACTATTTTTTTAAAACAAGAGAAGAATTTGAATCGCTCATTGAGCAAGGAAAACTATTAGAATATGCCGAGTTTGTTGGTAATTATTATGGGACTCCTGTCGATTACGTAAGAGAGACTCTTGACTCCGGAAAAGATGTCTTTTTAGAAATTGAAGTAAAAGGGGCTCGTCAAGTTCGGGAAAAGTTTCCTGAGGGCTTATTTATCTTTTTAATGCCGCCAAGTTTATCTGAACTTAAAAATCGGATTGTCACAAGAGGGACAGAAACAGAGGACCTAATCAATAACCGCATGCTTTCTGCCCGTGAAGAAATCGAAATGATGAGTTTATATGATTATGTGATTGAGAATGATTATGTCGAACATGCCTGCGAAAAGGTGAAAGCAATTATTATTGCCGAGCATTGCCGCAGGCAAAGAGTGGAACATCGCTATCTAAAAGTACTGGAGGCTGAATAATTATGTTATATCCGTCAATTGACCGTTTGTTAGAAAAAATTGATTCAAAATACTCGCTTGTATCTGTAGCCGCAAAGCGTGCTCGTGTTATGTCGCAAAAAAGGGATGAAAGATTAACAAAGTATGTATCCCATAAATGTGTAGGAAAAGCGTTAGAGGAAATTTACGCAGGCGAACTAACCTACCGAATTGCCAAAAGATCAGAAGTTCAAGGGGAATAGTTTTTCGCGACAACCAAAGCTCGCCAACTGGCGAGTTTTCTTTATTTTAAACATTGCTTATTATCAATCATAATGGAAAAATAGAGATAAATGAGAATAGGGGGATATAATGGTGAAGGACAAAAAAATATTATTGTGTGTAACTGGAGGAATAGCTGTATATAAAGCTGTCGCATTGACAAGTAAGCTTGTTCAAGCAGGGGCGAAGGTTAAGGTGCTGATGAGTGATTCTGCCGCAAAATTTGTCACACCATTATC
>Ga0308173_10001491_pt1 | contig 11716 bp, 10 predicted proteins | sample PhyPR1_FD_203716 | JGI IMG/M metagenome (GOLD analysis project Ga0308173, IMG submission 203716) | Soil microbial communities from UC Gill Tract Community Farm, Albany, California, United States - DLSLS.P.R1 | ecosystem: Environmental > Terrestrial > Soil > Agricultural land | place: USA... | reverse complement strand
GGTCAGCCCCGCCAGAGCGGGTGATCGTAGGCCGCGGGGTTCACCACGAAGCCGGGCCGCCGGCCGGCCTGCGCGTCCACGATGCTCGCAAGGCCGATCGACGCCATGTTGTGGAAGCACTCGTCGGTCCAGCACAGCGAGTGCGGGGTGACGATCACGTTGTCCATCGCGAGCAGCGGATTCGCCGGATCGACCGGCTCCTGCTCGAACACGTCGAGCGCGGCGCCGGCGATGCGCCGCTGCTGCAGCGCGGCGATCAACGCCGGCTCGTCGACCACGGGTCCGCGCGCCACGTTCACGAAGAATGCGTCGGGGCGCATCGCTGCGAACTGCGGCGCGCCGACCAGGTGCCGCGTTCCGGCGTCGAGCAGGCAGCAGACCACGACGAAATCCGCCGCGCCGAGCAGCGTGGGCAGGTCCACCTTCTCGGTGCGGAGGTACCCGAGCGTGACCGCGTCGACGTTCGGATCCGTGGCGATCAGCCGGACGTCGAACGTCGCGGCCATGCGCAGCAGCTCCTTGCCGATGCGGCCCGCGCCGATCACGCCGAGCGTGCGGCCGGTGAGCCCGAGCCCCATGTTGTCCATGCGCTCGTGCCAGCGGCCGCTGCGGGTCAGCCGGTCCTTGGTCATCAGGCGGCCGGCCAGCGCGAGCACGAAGGTGAGCGCGATGGTCGCGACCGGACGCGGCATCGCGCTCGGCGTGTTCGTCACGACGATGCCCGCCGCGCTCATCGCGGGCACGTCGACGGAGTCGTAGCCCACCCCGTGCCGCGCGACGACCTTCAGCCGGCAATCGGCACGGCCGACCGCGCTCGCCGGCACGCGCGCGGTGTTCACGTACAGCGCGTCGTAGCGCGCCGCATGGTCGGCGTCGACGGCCGGCACGACGCTCGGCAGGTACTCCCACTCGATGCCGGGCGCCTCGTCGAGCAGCGCGAGCGCGCGCCGGCCGAACGCGGGCTCTCCGCGGCTGTCGAGAATGTCGCGGGTGATGCCCACGCGCCACGGCTGGCTCATTGCGCCTCCTTCGGTGCGGCGCCGCGCAGCAGCGCGAGGCCGGCGGCGAGCGCGTCCTGCAGCAGCAGCTGGTCGATGCCGTAGGCCATCATGCGGAATCCGCGGGCCGGGTATTCGCGCGCCCAGCGGGCGTCGGTGGCGAGCAGCGCCGCGGTCTTGCCGTGCGCCGCGCAGGCCGCGACGACGCGGTCGAGGGCGGCCTCGAACGCGGGATGCGAGAATTGCCCGGGGATGCCCATGAAATTGGTGAGATCGAATTGACCGACCCACAGCGCATCGATGCCGGGCACCGCCGCGATCGCCTCGACGTCCGCGAGGCCCGCGTCGGTCTCGATCTGCGCGATGACCATGGTGCGCGCGTGGATCGCCGCGATCTTCGCGGCGACGTCGCCGCCGCCGTACTCGTCGTGCGCGAAGCCGAAGGCGGCGCCGCGCCGTCCCTGCGGCGGGTAGCGCGTGCACGCCACGATGTCGCGCGCTTCGTCCGCGGAGCCGACCATCGGGACCATGATGCCGAGCGCGCCGATGTCGAGCGCCCGCGCGATGAAGTGGTACTCCCCGCGCGGCACGCGCACCAGCGGCACCGGCGCGAGCCCGCGGCACAGCGCGACCTGCTGCTTCAGCGTCTCGAGGCCGAGGCCGCTGTGCTCCATGTCGTACAGGATGAAGTCCGCGCCGGCGTTGGCGCACACCTGCGGCAGGCCCGGCGCCATCAGCTCGAACACCATGGCGCCGAACGCGCGGCCGCCGGCGGCCAGGCGCTCCTTCACCGGATTGCTGCGCATCGGCTTCACTCTCCTCGTCGCGGAACGCCGCTTGTACCGCGCACGCCACGCGAGCGCAAGCGGAGGTGCCCATGCTGACGCTGTCCGTCCTCGACCAGTCCACGTCCGTCGACGGCCGCGAGGAGGCCGAGTCGATCCGCGACACGATCGCGCTTGCGCGCCACTGCGAGGCGCTCGGCTATCGGCGCTTCTGGGTGTCCGAGCACCACAACAGCGGCAGCATCGTCGGCACCGCGCCGGAGGTGCTGATGGCCGCGATCGCGGCCACGACGCGCACGATCCGCGTCGGCAGCGCGGGCGTGATGCTGCCGCACTACGCGTCGCTGAAGGTCGCCGAGCAGTTCCGCGTGCTCGAGGCGATCGCACCCGGCCGCATCGACCTGGGCGTCGGCCGTGCGCCGGGGTCGGACCGCCTCACCGCGTACGCGCTCAACCCGTCCGGCGGCGACGCCGACCAGTTCCCGCAGCAGATCGTCGAGCTGCAGGCGTGGCTCGCCGACGCGCCGCTCCCGGAGCGCCACCCGTTCGCGGCGATCACCGCGCATCCGCGCGGCCCGACGCAGCCGGACATATGGGTGCTCGGCAGCTCGGACTACGGCGCGCGGCTCGCCGCGCACTTCGGCCTGCCGTACGCGTACGCGTACTTCTTCAGTGACGGCCGCGGCGTCGAGGAGGCGCTGTCGCTCTACCGGGAGCACTACCGGCCGAGCGCGCGGCACCCGGCGCCGCAGGCGACGATCTGCATCTTCGCGCTCGCAGCCGACACCGACGCCGAGGCCCGGCGCCTGCTGCGCAGCCGCGAGTACTGGCGCGTCGGCTTCGAGCAGGGCATCCGCCGCCCGCTCGTGTCGCCGGACGTCGCGGCGGCACATCCGTACACGCCGGCCGAGCAGGCGCGCATCGACGCGCTGCGCGAGCGCGCGGTCGTCGGCACGGGCGCCGCCGTCGCCGAGCGGCTGCGCGCGGAGGCGGCGCGGCTCGCGCTCGACGAGCTCGTCATCGTCACGTGGACGTTCGACCCGGCCGCGCGCATGCGCTCGTACGAGCTGATCGCGCAGGCGTTCGGCCTGCGGCCCGCTTAGTGCGGCAACGCTTGCCGCGGGCCGCCGCGCCGGCTGTCGCGGTCGGGTCCGATGTCGGGCTAACGGTCACCGCCGCCGGCGAGCGCGGCACGCGCGACCGGCGCGAGCGCGTTGCGCTGCCCGGCGAGCCGTCGCAGCAGCGCGCGGTCATCCGGTGTGCCGACGATCGCGAGCCCCGCGATCGCATTGGCGCGATAGCCCTGCACGTAGCGCGCGGCCTGGTCGGCGGCGAACTGTGCGCTGCTCGTGCCCGCCACGCGGGCGAGCGCCTCGCGCGACACGCCGGTCACCACGACGTCGTCCGGTGCCAGCTGCGCCCGGCGGCGCTGGCGTTCCGCCGCGGCCGCGCGGACGGCGGCGACCGCGCTGTCCGGCGGGCCGGCGTCGAGCGCGCGCCGCAGCGCGGGACGCAGCGCCGCCGCGTGCTCGCGCAGCGCGGCGCGCAGCGCGGGCGCCTCGTCGCCGAGGCACGTCGACTCGAGCCACCGCGCGAGCACGCGGGCGGCGTCCGTATCGGGCGCCGGCTGCGCGGCGGCCGTCGACGTGCACAGGCAGAGCGCGAGCAGGACGAGCCGGCGGCGCATGTCAGTTCGGGCCGCGCGGACCGTCGGCCCACACGCGCTTGGCGATCGGTGGACAGTCGACCGACGGCGTGTCGCGGTCGCAGTCGCGCAGCGGCAGCGCCGGGCGCGCACCGTACACCGCGTTGATCGCCGAGGCCGTGCGCAGGTGCGCGCGGAACAGCTGGCCTTCGGTGAGGTACGCTCGCACGCTGCTCGCCGAATGCATCACGTTGGCCGCATCGAAGTCGGCGACGAGGTCGTCGACGTGCTCGAGCGCGAACGCATGGCCGAGCTCGTGCGCGAGCAGGTCGGCGCCCGCGCCGGCCGCGATCGCGGCGAAGCGCCCGCCGATCGAGCAGCTGTTGCCGCGCGAGGTCGACCCGTCGACGAGCGGCACGAGATACACGTTGATGCGGCCGCTGCGCGCGCCGATCGCCGACTGGATCGCCGTCGCCGTCGCGTTGCCGGCGCCGCACGTGAAGCTGGCGAACGTCGACGCCTGCGGGTTGCCGGTCGCGTCGACGACCTCGATCGCGGAGAAGCGCACGCCGAGCCGCTCGTCGGTGTAGATCTGCTGTGCCGTCTGCGCGAGCGTCAGCGCGGTGACCTGGGTCGTCGCATACGGGCCGGCCAGCACCCAGATCGTGATCGGCGCCTCGATCTCGGCGGCGAACGGGACGGTCACGGTCTGGTCGCCGGCGCCGGTGGCCCACGTGACGGGCTGCACGGCGACCGGCCGGCGCGCGCTGAACGCCAGCACCTCGCCCGCGCCGCTGCGCGGTCCCACGATGACGACGTCCGTCGCGGTCGCGTAGCCCTGCCAGCCGACCGCCGCCGTCGCGCCGGCGTCGCGCACGAGCGCGCCGTTCGGCGCCGCGCTGCCGAGCGCGAACTGAACGCGTCCGAGGCCCGGCCGCGGCGCGCACATGATGACGGCGTCGGGGCCGTAGCCTTCGGCGACGTACGACTTCGTCAGCATCAGCGCCTTCGCCGCGACGTCGGCGGTGTACCGATGGTTCGAGTCCGCCCGCTGGTTCCAGAGCCTGTAGACGGGTTGCAGCCCGGCTGCGCACGCGCCGGTGACCGGATCGGGCAGGCGGATGTAGAACGCGTTGGGCGTCTCCTCCACGTACCCGCTGAAATTCGGGTCGACGCCGATCTTCGCGCCGATCGCCGCGCACTCGGCCGGCGACGCGGAGAAGAAGTGCGAATTGCCGTGGACCGGCGGGATGTAGAAGCGGCAGACGGGGTTGACGCCGGGGTCGCCGCTTTGCGTGCCCGGATGCACGCCGAACCCGAGCCCGGTGCGCGCCCAGCCGGCGATGCGGCCGCTGTCGAGTGCGTCGATGTCGGGCTGCAGGTCGCTGATGAAGTAGTGGTCGAGGCTCGCGTTGTAGTACTCGACCGCCTGCACGGGCAGCGCGGGCAGCGCCGCGGCGGCCCCGGCGAAGTTCCGCGCGACGTTGGCGACCGTCACGCCGTTGCGGTCGAGCGCATTGCGGCCGTCGGTCGGCAACGCGCCGTACGTCACCTGGTCCACGGCGGCGTACGCGACGCTGCCGCCGTCGGTCGCGAGGAACTGCGCGGGCATCGTGTAGTCCGGCGGCACGAGCGCGAGTGCGGTGAAGCCCGGGGTCGCGACCAGCACGCGCCGGTTCGCGGTCGCGGCGCTCGGCAGGTCGACGGGGAACGACAGCGTCTTCGTGACGCCCGCATGGGTGCTGGTCAGCGTGTTGCCGGCGAACGAGCGCTGGCCGTCGAGGCCCGCGCTTTCCTTCAGCACGACGTACTGCACGGACCCGTCGGCATTCGAGTAGATCGTCTCGATGCGGAAGGTGTGCGACGTGGCGCCGGCCGGCGCGCACGCGAGCGCGAGCGCCGCGAGCGCGGCGGCCGACAGCGCGCGCGCGGCGCGTCGTGCGCCGGCCATCGTCCACGGCGTGAAGCGCGTCGTCAGCATGCTCGGATGGTAGCGGGTCGTGCGGCCCGCCGCACGCGAATGGTCGCCACCGCGTCCGGGGGCACGCGGCTATGATGGGCCGCTCGCCGCCGCTGACGGGTGGCGTGCGCGCCGCCATGACCGCCTCCCGATCCAGCCGACGCACGCCTCGTGCCGCCGTGCCCGCGGTCTCGTCCATCGAGGTCAGCGAGGAGGCCGGCGTTCGCTACCTTCACTTCGGGTCGCGCTGGATCCAGGGCGCGATGCGCCTGTCGCGCACGCATGCGCTCGAGCTCGAGTACACGCGCGACATGATGTTCCCGCTGCTCCTGCACCCGGAGCCCGAGTGGCCGCGCACGGTGCTGCAGATCGGGCTCGGCGCCGCATCGATCACGCGCTTCCTGCATCGCCACCGCCCCGGTGCGCACCTCGTGGTGGCCGAGATCGAGCCGCGCGTCGTCGCGGCCGCCCGCCAGCATTTCCGCCTGCCGGACGACCCGTCGCGCGTGTCCATCGAGATCGCCGACGGCGCCGCGTACGTGGCCGGCGCCGCCCGTTCGTTCGACTGGATCCTCGTGGACGGGTTCGACGAGCGCGGGCAGGCCGGCGTGCTCGACACGCGCGCGTTCTATCGCCGGTGCCGCGCATGCCTCGCGCCGGATGGCCTCGTCGTCGCGAACCTGCTGCGACGCAGCCGCGGCTGCGAGGCGAGCGTCGCACGGATGGCCGACGCATTCGACGGCCGCGTGCTCGTGCTGCCGGTGTGCGCGAGCGGCAACACCATCGCGATCGGGGCGACCGGCGCCTACCGGTCGCTCGAGCGGACCGCGCTGCGCGCCGCCGCCGAGGCGCTGCGCCGTGAAACGGGGCTGAACCTCGTCCGCACGGTGGGGCGCCTCGCCGCGGCCGCGCCGGCCTCCGGGCCCATGCGCCTCTGAGGCACGCGCGGCTCCGGCCGTTGTAGGACAGGCGCGGATTGTGGCGGCCGCGGGGGCTTCCTATGATCGAGCGTTTGCCTGCGGGCACACTCGAACAACGACCATGGCCGACCCTTTCGGTGCAAGACTCCCCGACGTGCCCTTCGGCGTGCCGGGCCTCGACGACGTGCTGATCGGCGGCCTGCCCGCCAACCGGGTGTACCTGCTCGAGGGCGACCCGGGCGCCGGCAAGACGACCCTCGCGCTGCAGTTCCTGATGGACGGCCGTGCGTCCGGCGAGGTCGGCCTGTACGTCACGCTGTCGGAGACCGCCGAGGAGCTCCACACGGTCGCCGCGTCGCACGGCTGGTCGCTCGAGGGCATCCGGGTCACCGAGCTCGCGACGGCCGAGGCGAGCCTGTCGGCCGACGCCGAGAACACCATGTTCTACCCGTCCGAGGTGGAGCTCGCGCAGACGACCGACGTCGTGCTGCGCGAGGTCGAGGCGACGCGCCCGAGCCGGGTGGTGTTCGACTCGCTGTCGGAGATGCGCATGCTCGCGCAGAATCCGCTGCGCTACCGTCGCCAGATCCTCGCGCTGAAGCAGTTCTTCGTGGGCCGCTCGTGCACCGTGCTGCTGCTCGACGACCGGACCGCCGGGCAGAACGACATCCAGGTGCAGAGCATCGTCCACGGCGTGATCACGCTCGAGCGCCGCACGCCCGAGTACGGCGTGATGCAGCGCCGCCTGCAGATCATCAAGATGCGCGGCAAGGCGACGCGGCCGGGCTACCACGATTTCGTCATCCAGAAAGGCGGCCTGCGCGTCTTTCCGCGGCTGGTCGCCTCGGAGCACGACTCCGAGTACGCCGCGTCGATGCTGTCGAGCGGGCTGCCGGAGCTGGACCTCCTGATCGGCGGCGGACTGGACCGGGGCACCAGCGCATTGATGGTGGGGCCGGCCGGCACGGGCAAGTCGACGTTCGCGACGCAGTTCGCGGTCGAGGCCGCACGGCGCGGCGAGCGGGTGTCGATGTTCCTGTTCGACGAGGGCGACCGCACGCTGCGTGCACGCACCGCCGGCCTCGGCATCGACCTCGAGGCGCAGCTCGTCGCCGGCAAGATCAAGATTCGCCAGGTCGACCCGGGCGAGCTGTCGGCCGGCGAGCTCGTGCAGCTGGTGCGCGACGAGGTCGAGGTCCACGGCAGCCGGCTGATCGTCGTCGACAGCCTGAACGGCTACCTCAACGCGATCCCGGACGTGCGCTTCCTCACGCTGCAGCTGCACGAGCTCCTCACCTACCTCAGCCAGCGCGGGGTCACGTCGATCCTCGTGATGGCGCAGGCCGGCATGGTCGGTGCGTCGATGGCCTCGCCCGTCGATGCCAGCTACCTCGCCGACTCGATCTTCGTGCTGCGCTATTTCGAGGCGGCGGGCGAGGTCCGGCAGGCAATCTCGGTGCTGAAGCGGCGCGGCGGGCTGCACGAGCGCACGATCCGCGAGTTCCGGTTCACCGCGCAGGGCATCCGGATCGGTGCGCCGCTGTCGGCGTTCCAGGGCGTCCTGACCGGCGTGCCGACGTTCCTCGGCGGCACCGGCGGACCGTTGCTCGGAACGAACCGCGGATGAGCGTGCGCGATCTCGAGCGCCGCCTCCTCGTCCTGGCACCGACGGTCCGCGACGCGGCGAACACGACCCACATCCTCGGTTCGGCGGGGCTCGCGACGTTCGTCTGCGCGGACATCGAGACGCTCTGCGCCGAGCTCGAGATCGGCGCGGGCGCGGTCGTCGTGACGGAGGAGACGCTGGCCGCCCAGCGCATGGCGCGGATCGCCGATTACCTGCGCAACCAGCCGCAGTGGTCCGATCTTCCGTTCATCGCCGTGACGCGCGGCGGACCGGACTCCGCCGCGGCCGCGAAGGCGATGGAGACGCTCGGCAACGTGATCCTGCTCGAGCGGCCGGTGCGCATGGCGACGTTCATCACCGCTGCGCGCACGGCGCTGCGCGAGCGCGAGCGCCAGTACGAGCTGCGCCGCCTGCTGGCCGAGCTGCGCGAGTCGGACCGGCGCAAGGACGTGTTCCTCGCGATGCTCGCGCACGAGCTGCGCAATCCGCTCGCGCCGATCCGCAACGCGAGCGAGATCTTCCGCCGTGCCGGCGCGAACAATCCGTCGCTGCGGCGCGCCGGCGAGATCGTCGACCGCCAGGTCACGCAGCTCGCGCGGCTGATCGACGACCTGCTCGACGTGTCGCGCATCACGCAGGGCAAGGTGCAGATGCGCCGCCAGCGCGTGGGACTGCAGGCGCTGCTCGCGCAGGCGGTCGAGACCGCGGCGCCGTGGGTCGACGCGAAGCGCCAGCGGCTGCGCGTGACGATTCCCAGGGGGCCGGTCGTGCTGAATGCCGATCCGGCGCGCCTCGCGCAGGTGATCGGCAACCTGCTGAACAACGCGACCAAGTACACGCCGGAAGGCCGCACGATCTGGCTGTCGGCGCGCCGCGCCGGCGAGCACGTCGTGATGCGCGTGCGCGACGACGGCATCGGTATCGCGCCCGCCATGCTGCCGACCGTCTTCGACCTCTTCACGCAGATCGACACGTCGCTCGACCGCTCCCAGGGCGGCCTCGGCATCGGCCTCACGCTCGTGCGCGCGATCGTCGAGCTGCACGGCGGCGGCATACGGGCCCACAGCAGCGGGCTCGGCCGGGGCAGCACCTTCGTCTTCTGGCTGCCGGCGCTGCCGGCCGACGTGGACGAGCCGCACCCGAAGCCCGCACACGCGCCGACGCGCAACGGGCACCATCCGCGCCGGCTGCTGCTGATCGACGACAACGTGGACGCGGTGGAGAGCCTCGCGATGCTGCTCACGGCGGAGGGCCACCAGGTGCGGACCGCCTACGAAGGCGAGAGCGCGCTCGCCCTGGCCGAGGACTTCCACCCCGACCTCGTGATCCTCGACATCGGCCTGCCGGGGATGGACGGCTACGAGGTCGCGCGCAAGATCCGCGCGCGGCCGCAGATCGGCTCACCCACGCTGGTGGCGCTGACCGGCTACGGCCAGCAGGAGGACCGCAAGCGCGCCCGCGCCGCCGGCTTCGACCATCATTTCATCAAGCCGGCCGACGTGCACGCGCTGCAGAAGCTGATCCGCTGAACTGCGTCAGCCGACGCGCTTGCGCTCGGGGTAGAGGTGCGCGAGGTTGGGCGGCGGAAGGCTGCGCGGCCGTTCGTCGACACGCTGGCGCTGGCGCATCTCGCGGCGCACGCGCGCAAAGGTCTTGCGGATGTCGGTCTCCACGCTGGGCGTGTAGCGGAACGTCGGGTCGAGCAGCGACTTCATGCGGTTCTCCGTGATGCGCCTACGTGCGGCCGACGATACGCGACGCCGTGAATCGGTGCCTATCAGCGGCCCGCGAATCCGGCTGTAGGAAGGACGCCGATGCGGCCGCCCGCACGCGATGTCGCGTACAGGGGCACGGGAGCGGCCGGCTGCGCGGTGTAGCGCCGTCCGGTGGGTGGCCGCGCCGCCGGCATACACTGGGCGGGTCTTCCCACGCCGCCCGTCGTGTCGTCCACTGCGATTCCCCGTCCGCTCCCGGCCCGCGGACTCCTGACGCTGCTCGCGGTCGCCGTCTTCACGTCGGCGACCACGGTGCATTTCCACACGCCGATGCTCGGCGCGTTCGCGGCCGAGTTCCAGGTGACGCCGGCCGCGATCGGGTGGGTGCCGACGCTGACCTTCGGCGGCTTCCTCGCCGGCATCGTGTTCCTCGTGCCGCTCGGCGATCGCGCGGACAAGCGCAGGCTGATCCTCGTGCAGCTCGGCGGCCTGCTCGCCGCCGTGGTCGCGATGGCCGCGGCGCCGACGTTCGCGCTGCTGTGCGCCGCGAGCTTCGCGATCGGCGTCTGCGCGAGCCTGTCGCAATACATCGTGCCGCTCGCGGTCGAGACCGCGCCGCCGGACGCGCGCGGCAGCGCGGTCGGCACCGTGATGTCCGGGCTCTTCGTCGGCATCCTGTTCGGCCGCGTGGCCGGCGGCGCGGTGGCGGCGGCGTTCGGATGGCGGACGATGTACGCGGTGTCGGCGGTGATGCTCGTGCTGCTGCTCGTCGCGCTCGCGCGGAGCCTGCCGCGCTCGCCCCCGCGAACCACGCATCGCTACGGCGCGCTGCTCGCCTCGCTCGTCGCGCTGTACCGGGCGCAGCCGGCGTTGCGTCGCGCGTCGGCCGTGCAGGCACTCCTCGCGATCGGCTACGGGTCGTTCTGGGCGACGCTTGCCTCCATGCTCGCCGCCTCGCACGGTCTCGGGCCGACGGCGGCGGGGCTGGTCGGCATCCCCGGCGCGGCGGGCATCCTGGTCGCGCGCGCCGCGGGCCGCGCGCTCGACCGGCGCGGTCCGGGTCCCGTGGTGACGGCCGGCATCGGCGTCTTCGCGCTCGCGTTCGTCGTGCTGGCGCTCGGCGCGCTGTCGATCGTGGCGATCGTCGTCGGCGCCGTCCTCCTCGACTGCGGGCTGCGTGCCGCGATGGTGGCGAACCAGACGCTCGCGACGACGGTCGACCCGTCGGCGCGCAGCCGCCTCAACACGCTGTTCTCGGCGCACATGTGGGGCGGTAACGCGGCGGGGGCGGCGCTCGGCAGCGCGATGCTCGCGCACGTCGGATGGTGGGCCGTGTGCGCGACGGCCGTCGTCGCGGCGCTCGCCGCGCTCGTCGTGCAGCGCCGCGCACGCAGCGCGTGAGGATCTTCGTCAGGCGGGCGGCACCCGGTAGAGGAACAGCTGCGTGAACGTCATGCCCGAGACGGCGAGCTTGTCGAGCGAGTCGCGCTCGACCACGCGCTCGGGCGTCCATGTCGGGAACGGATAGTCGTTGACGACGACGCGCGTGCCGGGCCGCAGCTCCCCACGCAGCTTGCGCTCGAGGCGTGCCATCACCTTCGGCAGCAGGTAGACGGTGACCACCGTCGCGGCGCGCACGTCGGCGCCGAAGAGGTCGCGCTCCTCGAAGCGCACGCGATCGGCGACGCCGCCGCGCGCGGCGGTCTCGTTCGCCGTGCGCACGAGCGCTGCGTCGATGTCGACGCCGTAGCCGCCGCGCGCGCCGTAGCGTGCGACCGCGGCGATGACGAGGCGGCCGTCGCCCGAGCCCAGGTCGATCACGAAGTCGCCGGGACCGACCTCGGCGAGGCGCAGGATCTCGTCGACGATCGACCAGGGCGTCGCGACGAACGGCGCCGCTGACTCGGTCGCGTCGCTGTCGCCGACGTGCGCGGCGAGCGTCGCGCCGGCAAGTGCCGCAAGCGCGCGCCGCCGCGCCGGCGACGCCGGCTGCATACGAGCGCGCGGCGCCCGGGACCCCATCGAAGCGATGATAGCCCCGCGGGCCGCGCGGGCGAAGGACCGCG
>Ga0308173_10001490_pt1 | contig 11720 bp, 11 predicted proteins | sample PhyPR1_FD_203716 | JGI IMG/M metagenome (GOLD analysis project Ga0308173, IMG submission 203716) | Soil microbial communities from UC Gill Tract Community Farm, Albany, California, United States - DLSLS.P.R1 | ecosystem: Environmental > Terrestrial > Soil > Agricultural land | place: USA... | reverse complement strand
CGCGGACGATCGTCTCGATATCCATCGCGATGATCGGCTCGTCCTCGATGATCAGCACGTCGGCGAGGGTCTGCCGCTCGATCTCCTCGAGGGCTTCGGCGACGAGACTGTCGACGTCCTGCGCGCTTGCGCCGATCAGGTAGGCGGTGTCTTCGGACGAGAAGCCCTCGAGCGACGTCAGGAGCAGGGCCTGACGCGACAGCGGCGTGATTCGCGACAGGCGCGCCTGGGCGATCCCTTCGGCACCAGTGGCATTGTCGTTGGGCTCTTCGCCCTCTTCGATGTTGGCCGTCGACCAGATCGCGTGGAAGGTCTTGTAGAGGCCAAGACGGGGATCAACGTCGCGCGGGAACTCGTCAGGCTGCGCAACGATCGCCTCGAGCGTCGCACGTACGAAAGCGTCGCCGTGGGCCTGGCTGCCGGTCAGGGCGCGGGCGTAGCGGCGGAGGAATGGCAGGTGCGGAGCAAGTTCCTGGCCAAGGGACATGATTGGGTATTCTCCCACGTAAACACGATTTGCGCCGCCTTCTGACCGCGCGCCTGAATTGTTGCAACCCTGGAAGGACCGATCGAATGCCTGACCCGCTCCGCCCCCAGAGATGTGAAGTGCGACTGGAACAAAGGACTGGGCATTTGGTTTCGCCGTTGGGCCGGGCTTGCTGCAAAGCAGAATATTGCCGCGCGTGGTCGGCCCGTTGCGTATTGGAGCGGACAGGACCGCGCGGCAGTTGCGCCGAACTTAGACTTGATTATGAGCGCGCCCACGACCCGCGCCAGGGGGGACTAGGAGTTGAGTGCCAAGAAGCGAAGCGAGACGGAGGGAGCCGGAGGTCCCGTGCACTCGAAGAAGTCCCAAGCTTCAGACCGTGGCGCGCGCAAGCCGCGCTCAGGCGACCTCGGGCGGGCGTTGCGCTCCGTCTACGATGATACGCTGCGCGAATCCGTGCCCGACGACTTTCTCAACCTGCTCGGCAAGCTTCAATAAGCCCGGCGCGGCTGTAGAGGCTGCGGCATGAGCATGGCCGAGCGTTTTGCGCGGCTGCCGACGGCGGCAAAGCTGCTGCTCATACTCACGGCCGTCCTGCTGCCGATCGGACTCGCGCTCGCTTGGATGGGCGAAACGGGGATCCGGCAGGCCGACGAGGCGATGAAAGGCCGCGCCGAGGACCAGTCCCGCGCCGCCGCCCAGGCAATCGAGAGCCTCATCGCTCGCAATGCGCTGGCGCTTCGCGTCAGCACCAACGGCGCGCTGTCGAGCGGCATTACCGGTGCCTGCGAGCGGGCGACGCGATCACTGACGATTGCCCCGGGCGTCGCGCAAAGCTTCGAACTGGAAGACCCCGACGGGAAGTCGATCTGTTCGGCCGGGGCGGTTGGTGACACCGGCAGCCTGCCGCTTGTTGCTCCCGGCAGCATCAAGGTCCGGATCTCGCCTGGCTTGGATGCGGTTGCGGTGCGAGTCGGAGTCGTTGGCGGAATGGCGACCGCGCTCGTGCCGGCAAGCGAGCTGCGCACGGCGGCGCTCGATGCTCCGGGTGAAGTTCAGTCGCTCGCGGTGCACGACGATGGACGCGAGCTCAGCATCCTCGGTTCAAGCGCGCCGGCGGACGAGCTGCGGCTCAGCGAATGGCCGATCGGCGACGGCAGCCTGTCGGCGCGCATCGGTGCCCGCGCGGAGCGAATCACCACCCGCGACCGCCTCGTGCTGCTGCTTCCGCTGCTGATGTGGATCGCGGCGGCGATCATCACGTGGTCGCTGGTCAGTCGCCTGCTCGTCCGGCCGCTGAAGCGGCTCGAGGGCGCCGTCACCGCCTACCGTCCGGGAGAAGGATCGACGGAGCTTCCGCGCAAGCTCGGCCCCAGCGAAGAGATCCAGGGGCTTCGCAATGCCTTCGCCCGCGCGATCGACCGTGCAGAGGAGTCCGAGCAGGCGACGACGTCGGCGCTCGAAGGCCAGCGCCGGCTCGTGCGCGAAGTCCACCACCGAGTGAAGAACAACCTTCAGGTCGTGGCGTCGCTCCTCAACATCCACGGCCGGAGCGCCGGCACTCCGGACGCTCGCGCGGCTTATGCGGGGATCAGCCGGCGCGTCGGCGCGCTGTCGATCGTCCACCGCAACCACTTCGCGGAAATGGAGGAGAATCGCGGTATTGGCCTCCGTCCGCTGGTCGCCGAGCTTGCCGCAGAGCTTCGCGCCAGCGCGCCTGATACCGCCCGCTCGCTCGCGATCGATCTTGAGGTCGATACCCTCTTCACCACGCAGGACGTCGCCGTCGCGGTCGCATTCCTGGTGACCGAGATGGTCGAGTACGCAATGCTGAACGCGCCGACGGATTCCGTCGAGATTACGCTTCGCCGCACGAGCGAGCTCACGGGACGGCTGTCGATCAGCAGCCCGGTGCTGGTCCCGGACGTGGATGGCGAACCCGAGAAGATGCAGTTCGAACGGATCGTTGGCGGCCTCGCCAAGCAGCTGCGTTCCACGCTCGATCGGAAGCTCGGCCGGTACAGCGTCGATCTGCCAGTCTTTCCACAGGCTTAGCCGCCGCTGGTCGGTCGTTACGGCCGCAGCTAAAAAAGTTAGAAAAACTTGAGGCTGCCCGGAACTGATTTCGAACGAGGGGCGTTATGTGGTTCGGATAGTGACCTTTTGCCCCCCCGCTCTCGCTATCCGCTTAAATGGGCCCGGAACCGCCACCCCTCCCCCCCCCCGGTGGCGCTTCCGGGCCCTCTTCTGTCTGGGGCCCAGCAACAACTGAGTTTTCTACAGAGCCTGACCGGGCGGCTTTCCGAGCCGCCCGCCAGTGCGTGATGCGGATCGCGAGGATGGCGAACTCGTAGAGGCCGTAGAGCGGCACGAGCAGCATCAGCATCGAGACAACGTCGGGCGGCGTCAGCACCGCGGCGACCGCGGCTGAAGCGACGATCGCGTAGCGCCGTGACTTGGTCAGCTGCTCCCGAGTGACGATCCCCGCCCGTTCCAGGATCATCAGCAGGATCGGCATGAGGAATGCCGCGCCGAAGCCGAACAGGAACCGGGTGACGAAGGTCAGATAATTGCCGACGCCGGGCAGCGCCTCCTGCTGGATGCCGCCGATATTCCCCTGATAGCTAAGCAGGAACTTGAGCGCCCACGGCATCGCCACGAAATAGGCAAAGCAGGCGCCCGCGGCGAAGAAGAAGGGTGTCGCCACGAGGAACGGCAGGAACGCATTCTTCTCCTTGGCGTAAAGGCCCGGCGCAACGAACCGCCACAGCTGCGTCGCGATTACCGGGAAGCTCAGCATCAACGCGGCCCACAGCGCGACCTTCACCTGCGTGAAGAAGGCTTCAAAGATGTCCGTGTAGATGAGCTTGCCCTGCCCGGCCCGCAGCAGCGGCTGGACGAGCACGGCGAAGATTGTCCTCGCGAAATAGAAGCAGAGGAAGAAGCAGACGACCAGGGTCGCCAGCGACCACAGGAGCCGGCGCCTGAGCTCGATCAGATGCTCGAGCAGAGGCTGCTTGGTATCGTCGATGTCCTTCACGGCAGCGGACGCTTCTCTATCGGCAGCTCATCTTCCGGCTGGCTCTCGTCGAACGGCAGCGTCGGTTCAGGCACTTCCGCGATCGGCGGCATCTCGTCCGGCTGGCCCGGCTCGGGATAAGAAGCATTGGCGGGATGAAGCTTGAGGATACGCTCATTCTCCTCGCGCCAGCGCTTCTCCATCTCCTCGAGCTCGGCCTCGCGGACCATGTTTTCGATGCCGGAGGTGAAGTGCCGCGCCATGCCGCGCACGCGCCCGACCCAATAGCCGACCGTGCGCAGCACCTTGGGCAAATCCTTCGGGCCGATGAAGATCAGCGCGAGGACAGCAACGACGGCCAGCTCGGAGGAATCAACGCCGAACATGGCGGACTGGTAGGGCTTAGCGGGCTTCGTCGTCCCGCGGCGGCGGCGCGGAGGGCTCGGCCGGGCGGGGCGTCACGTCGATCGGCTCCTGCGGGCGCACCTGGTCGCGGGGAAGCTGGCGTGGTTCGGTTCGGGGCGGCTCGTTGCGGCGCTGCTCCTCGTAGCGGCGAACCTTCTCGTCGTCCTCGTCAGCCATGCCCTGCTTGAAGCTCTTGAGGCCCTTGGCGACGTCGCCCATCATCGACGAGAAGCGGTTTCCGCCGAAGAGCAGCAGAACCACGACTGCGAACAGCAGGATGTGCCAAATGCTGAAACCGCCCATGACGAGAACTCCTTTGAGGCGGCTATCTAGTCCGCCTCGCCCTCAGATTCCAGTTGAAGCTGGAAGATGGACTCGTCGAGCGGATCCAAAAGTCCCGCCGCCTTCAAATCGTCGATCCCGGGAAGGTCGCGCCGAGAGCCGAGCCCGAAGTGGGTGAGGAAGGATTGGGTAGTGGCGTAGAGCAACGGCCGGCCGGGGCCCTCCCTGCGCCCGGCCGGCCGCACCCAGCCGGCGTCCATCAGCACGTCGAGCGTGCCCTTCGAGATCTGGACGCCTCGGATCGCTTCGATTTCCGCCCGTGAAACGGGCTCGTGATAGGCAATGATGGCGAGCGTTTCGGTCGCAGCGCGCGATAGCCGTCGCGGCTCTTCGCGCGTACGGCGGAGGAGATGGGCCAGGTCCGGAGCGGTCTGGAAATGCCAACGGCCGCCACGCTCCACCAGTTCGATGCCGCGGCCGGCGTACTGAGCCTGAAGCTGGTGCAAAGATGCGGCGACATCTCCCTCGCCGACGTGCTCTGCGATCTCTTCCCCTGTCAGCGGTTCGGCGGAGGCGAACAAGGTTGCTTCGATTGCACGCACCAGCTCGTCCATCACGCCGCCCTCTTCAGCCGGATCGGCGCGAATGCCTCGTCCTGCGCAATCTCGAGCCGTCCGCGCCGCGCCAGTTCGAGGGCGGCAAGGAAGCTCGAGGCGAGGCAAGAGCGGCGAAATTGCGGATCGGGCGTCGTCGGGATGAACGACTCCAGCACCGTCCAGTCGAGCGCCATTCCGATCATCTTGCCGACCCGCTCGATCGCCTCATCGAGGGTCATGACGGAACGGGCGTGGACCACGTGCATGGCAGGCGCCGTGCGTGCCTTGACCGCGCCATAGGCGGCGAAGAGGTCGAAGTCGCGGACCTGCCACGCCGCCTTGCGGACGAGTCGGAGGCCTTCGGGAGCGCCGCGCAGGAACACGTCGCGGCCGACGCGGTCCCGGCCCAGCAGACGGGCGCCGGCCTCGCGCATGGCATCGAGACGCTGCAGGCGCATCTGGAGCCGCAGCGCGATCTCTTCCGGGCTCGGATCCTGCTCCGGATCCTTGGGCAGCAGCAGGCAGGATTTGAGATAGGCCAGCCATGCCGCCATCACGAGGTAATCGGCGGCAATCTCCAGCTTCAGCGCCCGCGCCTGGTTGAGATAGGCTAGATACTGCTCGACCAGCTGCAGGATCGAAATCTGTCCGAGGTCGACCTTCTGCGCCCGCGCGAGATTGAGGAGCAGGTCGAGCGGTCCCTCCCACCCGTCGAGGGCCAGTGTCAGCTCATCCGACTGACGGACCGGCGGTGAATCGAAATCCTCGTCCACGTCCGGCAGAATACCCATTAGTGGTGGCCCTGCGAAGGCAGGGCCACATTACGCTGGGGATAACTAGCGCCGCCGACGCGGTGCCGGCGCGGCCGGCGTGCCGGCCTGTGCCTCACCGACGGCGTTGGTGACGAAACGCTCGACGTCGAGCCGCATCGCGTGCAGCGCGTCGGGGTTGAGATAGACCATGTGACCGGAGGGATAGTAGCGGTACTCGAGGTTCCGCACCTGCGCCGGCTCAAGCATCATGTGATTGAGGTCGTACTCCGTCCCGAAGAACGGCGTCGCCATGTCGTACCAGCCGTTGAGCGACAGCACCTTGAGATACGGATTCTCCCGCATCGCCGCGGCGAGGTCGAGCGCGGTGTCGGGCGACTGCAGCGCATTGCGGGCGCCCGGAGCCTTGTGGCTCCAGTCCCACTTGAACCCCTCTTCCTCGCTGGCGCTCGCGCGATAGGCCATGTTGGTCTGGTAGTTGAGGTTGCGCGCCAGATAGGTGTTGAGCGTGCCGATGAAGGCGCCGCTGATCGCCGTGTCCGAGGCGTCATACTCGGGGCTGTCGCCCGCCGCGTCTGGGTCGATGCCGGTGTAACGCGAGTCGTAGCGGCCGAGGGTCTGCCGCTCGCTCCGCATCAGCTCCTTGCGGAAACGCGACAGGTCGACCCGCAGGTTCGCCCGCTCGATAAAGTCGGGCGAGAGGCCGGTGAGCGCGCTCATTTGCTGGGCGACGGCGCTACGCTCCTGCGGGCTGATCGTCTGGCCCTTCTCGAGCGCCACCGCATAGGGCCCCTGAGCGAAGGCGCGAGCCTGCGCAGCTGCCTGATCGACCGTCGCCGGCGGGTTCTGCATCTTGTGGTGATACCAAGCCGTGGCCGCATAGCTCGGCAGGTAGTTGAGATAGTCGCGATCGAGGCCCGGCTGACGGCGGCCATAGTTCATGATCGAAGAGAGCAGGACGACGCCATTGAGGGCCATGCCACGGTCCTGCAACTGGTACGCGAGGGCACCGGAACGCGTGGTGCCGTAGCTCTCGCCGAACAGGAACTTGGGGCTGTCCCAGCGGCCGAACTTGGTGACGTAGCGGATGATCGCGCGGGCGAATGCATCGGCGTCCTGGTCGACGCCGTAGAAGTCGCTACCCTTGGCATCGCCGAGCGCGCGCGAGTAACCCGTGCCCGGTGCGTCGAGGAACACCATGTCGGTCGTGCCCAGCAGCGTGTCCGGGTTGGCGCCGAACGCAAAGGGCGCCGGCCGGATCGCCTCCGGATTGCCGGTCTGCAGCCGCATCGGGCCGAACGACCCCATGCGCAGCCACAGCGAAGCCGAGCCGGGCCCGCCGTTGTAGAAGAACATGACCGGCCGGCGGCCCGTGGGTGCGCCGTCCGCCGTGTAGGCCGTGTAGAAGATGCTGCCCTTCGGCTTACCGGCATTGTCGCGGATCGTCAGGGTTCCCGCGGTGGCCGTGTAAGGGATGGCGCGGCCCGACACTGCGGCGCTGTGACGCGTCTGGACCGTGCGCTCTTCGACCGGCGCGTCGGCATAGCCGCCCTTCGCCTGCTCGATCATTGCTTCCGAATGGAGCGCATCGAGGCTCTTGCCCTTGTCGTCCGGCTTGGCCGACTGGGCAAAGGCGGGACCGGCAGCAAACAAGGCAAGGGCAGACGCAGCGAGCAAAAGGCGCATCAGGAAGCTTCTCTTTGGATAAGGTGGGCGGGACGGACGCGACCTTGGCGTCAATCGGTTTCAACGCGCAATTCAGTCGACGAACGCGCGCCCTTGGTCGACGAACGAATGCTCAGGCGAGCGCGAGAAGCTGGTCGCGCTTGTTTATTTCCTGCGCGAAATCAAGCGGTTCCAATTCGTTGCGAGTGATCGCCATGGCGCGGCTCAAGCGCTCGTGCCCTTCGGCGCTCATCGGCGGGACGGCGGATGCCACCGCAACCATCTCGTCCATCTTGCCGGAGCAGTGCAGCGCGACATCGCAGCCGGCGCGCACGACGCCCGCCGCCCGGCTGCCGAAATCGCCCTGGAGCGCCTCCATCCCGAGGTCGTCGCTCATCAGCCAGCCGTCGAAACCGATCCGTTCACGGATGATGTCATGGATGACGATTGGCGACAGCGTCGCCGGGCGCTCTGCATCCCAGGCGTTATAGACGACGTGCGCGGTCATCCCCATTGGCGCCGACGCGAGCCGCTCGAACGGCTCGAGGTCCGTCTCCAGCTCTTCCGCGCTTGCCGTGACGACCGGCAGTTCCTTGTGGCTGTCGACCAGCGCCCGCCCGTGGCCGGGGATATGCTTGATGATGCCGACCACGCCTGCCGACGCCATGCCGTCGAGCACCGCTCGGCCGAGCGCCGCCACCTGCATCGGCTCGGACCCGAGCGAACGGTCGCCGATGATGTCGGAGGCACCTTCCTGCCTGACGTCGAGCAGCGGCAGCGCGTTGACGTTGATGCCGCATGAGCGAAGCATCAGCCCGAGTGCGCGAGCATTGGAGCGAACCGCCTCGATCGCTGACGAGGGCGCCAGCCGATAGAGGTTGGCGAACTTCTCCGCCGGCGGGAACGCCGGCCATTGCGGCGGGCGCATGCGGGCCACCCGGCCGCCCTCCTGGTCGATCAGGATCGGCAAGTCGTCGCGTCCCGTAACTTCTCGCAGCGAGTCCGTCAGGTGCAGCAACTGCTCCTGGTTCTCGCAATTGCGCCGGAACAGGATGAACCCGGCGGGCTCTGCGTCGACGAAGAAGCTGCGCTCTTCCTCCGTGAGCGCGAACCCTTCCAGGCCGTAGATCGCCGCCTGCATTACTGCGCTACGAAGCAGTTTTCGCCGGCCGCCTTCAGCGTCTGGCAGATCTGCCGTGCGTCAGCCGGCGATGCGGCCCCGGCGCGCAGCCGGATGCCACCGGTGAAGGGCACAATCATCTTGCTGAGCGCGGCGAGGTTGGGGAAGCGCGCCGACAAGGCCGTCCACGCCCGCTCCGCCTGCGCCTGATTGGCGAAGGCACCAAGCTGGACGACGCTGCCTGAACCACCGGTCGGCTTCGCTTCCGGTGCGGGCTTGTCTTGCGGCGCGGCCGGCTTTGCATCCGCAGCCGGCTCCGGCTGCGGCTTCACGGGCTTGGCCACTGGCGTTTCCGGCAGCTTGTTGAGGTCGAGGCGCGCGTCCTTGTCCTCTCCGGCGCTGGTCTCGAAGGCCGTTTCGCTCTCGCCGCTGACGTCGAGTCCGCCCGGGTTCGGCGGCTTGATCTTGTAGGGCGTGGCGGGCGCCTTGATCAGCTGCGGCGGCCCGCCGCCGGCTGTGTCGCGCTGACCGATCCAGAAGAAGGTTCCGGCGATGATGAGCACCGCCAGCAGAACGACTGCCAACGCCGTCAGCATACGGCGGGCCGATATCCCCTGCGGCTCGTCCTCGTCCTCAACGGCAGCAAGCCAGGGGAGAGGCTCGTCCAGGGTGCGTTCGTCGGTCAACGTTCGACCTTTGCCTTCCACGGCAGTCCGACCACCGCGCAGCTGAAGCGGATTCTTTCCATCCGCTGGCAGAGTATCTCGGAATGCGCCTGGGAGGTCGTGCCGACCTGGAACCGGTAGAAGACGCGGCCATGCGAATTGCGGGTCGGCCTGACCACGGCGGGCAGCCGCGACATCGCGGGATAGGCACGCACCATATACCACCAGCCGCGCTTCGCCTGGGTGATCGTCCCGAACGCACCGACCTGCACCACACGGCCAGCCGCTCCCGCGAACACGCGCGGGTTCCACGGCTTGGGCATGACGAACGGAGCCGGTGCGGGCGGCGCGACCTTGGCCGGAGCCGGGGCCGGCGCGCTCGCCTGAGCGTCGCCCTGGTCTGTTGGGGGAGCCTCTCCCGCCGGTGTAGCGGCTGCCGATTGCTCAGAAGCTTGCGGCTTCGGCGGAGCGGCGATGCGAACTTCTCTCGACGGCGCGGGCCGGACTTCCGGAAGAGGCACCGGAAGAACCTCGCGCGGCGCGGCCATGCTGACCTCGTCCGGAGCTTCGGAGCGCGGTGGCGGTAGCTGGACCGTGGTCGTCGGCTGCGTCCGAACGGCAGGCGGCGGGGAGTAGCGCTCGACGCTTCGTTCGCCGATCCAGAACCCGCCGGCAGCAACGAGCACGAGTGCCGCGGCACCCCATGGCAGCAATCCCGACCGCCGCCGCGCGTTGCGCTTCGGCTTCGGTTCGTCGGGAAGCCACGGCAGCCGGTCGGCGGCCGCCGTCTCAACGCCCATCAGCGCATCTCCTCGGTTGCAGCGACCCCCATCAGGTCGAGGCCGCTGCGGATGATTTGCGCGATTCCGAGCGCGAGTTCCAGCCGCGCCCGAGAAAGTTGTGGATTTCTTTCAAGGAGAAAGCGCCGCTCCGGGTCATCGTTGCCGCGGTTCCACAGCGCGTGGAACTCGGCCGCGAGATCGTAGAGGTAGAAGGCGATGCGGTGCGGCTCGTGAGCCAGCGCCGCGCCTTCGAGAACGCGCGGATATTGTGCTGCGCGCTTCACCAGCGCGAGCTCTTCCTCATCCAGGAGCGACAGGTCGGCCGGCGTCGAGAGATCGACACCCGCCTCCGCCGACTTGCGCTTGAGCGAGCTGATCCGCGCGTGGGCGTACTGGACGTAGAAAACCGGGTTGTCCTTCGATGCCTCGACTACTTTGGCGAAGTCGAAGTCGAGCGGCGCGTCGGCGCGGCGCGTCAACATCATGAAGCGCACGACGTCGCGGCCGACCTCGTTCACCACCTCGGCGAGCGTGATGAAATCGCCGGCGCGCTTGGACATCTTCACCGGCTCGCCGCCCCGGAACAGACGCACCATCTGAACGAGCTTCACGTCGAGATCGACCCGCCCGTCGGTCAGCGCCTTCACAGCGGCTTGGACGCGCTTGACCGTCCCCGCATGATCCGCACCCCAGATGTTGACCAGGTGATCGGCGGGCTGTGCCTTCTGCCAGTGATAGGCGGCGTCGGCGCCGAAATAGGTCCAGCTTCCGTCCGACTTCTTCAGAGGGCGGTCCTGGTCGTCGCCGAACTGCGATGAGCGGAACAGAGTCAGCTCCACCGGCTCCCACTCGTCGTGCTCTTCGAGGCTCTTGGGCCGCTCCAGCGTGCCTTCGTAGACCAAGCCCTTCGACCGCAAAACGTCGGCAGCTTCGTTCACCGCGCCGCTCTTCTGGAGCTCGGCCTCGGACGAGAACTTGTCGTGATGGATGTTCAGCAAACCTAGGTCGTGGCGAATGAGGTCGAGCATCGCCTTGATCGCCGTCTCGCGAAACACGGGCAGCCAATCGGCTTCGGGCTTGCCGACATATTCCCCGCCATGCTGCGCGGCGAGGATCGTCCCGACGGGCTTCAGATAGTCGCCCGGGTACATCCCCTCGGGAATGTCGCCGATGTCCTCGCCTAGGGCCTCGCGGTATCGGAGGTGCACCGACTTCGCGAGCGTATCGACCTGCCCGCCGGCGTCGTTGACGTAATATTCTTTCGTCACCCGGAAACCGGCTGCCTCGAGCAGACGCGCAAGGCTGTCGCCGACAACCGCTCCGCGGCAGTGGCCCATGTGCAGCGGCCCGGTCGGGTTCGCCGACACATATTCCACATTCACACGCTCGTTGGCGCCGACTTTGGACAGGCCGTACTCGTCGCCCTGGATCAGAATAGTGCGAAGCTCGTCACGCCATGCGTCGGGCGTCAGCCTCAGGTTGATAAAGCCCGGCCCTGCAACCTCGACCGAGGTCACCGTCCGCAGCGCCTGGAGCTTCGGCTTGATCGCCTCGGCGAGCGCGCGCGGGTTTGTCCTGGCCGCCTTGGCGAGCACCATCGCCGCGTTGGTCGCGAGATCGCCGTGCGCGGCATCGCGCGGCGGCTCGACCGTAACGTTCTTGCGGTCGAGATCGGCCGGAAGCACGCCATCGGCAACGAGGTCGTCGAGCACTCCCTCGAGGAGCGCGGCATATTGGGCGTAGAGGCTCAATTCGAAAGGCACCGCTGATGGAAAGCGGCGCCTCTAGCGCAGGCTCAGCCGAACGTCACGCCCAAGGGCGCGAGTTCAGCGGCGGGCGTACTGGCAATTGGCGGCCCAGGCGAACCGCTGTTCGCGCGTTCCAGTCTGCGGCTGGGCGGCGCGGCACCTCGCCTGGACCTGCTGACGC
>Ga0308173_10001488_pt1 | contig 11724 bp, 6 predicted proteins | sample PhyPR1_FD_203716 | JGI IMG/M metagenome (GOLD analysis project Ga0308173, IMG submission 203716) | Soil microbial communities from UC Gill Tract Community Farm, Albany, California, United States - DLSLS.P.R1 | ecosystem: Environmental > Terrestrial > Soil > Agricultural land | place: USA... | reverse complement strand
ACTATCTACTATAATGAAAGCGGATAAAAATACCATTATTGGTTTTGTGTTATTGGGTATTCTGTTCTTTGTTTATTTCTGGTATACCGGCAAACAGCAGGCAGCTTTACAGGCATCTGAAAAGCGTGCCCAGGATTCTATTGCTGCTGTAAATGCTGCTAAGGCAAAAACTATAGACCCGAATATTGCCCGTTTAGATTCTTTGCAAAGGGATTCGCTTACCCGTTTAGCGCAGGCAGGCAGCTTTGATACTGCGGCTATTGGTACCGAGCAAACAATGGTGGTTGAAAATAGCCTTATGCGCGTGACCTTTAGTAATAAAGGCGGTGTGATAAAAAGCGTGCAGCTTAAAAACTTCAAATCTATAGATAGCACCCCCGTAACGCTATCAGGCGGTAAAACCGATGCACTTGGCTATACTATTAATACCGGCCCTAACCAAAGTACCGAAACCAGCAATTTGTTTTTTTCTGCTGCTGCACCGATGAAAAATGGCGATGGCAGCCAGGCTGTTACCTATAAATTAACTGCAGCTAACGGTCAAAGCATTACGCACCAATATATTATAAAGCCAGATAACTACATGATTGACTGGAATATTGGTATGAATGGCGCTAATCAATTATTGACTAATAATGCTCTCAACCTACACTGGAACATTTCTATAAACCAGCAACAATACTCCGGCTCGTATGAAAAAGAGCAATCACGCCTGTGCTTTTATGAAGCGGAAGGTGGGTACGACTACGAACGTGCAGTTGCCGGGGTTAACCAAAACTTTAAAGATCCTCTCAAATGGATGTCTTTTAAGCAACAGTTTTTCAATACTACCATTATTTCTAAAGGTCCGCAGTTTAAAAGCGGTGAAGCGCACATGAACTCGCAGCCCGACAGTTCACGCACCTTGTATGCCGCCAATGCCAACCTGCAAATGCAGGTGCCTGGTGCCGCCACAGTAACTGTTCCGCTGCAATTGTATTATGGTCCCAACGCATTTTATATACTTAAAAAGTATGATGAGCACCTGGAGGAAATTGTAGATCTAGGCTCCGGTATTTACTCGTTTGTAAAGTATATTAACCGCTGGATTATCATGCCGGTGTTCGATTTCCTGGCAAGCTTTATTCACAACTTCGGATGGGTTATTGCGCTGCTTACGTTGTTTATCCGTTTAGTTACTTCTCCATTAACCTATACCAGTTATCTCAGCGGTGCTAAAATGAAAGTGCTGCGTCCTGAACTAGCAGAGTTAAAAAAGAAACATGGTGACGACCAGCAGGCGTATGCAATGGACCAGATGAAGATCTTCCGGGAGGCGGGTGTTAATCCGCTAGGAGGTTGTATCCCGGCGCTATTGCAGATACCTATATTCTTTGCCTTATATAGCTTTTTTAGCAGCAATATTTTGCTGCGCGGGCAAAGCTTTTTATGGGCGCACGATCTTTCTACTTACGATGTGATTGCCAAATTGCCTTTCAGCATACCGTTTAATTATGGCGACCACGTGAGCTTGTTTACCCTCACAGCCGTTATCACCAACTTTCTTATTGCATTTTACAACATGAGCATGACGCCGGACCAGAGTAACCCCGCGATGAAGTATATGCCGTATATTTTCCCGTTTGTGCTCCTGTTTATCTTTAACAGGTTACCGGCAGCGCTTACCTGGTACTATACAGTCTCTAACCTTATCACCCTGGGTATTCAGTTTGTAATTCAAAACTATATTATCAACCACGATAAGATTTTAGCTGAGATAGAACAAAAACGTAAAGCGCCTAAGAAGCAAAGTAAATGGCAGGAGCGTTTTGCCCAAACCATGGAATCACAAAAGAAGCTGCAGGAAATGCGTGATAAAAATAAAAGATAAGGAGGCCTCCGCAAACTTATCCTGAAAGGTGCTTAAGAAGCAATCACCACTATAATCCTGAAATAATATAATAAAACTAATATAGCCCTCCCATCATAAGATCAAGGAGGGCTTTTTATTCTTATATGCGTATTCAACTCCATAATGCCGGAAAACGCTTTAACAGAGATTGGATATTCCGGAATGTAAATGCCTCTTTTGCTGAAGGTAACGCTTATGCCATAACCGGTCCTAACGGCAGTGGTAAAAGCACATTGCTACAAGTGCTTGCTGCTGCTTTACAAACTAATGAAGGTAAAATTGAATGGCAGGTAAACGCACAAACTGAATCAAAACCAATTGGGGAAGAGGAAGTACATAATTATATTGCTATTTGTGCACCTTACCTCGAAGTTATTGAAGAAATGAATGCCACTGAGTTCTTAAAATTCCATTCGTCCTTTAAACCATTGCAGCCCCAGATGAGTATTGCCGAGATAATAAATATTGTGGGCTTGCAAAGGGCAGCCGGTAAGCAGATCCGTTTTTACAGCAGTGGCATGAAGCAACGTATTAAGCTGGCGCAGGCCATCTTTGCAGATGCGCCGGTGCTGTTATTGGATGAGCCATGTACAAACCTGGATATTTCAGGTTACGAATTGTATCACCAGTTAATAGAAACCTACTGCCGTCACAAGCTGATAGTAGTAAGCAGTAATGATATTAATGAATATGACTTTTGCGGGGAGAGACTAAGTATTTTAGATTACAAGGCAGGTGTAAAAGCATAAATAAGTAGTAGCCAGGACTAAAAACTTTACGTTTACTATACTTACTTATTTACCTAATTGATTTTACTGTAATTTCACGGCGCGTTTTTAGCGGCTGAAAATATAACCTATAGATTCGTTTGCTAAAGCACTATTCACACAAAAACACGCGAAAAAATACCGATATGGCTGAAGAGATTTTAATGCCCCGCCTGAGCGATACTATGACAGAAGGCGTGATTGCCAGTTGGCACAAGAAAGTGGGGGACCCAGTAAAAAAGGGGGATGTGCTTGCCGAAATAGAAACCGATAAAGCCACCATGGAACTGGAAAGTTATAAAGACGGCACATTATTGCACGTTGGCGCAGGCGATGGCGGCAAGCTGCAGGTAAATGATCTGTTGGCAGTAATAGGCAACCCGGGCGAAGATGTTAGCAATATTGTAACAAAGCATAGTGGCGGCGGAGCTGCTCAACCGGCACCAGCCAATGCACAGCCACCACAGGAAAAGGCAGAAACAAGCACGCCACCCGCACCGCAGCCCGTTAGCAATGGTGCACCTGCAAAAGACTACTCCAAAATGGAAGAAGTAGTGCTTATGCCACGACTTAGCGATACTATGACTGAAGGTGTGATAGCAAGCTGGCAGAAAAATGTAGGTGATGACGTAAAGAAAGGCGATATACTGGCTGAGATAGAAACCGATAAAGCCACCATGGAACTGGAAAGCTACAAAGATGGTAAACTGCTGTACCAGGGTGCTAAACAAGGTGAAAAGATCCAGGTAAATGACCTGCTTGCCATAATTGGTAAAGAAGGATTGAATGTAAATGAAATAGTAAATGGCATTAAAGGTGATAGCACACCAGCCGCTACAGGTATAGACCCTCAACGTGCAGGCACATTTGACAGCTCGCCAAAAACAGAAGCCGACACCCAAAAGGGAGAAGGAGATGTAGCACCAGCTAATGCGCAGGTACAAAATCAACCTACACCTGCTCTGCAGGAAACTGCTTATGAGCAGCCAGCTTCCGGAAGCAACGGGCGTATTTTTGCTTCACCGCTGGCCAGAAAAATGGCACAGGAAAAGGGTATTGATTTAAAGAGTGTAAAGGGTTCCGGCGACAACGGCAGGATCACCAGGAGCGATATTGAAAATTATAAGCCCCAGGCACAACCCACTCCTCAACCACAACCTGTTACAGCGCCCCAAGCTGCTCCGGCTCCTATCCGTGCATCACAACCTGCGACTGCCGACTTTGAAGAAGTACCAGTATCGCAAATGCGCAAAACTATTGCACGACGCCTTGCGGAAAGCATGTTCACCGCACCACACTTCTACTTAACTATGAGTATTGATATGGATGCTGCTGTAGCAGCACGCGTCCGCATTAATGAGTTGAGCCCGGTAAAGATATCTTTTAATGATATTGTGCTGAAAGCTGTTGCTGTTGCACTTAAGCAGCATCCTAAAGTAAACAGTAGCTGGCTGGGTGATAAAATACGCATCAACCACCTTGTAAATATTGGTGTAGCCGTAGCAGTTGAAGAAGGATTATTGGTACCTGTGGTACGCAATGCAGATATGAAGCCGCTGAGCCAGATAGCAAAAGAAGTAAAAGAGTATGCACAGAAAGCCAAAGATAAAAAGCTGCAGCCGACTGACTGGGAAGGCAGCACATTTACCATCTCCAACCTGGGTATGTTTGGAATAGATGAGTTTACAGCTATTATCAATCCACCAGATTCTTGCATTTTGGCAATTGGCGGTATTAGCCAAGTGCCGGTAGTAAAAAATGGCGCAGTAGTTCCTGGAAATGTAATGAAGGTAACCCTCAGTTGCGACCACCGCGTAGTAGATGGCGCTACCGGAGCCGCCTTCCTGCAAACGGTAAAAAGTTTATTGGAAGAGCCACTAAGAATGTTAGTATAAAATGTAAGTTTTACAATAAAATATAAAAAGGTTGGCAGACTTTATTTGCCAACCTTTTTATATTTTATACCAGTAAGGTTACTTAAAAAGCTTTATACAATTATCTTTCATTGAAAATGGACTCTTTATTAAAATAAATAAATTTTAAATTCGTTTGTTTTCTTATGTGGACAAATTGGTATATCGTCGGTGCGAAAGACATAACATTTTTTTAAAATAAATTTTTTTTTATTAAATGAAGTTTGTGTAGGTTTACACTTAATAGATTTAAATTATTTTTAATAACAAAGCTATAAGTTGCTGATTAACAATAAATTTAAAATTGGATTAATATTTAATTTAATAAAGCATTATTAAAAACCAATTAATAAACAACTGCTTAATCGCATGTGCCCTATAAAGAGCCATACAATGAAAAGATGTCTTTTTCCCCCACTGAATACATTTTTATTTTTCTTACTGTTTTTATCAGTATGTACTTCATGTTCAAATACAAAGTATACCAGGTATTTCGATAATATACAAGATACCACCTTACCGGCTACTGTAACTGGTTTAGAACCAGTGATTCAAAAGGGTGATTTGTTAAGTATATCTGTGGGTAGTCTAAGCCCTGAAACAACTACTTTGTTTAACACAACTAATGTTCCTGCCGTTGGAGGTAGTAGCCTTTCCAGCAGCACCTTATCTCAGGCTGTTGGTTACTTGGTAAGTCAGAATGGGACTATTGATTTTCCAATGCTGGGAACTTTATCGGTTGCAGGGTTAACTAAGGAAGCACTCAAAAACTTAGTTGCAAAAAGTTTAGAAGATAAAAAGCTATTATTTGATCCTATTGTAACGGTGCGTTATTTAAACTTTCATGTTACTGTATTAGGTGAAGTAAACAACCCGGGTGTGGTTACTATTACAAATGAGCAGGCAACATTACTAGAGGCAATTGGAATGGCTGGGGATCTTACTATTTATGGTAAACGCGATAATGTGTTGTTATTGCGAAAAGAAAATGGTCAAAAAATTGTACGTAGGTTGAACTTGAATTCTGATAAGATACTTACGTCTCCCTACTTTTATTTAAAAACTAATGATGTAGTATATGTAGAACCAAATAGTAATAAAGTAGCAAGTGTAAGTCAAGCCAAAATATGGGCCCCCATTATATTAAGCGCTCTTTCATTGTTGATAATTTTTGTTGATCACATGACATACAGAAAATAGATTAGCAGCAGATATATGGACTTTTGGTATAATATGTGATAGTAAAGATAATGTCTAAATAATAAAGCCAAAATGGAGCAAACCACTTCTGTAAGAATGAATTGTAAGTTAATGTACAAAGTTGAAATTGTTATTTGCAATTTAGGATAAAATATTACCTTTATCCGCCCTGCTAAATAATAATTAATATAATAAACCCACGCCAAGTGTTGCATATCTTGCACATTAATTTTTATCTCATTAAGAGAATTAAACCTAAATAAACGGCTTATGCAGCCTTCTACTATATTGGAAACTGAAGAATCAAGGGATAATAATCTGCTTCGGTCCTTATTATTAAAGTATTTTTCATACTGGCCTTTATTTCTAGCCTTCTTATTCATATGCGGCTTAGGGGCTTTATTATATCTAAAGTTTAAGGTGCCTGTTTATGACGTAAAAGCTACTATTATAATTAAGGATGAACAAAAAGGGTTAGATGATTCCCGAATTATTCAATCTCTTAATGCATTTAATTCGAAAGAAATTGTAGAGAACGAAATAGAGGTGATTAAATCACAGACCCTTGCCCAGGAAGTTGTAAAAAATTTATCTCTTTATGCACCTGTCCACGAAAAGGGAAAATTTACAGATCGATCTGCTTATAGTATTTCCCCAATTAGAATAGTGGCTAAGAATCCGGATTCACTTGAGGCAGTTGAAAAAGTTTACTTCACGTATAAAACTGGAAAACAACAAGTAATTATTAATGATACAGCCTATACATTAAATCAATGGATTAATACACCATATGGTATATTAATGTTTATTCATAACACAAATTATCAGCACACAGATAACACAGGCTCCTTGTATTTTTCTCTAGTGCCAGTTTCATACATAGCAAGTGATCTTGCCGGTGGACTTGATGTAGCGGCATCCAATAAACTTTCAAGTGTAGTTAACATTAATTTGACAGATGAAGTGCCTCAAAGAGGCAAAGCTGTTTTAAATGAGTTAATAGCAGTTTACAACAAAGCAGCTATAGTAGATAAGAATACATTGGCTGCCAACACTCTGGCATTTGTAGAAGACCGCCTTCGCTATGTAACCCATGACCTTGATTCAATAGAAGCCAGCCTCCAGCATTTCAAAAGCAGGAACAATATTGTAGATATAGATGCCCAAGGAAAGCAGTTTCTACAGAATGTTGGAGAAAATGATCAAAGAATCGGCAATATTAATATGCAGCTGGCAATACTTGACCAAGTAGAAAATTATGTTTTGGGGAAAGGAGGGAAAGGTGGAATTGTACCTTCTACATTTGGTATTACTGATCCGGAATTGTCTAGTTTGTTGGAAAAGCTCTATAATGCTGAGCTTGAGTATGAGAAGGTAAAAAGGATTGCTCCTGAGAACAATCCTATTCTGGTATCAATTACTAATCAAATTGACAAAATAAAGCCTAGCATTTTAGAAAATATAGAGAGCCAGAGAAAAGGCCTAATAGCTGGTAAGGATAATTTAGCATCTACCAACAGCAAATACTCATCCATGCTGAGCGGCATTCCAGAAAAAGAAAGACAACTTCTGGAAATTAGCCGTCAGCAATCTATTAAGAGCGACATCTATACTTTTTTACTACAAAAGCGTGAGGAAGCTGCTATTTCTTTTGCCTCTACTGTAGCAAACAATCGACTCGTGGACAGTGCCATAGCATCTAAAAGTCCAGTAAGCCCAAATAAAATGGTAGTTTACATCATTGCGGTTATCATAGCTATAGGGGCGGGTATTGGGTTTATAGAAGTAAAAGATTTGCTTAATAATAATATTACATCACAAACAGAAATTGAAAAATACACATCTATTCCAATTATAGGGGAACTGGTAAAAGGTGATTCTAAAAACTCTATTGTAGTAAGTGGATCTAATCAGAGCTTTATTGCAGAAGAGTTTCGTCAATTGCGCACGGCACTAGGCTATTTAGGTATTAACTCCCGTAGAAAAAAATTGCTGATCACATCTACAATATCGGCAGAAGGTAAAAGTTTTGTAGCAGTGAACCTAGCTATAAGCCTTGCATTAGCTAACAAAAGAGTTGTTTTGATAGACCTTGATTTACGCCGACCTTCATTAGCAACTATGCTGAATGTGTCATATGTTGAAGGCATCAGTCAATACCTGAAAGGGGAAAGGGAAATTGAATCAATTATTAAGCGAACTGATTATAGTAATAATTTATTTTTTATTCCATCAGGTCCTGTTATGTCAAATCCATCAGAATTGCTGCTGAATGGTAAAATAGAAGAGTTGTTTACTTACCTAGAAGGATTGTTTGATTACATTGTAGTAGACACTTCACCAGTGAACCCCGTAACAGACGCGAGTATCTTATCTCCTTTGTGCGATGCTACATTATATATTGTACGTCAAGGAGTTACACCTAGAATGTTTGTACAAAAGTTAGATAAATATAGCAGAATAAAAAGTTTAAAGAATGTAGCTATTGTTTTAAATGGGGCAAAGGGAAAAGGATTTAGAAAGTATGATGAAAGCTACAGCTATGGATATAGCTATGTAGAAAATAGAAAAAACACGAATGCAAAAGGAGTAAGCAAGACGTTATAAGCCATTGAGATACTGATTTAAAGTAAAGGAATTGCCCTTCATTAGCTTATAATATTTTGGATTTATGACTTTCATAAAGTCATAAAAAGGGTATACCGGAACCAATTATCATTAGATTTTTCTTAATTGAACGACAATTGCTCAGTACAGGAAGGAACTTGTAACTGGATTGGGCGGAGCCTGTTTATTAAGAAATATTAAAAACTTTAACCCTATGGACAAAGAATTGAAATGGTATGCGGTTCACACTCGGCAAAAGTGGGAAAAGAAAGTAGCGCATTTGCTTGAAAAGAAAGGTATAGAGCAATACTGCCCTTTAAATAGGGTATGCAGACAATGGAGCGATCGTAAGAAAATAGTATTAGAGCCTTTATTTAACTCCTATGTATTCATAAGAATAAATGAAGCAGATCATCTAAAAATTAAACAAACAGACGGTGTAATAAGTTTAGTATACTGGCTAGGTAAACCTGCTGTAATTAAGGATGAAGAAATAGAAACGATAAAGAGTTTTTTAAATAACCACCAAAATGTGCAACTGGAAAAAGCACCTGTGAATATTAATGATAAAGTTAAAATTATTCAAGGTCCATTATTGTCAATGGAAGGTAGCATAGTAGAAATAATGAGTCACTCTGTAAAGGTTATGCTACCCTCTTTAGGCTATGCTATAACAGCTAAAGTACAGCGCTCTCATATAGAACGTGTATTTGACCATGAAAAGGAAACGTTTTCCAAGGACTTTAAAACAATAAACATATATCAACAAAGAAGGTGAGCTGAACTGTGAACTTTCAAAAAGAGTTTGCCAGCTTTTTCAGCAGTACCGAGCAACTAAAACTGAAAATAGTAATATAATAAAGCTAAAAGACTAATTCCAAGCCTAGGTAAGAATTATAAGCTACAGAGAATAATTATTAAATAAAATAAGTAGAATCCAGTATATCAAAATTCTGTTTTCATAAATACTTTTTAGATTCACTATCATAAGATGATTGGTAAAATTTTGATACCTTTTACGTATTTATCAGGTATAATTAATAAAGGACATCAGCGTAGTATAAAAGCAAAGAAAAATATAGCAACCTCTTTTTTAATAAAGGGAGTAAGTATAGCAATTAGCCTGGTCCTAGTTCCTCTTACTGTTAATTATGTAAATGCAACGCAATATGGCATTTGGTTAACTTTAAGTTCAATTATTGGTTGGTTCAGTTTTTTTGATATTGGATTAACCCAGGGTTTGCGCAATAAATTTGCAGAAGCAAAGGCAAAAGGTAGTGATCAACTTGCACAAACATTTGTTAGCACTACTTATGCAATTTTGATTATTATTTTCTCTTCGATATGGATGCTGTTTATGATAGTTAACCATTTTTTAAATTGGTCTTCTATATTAAAGCTTCCTGTAAGCAGCCAATCAGAAATTTCGATATTAGCCATTATTGTATTTACTTACTTCTGCTTACAATTCATTTTACGGATTATAAATGCCGTTATCACTGCAAATCAACAACCAGCAAAATCTGCATTCATTGATGTTCTAGGGCAAATTTTCTCTTTACTGATTGTCTTTGTACTAATAAAAACAACACAGGGATCTCTTATTAAACTAGCAATTGCGTTATGTGTCTCCCCAATTGCAGTTCTACTTATTGCAAATTTCATTTTCTTTAGAGGAGATTATAGCAAATACAGGCCACTTATATCAAAAGTTAAGTTTTCTTATGCAAAAGACCTGTTCAATTTAGGTATCATATTTTTTATTATTCAGGGAGCGGGTATTTTACAGTACGAAACTGCAAATGTTATTATAGCAAGAAACTTTGGCACATTAGAAGTTACCTCATATAATATTGTATATAAGTATTTCAATATTTTGTACATGTTAACTGCTATTTTTTTAGCTCCATTCTGGTCAGCTTCAACGGAAGCTTATTTAAAGAACGATTATCAATGGATTAAGAATGGAATTAAAAGATATAACCAGCTCAACCTACTTCTTTTTGTAATTAGCTGCCTAATGTTATTCTTTTCACAAGATGTGTTTACCTTATGGTTAGGTAAGGGAACTGTGCAGATTGATTATTCTTTATGTTTATGGGGCTTTATATATTTTAATATTTATATATTTGGAGGAAAATATGTAAACTTCTTAAATGGCATAAGCGCCTTGCGAATCCAATTTTTGTCAAGTATTGTAAGTCCATTTTTATATGTAGCGGCAGCAATCTTCTTAATAAAATATTATCATATGGGAGTGAGTTCTTTGTTTATAGCTTCAGCAATTGCAAATTTTAATGGACTCATTTTAGCTCCACTTCAATATTATATGGTTTTAACAAAAAACAAAAAGGGTATTTGGATAAAATAATAGCATATAGTAAACTAATAGTATAATAATTATTAAGTCTGCTTAGGCTAATACAATCAAATACAAGAGGTATCCAATAAATTAGCGTTTTATGAAAATTGTGTGGTTCACGAATACACCGTCTTTAGCAGAAAGTTATATTAAAGATAAGCCTGCAGGAGGAGGATGGATTAAATCTTTGGAAAAAGCTATTCAAGATAAAGTTGAATTATCCATTGTATTTTATCACCATGAAGATATAGAGCCATTTCAATTTGGTAGAACGACCTATTATCCAATCAAAAGAAAAAATGGGAGATTGACAGAGCTTAAAAGCAGAATGTTTAATCTGCTCGATCCAAAAGAAGAGATAACTACGTTCTTAAAAATTGTAAGAAGTATAAGGCCTGATTTGATTCATATTCATGGCACAGAAAACCAGTTTGGCTTAATCCAGCAATATATAGATGTTCCAACAGTAGTTTCTATACAAGGTATAGTTTCTGTATACACTTATAAATATTACTCTGGCATTAACTACATAGATGTATTAAAACACACTAAGTTGGCAGACTTTGTACGATTTAAATCCTATCTCCAACTTTATAAAAGCTATCAAAAAACTGCTCTCCGTGAGAAAAAGATTTTAAAGCAAACAAAAAATATTATTGGACGCACCTCCTGGGATAAACGAGTAACAAAAGTATTAGCACCTAATGCAACGTATTATCATAATGATGAAATATTAAGAGACATTTTCTATAAGGCAACCTGGTCTTATATACCTGATGATACAATCCAGATATTTACCACAACAGGCCCTTACTTATATAAAGGACTAGAAACTATCCTTTATGCAGCACAAATATTAGATGAACTTAATATAAAATATAAGTGGAAAATTGCAGGAGTTTCAAAAGAAACAAAAGTGGCTCAACTGGCATTTAGAAAAATAAAAAAAATAATATCAAAAAATATTGAGCTTTTAGGACCATT
>Ga0308173_10001487_pt1 | contig 11727 bp, 11 predicted proteins | sample PhyPR1_FD_203716 | JGI IMG/M metagenome (GOLD analysis project Ga0308173, IMG submission 203716) | Soil microbial communities from UC Gill Tract Community Farm, Albany, California, United States - DLSLS.P.R1 | ecosystem: Environmental > Terrestrial > Soil > Agricultural land | place: USA... | reverse complement strand
CCGCTGTTACGGGATGCGCCCGTCCAAGGGCGGGGCGGATTCCGGATATACAACATTACGACGATTGATGCGGTTCGGCTTGATCTCAGATAAGCCGCACGGGAACCCGCGGCGCCGGATACCAGGCCTGCATGCGCTCCGCATGCTTCAGGAAACGCGAGGCGGAAACCGGGAAAGACTGGTGCGGTCGTTATGTCATCCAATGGCAAGGCCTCGGCGGTCATGCTGGAGCCGTACCGGTTTGCGCTATCCCGCAGCGACCAGCGATGCCCGATGGTTTTCCCGGCCGGGACCTTAATCCTCCCGGCGCCGCAGGCATCGCGGCAGGCGCGGCTATTCGGCGCGGGCCGCCTTGCGCATGAATTGAAATAAGGCGGCCGCTGCCGCGCAAGCGCATCAGGAGCGAGCCCGGCCCGCCGCTCTTTCCTCGTGCCTTGCGCCTGCCATGCGCGCCTGAAGGCTGCTGTCCGGATGCATGTCGCCGGCGGATCCCCTGCCGCGCATTGCCGCAGACCCGACGTCGCGCAGACCGCCGACCAGGTCGGCCAGCAGGCCGGTCACGGTATGAACCGCGGTTTCGCCTACGCTGCCTACCCCAGCGATTGCCGTATTGGCGGTATCCCTGACGACGGCGACCAGTTCCCCGCCTATCGTCCCGACGCCATGCACCAGGTCAGTCGCGATATTGGTCACGCCGCCAACCATGCCGCTGCCCACCTGTTCAGTCGCGGCCACGGCGCCGGTCATCACGTCTTGTGCCCGGCCTGACAGCGTGTCCGCGCTTGCTGGCGTCCCTGCCGCTGGATGCTGTTCAGCGCCGGTTTTTGGAGCGTTGCCGCTTTTTGCGTCCCGCTCGTCAGTTGTGTCCTGCTTGTCCATTTCCCGCTCCTTTCGCTTGGGTTGAGCTTATGCGGGAATAGAAGGAAGCTGTTGCGATCGATCCCGCCATCAGCATTGATTGCATGCCGCGATCCGTTTCCGGCCGGATAAGGCGTAGCCGGCATTCATTTTCCTGCGTGCTCTCCCGCGCCGCTAGCCCTTGCGCCGGAGGTTTCGGCTGGCCGCGGCTCGGCATCCTTTTTAACGATGGCGACAGGAGCGGCCGGCTTGTCGTTTTCAGGCCGTTCTGTCTTCACGCTGGTCGCCTGCGCCACTGCGGCGCGCTTTTCCATTTCTTCCGACTGGATTTCAGCCAGCATGTCTTCCATCATTTCGCCCGAGGTGGCAACGGCTTCGCGGCCCTTTTGATACAGCAGCATGCCACCCTTGATCAGGCCCTTCGCCATCGGCCGGCTGCCCCTTTTAAGCGCGGGAAGAAGAAGCGGGGCGATGACGGTGGCCGTCAGCCCGGCGGTAAGGCCTACGACAAAGTTATTTTTGAAAAGACTCATGGCGTCTATCCCCGGACAAGAATGAATATCTGGCCAGCCTGTGCTTCCCGCGGCATGTAAAAAATTATAGGGCGGTTTCTTTTCAGCGTGACCAGCGGGCGGCCGGAGAAGGCGGGTAATTGGACCGTTCTTGATCTGGGTTGAATTTGTCATAAAAGTCATGGCCGCCGCATGGCCCGGGAAAGGGCAGCGCCGCCGTGCCATCCGGCATCCCGAAGGATGCCGCCGAACATGCGAAGGGGGGCCTGCGTTCCGGGAGTGCGGACCTTAATTGCCCGGAATATTGATCTCCGATAAGTGGAAACGCAAAACTTTGCCCGCCTCATCTTTGTCCGAATGGATGTGCCCGGCGACTGGCGTATCAGTCGGCACGAGCCTTCATGTCGCCGGCCGTCCAAGGCTCAGGATTGATCCGGGGAATCGATGCAGGGAGTACCTTATGGCTGCGCACGCCCATGTCGTTCACCATGTCCCGGGACGCGTCAGGGTCCACGTTCCGCGCCTCAAGGGCAATCCCAGGGCCTGCGCAAGCATTAATGAGATGGCGTCCTCCATCCCGGGCCTTCATAGTGTTGACGCCAACCCAGTGACCGGATCAGTGGTGATGCGCTATGACCGTCATGACACCCAAATAAAGCAGCGCCTGGTCGATGCAATGGAAAATATCGACAAGCTCCTCCCGCTCCTGGAGCCGGAGCTTGGCGAGGTCGAGGAGGCCGAAGGCAGGATTCTTTCGGATGCCGGATTCCTGGCGGGGCAGATTCCGGTGTTCGCCGGCCTCGGCAGCGCCGTGAGCGAATCCGACGAGAAGCTGAGGACGTTGACCCATGGCACACTGAACCTGGCCACCGTGCTGCCCTTGCTGTTTGCCGGCTGCAGTTACCTGTTAATGGAGGATAAAAGCAATCCGCTGCGCAACCCCATGTTCCTCGGGGGATTGGTCGCCATGTCACTTCACTCCTTCGTCACTCTGAATGCCGCCGCGCCGTCCGTCGCAAGCCCGGACTAGGCAAGAAGGACCATGCTCCATGCAGCACGCCGCCTGTTTCGATGACACCGCCGAAGTCGTCACCCTTTGCCAGGGGTATCTTCGCGTCAAGCTGCCGCGCTTGTACCAGTCCGAACCGGAGAAGCGGTCCATAGAGCAGGCCTTGTCGGACAGGCCGGGGATCTCGCAAGTCCATGCCAATCCCCTGACCAGCAAGATACTGATTCTTTTCGACACGACCATCGCGCCAGAGGACATGCTGGCGCAGCTTGGCATCAAGCCCGCCGCGCATCGGGCAGCCGTCCCGGGCAGCGAGAAATACGATGCATCATCAAGGCCCCTGAAGCGGCGGCCGGTCGAGAAGATGGAGGCCGCGCAGGCGCACGCCAGGGAAGAGCCCCGATGGCACCTGATGCCGGAAACCGAAGTCCTGGAACATTTCGCCAGCGATGCGCGCAGCGGGCTTGGCGCCGGGCTTGCGAACGAACGACTGCGGCAGGGATTGAATGTCTTGCCGCAGAAGGAGGCGGAGCCCGCCTATCGCTTGTTCCTCAATCAATTGAAGGGCCTGCCGGTAATGCTGCTCGGCGCATCCGCGGTGCTGTCCATGTTCACAGGCGGCATCGCGGAAGCCGCTGTCATCGTCGCGGTGCTGGGCATGAATGCCGGGATCGGATTCGTGACGGAACGCCGCGCGGAAGAGACGATCGCGTCCTTGGCGGACCTGGTCGATGAAGCGGTGCCGGTGATCCGCGATGGCGAGACAATCGAGGCTCCATCGTCGCACCTTGTCCCCGGCGACCTGCTGGTCTTGTCGCCGGGAGTGCATGTCGCCGCGGATGCCAGGCTGGTACAGGTCAGCAACCTGATGATGGATGAATCCGCGCTGACAGGAGAAAGCCGGTTCGTTCCCAAGTCCGTGGCCGCATTGCCCCGCGCCGTGCCGCTCGCGGAGCGCCATAACATGGTCTACATGGGAACGGCCGTGGCCGCGGGAAGAGGGCTGGCCGTCGTCAGCGCGACCGGAGCCGCGACCGAACTGGGATGGGTGCAGACGCTTGTGGCCAATGCGGAGCCGCCCAAAACGCCGATACAGAAACAGCTCGATGATCTTGGCAACCGGCTGGTGATGGTCAGTTCCGCGATTTGCGCACTGGTGTTCGTGATCGGCCTGGTGCGCGGACGCGGCGTGCTCGAAATGCTTAAAGCGTCCATTTCGCTGGCTATCGCCGCCGTCCCGGAAGGCTTGCCCACGGTGGCGACCACTTCCTTTGCCCGTGGATTGCGCATCATGCGTGAAAAGCAGATGCTGATCCGAAAGCTGCAGGCAATTGAAACGCTGGGCGCCATTCATACCATCTGCTTTGACAAGACCGGCACGCTGACCCTGAACCGCATGTCCGTGGTGGCTTTTGAAACGCCGGCACGCATGGCCGGAAGCGAAAATGGCGCAACCCTGATGCTGAAGCGGGAAACGCGGAAGGGCTTGGGACCTGACATCAGGAGGATGCTCGAAGTATGCGTGCTCTCCAACGAAAATGCCGTGGCCGAGAATCTTTCCGGCTCCTTGTCCAACGGATCCGCGACCGAAAACGCGCTGCTGCGTTTCGCGACCGATGCGGGAATTTCAATAGACCAGGTGCGCGAGCGCTATCCTGTATTGCGGACCGAATTACGCACCGAAGGCCGCAACTACATGACGACGGTACACGCGATCAGAGGCACGGACAGGCAGCTGGTGGCGGTCAAGGGCAGCCCGCTCGAAGTGCTTGATCTATGCGGCTTCCTGTATGAAGGAGATGCGTTGGCGCCATTGACCGAGGAATGGCAGGCGCGCATCACCACCCAGAATGCGGCAATGGCAGCCAGGCAATTGCGTGTGCTCGGTTTTGCGTTTGCGGAGAAATCGCAGGCCGATGCAATGGCGCCTGGCGCGAAGAACCTGGTGTGGCTGGGCCTGACCGGCATGGCCGACCCGATCCGGCCCAACATCGACAAGGTCATCGCGGACTTCCACCGGGCCGGGATAAGAACCGCAATGATCACCGGCGACCAGCGCATCACCGCGCAGTCGATCGGCGAGTGCCTGGGGCTGGCCAATCAGCGCAGTCTGCATGTCGTGGAATCCGATGACCTGGACCAGGCCGATCCTGGCAGCCTGCGCCGGCTGGCTGCGGAAGCCGACGTGTTTGCACGCGTGAGCCCGGGCCGCAAGCTGCAGATTGTCCAGGCATTGCAGGCGGGGGGGGAAGTGATCGCAATGACCGGCGACGGAATCAATGACGGCCCGGCCCTGCGCGCGGCCGATATAGGCATTGCGATGGGAATGGAAGGCACCAACCTGGCCAGGTCGGCGGCGGACGTGGTGCTCAAGGATGACCGCCTTGAAACTGTGCTTGATTCCATACGCCAGGGACGGACCATTACCAAGAATATCGAGAAGAGCCTGGAATTCCTGATCTCTTCCAACCTCAGTGAAATTCTGGTCGTGCTGGGCGCCGTGTCGCTGACAGGCACCTCGCCTCTGACGCCGATGCAGCTGCTCTGGATTAACCTGCTGAGCGATGTGCTGCCCGCCATTGCGCTGGCCGCCGAGCCGCCTGAGGGCGACGTGATGCGACGGCCGCCACGCGACCCCGGCAATCCCTTGGTGGGCAGGCAGGAGCTGCTGGATTACACGCGGCAGGGCGCATGGCTTACCGGCGGGACCATAGGCGCCTACATGTATGGACTGGGGCGTTATGGCGCCGGGCCGCAAAGCAGCGGGATTGCTTTCAACGCCCTGATGCTTGGGCAACTGCTGCACGCGCTTTCCTGTCGGGCGCGTCATCCGGATGCGGCATCGCGCCAGGGCAGGGAACGAACCAGCATGCTGAATCGGGCGGTAGGGGGTTCCATTGCCCTGCAGGTTGGCGCCAACTTCATGCCTTTCCTGCGCGGCCTGCTGGGACTGGGGCACGGCCTCGGTCTTGCCGATGTCGCGGTCATCATTGCCGGGGCCGGCGTGCCTTTCCTGTTCAATGAAGCGGCAAAAAGAGGGCGAGAACCGGCATCGGAAGGTGACGCCGCCCTTTGAAACTGCCTGGACCGGTGCGCACCGCTCCCGCCGCCATGCCGGGCATCCGCGGCGTCGGCGGCGCGTTGCAGAAATTCGCGGGGCCGAAAGGAATGGCGGCCTGATGTTTTGAAGGCGGCGTCGTATTCGCCGCCGCACCATTCCAGGCCAAAACAGGGTTTATTCCGAGCGCTGCTTCAAGTGCTCGAAAACCTTTTTCGCCACGAACACATTCAGATAGTCATGTACCCGCGCATTCTGTCGCAAGTCGCCCAGTATGCGCTCGTAGCAGTCCGCAATCTCGGGGATGGGCCTGTGCTGTTCCTGGGCAATGGAAGCGATATATGCCAGGTGTTTCAAGCGGTCTTTCTCGTCGGCATACAGGTTTGCCCGGTTAGGGAGCGTCAGATCATCGTGATTAATGGTATCTGGCTTCATGATAACTTTCATTAATGGATTCGGGCTACCGGGAGAACCTTGCTTGAGAGTGGGGCCAGGAGATAAAAGTTCGACAGTTTGTAAAGCCGGGTCGTAATTTCGGGTTACTGCGCCGCGCCGCGACAGGTCATCCATGCCCGCGGCTGTTGCCGGGGAAGCGCTTCGATGGGCCGTCGCCTTCGTCCGGGTTGACGTCATGCAGGATCAGCTCGCGCCGGATCAGCCATAGTCCCGGCAGCATCGGCAGCCAGACCGTCATGCCGCGAAGCAGGATGGTGGCCATCAGGCTGGCTTCAATGCCCACCCCCAGTACGTGCAGCATCGCGACGCAGCTTGCCTCGAAAGATCCCAGGCCGAGGGGGATGGGGCTCAGGGTGGCGACAATGGCTGCCGTCATGAAACCTGAAAAGGCCACCAGGATGGAAACGTCCTGCCCAAGAGCTTTCAACATGACCCAGAGGCTGGCCATATCCAGCGCGATGATCAGGCACTGAAGCCCGAATTGCCTGATTATCACTTGCGGCTGATGTAACAAGACCGCCAGGGTGGCGGGCGCATCGCCCAGGGTTTTAAGCGGCTCGGCTAATCTCGGCAGATGCCGGCGCAGGGCTACGTCAAGCGCAATGCCTCGCCAGCGCATCCCCAGTACGGCTAGCGGGACAGCAAGTGCGACCAGGCCCAGGAGTACGGTCACGGTCACGATCCAGCGGTTCATCGCGTGATACCGGGCCAATATCAAAAGATTGAAGAAGGCCATGGCCAGATAGGCGCAGAAGTGCGCCACAAGATTCACCAGCAGGCAAGCCAGGGCCTGCGGCGTATCGATTCCGCGATGCCGCAATGCGGAGAGAAAAAAGGCAGTGCCGCTGAGCCCGCCACTCGGCATCGCCTGGTCCGAGAACAGCTTGGCGACACTTAAGGGAACGAGTTTCGCCAGGCTGATCGCGATGCCCAATGCATGCAGCGTACCTTGCCATGCCAACGCTTCACAAAGGTAGGTGCCGCACTGAAGCAGGACGCCCGCTGCTATCCATGCGGGCTCAGCCTGGCGGGCCAACTGTATCAGGTGCTCGATGTCGCCGATATGGGATACCGTGATGATCAGCGCGGACAATAACAAGAGCCCCAGCAGCAGGGAAGCCGCATGCCACCTGTATTTTCCCGGCGCTTTACTTTGCTCGCTCATGGCAGGCCCTGTCCCTGGCAGGAATGGAAGCCGGAAATCCTCGCCGTCGGCACGGCAACAGCGGATAAGGGAATCATGACGATGCTCGTTATGACAGCTGGCGACAAGGAAAAGACCCATGCGTATGCCGCCGCGATGTATGCTGAAAGACTGCGCATGGCACAAGCAGTGTTCAGGAATGGGGCCGGCCCGTTTGTGATCCATGTCAAGACTAAAGAATTTGCCGCTCAGCACAATCGATTCACCATGATGCCCAGCGGCGAGGGCGCTGCCGTTCATATTCTCGAACCGGGTTCCAGCGCCCCGCTGGCGCTGGCAACAAGGCTTTACCCGGAACCTGCCCGCCGACCGGCGGTCTTCGGCAGCGAAGGTAATAACCGCGGAATCCGCTTATTTGTGACCAGAGGGCAAATCATGAAAAATCTCCTGGCCGTCCTTGTCGCGCTGTGCCTGCAAACCCATGCCAGCAATGCGATGGCGGATGCCCGGCGCGACGAGCGGATGATGCAAATCGCCACCAGCGCCGGCTGCATGATGTGCCACAGCATGACGTCCTACCAGCCAGCGCCCGCTGGCATGCCGCCGACCGCGCCGTCATGGCTGGACATCGCCGATCACTATCGCGGACAGGCGCATGCAAGGGACAAGCTGCTTGCGGTCGTGATGGGCGGAAGCAGCGTGTATGGCAGTCACTGGGAGGATAAGGTCAGCGGCACGGTCATGCCGCCCAACGCCATCCCGATCAGTGAACCGGATGCAAGGCAGTTGATCGACTGGATACTCAGCCTGAAGAGACAGCCCAAGGGCGCGCGGCACGCCGTCGACCATGGCGGCAAATGACAGGCGGCCGCCAGGCTGAAGAAGCGGACGCGGAACCGCGCAGCCACCGTTCCCGGTCAGTCGTTTGCCGCAGTCCCGGCCTTCCGTGCAGCCGGCGCCGGCAAGCTGCCGCCCCGCGCTTCCGGCTAGGGCTGTGCGCCGCCCATCGCAATAAAAAGCTGTGCCGTATCCGTATAGCGCTGTCCGCTGACGCGCGCCAGGCCAAGGCGGGCCTGCTGGTAGAGGCGTTGCGATTCAAGCATCTGCAGAAGACTGGCCTGGCCTGCCTGGTAGCTTTGCTGTGTCAGATCCAGCATAGCGATTCGGCGCCTGCGGATACTGGGAATTCGCCGCCGCCGCTGCGCTCGTCGTGGCGACGCCAGCACCTTACGCTCGGCGGTGCTGAACGGAATCATCAACAGGTCATCCTGGTCCTGGCCATAGGCCGATTGCCCTTTTGCGGCGTATACCCCGACTACGCGCAGCGGAATGCCGCGCACCAGCATCGGAGCCGGGCGCCTGAACATGTCAGCGCCGCCATTCCATCCGCAACAGGTATTCATCCTTGTTGTAATGAAAGTCGAGTTCACCCTTGTAGGCGCTCTGTAATGCGCGCCCGATGCCGCTCGCCAGATGGACGTCCGTCGTGGTAATCAGCAACCCGTCATCCTGATCCGTGATGGCCATGATTCTCTGCAGCGGGTGTTCGGATTTTTCCCGGGTTTCCAGGTGGCGCGCCAGGCTCAGTATTTCATCGCGGTGGGACTGCACGAACGCGCCTCCAAGCGACACATATCCGGCGGGCAGGTCTTCCTTTATCCGCCGGCAGGCAGCGCAGCGGGCATGGTGGGCATTTTCCGGCGCGGCGGTCCATTGCCACCGCCCCTGCTGGTAAACCGCGCCGCAGTCGCGGCACACGGATGGTTCGACCAGCTTCTCTCTCAGCTGATACGGGTCGGTAACAGGCTCGTCCAGCACTTCAAAATGCTGGCCAGGGCGGAATGCCGGCGCCGCCGGTTGTTTCGGTTTCATCGCTATATTCCCAGGAGTAAAAAGTAAAGCATTCCGGCGCGTTCTGTTTCGCGCGCCGGCAAGCCGCTAGCCTCTATACGGCGTGGAAGGAATGTTTCTTGCCCTTCGAAGCCGCATGCGTAATCAGGGTAATGTTCAATATACTCCCTCTGCCTGATGGCAAAAAGAGCCGCCGCGGCAGGCCGGCTTGCGACATATGCGGCTGCGGAAGTGGAGCCCGGGGAGCGCGGAGCGCTGCCGTTCGCGGTGCGTCCAGCGCCGGCGAGCGCATCGCCGGACGGAGGCCTTCAGCGTATCAGGCGCTATCCCGCTCAATAAGCTGGAACCCGACATCCATCTTCTCGTGCGCGACCGGCCGCCCTTCAATCCGGTCAATCAGCATGGACGCGGCAAGCTTGCCTATCTGCGTGCCATCGATGCGCATGGTCGACAGCGGCGGATCGGTATGCGGGGCGAAGTTGAGGTCTCCATAGCCCAGGACCTTGAGCCGGCCCGGCACCGCTATGCCTGTTGCGCGGGCCTCTATGAGCGCGCCCAGCGCCAGGCTGTCCGCGCCGCAGAACACCGCGTCGGTTTCCGGGTATTCCTTCAGCAGCATGGCGAGCGCATTACGGCCGTCGCCCAGGTGGGTTGGCGATGGCATCGTATAGGCCGGTATGCGCAGGCCGGTAAGCCGCGCCATGGTATCGATGTAAGCCTTGCTGCGGATCTGCGCGCGCGGATCGCTGGGCGTGATGACCGCCGCATGGCGGGCGCCGCGCCGGTGCAGATAGGCAGCCGCCGCCTTTCCCACTTCCTGGTGAGAAAACCCGACCAGCATGTCAATCGGGGTGGCGGTCAGGTCCCAGGTTTCGACGACAGGTATGCCGGCGCTACGCAGCCGCTCGCGCGATGCCGGGGAATGCATGACACCGGTGAGCACAATGCCGGCCGGCCGGCGGCCTATGACCGCATCCAGCAATGCGTCTTCACGCGCCTTGTCATAGCCGCTTTGCCCGATCAGCAATTGATACCCGGCTTCAGCCAGGGCTGCGGTCATCGCTTCGGTGGTTTCCTGGAACACCGAGCCCGACAGCGACGGCACCAGCGCCATGATCAGCCTGCTGCGGTTTGACGCAAGCGAGCCGGCCACCAGATTGGGCACATAACCGGTTTTGCGCACCGCTTCCTGTATCCGCTGCAGGGTGTCGGGCGACACCCGCTCGGGTGTATTGAGCGCGCGCGAAATGGTGACCTTGGTGACGCCGACCATTTGCGCCAGTTCGCGCAGGGTGATGCCGCCGGAACCGCGCCGGACGCGCCTGCCGGCCAGCGCTCGTTCCGGCGCAAGCGCCTTTTCAGTCAAATCATTATCCACGGGACATTCCGATATTTATTCGCCCGATTGTAGCAATAAGCCAAAATCTGAATTACGATACGGGCGGATGTTACCGGTAACATCCGATAACCACAACGGCGCACGGGCGCACCGAAGGAGACCAGCATGAATTCATCCCGCATCAACAAGAATCGCCGCCAGTTGCTGCTCGGCGCCGCGTCCGGCCTGGCCGGCGCAATGTTCCCGCTTGGTGCGGCGCTGGCCGAATCGGACTATCCCAACCGGCCGATCACTTTCCTTTGTCCCTGGCCGGCGGGCGGCACCGCGGACGTGACCATGCGGGTGCTGACCAAGGTGCTGTCGCAGCAGCTGGGCCAGCCGGTGGTTTTCGAAAACCGCGCCGGGGCTTCCGGCATGATAGGCGCCCGCGCGCTCGCAAGCGCAAAGCCGGACGGCTATACCATAGGCCAGATCCCGATCTCGGTCACCCGCTTCGCCCAGCTTGGCTCGGTGACGTTCGATCCGCTGAAGGACTTCAGCTACCTGGCCCGTACCTCGGGCCAGACCTTCGGCATCGTGGTGCGCTCCGATTCGCCATACAAGACGCTTGCCGACCTGGTGGCCGCGGCCAAGGCCAACCCCGGCAAGCTGACCTATGCCAGCGCCGGCGTCGCCGGCGCGACCCATGTCGGCATGGAGGAATTCCTGCTGGCCGCCGGCGCAAGGATGAACCACATCCCGTACAAGGGCGGAGCCCCGGCGCTGGCCGACCTGATCGGCGGCCAGGTCGATGCGCTGGCCGACTCCAGTTCATGGGCGCCGTATGTGGAGCAGGGCAAGCTGCGGCTTCTGGCAACCTGGGGAGAACAGCGGCCGCCCCGGTTTGCCAGCGTGCCGACGCTGAAGGATGCCGGCTATAACGTGGTGGTGGATGCGCCGAATGGCATAGGCGCGCCGGCCGGGCTGGACCCGCGGGTGGAGGCCAGGCTGCGCGACGCGCTGCGCAAGGCGGTGACGAGCGCGGAGTTCAAGCAGGCATGCGACCGCATCGACGCACCCGTGATGTACCAGGATGCGGAGGACTACCGCAAATACGTGCTGTCGCAATACGTGCATGAAAAGCGGCTGATAGAGAAGCTGAACCTGAAGCAGCAGCTGAAGAACGGCTGAGCGTGCCAAGTGCCCTTGCGCGCCGGTGCAATGGCCGGCTTGAATCCATGCTTCCCTGATCACCATGAACCTGAATGACGAACATAATGCCCGCGCGCTGATCCGGCTGCACCAGTCAGACAATGTGCTGATCGCCAGGACCCAGCTGTCGTTGGGCCAGCGGATAGAGATCGATGGCGGCCTGCTGCGGCTGCGCGCCCAGGTGCCGCCCGGCCACAAGGTGGCGGGCCGATCTATCGCAAGCGGGGAAGCGATACGCAAGTACGACACCATCATCGGTTTCGCGTCGCGCGACATCGGCGCCGGCGAGCATGTGCATTCCCATAACAT
>Ga0308173_10001485_pt1 | contig 11727 bp, 12 predicted proteins | sample PhyPR1_FD_203716 | JGI IMG/M metagenome (GOLD analysis project Ga0308173, IMG submission 203716) | Soil microbial communities from UC Gill Tract Community Farm, Albany, California, United States - DLSLS.P.R1 | ecosystem: Environmental > Terrestrial > Soil > Agricultural land | place: USA... | reverse complement strand
TTCTTCGTCGCCATGCCGTTCGTGATCGGGCTGATGAACTTCGCCGTGCCGCTGCAGCTCGGCGCGCGCGACGTCGCCTTTCCGGTGCTCAACTCGGTCGGCTTCTGGCTCACCGCCACGGGCGCGCTGCTGGTCAACATCTCGCTCTTCATCGGCGAGTTCGCGCGCGTCGGCTGGCTGCCCTACCCGCCGCTCTCGGAGCTCGCCTACTCGCCCGGAGTCGGCGTCGACTACTACCTGTGGGCGTTGCAGATCTCGGGGGCCGGAACGCTGCTCTCGGGCGTCAACCTGGTGACGACCGTGCTCAAGGTGCGGGCGCCCGGAATGAACTACCTGCGCATGCCCATCTTCTGCTGGACCACGCTCGCCTCCAACCTGCTCATCGTCGCCGCGTTCCCGATCCTCACCGCCACGCTCGCGATGCTCCTGCTCGACCGCTATCTCGGCTTTCACTTCTTCACCAACGACGCCGGCGGCAACCCGATGATGTTCATGAACCTCATCTGGGCCTGGGGCCACCCCGAGGTCTACATCCTCGTGCTGCCGGCGTTCGGCATCTTCTCGGAGGTGTTCGCCACCTTCTCCGGCAAGCCTCTGTTCGGCTACCGGTCGATGGTGACGGCGACGATGGCGATCTGCATCCTTTCCTTCATGGTCTGGCTGCATCACTTCTTCACCATGGGCGCCGGCGCCGACGTCAACGCGATCTTCGGCATCGCCACCATGATCATCGCCGTGCCGACGGGCGTGAAGATCTACAACTGGCTGTTCACGATGTACAGCGGCCGCGTCGTCTTCGAGCCGCCGATGCTGTGGGCGCTCGGCTTCGTCGTCACCTTCGTCATCGGCGGCATGACCGGCGTTCTGCTCGCCGTGCCGCCGGCCGACTTCGTGCTCCACAACAGCCTCTTCCTCGTCGCCCACTTCCACAACGTCATCATCGGCGGCGTCGTCTTCGGCCTGTTCGCCGGCTACGAGTACTGGTTTCCGAAGGCGTTCGGCTTTCGCCTCCATCCCGGACTCGGCAAGGCCGCGTTCTGGTTCTGGATCGTCGGCTTCCTGGTCGCCTTCATGCCGCTCTACGTGCTCGGCCTGATGGGCATGACGCGGCGCATGCAGCACTACGACGTGCCCGAGTGGCAGCCGTGGCTGCAGGTGGCCGCGGCAGGCGCCGTGCTGATCGGCATCGGCGTCGCGCTGCAGGTGGTGCAGCTGGTCTGGAGCATTCGCCACCGCGATGCGCTGCGCGACGCGACCGGCGACCCGTGGAACGGGCGCACGCTCGAGTGGATGACGCCCTCGCCGCCGCCGATGTTCAACTATGCGGTGATGCCCGACATCGCCGGCGCCGAGGCGTACTGGATGCGGAAGCAAAGCGCGATCGAGCGCCGCGCGCTGCTCCCCGAGCCCGAGTACCACGACATCCACATGCCGCGCAACAGCTCGGCCGGCTTCATCTGCGCCTTCTTCGCCGCCACCATGGGCTTCGCGCTGATCTGGCACATCTGGTGGCTCGTCGCCGTGGCGTTCGTGGGCGCGTGGGCGGTGTTCGTCGTCGTCGCCTGGCGCGACGAGCACGAGGAGGCGATTCCGGCGGCCACGGTCGCCGCGGTCGACCGCGCGAACCGCGCCGCGCGTGCAGCCGCGTTGACGACGCTGAGGCCGGTCTCGTGAGCGTCGCGGCCGACACCTTTCCCGGCGGGGTGGCCGGCGGCGGCCTGGCCCTCGGCAGCCGCGGCCACGCCCAGGCGCTTACCGAGGAGCCGGCGCACGGTCCGGCGAAGCGCATCGTCGTCGCCTACGGGTTCTGGATCTTCCTGATCAGCGACATCATCCTGTTCTCGGCGCTGTTCGCGAGCTACGCGGTGCTGACCGATGCCACCGCCGGCGGGCCGACCGGCCGCGACCTGTTCGAGCTGCCCACGGTCGCGATCGAAACCGCGTGCCTGCTGCTCTCGACCGTGTTCTGCGGCTTCGCCGGCATCGGCGCGCAGGCACGGCGCAACACGATGTACTACGGCTCGATGGCCGCAACCTTCGTGCTCGGCGCGACCTTCGTCGCGATCGAGCTGCACGAGTTCGCGACGCTGATCGCCGCCGGCGCCGGCCCGAGCCGCAGCGGTTTCCTGTCGGCGTTCTTCGCGCTAATCGGCTGCCACGGCCTGCACGTCAGTGCCGGCCTCCTGTGGCTGCTGACGATGATGGCGCAGGTCTACGCCAAGGGCTACCGCGACGACATCCGGCGCCGCCTGCTCTGCTTCGCGCTCTTCTGGCACACCCTCGACATCATCTGGGTGGCGCTGTTCAGCCTCGTCTACCTTGTGGGAGTGGCCCCGCGATGAACAACAGCTCGATTCCCCACTCCCATGGCGACGTCGCCCCCGGCGACGAGCTCGGCCCGGCCGACGTCCCGCAGGCGATCCGCGGCTATCTGCTCGGCCTGGCGCTGGCGACGCTGCTGACCTGCGTCTCGTTCTACATCGCCCAGAGCACGCTGGTCTGGCAGCCGAGCATCCCGATCGCCCTCTCGGTGCTGGCGCTGGCGCAGATGGGCGTCCACCTGGTCTTCTTCCTCCACATCACGTCGGGTCCCGACAACGTCAACAATGTCATGGCGCTGGCGTTCGGCCTGCTGATCGTGATGCTGCTCGTCTTCGGCTCGCTCTGGATCATGACGCACCTCGATCACAACGTGATGCCGATGGAGCGGATGATGCGGATGCAGCGCTGACGGCGCGTCATCCCTGGACTGGCGTCGAACGTTGAAGACAGGACCACAACCTGCGAGGACAACCATGCACAAGCTCACCCTGATCCTCCTGACCTCCCTCGCCGCCGCAGGCGCCTCTGCGCAGGGCACGAGCGGCGGCGTCACCACGAGCACCGACCCGGCCCGGGCTGCCGCCGTCGAGAAGCACGCGGAAGAGCTGAAGGCACATCAGTCGAAAGAGGCCTCGTCGAAGCCCGCAACCGCCCACACGAGCGGCAAGAAGACGAAGACCACGACATCCACGGCTCACAAGTCCACGACTCACGCGTCGTCGGCACCCAAGTCGACGACTCACAAGTCGACGACTCACCCGTCCACGACGCACAAGTCGTCGACAACCAAGGCTGCGAAGCCTCCGCAGAGCTAGAGCGCGCCAGATCGCGCAGCGCGACCACAGGCCGGCGCCTGCGTTGCCGGCGGTGTTGCCGATCGACTCGGCGACACGACGGTCGCCGAGCGTGCCCTTGTTCCACATCAACACCGGCTGCGACGATCGTTCTCCAATCGAATCGATCCATGGGGATCGATGAAGGAGCGATGATGAAACGGACGTCGATGGGCGTCGGCCTTGCGGCAGGACTGCTCGTGGCAGGTCTCGCTGCGGCGCAGCCCTACGCAATGGGTCCCGGCATGATGGGCGGCTACGACTACGGCGCTGGCGCGGCCTACGGCATGGGGCCGGGTTTCATGGCCGGGCCGGGTGGCTACGGCATGGGGCCGGGAATGATGGCCGGCGGCTCGCGTGGCGCTTACGCGGGCCTCGAGCTGACCGGCGAGCAGCGCCAGAAGGTCGCGGACATCCAGCGAGCGACCGACAAGGCGCAGTGGCAGCTCATGGGCACGATGCACGAGCAGGGCAACGCCATGCACGGCAACGGCGCAGCCGGCCCACTCGACGAAGCCGCGGCGCGCAAGTCCTTCGACGCGATGGCCGAGACGCGCAAGGCGATGTTCGAGTTGCAGCTCGACGCGCGCAAGAAGATCGACGCAGTGCTGACACCGCAGCAGCGCGAACAGCTGCGCCGCTTCTGAACAGCCGCTGAGTCCCTTCGCCGCGCCGTCCGGCGCGGCGACGAAGTGCGACGCTCGGCACGCCGCCGGGCCGTCGCGCGCGTCGCCTCAGGCGAGCCGGTGCTGCTTCACGGCGGCTTCGTCCCACACCATTCCCGCGCCCGGACGATCCGGGACGACCGCGCGGCCAGCCTCGATGCGCAACGGTTCCTGAACGACGACATCGGCCCAGTCGACGTACTCGAGCCAGTGGCACGTCGGGGTCGCCGCCAACAGGTGAGCGCTGAGCTCGGGCATCAGGTGCGAGCTCACCGGCATGCTTCGCGCCGCCGCCGCGCCGGCAGCCGCAATCCAGCCGCTGACGCCGCCGATGCGCGCCACATCGGGCATGACGAGATCGCAGGCACGCAGGTCGAGCGCCAGCTCGAGCTCGTGCGGCCCGTTGAAGTTCTCGCCGATCTGCAGCGGCAGCTCGAGCGCCTTGGCGATCGCGGCGTTGCCGCGATGGTCGTCGTGCCGGATCGGCTCTTCCAGCCACGCCACGCCCTCGGACTGCAGGGCGCGGCCGCGCGCCAGCGCATCGTCGAGCGACAGCGCCTGGTTGTAGTCGACCATGACCTGCACGCTGGCGGGCAACCGTCGCCGCACGGCGCGCGTCACCGCGAGATCCTCGTCGAGCGTCGCATGACCGAGGCGCAGCTTGACCGCCTCGAAGCCGCCTTCGAGCAGGCGCTCGGCCTCGTCGGCCGCCGCCGCCGGGCTCATCAGCCCGAGCCCGCACGAGTTGTAGGCCCGCATCGGCCGCGGCGCGCTGCCGAGGAGCGTCGCGAGCGGCACGCCGGCAGCGACGGCGACGGCGTCCCACAAGGCAGCGTCGAGCGCCGACAGCGCCATCCGCACGATCCCGGTGACGCCGAGCAGCGCATAGCGGCGCTGCAGCGTCGCCGCCATCGGCAACGGCGCGATCGCCTCGCCGCGAACCAGCTCGGCCGCTTCCTGCACGACCTGCGCGATCGAGCGCGCGCCGCTGCGGCGATAGCAGAAGATGTACGTGCGCCCGACGACGCCCTGCTCGGTCTCGACGTCGACGAGGAGGAGCGGGGCAGCGCGCACGGTCGCCGCGCTGGTGCCGAGCACATAGCGCATCGGCACCTCGACCGCGACGGTGCGAACGCCGCGCAGCGTCAGGACCGGCATCGTCGGCGCCGCGCTCACGAGCCCTTGCCGCCGGCGTGCAACGCGAGGATGTCGGCGACGGCGCGATTCAACGGCGTCGCAACGCCCTTGGCGCTGCCGAGCTCGACGACGCCGCCTGCCAGCCAGCGCACCTCGAGCCGGTTGCCGCGCTCGAGGTCGTGGTGCATCGACGACGTCATGTCGTAGGCGACGTCGTCGGCGAGCTGCAGGCGCACGTCGGCATAGTCCTCGGCGAGGTCGACGCCGTGCGCGCGGCCGACGGCCACGACTTCGCGCATCAGGTCGCGCAGGAAGGCGCGCGTCTGCGGGTGCTCGCGGATCGCGCCGATGGGCTTCCTGATCGTCGTCGTGGTCCCGGACAAGGCGACGAGGAAGACGAACTTCTGCCAGATCTCGCGCAGGATGTTCTCCGCGAGCTCGGCCTTGATGCCGCCGGCGAGACAGGCCTCGAGGAACGCCAGCCCGCGAGCCGAGCGCGAGCCGTCGAACTCGCCGAAGACCAGGCGCTGCATCGGGCCGGTCTGGCGGATGACGCCCGGCCGGTCGATGGTGGTGGCGACGTAGCCGACGCCGCCCATGATCTGCGCCGGGTCGTAGGCAGCGCGCAGCGACTGGTCCTTCAAGACGCCGTTCTGGAACGAGACGATCGCCGTTGCCGGGCCGACCAGGGGGCGGATCTGCTGCAGCGCCGTCTCGGTGTCCCAGAGCTTGACGCAGAACATCACGAGGTCGACGACGCCGACCTCGGCCGGATCGTCGGTCGCGCTGACGCGGGGGACGTGAAGCGGCTCGGGGCCTTCGACGCGCAGGCCTTCGCTGCGCATCGCCTGCAGGTGCTTGCCGCGCGCGATGAAGCGAACGTCGGCACCGCCCGCGGCCAGGCGCGCGCCGAAGTAGCCGCCCAGGCCGCCCGAACCCATCACCGCGATTCGCATGGTCTCGTCTCCATCGACCCGAGTAGAACGATCAGTCGCGTGATCGGCTCGCTAGCGGCCCGACCATCGCTGGTGGTGAAACGTATAACGCCCCAGCTCGTGCGCGCCGCCGGCATCGACCGACAGCAGCGCCACCTCGGCGGTGTGGGTGGGAGCTTTCCTGATCAGGTCCACCTTCGGCAGCCAGAGCACTTCACCCGCTTGCGCATCGAACGGGACGTCGTGGAATCGGTGCTGCTCGTCGGGCGAGAACGACAGCGTCACGACCGCGTCGAGCCGCTCGACGCCTTCGAGCGGCGTCTCGAGGTGCGCGACCAGCAGCTCGTCTTCCGGCGCGACGGTGCAGTTGACGCTGCCGTTGTGCGCGAGCCGGTACTCGCGCACCCGCACGCCGTGGCCGACGACCTGCCGCAGGAAGGCGTCGCTCGCCATCGCCGACACCGCGCCGGAGCGGAACGCCGTGCGAACGCCTTCGCCGAGCGCGACCAGCTCGTCGAGCGCCTCGCCGCAGGGTTGGCACTGCATCAGGTGCTCGTCGATCGCCTCGGTCGCGGCCGGATCGCTCTCGTGCAGCCAGTAGCCGAGCAGCGCGTCGAGCGACGGGTGAATCGACGGCGTCGCGCTCATGCCGTTCTCCGGCCCGAATCGACGCAGCGGCGCAGCTTGTCGATGCCGCGGTGGCGGATGACGCGCACGTTGCCGGGCGAGCAGCCCAGCTGCTGGCCGACCGCTTCCGACGGCTGCTCGTCGAAGAACGTCAGCACGAGGACCGAGCGTTCGCGCTCGGCCAAGCGCTCGAGGCAATCGGCGACGCGCTGGTGGTCGAGGCGAGGAGCGATGTTGATGTCGGCGATCGGCAGCGCGTCGGCGTAGCGCTGCAGCAGGTCTTCGCGGCGGCGTTCGCCGCGCCGCTGGTCCATCACCGTGAGCCGGCACGCGCCGAGGACGAACGACAGGACACGCTCCGGCTCGCGCAGCTGGCCGCCGCGCAGCTGCTCGATGGTGAGCGTCATGACGTGCTGCATGAGGTCGGCGGCGGCGTGCGCGTCGCGCAGGTGGCGCAGCCCGAAACGCCGGGCGCGCGGCGCAAGCAGGCGATAGAGCTCGGCTTCGGCCTCGCGCGCCTCGCCCGGCGCGGCGCCGGCGATCCGGCGCGCGGCCTGCGCCTCCGGGCTGTCGCCCTCGACGGAGGTGGCGAGCGCTTGCATGACCCTAGGATAGCCAAGCGGCGGCGAAAAGGTTCGTGTAACGCCGCGCCGGGTCGCACCACAACCTGCGGTCTTCCACTCTTCATGGCAAGGAACGCGATGATCACCAACCCGCAGGCCGGCACCAACGTCCAGGAAATCGCCGACGGCATCTACCGCATCAACACGCCCATCGACTTCCCCGACGGGCAGGGCTTCAGCTTCAACCAGTACCTGCTGGTCGACGACGAGCCGCTTCTCTGGCACACCGGCCCGCGCCGGATGTTTCCGCTGGTGAGCGAAGCGATCGCCGCGCTGATGCCGATCGATCGCTTGCGCTACATCGGCCTGTCGCACTTCGAGGCCGACGAATGCGGGGCGATGAACGAGCTGCTCGCCGCCGCGCCGACGGCCGTAGCGATCTGTAGCCGGGTCGCGGCGATGGTCTCGGTCAGCGACGTCGCCGACCGCGCGCCGCGCGCCCTCGCCGACGGCGAGCAGCTCGCGCTCGGCCGCCACACGATGCAGTGGTTCGACACGCCGCACGTTCCCCACGGCTGGGACTGCGGCCTGCTGATGGACACGTCGACGGGCACCTTCCTCTGCGGCGACCTGTTCACCCAGCCCGGCCACGGCGACGAGGCCCTGACCGAGGGCGACATCCTCGGCCCGAGCGAAGCGTTCCGCCAGCCGATGGACTACTACGCGCATGCGCCGCAGACGACGGCGACGCTCCTGCGCCTGGCCGAGCAGAAGCCGCGCACGCTCGCCTGCATGCACGGCAGCGCGTGGCGAGGCGACGGCGGCGCGCTGCTGCGCCACCTTGCCGAGGCGGTGGCGGCGACGCGTTGAGCGGCGGGCGCCGGCGCCGCTAGCGGATGCGGCGGCGGCGCGCGCTCGCCAACGCGGCGAGGCCCGCGAGCAGCAGCGCCCACTCGGCCGGCTCGGGCACCGGCGTCGTCACGGCGCCCGCCGCGCCATAGCTGAAGTCATCGATGGTGAAGCCGGTGCTTCCGATGCCGATGATCTTGAAGCCGCCGATGTCAGCCGTCGGCCGCGAGATGCCGGCGAACCGGCCGGCGGTCCCGGCGAACGTCTCGAGCGTGGTCTCGGTGAGGCCCGAGAACGCGAAGTTCGTGTCCGCGGCGATCAGCGTCACGTTGCCGAGCGCGGGGTTCAGCCAGAAGCCCACGCTGCTGACCTTGACCGGAAAGAACACCTCGATGAAGGCGCCCGCACCGAACTTCGTGGTGAAGTCGAAGTCGACCGGGCCGAGCACGGTGCTGCCCGAATGCGCGTTGGCGGCGAGCGTTCCGCCGAGCTGGTAGAGCGCCGGCATGTTGGTGCCGACGACGCCGCCGACGGAGAACTGCACGCCGGGCACCTGGTTGAAGACGAATGCGTTTGCGCTCACCGGGGCGCCTGTCGTGTAGGCGGTGATCGCTTGCGGCGTCCGGCCGGCGAGCGACTCGAAGGTCTGCACGGTGAGCCCGCTCTGGAACGCCGCAATGACGCCCGGGTCGTTGGTGTCGATGCCGGCGGCAGCCGCCGCGGTGACGGAGCCGACGCTGATGGCAGCGCAGGCCAATGGACGCAACTTCATGGCGTTCTCCTCAGCTGGTGGATGCGCTCCTTGCCTTCGCGAACGCGGCAAGGAATCGTGTCGAGCGAGCGATCTGAGCACCATGAAAACCGCAGGTCAATCCCCCAACGACTGCCGTTGCAAAGCTCGATCGCGGCACGCGGCTTGCCACCGCGCGCCCGCCGACGCGACCCGCTCCGCGCGGGCGGCGTGCAGCGACTGATAGGCTTCTGCTTCGACGCGGCGAACGCCGCGGCTCTGAACAATCCAGCGCGATGCACACCGACGTTCTCGTTGCAGGCGGCGGCCCGTGCGGCCTGATGCTCGCCAACGAGCTGGGCCGCCGCGGCATCCGCTGCCTGGTCGCCGACGCCAAGCCGGGCACGGCGTTCAACCCGCAGGCCAACGCCACCCAGGCGCGCACGATGGAGCACTTCAGGCGGCTCGGCTTCGCGCACGAGGTGCGCGAGCTCGGCCTGCCGAGCGACCACCCGACCGACATCGCCTACTTCACGCGCATCGCACAGCACGAGCTGGCACGCATCCGCCTGCCGACCGCCGCCGAGGCCGTCGTCAAGATCAAGTCGCTCGCCGGCTCGTGGAGCGCGGCCGAGCTGCCGCATCGCGTCTCTCAGAAGTTCGTCGAGCAGGTGCTGCTTCGGCATGGCGAGGCGCGGCCCTCGGTCGACATCCGCTACGGCTGGACGCTCGAGCGCTTCGCAGACGAGGGCGACCGCGTCGCCGCGACCCTGCGCCCGACCGAAGGCGGCCCGGCGCAGCAGTTCGACGCGATGTTTCTCGTCGGCGCCGACGGCGCGCGCAGCTTCGTGCGCCGGCAGCTCGCCATCGAGTGGAGCGGCGTCGCCGGAATCGAGCGCGAGTTCATGGGCGGCAGGATGTTCGCGGTCTATTTGCGCGCACCGCGCCTGGCCGACCTCCTCGGCCGTCGCAAGGCGTGGATGTACGTCGCCGTCAATCACCAGCGACGCGCCTTCATGGCATCGGTCGACGGCGTGTCCGAGTACGCCTTTCACGCGGCGCTGCGGCCGGGAGAAGACGCCGAGCAATGGGGCGAGGACGACGCGCGCCGCGTCTTCGCCGAGGCGATGGGCGCCGACGTGCCGATCGAGGTCCTGTCGACGGGCACCTGGCTGGCCGGCCACGCGCTCGTGGCACGACGCTTCGGCAGAGGCCGCGTGTTCATCGCCGGCGACGCCGCGCACCTGTTCACGCCGACCGGCGGCCTCGGCTACAACACCGCGATCGAGGACGCCGTGAACCTTGCGTGGAAGCTCGCCAGCGTCATTCGCGGCCAGGCGCCGATCGCGCTTCTCGACAGCTACGAAGCCGAGCGCAAGCCGCTCGCCGAACGCAACACCGCGTATGCGCGGCGCTTCGCCGATTCGGTCGGCCTGTTCGTCGCCCGCCCCGAGCTGGACGAGGACTCCGAGCGAGGTGACGCAGAGCGCGAACGCGCATCGCGCCACCTCGACGCGCACGCGCGGCTCGAGTTCAACATCCCGGGCGTGACCTTCGGCGGCCGATACGACGCGTCGCCGATTATCGTCCGCGACGGCGCCGTGCTGCCGCCTGACGAGCCGAACACCTACACCGCCACCGCGAGCCCCGGCGGCCGACCGCCGCACGCGTGGCTCGACGACGGCCGCTCGCTCTTCGACCTGTTCCACAGCGAATGGACGCTGCTCGCCCTCGGCGCCGACGCCCCCTCGACCGCTGCGTTCGAGACCGCCGCCGAGGCGCAGGCCGTCGACTTGCGAGTCGTTCGCCTGCCGCAGCCCGCATTGCGCGAGCTCTACGAGATGCCGCTGGTCCTCATCCGCCCGGACCAGATCGTCGCGTGGCGCGGCGCCTCGGCGCACGATGCCGACAAGGTGCTGGCCCGCGTGACAGGTCGCTGATCAACCCGAACCGACAAGGACTGCGAACGTGCGCAACCTCGACGCCAACACCATCACCGACGCCGTGCTCGCCCGCCATGCCAATGCTGCGGACCCGCGCCTGAAGACGATCATGACCAGCCTGGTCAAGCACCTGCACGCGTTCGCGCGTGAGGTCGCGCTGACCGAGCAGGAGTGGTTCCAGGGCATCGAGTTCCTGACGCGATGCGGCCACCTCACCGACGCGCAGCGGCAGGAGTTCATCCTGCTGTCGGACGTGCTCGGCCTCTCCATGCTCACCGTCGCGATCAACAACGACAAGCCGGCCGGCTGCACCGAAGCGACCGTGTTCGGGCCGTTCCACGTCGAAGGCGCGCCGCGCTACGAGCTCGGCGCCGACATCGCCAACGGCGCGCGCGGAATCGCCTGCGAGGTCCGCGGCAGCGTGCGCGGACTGCACGGCGAGCCCGTCGCGGGTGCCCAGCTCGACGTGTGGCAGTCCGACGAGGACGGGCTGTACGACGTGCAGCACGCGAGCATCGATCACGCGCAGGCACGCGGCATCCTGGTCAGCGACCGCGACGGCCGCTATCACTTCCGCTCGATCCTCGCGATGCCGTATGCGATTCCGCACGACGGCCCGGTCGGCGACCTGCTGAAGGCCGCGGGTCGCCATCCCTGGCGGCCGGCGCACTTGCACTTCATGATCAAGGCGCCGGGCTACGAGACGCTCATCACTCACGTCTTTCGCAGCGACGATCCCTACCTCGACTCCGACGCGGTGTTCGGCGTGCGCCAGTCGCTGATCGCCGACTGGAAGGAGCAGGCCGACGGCAGCTACCTCGTCGAGTACGACTTCGTGCTCAATCCGACGCGTTAGTTCGCCGCAGCTCGCGCCGCAGCTCCGGAAACACCTTGCCGACCTTGCCGATCAGGTAGTCGCCGTACGTCCCCGCGAACGCGTGCACGCTCGCGCCGTCCCAGCGCGTCGCGTGGTCGTCGGTGGCGGCGCTGCGGATCGGCTCGATGCGGGCGTCGAAGTCGGGGTCGAAGAAGAGCGGGAACGAGAGCCGGTCGCGGCCGCTGCTGTTGAGGCACACGCGATGCGGTGTGCTCCGGTACAGGCCGCCGGTCATGCGGTCGAGCA
>Ga0308173_10001483_pt1 | contig 11732 bp, 14 predicted proteins | sample PhyPR1_FD_203716 | JGI IMG/M metagenome (GOLD analysis project Ga0308173, IMG submission 203716) | Soil microbial communities from UC Gill Tract Community Farm, Albany, California, United States - DLSLS.P.R1 | ecosystem: Environmental > Terrestrial > Soil > Agricultural land | place: USA... | reverse complement strand
AAAAGCCCGGAAATTCGCCGAAACGGCCCGATTCGAGGGTTCTGCGCGCATCCCTTGCGGATTCCTTGCGGATCGCTGGCGGGTGGCCTGCGGTTGGCCCCGGATCGTTCTCCCTGTCGCCGGAAGAGCCGGTGACACGAACCGGACACTCAGGGAGAACCAGTCATGAACGCCAAGACCATCGCTTCGAGCCCCAACGCTCGCAAGGTCGTCGCCTCGCTCGGCATCCTCGGTGCCGCCGCTGCGGTCGCCGGCCTCGGCACCTTCGGTACCTTCACCGACAGCAGCACCCCGATCGCCTCGACCATCGCGTCGGGCACGCTCGACATCGACGTCACGCAGCAGGGCTTCACCGTCCCGGTCACCACGAGCAACTTCGTGCCCGGCGACTCGCTGACCCGGGCCGTGAACCTGGTCAACCTGGGCTCCTCGCCCCTCGGCTCGGTCACCCTCAGCTCCACCGTGGCCACCCCGAGCGTCCTGACCACCGACACGACCAACGGGCTGCAGCTGGCCATCAAGAAGTGCACGGTTCCCTACACGCAGGGTGGCACCGCCTCGGCGGCGACCTACTCCTGCTCCGGCACCGAGACCGTCCTCGCGTCGGGCCCCGCGGTCAACAACTACACGCTGACCAACCCGGCTGCGCTCAACGCCGGTGGCACCGACTACCTGACGTTCGCGATCTCGCTGCCGACGTCGGCCGACAACACCTTCCAGGGCAAGTCCGCCGCGCTGAGCCTGACCTTCACGGGCACCCAGCGCACCGGCACCGCCCGCTGATCGCAGTTCGACGACCTGACGGAGATCACGTCATGACCGCAGTCCTCCCTGTCCGGGAGCCGGGGGCAGCCGACCAGCTGCCCCCGGCCGGGGACAAGAGCTTCGCCGCCGGCCTCGCCGGCACGGCCCGCCGCACCCTGGGCCTGGTGGCCCCGTGGCTGGTCCGCGGACTCATCGGAATCGCCGTCCTGACGTTCGCTCTCCTGGCCGTCGGCCCGCACGTGCTCGGCTACCGCACCATGACCATGCTCACCGGGAGCATGGCGCCGAAGATCAACCCGGGTGACGTCACCATCGTCACGCCGATCAAGGTCTCCGACGTCACCGACGGCATGGTGATCACCTACCACCGCCCGATCGAGGACCACAGCCTCGTGACCCACCGGGTCATCTCGGTGCAGAAGGCGGCGGACGGCACCGTCACCGTCCAGACCAAGGGCGACGCCAACTCGGCGCCCGACCCGTGGACGGCCCGGCTGCACGGCGACACCGCCTACCAGGTGCGTGGGGTCGTTCCGGTCCTCGGACACGTCATCGAGGCCCTGCGGGCCCCGATCGTCGCCCAGGTCCTGCTCTACGGCGCCCCGACCCTGCTGGTCGGCTGGCTGCTGCTCAGCATCTGGCGCCCCGCTCGGGACGACGAGAACGAGGGCGGCGCCGCCGAGGAATCGGCCGACACGGCCACCGCCGGCCGCTGAACTGCCGCACACACACGACACACGAGACGAGAGGAGCCCCGCACATGAACACCATCCACCGTGGCCTCCTCGTCGCGCCGCTCACGGTCGCCGGACTCATCGGTGCGAGCCTCCCCGCCGGCGCCACGTTCGGCGACCCGGTCAGCATCTCGACCACCGTCGGGACGGGAACGGTCGCCGCCCCGAGCGCACTCAGCATCACGAGTCGCTGCCAGGGCTGGTGGTACCAGTTCGACCTGTCCTGGCCTGCGAGCACCACGACCCGCGGAGTGACCGGCTACCTGGTCCTCGCCTACCTCAACACCGGGACCATCTACCAGGTGGCGCAGACCGACGCCGCGACCCGCTCGGTCTCGATGACCGTCGACCAGTCGAACCTCAGCCTGCAGCCCCGGATCGCCGTGACCACGCTGACCAGCTACGGCTGGACGGCGGAGACTCCCCGATCGGCGGTGCTGACGTGCTGACCGCCCTGGTCGTCGACGACGAGCCCGACGCCCGCCGGCGCGTCGCCGGACTCCTCCGGCTCGGCGGGTGGCAGGTGCGCGAGGCGGCGAACGCCGAGGACGCCATGCGTCAGTCCGTCGTCACCGACTTCGACCTCGTCGTCACCGACGTCTCGATGCCCGGCGAGCACGGCCCCGCGATGCTGCGCCGGATGCGCCGCAACGGCTCCACCGCGCGCTTCCTGGTCGTCACCTCCGACCCCACGGCCGACGTCCGGGCGGAGTGCCTCACTGCCGGCGCGATGGCGTGCCTGGCCAAGCCGGTCGAGGCCGGCATCCTTCTCGACTTCCTGCGCAGCCGGACCACGGGGCTGGCTGCGCAGGGGAAACTCGAGGCCGTCCACGAGCTGGACGACCTGCAGGACGACGACCTGGACGCCGAGCTGATGGACCGCCTCCAGGAGATGTACGTCAGCGCCCTACCCGCCCGGCTCTCCGCGATCGCACGCAGCACCACCTCGGGCGACGCCCCGGGCGTGGTCTCGGCGGCCCACACGCTGGCCGGGACCAGCGGTCAGCTCGGGCATCCGGAGGTGGCCTCGATCTGCCGGGCCATCGCCGCCGACGCCCGCCGCGGGGTGATGGCCCACGCCCGGGTCGTCGAACTGCAGGCACTGGCCCTCGCGGGCTGAGACGAAATGGAACGGAGGCCGGAGATGCAGCACGACCCGCACGACGGGCTCCCGGGCGGGGCGCAGTCGGTGCCGACCGCACTCGTGGTCGACGACTCCTTCGCCGCACGAGCCCGCGTCGTCACGTTGCTCCACCTGGGCGGCTGGCGGGTGCACCAGGCGGTCGGCACCGACGATGCGCTGCGGCTGGCCGGGCTGATCGAGCCCGACCTCGTCGTCACCGAGATGGTCATGCGCAACGGCCACGGCGCGACCCTGATGCGCCGACTGCGCGAGCAGGGTTCCACTGCCCGCTTCCTGGTGATCGCCGCGCGACGCACTCAGCAGTGCCGCGCGCTGGCCGCAGCATCCGGTGCGCTCGCCTGCCTGGCGAAGCCGGTCGACCCGCGGTTGTTCGTCGACGTGATGCGCGGACTGACGCCGGCATCCGGCGCTCCCGCCGGAGCATCCGGGCCGGTTGCGCCGCCGGTGGTCGAGAGCGCGGACATGTTCCTGACCGGGCTCCCGCAGCGGCTGTCGACCATCGTGGTCAGCGCTCAGGCCGGCGACGCTGCAGGCGTCGCCACGGCCGCCGAGGCCCTGTCCACCGCGAGTGACCGGCTCGGGCACGCCGAGGTCGCGTTCCTCAGCACCTCCGTCGCCCGCGAGGCCCGGCGGGGCACGGTCTCTCAGAGCCGCCTCGTGGCGCTGATCGAACTCTGCGCGCGGCTGGATCCGACGGTGCCGGCTCAGGCGGCGACGAGCCGGTAGCCCACTCCCCGGACGGTACGGATCTCGGGCGAGTTGAGGCCCGCAGCGACGAGCTTGCGGCGCAGGTTGGACATGTGCGCCTCGACCAGCCGGAGGTTGCCCTCCCAGTCGGTCTGCCAGACCTCGCGCAGCAGCGTCTCGCGCTGCAGCACGCGACCCGGCCGGGAGGCCAGGGCGGCGAGCAGGTCGAACTCGGTGCGGGTCAGGTCGACGACGACGCCGTCCACCCGCACCTCCCGGCTCTCCTCGTCCACCTCGAGCTCGGCGAGCCGGCGGACCGACTCCTCTGCCGGAGCTGCCGACTCGGCCGGCGCGGCGGTGCGTGGGAAGCGCAGCATCGCCTGCACCCGCGCCACGAGCTCTCGGGGGGAGAACGGCTTGGCCATGTACCCGTCGGCGCCGACGGCGAGGCCGATCAGCAGATCGACCTCCTCGGCGCGCGCGGTCAGCATCAGGACGTAGCACTGGGTCTCGGCGCGGATCTGCCGGCAGATCTCGGTGCCGTCGGCGTCCGGCAGGCCCAGGTCCAGCACGATGAGGTCGGGGGCGTCCCGGCGGACCTCGTCCAGGGCAGCGGCCCCGGACGTCGCCTCGCGGACGTCGAAACCGGCTCGCCGCAGCACCGTGACGACGAGCTCACGGATCTCGTCGGTGTCTTCCACGACGAGCACGGACTGTTCGGCCACGACCTGTCCTCCTCACGGCTTCCGTCGGTGCGCACGGCGGAGCCGTTCGTCACCTGACCGGGTGATCGGCAGACGGCAGCACTCCCTTGAGTCCAGTCGCACGCGACCTGCGCCGCCCTCCCCCAACGGGTGAACCCCCGGCTGCGGTGGCACGGGTGTGAACTCACCCACACGGGCGTCCACCGACGTGCGGGGATCACTCTGCGTGCCCGCCACGGTCGTTTCGATCGCGTGCCCGCGGGACACGAATAACCGTCGTGGGCCCGATGACTGCTGCGCCGGAGGCGGACCGACCCTCGGGCGACGGGGGCCACGGACGCCGGCTGGATCTCGACGTCGTCCGTGGACTGGCGATCGTCCTCGCGCTCGGCTGGCACTTCAGCGGAACGCGGACGGGCAACCGGTTCGTCGATGCGCTGACCTGGCCCGGCCACCAGTTCGGGTGGGCCGGTGTCGACCTCTTCTTCGTCCTCAGCGGCTTCCTGCTCGGCCGCCTCGTGCTCACCGAGCAGACGCGCACCGGCCGCTTCGACGGGCGGCGCTTCACCGCACGGCGGCTGCTCAAGCTCTGGCCGGTGCTCTACGTCTTCCTCGCCGTGCAGCTGCTTGCCGGTCCGGAGCCGTGGACGTCGTACCTGTGGCAGAACGCGTTGCACCTGCAGAACTACGCCGGGACGTCGCTGACCCACCTCTGGTCACTGGCCGTCGAGGAGCACTTCTACCTCGCGTTGGCCCTGCTGTTCCCGCTGTTCGCGCGGCGCCGTGGCTCCCCGCGCCTGCTCGCCCTCCTGCTCGGCGCCATCCTCGTGGCCGGCCTCGCGCTGCGGATCTGGGGTGCCGCGCACGGGATCAGCGACACCCGGCTGCAGTGGCGCACCCACTACCGCGTGGACGCGCTGGCCTTCGGCGTGCTCCTCGCCCTGATCTGCGTGCACTGGCCCCAGCGGTTCGAGAGCCTCCGCAGCCGCCGCTGGCTGCTCCTGGCCGTCCTCGCTGCGGGCATCGCGCACCTGGCGCTCGTCGGCAAGAAAGGACCGGTCGGGAGCACTCTCGGCTTCACCGTGGCCTACCTGACGGCAGGCGCCCTGCTGCTGCTGGTCTACCAGGCCCGGTGGGTGCCCCGGGCCCGCGTCGTCGCCGTCCCGATGGCGATGCTGGGGCGCTACTCCTACGGCATCTACATCTGGCACGTCTTCGCCGCGGCCGTCGCGGTGGACCTGCTGCCGGGCGTCGACGCCGAGTCCACCACCGCGCTGGCACAGGCGCTGAAGTACTGCGCCGCGATCGGGGTCGGCGTGCTCGCCACCGTGGCGGTCGAGAAGCCGGCGCTGCGGCTGCGCGACCGGCTGTTGCCGGCGAAGGACCGCGGGCACGCCGAGCCCGCATCGCCCCGTTCGGAGGCTCGCCCCGAGCTCGCGCGGGTGTGAGCGGAACGGGCTCCTTCGTCAGTTCAGCGGGCGGGTGCCCTCGGGCAGGGTTCCGCCCCCGACGACGGCCGCGACCGCGTCCTGCAGTGCGGTGAGGGCCACCCGCTGCGTGAACGGACCGGTGGACACGCGGGCCACGCCGAGCTCCTGCAGCTCGCTGACCGGCAGCGACCTCCCCGGCACGCTGATCACGCTGAGCTTCCGGACGCCGAGCCCGTCGACCAGCGCGGCGATCTCCTCGCGGGCGACCACCCCGGGCACGAATACGACCGGGGCGCCCGCGTCGAGGAACGCCCGGCCACGCCGGATCGCCTCCTGCACGAGCTCACCCCGATCGACGTCCTTCGGAGCACGGACGAACGCGTCGGTGCGCGCGTTCAGCACGAAGTCGATGCCCGCCTTCCGACCGGCCGCGAGCACTGCCTCGACGGCGGCGACCGCCTCGTCGAGCGGCTTCATCTGGTCCTCGAGGTTGCCGCCGACGACCCCCCGCTCGATGGCTCGGCGCGCGGTCTCCCCCGCGTCTCCGTAGCCGGCCTCGAAGTCCATGGTCACCGGCACGTCCACGGCGTCGACGATGCGGCCGACCATGTCCAGGTGCAGCTCCAGCGGGATGTTCTCGCCGTCCTCGTAGCCGAACGTCGAGGCGATCGAGTGGCTGGCCGTGGCCAGCGCGCGGACGCCGTCGGTGGCGGCGACGACCTGGGCGGACACGACGTCCCACACGTTCGTCAGCACCAGGATCTCGGGAGCGGTGTGCAGGTCGAGGAGAGTGCGGGCGCGGGTCGCGAGGTCAGCCATGACCCGAACGTAGGCCCCGGACGGGGACGGCCGACAGTGGCGAGGACGACACTGGCGGAACCACTTAGGTCAGGCTAACCTCGCCGGTAGTGCCTTGCGGTGGTCCGCCCGGCACGCGGCCCCGACCAGCTACCGGTAAGGCATCCCGCTCCATGTACGTGTGCCACTGCGCCGTCGTCACCGATCGCGACGTGCTCGAGTCGATCGCGAACGGTGCCCGCTGCGTCGCCGACGTCGCCCGTCAGACCGGTGCCGGCCGCACCTGCGGCAGCTGCATCAGCTCGCTGCGCGATCTGGTGTGCCAGCATTGCCCGGTCCGTGCCGAGCGCGCCGCCTCCGTTGTGGCCGAGCTCGACGCCGCGAGCGAACTGGGAGTCGCTGGTGCAGCCCGTTAGTCCCCGCGTGGTGGAACTGCTCAACGAGGCGCTGACCTTCGAGCTGACCGTCACCAACACGTACTTCCTCAACGCCCGGATGCTCGACGCCTGGGGGCTGCCCAAGCTCGGCAAGGTCTTCTACGACCTGTCCATCGACGAGATGCGCGACGCCGACGACCTCATCAAGCGGGTACTGCTGTTCGACGGCCACCCCAACCTGCAGCGCCTGGGCGCGATCCGGGTCGGCGAGACGGCCGAGGAGATGCTCGTCCTGGCACTGGACAGCGAGAAGGCCGCCGTCGCGCAGTTCAACGCCTCCGCACAGGAGTGCCATGACCTCGGCGACCACGGCACCGCGGCCGTCTTCGAGGAGATGGTGCGCGACGAGGAGAAGCACGCCGACTGGTTCGAGGCACAGCTGGGCGCGATCGAGCGGGTCGGCCTGCCGCAGTACCTTGCCGCGCAGATCTCGACCGAGGCGCCCTGAGTCTGCGTTTGACACTCTGACACCGCCCGGTGTCACATGGCTTCGTGCCTTTCTTCGCGCGCAACCTGCCCGCGGTCGACGTGCAGGCACATCTCGGTCACTACATCGCCACGCTCGGGTTCTTCGTCCCGGCCGCGATCCTGATCGGCCTGGTCGTGTTCGCCGTCGTCCGCGACCGGCGGATCTCCGCCCGCGAGGAGGCCGAGGAGTCCCGCCGCGAGGGCATGTCGCGGGAGGAGCTCCCTACTCCTCCGCCAGCCGACTGAGCACTGCCGCGATCGCCTGCTCGACCGCGCCGGCCATCTCCGTGCGGAACGCGGCCAGCAGCGCCTGGGCGGCGGCCGGCTGCAACCGGGCGACCGTGTCCTGCACCCGCTGCAGCTGCTCGGGCGGTGCCCCGGCGTCGAGGAACGCCTGCTCGCCGCTGTCCAGGAACATCTGCACGTAGGTCTGCGCGATCTCGCGGACCAGTGCGTTGACCTTCGTCTGCGCGTCGATGAGGGCCTCGGGGGGTACCCCGAGCGCGACGACCTGGAGGCCGGCGGTCAGCAGCGCGGGGTCGAGCACCCGCAGCGTGCCCTCCCCCACCCGCTCGACGAGGCCGATCTCCACCAGCCGGTCGACGACCGCCGAGTCCTCGGCGACCCCCGCCCGGGCGGCCAGCTCGGCCCCGGTCATCGTCTCCGGCTCCGCGGGGAGCCACGGCGCGAGCAGCGCGCGGTGCAGCGCGAGCGTCGCCGAGCTGGCGGTGGGCGGAGCGCTGGCGAGCGTGCGCTCGATCATCGCCAGCGAGTAGCCCTCCGCGAGCATCTCGCGGACCAGCAGCAGCCGGGCGACGTGCTCGCGACCGTAGTAGCCGGTGCGGCCCACCAGCCGGGGAGGCGGAAGGAGACCGCGCGCGGAGTAGGCCCGGAGATTGCGGACCGTGACACCGACCCGGGCCGCCAGCTCGTCGACGGTCAGCTCCTGGTCGCCGTCGTCGAGCGGTCGCCCGGACTCGGCCGGCGTGCTCACCACCACATCCTGCTCATCGTGACCCCACCGTAAACCGCTCGTTCTATGTGTCAGTTGGCGATGTCACGCTGACGGGTGTTCCATGGACCGACCATGGTCAGAGGGGGTCGTGTGCTGCTCGACGCTGCTAGCAAGCCTGCCGGAGGCGCCGCCTTCGGCGAGGTGATCATCGCCTCCGTCATCGCCCTGGGGCTGACGGCGATCCTGCTGGGCCTGGTCTGGCTGCACCGCTCCGGGCGGTCGCAGATCCTGACGACGGCCGGCACCCGGCTGGGGAAGGCGACCGGCGTTCCGCCCTGGGTCGCGCTGCCGACCGTCCTCACCACGGCCTCGCTGCTCTGCGCGCTGTTCGGGATGCTCTGGGACATCTCGCTGCACATCGACGTCGGCCGCGACCCGGGACCGCTGGCCAACCCCGCCCACTACTTCATCCTGTTCGGCTTGTTCGGTGTGTTCGCCGGCGGCATCTTCGCCTGCGCGATGCCGCTGGGCGAGAAGCCCGGGCCGGCCGCCGTGCGCTTCATCAAGGGCTGGGACGTGCCCGTGGGCGGCCTGCTGCTGACCGGCGCCGGCTTCTACGCGCTGCTCGGCTTCCCCCTGGACGACGTCTGGCACCGGCTGTTCGGACAGGACGTCACGCTCTGGGGCCCCACCCACCTGATGCTGATCACCGGTGCGGGCCTGTCGATCATCGGGCTGCTGATCCTGGAGCAGGAGGGCCACGGCGGCCTGTCCAGCGACGACGGCGACCGCAAGGTCGGCCAGCTGACCCGGTTCGTGCGGCAGGCGTCGGCGATGGGTGGCCTGCTGCTGGGCCTCTCGGTGTTCCAGGGCGAGTACGACTTCGACGTGGAGCAGTTCCGGCTGGTGCTCTCGCCGTTCATGATCGCCGGTGCGGCCGGCCTGGCGCTCGTGGCGGCACGCCTGTTCATCGGCCGCGGCGGAGCTCTGGCCGCCACCGCCTTCTTCCTGGTCATCCGCGGCGTCATCGCACTCCTCGTGGGCCCGGTCCTCGGCCAGGTGACCCCGACGTTCCCGCTGTACCTGGGGTCGGCGATCCTCGTCGAAATCCTCGCCCTGTCCGTGCCCTTGCTCCGCCGCCCGCTCGCCTTCGGGGCGGTCTCCGGCGTCCTGATCGGGACCGTGGGCTTCGCCACCGAGTACGCCTGGTCGCACGTCCGCGCGACGCTGCCGTGGGGCACCGACATCCTGGTCGAAGGCGTGCTCATGGCGGTCGTCGGCGGCGTGGCCGGCGGCCTCCTCGGCGGGCTGCTGGCCGCGGGCCTGCGCCGGCGGCTGCCCAGCCGCGCCGTCGCGCGCACCGTCGTGGTCGGCTGCGTCGTCGCGCTGGCCGCCTGCGTCACCAACGGGCTCATCGCGACCGTGCCGAAGCTGCAGGCCACCTTCGGCATCGAGAACGCGACGGACAACCCGCGGACGGCGAACATCACCGTGCAGTTGGACCCGGCGAACGCGCTCGACGACCCGTCCTGGGTGCAGATCACGTCGTGGCAGGGCCAGGGGCTGGTCGTCGACCCGCTGGAGAAGACCGGCGAGGGCCGGTACCGGACGACGCAGCCCATCCCGATCCACGACGACTGGAAGGCGCTGCTGCGCGTGCACGACGGCCGGATGCTCAGCGCCGTCCCGATCTACCTGCCGAAGGACTCCGCCATCCCGGCCGACGAGATCAAGGCCACCGACGGCATGACCCGCAAGGCGATCCCCGAGATCAAGATCCTGCAGCGCGAGCTGACGAAGTCCGGCGGCGGTCTGTGGCTGCTGGCCAACCTGGTCGTGCTGGCCTGCACGCTGGCCCTGATCGCGGCGATCAGCTGGGGTGTGGCCCGGTACGCCCAGCGGGCCGCGGCCCGCGACCCCTTCGCCCGGCCGTCACCGCCGACGCCGGACGACGCCGAGCGGCGCGCACCGAGCGGCCTGGGTAGCCGCTGACCCGCAAACTCACCGAACCTCGGAGACACCCGTGACGCTTCGCCGCGCCCGGTTCCGCGCTGCCCTCGTCGGGCTGCCGCTCGCCCTGGCCCTGCCGCTCGCGGGCTGCGCGGGCAAGCCCGCCGACTCCGCGTCCGCCGCCTCGGGCTCCACCTCGGCGAGTGCCCCGCCGACGTCCGGATCCGAGCGGCGGCTCGAGGTGACGTTCGCGCACGGGAAGGCCGGCGGGGACACCGGCCGCGTCCAGGTGGCGAAGGGGACGCCGGTCGCGCTCGTCGTCACGAGCGACGTCGCGGACGAGGTGCACCTGCACGGCTACGACATCGAGCAGGAGCTCTCCCCCGGCACGCCGGTCACCCTGCGCTTCGACGCCACCGTCGCCGGGGTCTTCGAGGTGGAGCTGCACGAGGCGGGCACGGTGCTGCTGCGTCTACAGGTCTCGTGACGGTTCTCGCTCACGGGGTCGGCACCCGGACCGACCTGCCCATCCCGATCGGCCTGGCCCTGTTCGGGGCGGGCGCGGCCATCCTGCTCACCTTCGCGATCCTGCTCCTCTTCTGGCGGAAGCCTCGGCTGGGCGGGGCGGGCTCCGGTCGGCCGCTGCCGGAGGGGCTGCGGCGCGTGGTGGACGGGTCACCGCTGCGGCTGGGGCTGCAGGCCGTCGTCCTCGTCGTCGCCGTGTTCGTGGTCGTCGTGGCCTTCACCGGTCCGGACGACACCCCGCACAACCTCGCACCGTGGGTGTTCTTCGTGACCTTCTGGGTGGGGCTGGTGCCGGCGAGCGTGCTGCTCGGCCCGGTCTGGCGGGTGGTCAACCCGTTGCGCCTGCTGCACCGCGGGCTGCGCGCCGTGGTGCCCCGTGCACCCGGCGCCGGGCAGGTGCCCGCGCTGGGCCTCTGGCCGGCGGCGGGGTCGCTGTTCGCCTTCCTGTGGCTGGAGCTGGTGTCCCCGCACCGGTCGGACCCGGCGGTCGTCGGCTGGTTCCTGATCGGCTACGCGGTCGTGCAGCTGGGTCTCGCGCTGTGGTTCGGGGAGGAGTGGTTCGGCGCCGGCGACGGCTTCGAGGTCTACTCCTCGCTCGTCGCCCGGCTGTCGCCGTGGGGACGGCGGGACGACGGGCGGCTGGTGCTCCGCAGCCCGATGACCGGCGGTATCAGCACCCCGGAGCGTCCAGGCCTGGCGGCGGTCGTCGTCGTCCTGCTCGGTGCGACCGCGTTCGACGGACTGTCGCGGACGGTGTTCTGGCAGAGCGGCCCTGGCGCGGCCGACGACCCGGTCAGCGGCACCGTCGGCATGCTGACGATGATCGCCTTGGTCGCCGCGCTGTACCTGCTCGGCACCCGGCTTTCGGGGCGGCTGGCCGGTCAGCCCGCGGGCGTGCAGCCCCGCCGGTACGCGGCCACGGTCATCCCGATCGCGCTGGGCTACACCGTGGCGCACTACTTCAGCCTGTTCGTCCTCGACGGGCAGACCACCTGGATCCTGGCCAGCAACCCCTTCGGCACCGACGGCACCGACCTGTTCGGCACCTACCGCAACGTCGTGGACCTCACGCTCGTCGGCGCCGGCACCATCGCTCTCGTCCAGGTGTGCGCGATCGTCGTCGGGCACGTGGTGG
>Ga0308173_10001482_pt1 | contig 11737 bp, 14 predicted proteins | sample PhyPR1_FD_203716 | JGI IMG/M metagenome (GOLD analysis project Ga0308173, IMG submission 203716) | Soil microbial communities from UC Gill Tract Community Farm, Albany, California, United States - DLSLS.P.R1 | ecosystem: Environmental > Terrestrial > Soil > Agricultural land | place: USA... | reverse complement strand
AGCTGCAGATCCGCTGCAGCGAGATTCTCCCGCAGATGCTTTACCGATGATGTTCCCGGGATCAGCAGGATGTTGGGCGCGCGCTTCAAAAGCCACGCTAACGCGACCTGCATCGGCGTTGCGCCAACATCTTTGGCCATGGCCGACAGCGTATCGGACTGCAAAGGCGAAAAGCCGCCAAGCGGAAAGAACGGAACGTAGGCGATTTCGTCCTGCGCCAGTTCGTCAACCATCGCATCGTCTTCGCGATGGACGAGATTGTAGAAATTCTGCACGCAAACGACAGGGGCGATGGCGCGCGCTTCCGCAATTTGCGCGGCGGTGGCGTTGCTGACGCCGAGATGGCGGACGAGGCCCTGCTCGCGCAGCTTTGCCAGCGCGGTGAACTGCCCTGCAATCGAATCCTCCGATTTGCCCATGCCGTCGCGGCCACCCATGACGCGGAAGTTGACGACATCCATCGCCTCCAGACCAAGCCTGCGCAGATTGTCATGCACCGCGGCGGTGAGATCAGCCGCGCTTTGCGCCGGCAGCCATGAACCGTCATCGCCCCGCCGCGCGCCGACTTTCGTGACGATGGTGAGATCGCGCGGATAGGGATGCAGCGCCTCGCGGATGATCTCGTTGACGACGTACGGGCCGTAGTAGTCGCTGGTGTCGATATGGTTGACGCCGGCCGCAATGGCTTCGCGCAGCACAGCAATGGCCGCCGCGCGATCCTTCGGCGGCCCGAAGACATGCGGACCGGTGAGCTGCATGGCGCCATAGCCCATGCGGTTCACCGTGCGGTCGCCCAGGCGGAACGTTCCGGCGGCGGCAATGTTGGTCATGAGGAGCCTCCATAGTCGATACATCCGCGAATACGGATTTACAGCGGATCGAACACTTCCAAGAACGGAAAGCGGTGAAAGTCCATATCGCGTGTACAGATGCGCCGGATTCCGTGCTCTCTCATAAGAATGGCCGTGTGCGCGTCATGAAGGATGCTCCCGGCCAAGAAGGGCAGTTCCGCAAAGACGGCAGCGACGACCTGCGGATGTCGATCTGTCGGCACAAGAACACTGAGCCCCGGAGAGGCAAGCAATCCCGAGATAAAAGACCACGCCTTGGGGACGGTCCACGGGCGGGGCAAGGCCCGCGGATGTGTAGTAACGCGCAGAAATTCAAAGATGATGGGCCAGGTCGTATACCAAGCGTCGGGACGCGAGCGTTGCTTCTCAAGCCAAGCCGACGCCTTTGGGTGAAATTTCGTATCGGCGTTGGCGGCGTAAACAAAAAGGTTGGTGTCGACCAGGAACACCTAGCCGCGTTTCCCGGTACGATATAGTCCCTTCTCTTCGTCCATAAGGCGGAAGAGCTCGTCCCGACTGGCAGGATCAACCAACATTTCGCCGCCGTGAAACGTCGGCAGCGGCGGCAGTTTCTTCACGGTTTTCTGCGCCCGGAACAGGTTGCGAAGGGCGGTTTCGACCAACTCCGACATCGTGCGCTTCTGGCGCGCGGATTCTCGCTTGAGCTGTGCCATCACAGTATCATCAATGTTGAGCGTCGTCTTCATATGGAAAACCATACCAGAGGTACGGCTGGACGTCTATTCCGCCGCGTCCTGCCGCGTTTCGGCTTCCTGTTTGATGCGGGAGACGAAGGCGTCGAGCGGCATGGCGCCGAGATCCTTCCCGGAGCGCAGGCGCACCGCCACCTTGCCTTCCGCCGCCTCGCGCTCGCCCACCACCAGCATGTAGGGAATCTTCTTCAGCTGCGCGTCGCGAATCTTTTTCTGCATGCGCTCGCTCGCGGTGTCGATATCGACGCGCAAACCGCCGGTGCCGTTTACCACCGGTGTGCGGAACAAGGTATCGACCACGTTGTGCGCGTACTCATTCACCTTCTCGCTGATGGGAACGACGCGCGCCTGCACCGGCGCCAGCCACACCGGAAACGCGCCGGCATAATGCTCGATGAGGAACGCGGTGAACCGCTCATGCGTACCCAGCGGCGCGCGGTGAATGACATACACCGGGTGCTCCGCGCCATCCTCGCCGATGTATTTCAGGTCGAAGGTTTCGGTCGCCAGAAAATCCAGCTGGTTGGTGGAGATGGTATATTCTGTGCCGATGACCGAGCGGATCATGAAGTCGATCTTCGGGCCGTAGAACGCCGCCTCGCCCTGCCCTTCCACATATTTGTAGCCGGATTCCTGCATCGCCTGCTTGATGATCTCCAGCGCGGCGATCCACTTCTCCGGCGCATCGACATATTTGTCGAGCTTCGACATGTCGGGCAGCGACAGCCGCATGTAGTAGTCCTTGATCCCCATCAGCTCGTAGTAGCGCGCGTGCAGATGCATCACGCGGACGAACTCGTCCTTCGCCTGGTCATAGCGGCAGTAGATGTGCGCATCGTTCATGCAGAAGCCGCGCACGCGCATGAGTCCCGATAATCCGCCGGAGGCTTCGTAGCGATAATCCTGGCCATATTCCGCGATGCGGATCGGCATCTCGCGATAGGAATGCCGCGTCGCCCCGTAAATCAGGTGATGGTGCGGGCAGTTCATCGGCCGCAGGTAATAGTTCTCGCCATCGACATCGAAAGGCGAATACATGCCTTCGCTGTAGTACGGCAGATGGCGCGAACGATAATAGAGCGCCTCCTTGGTGATGTGCGGCGTCGCCACGCGGCGGTAGCCGTCGTTGCGCTCTTCCTGCAGGGCCAAAAATTCCAGCTCCTGCCGGATGACCATGCCGTTCGGCATCCACAGCGGCAGACCGGCGCCCACATCGGGCGAAAAAGTGAAGAGCTCGAGCTCCTTCCCAAGCTTGCGATGGTCGCGCTTCTCCTGCTCCTCAAGTCGGAGAAGATAGGCATCGAGTTCTTTCTGGTCGCGCCAGGCCGTGCCATAGATGCGCTGCAGCTGCGCGTTCTTCGCGTCACCGCGCCAGTAGGCGCCGGCGATCTTCGTCAGTTTGAATGCTTGGGGAATTTTTCCGGTGGACGCGAAGTGTGGCCCTCGGCAGAGGTCATGCCAGTCGCCATGCCAGTAAATCGACACGTCTTCAGATGGCGGCAAGTCGCGGATGATTTCCGCCTTGTAGTGCTCACCCATTTTCTCGAAATGCGCGATTGCTTCATCACGGGGCCAAATTTCGCGTCGCGTCGGCAAATCGGCCTTCACGATCTCGTGCATCTTGGCTTCGATCTTCGGCAGGTCTTCCAGCGTGAACGGCTCCGCGCGCGCGAAGTCGTAATAGAATCCGTCCTCGATCGCGGGACCGATGGTCACTTGTGTGTCCGGGAAAAGCTCCTGCACCGCCATGGCGAGCACATGCGCGATATCATGCCGGATTAGCTCCAGCGCCTCAGGGTCTTTCTTCGTGATGATGCGGAGCCGGCTGTCGCGCTCCAGGGGGCGGAACAAGTCCCATTGCTTGCCGTCCACTTGCGCCACCAGCGCAGCCTTGGCCAGGCCGGGACCGATGGAGGCCGCTATCTCGCCCGGCGTGGTGCCGGCTGGGAACGTCAGCGCCTTGCCGTCCGGCAAGGTGACATGGACGTTGGACGCGGCAGCGGGCGCGGACACGGGCGTTTCTCCAGTTGACGAAAGAGGGCGGACCATCGGGGCCGCGCCGTTTCAAGTCAAGTTTCCGCATGCCGGCCCGGCGGAAGAAGACGAAGCGCGGATACGTCATTTGTTCAGGCACCGTTCAGGGTGCAGAATGCGTTATACTATCGGCAAGAGGAGCCGAAGATGAGAGCCGCCGCCCTTGCTTTCGTGCTGGCGTTGAGTTGCGTAAGCGCCACGGGTGCCTTTTCGCAAACGACTGCGGGAAACACCTGCATCCGCACCACCCTGATCGATCACACCAAGGCGCCGAACGACCGCACGATCATCTTCACCATGAAGAACGGTGCTGTGTATCAAAGCGCCTTGCCGACGGTTTGCCCGCAACTCAGCTTCAATGGCTTCTCGTATGTGGCGACGCCGCCCGATCAGATTTGCGGGAATCTGCAATCCATCCGCGTGATCCGCACAGGCTCCGTTTGCCTGCTGGGCCCGCTGGTCCAGATCACACCCAAGTCGGCACCAAACCCATGACATTCAGAAGGAGAGAAACGATGAGAACACTGATTGCGGCCGCCGCGGTGGCCCTTGTGCTCGGTGCAGGCGGTGCGGCAAATGCACAAGGCGCCGGCACCACCACCGGCGGCGGACATGTCTGCCTGTGGACGTACCGGATTGATCATACGCACTACGTGGATCCGCGCACGGTGCTGTTCTACATGAAGGACGGGCACGTCTGGCAGAACAATTTGAAGTCCGCCTGCCCCGGACTTGCGTTTCACGGTTTCAGTTACGTGACTCGCTCCGACCAGATCTGCGGACCGGAGATTGGTATTCGTGTGATCACCACGGGTGAAAGCTGCGCGCTTGGCGAATTCACCCCCTATGCAGGCAACCAGCGCGCCGCGAAGTAAGGCGTCGCTGCTGGAATATTTGGAGCATCAGTGCGCGGCCGCGCACTGATGCCGTCGTGCGGGGTGACCCATCATTTTCCTTTTGTCGCGGGCAGCACCTCTCCCGTTTCCAGCAGCGATTTGAGATTCGAGAGAATGCGCGGCCAGCCGCCCGACACCGCCTCGATCGTTTTCGAATCTGGCATGTCGATCTCGTGCACGATGCTGAGCTTGGCAATGTCGCCGTCCTGCTCGATCTCCATGGTGCAGCGGGTGTAGCCCTCCGCCTTCAGCTCCGGCTTGAATTCGTTGCGCCATTTGATGACCAGCCGCTTCATCGGCTCGGCTTCGAGGATTTCGCCCGTATCGGCGGTACGCCCGTCGGGTAAGATCAGCTTCCACGACGAGCCCGGTTTCCAGTCCGTCTCTGCCACGACGCCATACCAATACTTTTTCATGAATTCCGGCGTGGTGAGCGCTTCCCAGAGTTTCTCCCGCGTGGTGCGGATGTAGGTGACGTAGACAAAGCGGCTATTGCTCATCGTTCTTTCCTTCCAGTTGCTGTTTGAGATCCGACAGCGCGCCAAGATGCGCGCGCTCGAACTTGCCGATCCAGCGTTCGGCGATTTCGTTGATCGGCACAGGGTTGAGAAAGTGCAGCTTCTGCCGGCCCATCTTCCGTGTGGCGACGAGATTGGCTGCTTCCAGAATGGCGAGATGCTTGCTCACCGCCTGGCGGCTCATCTGAAGGCCATCGCAAAGTTCACCCAGACTCTGCCCGTTGTTTCTGAACAGCCGGTCCAGCAATGCCCTGCGGCTTTCATCCGCCAGTGCCCGGAAGACCGCGTCCATGCTCATGGACCTTAATATGCAACCATTTAGTTGCCTGTCAAGAGGCGATGAGAGCAGGCTGCGCTGCGCCTTGAAACGGATCGCACGCCGGACCTGTTCTGCTTGTGGAAAAGGCGCACCAGGCGCGTGCGCTCTGCGAAGTGACGCGAGCGATAATGACAAGGCGCGGCGAGATACGCATCGGCATTTCCGGCTGGCGTTACAAGGGCTGGCGCGGTGTGTTCTATCCGGAGAGCTTGCGCCAGAAGGAAGAACTGGCCTTTGCCGCGCAATCGTTCGCCACCATCGAAATCAACGGCACCTTCTATTCGCTGCAGCGGCCGGAATACTTCGCGGCGTGGCGCGACGCGACGCCGGACGGTTTTCTGTTCGCGGTAAAGGGTCCACGCTTCATCACGCACATGCTGAAGCTCAGGCGCAGCGACACGCCGCTGGCCAATTTTTTCGGCAATGGCGTGCTGGCGCTGGGCGCGAAACTGGGGCCAATCCTGTGGCAGTTCCCGCCCAACTTCCGCTTCACCCCGGAGAAGCTGTCGGAATTCTTTGAAAAGTTGCCGCGCGACACGGAAGCCGCCGCCAGACTTGCGCGAAAGCACGACCACCGGATCAAAGGCCGCGCTTACTTGCGTACCGATGCGAACAGGCCGTTGCGCTATGCCATGGAAATTCGCCACGAGAGCTTTCGCTGCCGCGAATTCATCGAGCTGCTGCGGACGCACGATGTGGCGCTGGTGGTGGCGGACACGGTGGACTGGCCGCTGCTGTTCGATGTGACAGCCGATTTCATTTATTGCCGTCTCCATGGTTCGGAGCAGCTGTATGCCAGCGGCTACGAATCGGCAGCACTGGATATTTGGGCAAAGCGGCTGGTAGCGTGGTCACAAGGGGGCGAGCTGCGGGACGGTAACTGCGCGCATCCGAAGAAGGCGCGCAAGGGCCGGCGGGACGTGTTCGTGTATTTCGATAACGATGCCAAGGTGCGCGCACCCTTCGACGCCCGCGCGCTGCAGGACAAGGTCGACCGTCTCCTGCACAATGGCGGCAAACGAACGGCACGGAGGTCATGATGGCGTTACAAATGAAAGACCGCTGCGAGCGATGCCAAACGGCCCTGCCGATGGATTCGGCCGAGGCCCGCATCTGCAGCCATGAATGCACCTTCTGCGGTAAATGCAGCGACGGCATGAACAGCACCTGTCCCAATTGCGGCGGCGAGCTGGTACCGCGGCCGCGTCGGGTGAAGCGCGAATGAACTACCGGCACGCGTACCACGCCGGGAATTTCGCCGACGTGCACAAGCATGTGGCGCTTGTGGCGATCCTCCTGCACCTGCGCCGTAAGGAGACGCCATTTGCCGTAATCGACACCCATGCCGGAAGGGGCGTCTACGATCTTTCGGCGGAGCAGGCACAGCGGACGCAAGAGGCGGCAGAAGGCATTGCACGCCTGGTCGGATATGCGGCGCAGACTCCTGCGCTGAAGAAATATCTGGAGGTCGTCAGCAGCTTCGATGCGCAGCACTATCCCGGTTCGCCCCGGATCATCGCGCAGCTGCTGCGTCCACAGGACCGCCTCGTTGCCATCGAAAAGCACCCGGAGGAATGCCGCGCGCTGCGCAGAGCGCTCTCGCCGTTTCCAAACGCGCGTACGATTCTGGGAGACAGTTACACGCAGCTGTCGCGCCTGCTGCCACCGCCAGAGCGCCGCGGCGTCGTGCTCATCGATCCACCCTACGAGGAAGACAAGGAGCTGGAGCAAATGGCGCGGCTACTGGCCGACGCATTTTGGCGCTTTGCAAATGGCGTCTATCTCATGTGGCTTCCGCTGAAGGATGGTTCATCGGCGGGCGCGCTGGCGGGAGAAATTCGCAATATCGGCGCCACCAAACTGCTCTTTCTGTCCCTCGATGTTGGCCGTGCCATAAACGATCCGCCCGGCAAGCTTTCGGCAGCGGGCCTGCTGGTCATCAACCCACCCTACGGTCTGGACGCAGAGATGCGCGCCGCCAGCGCCGAATTCCTGCCGCTGCTTCGCCGCGGACCGAAGGCAAGCTTCGGTGTCGAATGGCTGGCCGGACCATGAGCGCCCGGCTTGCAGCGAGGCAACCTCGCCACTATGTTCCGCCGCCTTGCGGACAGGTGGCAGAGCGGTTGAATGCACCGCACTCGAAATGCGGCATACCCGCAAGGGTATCGAGAGTTCGAATCTCTCCCTGTCCGCCACCTTATCTTTTCGGGTGCAGCGGCATGCGCGGCGGGCGTTTATTCAGACTATGAAACCCGATTTTGAGCATGCTTGGCACGGGTCTCCCGATGGGACCACAAGCCTGATCGAAAAGTGCGGGCAGAGATTTAGACCTTCGAAACGCGTCGCGTTCTAATTTCGTCCCGAAACAGCAGCTTGTGGCGAAATGCCGACACCCAACGAAGAATTGTCTGCGGCGCTCGTCATCCGCGGCCTGAAAAAATCCTTTGCCCGGCCCGCGGTTGAGGAACTGGATCTCAATGTTCGCCAAGGGAAATTCTACATGCTCCTCGGGCCGAACGGCGCTGGCAAGACCACGACGCTGCGCATGGTCAGCGGCCTCTTGAAGCCCGACGCCGGCAGCATTTCCATTTTCGGTATCGATGCACTCGCCCATCCCGTCGCTGCGAAGCAGATCGTCGGCTGGCTCTCCGACGAACCGATGATCTACGACAAACTCACGCCCATCGAATATCTCGAATTCGTTTCCGGTCTGTGGAACGTAGAAACCCATGTTGCAGAACACCGCGCGCGCGATCTGCTGCGCTGGCTCGACCTCGAAGAATTCGCGGACGAGCGCTGCGAAAATTTCTCACGCGGCATGCGGCAGAAGGTGGCCCTGGCCGGCGCGTTGCTGCACGAGCCGAGCCTCATCATCCTGGACGAACCCCTGACGGGACTCGACGCCGGCAGCGCCCGGCTTGTCAAATCCGTGTTGGCCGACCGCGTGTCGAAGGGAAGCACCGTCATCATGACCACGCACATCCTGGAGATCGCGGAGCGCATGGCTGACCGTATCGGCGTGATCTCGAGCGGACGCCTGATCGCGGAAGGTACGTTGGCCGAACTACGCGAAGGTCTGGGCGGAGGCGATACAAGCCTGGAAGACGTATTTCTCGCCATCGTCGAGCGCGACCATTCCGACGCATGAGCGCGCCTGGAAGTTTTGCCTGGTTTGCATTGCACGAGCTACGGCTTGTCTGGCGCGACACGCTGTCCATGATGACGGCCGGACGGCGTAAACGGGAACGGCTCGTTGCGATCTTCGTCATCAGCTTTGCCGCTTTGATGCACGTGGTGGCTTATGCGGCGCTGCAACGCGTGGGCAACGCCGGCCTGCATATTGATTTGCCGACCTTGATCGCTATCACCGCCGGGCTGCTGTTGTCGGGCACGGCGATGCTGTCCCAGGCGATGGAAAACGTAACGCGGACCTTTTACACGCGGTCCGATCTGGAACTGATCCTGAGTTCACCCACCCCTGCGCATAGTCTATTCGCGGTGCGGATCGGGGCCATCGGCTTGTCCGTCAGCGTGATGTCGCTCTTGTTCGTGGGACCATTCATAAATGTTCTCGCGTGGCGGAACGGACCACGCTGGCTCGCGGCCTATGGCGTGATCGTCGCTGTTTCGCTGGTTGCGACGGCGCTGGCGATCGTGCTGACGGCCACGCTTTTCCAGACCATCGGCCCGAAGCGCACGCGGCTTGTAGCGCAGATCGTCGCTGCCGTGATCGGCGGGATGTTTGTCATCGGCTTGCAACTGGCCGCCATGTTCTCCACTGGAACGCTATCGCGCCTCGCGTTCCTGCGATCCGACTATGTGCTGACGCATTCGCCACCGCTCGGCAGCGCCTTCTGGTGGCCGGCGCGCGCCGCACTTGGCGACGAATACGCGTTTGGCGCGGTCATGATCGTGAGTTTCGCTGTATTTCTGTTCGTCGCAGGCTTTTACGCACCGCGTTTCGCGACCTATGTCGTTTCCGCCGCGAGCGCCTCCCGCGAGCGGGTAAGACGCCGCGGCAGCACGCGAGCTTTCGAGGTTCGCCCGGTGGCGGCTGCACTCCGCCGCAAGGAATTGCTTCTTCTGGTGCGCGATCCGTGGCTGATGTCGCAGTCCCTAATGCAGCTGCTGTATCTGCTGCCGCCCATCTTGCTGATGTGGCGGAGTTTTACTTTCGGCAGCAATGCAGCGTCCATTCTCGTTCCGGTCCTGATCATGGCAGCCGGTCAACTCGCTGGCGGCCTCGCTTGGCTGACGATCTCCGGGGAAGATGCACCGGACCTGGTGTTGACCGCGCCGGTCTCCCGCTCACGCCTCCTGCTCGCTAAAATCGAAGCGGTCATCGGCTGCATCGCAATCGTCTTCGCCCCTTTCTTCCTTGGGCTGCTGATCTACGCTCCCGCGCTCGCGATGATCACCGCTGTGGGCGTGGCAGCATCCGCCATTTCGGCCTGCCTGATCCAGCTTTGGTTTCGCGCGCAAGCCAAAAGAAGCCAGTTTCGCCGCCGCCACACCTCCTCGCGGATTGCCACGTTCTCGGAAGCGTTCTCCTCGATCATGTGGGCGGGGACCGGCGCGGTCGCCGCGGCGGGCAGCTGGCTCGCAGCGATTGTCGCCGTGCTGGCCATCGCTCTACTGGCGGGCGTACGACTCCTCAGCCCCGCACAAACAACATAATGATCCCGGAAGGCGGTACGCTGCTCTATCCGGGTACGATGGCGACGTTGGGTTGAACGTCATGCCCAAGGTGAGGGTTGAGGCAGCCCGGGCGGGGTGACCGTTTCAGGCAGATGCCCGCCAAGTTGCTGGAGCACGGCGATCCGCTTTGAAATCGCCGGGTGCGTGGCGAAAAGACCGCCGAGATCGAGCGCCGACGACGGGTTCTCAATGAACATCTGACGCACCTCGGTCGGAACATGCGGCACGTCCGGATTACCGGCGATCTTCTGCAGTGCGCTGATGAGCGCGTCGGGGTTCTTGGTAAGGTCAACGGAGCCGGCATCCGCCTGGTATTCCCGCCGCCGTGAAATCGCAAATCGCAACACGAGCGCCAGCACATAACCGACCGCAAACGCGACGGCGGCGATCAGCATCAGCACTAACACCGGCGCACCATTCTTGCCGCGCACGCGCCTGAAGGACGAAAATTGCAGGCTCCGCCATAGCAACTGCGCCAGGAAGGAAATCATCCCGACAAACACGATGGTAACGATCAGCACGCGTGTGTCGCGTTCCATGATGTGCGTAAGCTCATGCGCCAGAACCGCCTCAAGCTCGGATTGGTTCAGCTGTCTGAGCAAGCCGCGCGTGACGGTGATCGCGTAGGTCCTGTCGTCGATCCCGCTCGCGTATGCGTTCATCGCATCGGTTTCGATGACATACAGCTTTGGCGTCGCGAGCCCGCGCGAGATGCACAGGTTTTCGACCAGACGATAAAGCTCCGGTTCCTGGTGTCGATCCACAGGCGCAGCCCCTGTCGCCTTATGAATTATCCAGTCATTGAAGAAATACCCGATCGTCACCCAGACCGCGGCAATGCCCAGAACGATCGGCCACCACGCCGCAATCGCCGACATCGCGAAATCCAGCGGCGTGCCCGTTCCAAGCACCGACGATACCCCGAACGCATCCAGCGGCATGCTGCGGCCGCTTGCCAGCCCCAAGGCAAAGAAAACAACCCCGAGCAGCGCCAGCAGCAGCACGGGAAACGCGATGAGCAGCGCTGTGGATTTCAGGTTGTTGTTGAGCCGGTATGTGGTGAGCCCCAGCGCCGCCATGTGATGTTACCCGCCGAAGCTCACCTTGGGCGCATCTTTGGCCTGCAGGCGTTCTTCGGGATCGAGCGTAAACATCTCGGCCGGCTTGAAGCCGAACGGCGTCGCAATCAACAAAGCCGGAAATTGTTGTATCGCCGAATTGTACTCGGCGGCAGCATTGTTCATGAACCGTCTTGCGTTTGCGATCTTGTTTTCCACGTCGCTGAGCTGATCTTGCAGGGCGCGGAAATTCTCGCTGGCCCTCAACTGTGGGTAATTCTCTGCCACCGCAAAGAGGTTGCCCAATGCGCCGGAAAGTGCGGCCTCTGCCGTGCTTTTCTCCGCAACCGTTGTCGCACGCATGGCTGCGGAGCGCGCCTGTGCCACTTCCGTGAAAACACCGCTTTCATGGCTGGCATAGCCCTTCACTGTTTCTACCAGGTTTGGAATGAGGTCATGCCGCAGCTTGAGCTGCACATCGATGTCCGCTGTCGCGCGGCTCCATGCCTGCCTTAGCGTAACCAGCCGGTTGAACAGGAAAATCCCATACAGCACCACCAGTGCAACGGCGATTCCCGGATATAGCATTCGCGACTTCACCTCAGCCTCTGCCCCGATATAGGGACTCGGCTATGCAATGACGAGTGGGC
>Ga0308173_10001480_pt1 | contig 11739 bp, 9 predicted proteins | sample PhyPR1_FD_203716 | JGI IMG/M metagenome (GOLD analysis project Ga0308173, IMG submission 203716) | Soil microbial communities from UC Gill Tract Community Farm, Albany, California, United States - DLSLS.P.R1 | ecosystem: Environmental > Terrestrial > Soil > Agricultural land | place: USA... | reverse complement strand
ACCACACCACGGGGTGGCGGGCCCGGCAAAACAACCAATCCATAATAAATTGGTATCAACAAACTTGGCACACTATTGAGTTCTCAAACAACAGACACATTCGAATACTTATCGAAACAATCCATTTTACTGAATTCTTTATTTCGCTTTTCTCCGCTGCGATGTTTACAGTTTATTTCATTCATTTCCGCTTTGCAAATTCGCGATTTTCACCGGAAATTCGCCTTGCGGAGCGAATCCGCCCAGCGTAAAGGAAGCAATTTCCATTATCCGCGCCTAGCGCATGGAGAATTGCTTCTCATTTGTGGGGGGTTGTCACCGCTCGGCGGCGGCGACTCAGAAAACAATACACGCCCCTTCCCGGCCGCGCAAATCGGCCGGGAGGAGCGTGCAGTTGACGTTTCAGGGACGAGTCAGGCCCCGGAGACCTGCACCGTGGCCAGGTTCTTCTTGCCGCGTCGCAGCAAGAGGTAGCGGCCATGCAGCAACGAGCTCGGCGCAACAACGGCGTCGGGATCTGTCACCTTTGCGTTGTTCACATACGCCCCACCTTCGCCTACCGTGCGGCGGGCGGCGGACTTGCTTTCCGACAGCCCGGAGGCCACCAGCAGTTCGATGATGCCCAGGTCGCCGGCGTTGACGGTGGCGGACGGCAGTTCGGAGGTCGCCGCCTTCAAGGTGGCTTCATCCAGCACGGAGAGATCACCGTTGCCGAACACGGCAGCCGAGGCCGCAATGACCTTCTCCGTCGCATCCACACCGTGGACGAGAGAGGTCACCTCGTAGGCGAGCTTCCGCTGGCCTTCGCGGGCGAACGGCCGCTCAGCAACGGAGACCTCGAGGGCCTCAATCTCGGCACGGCTCAGGAACGTGAACACCTTGAGGCGGGCCGCGACGTCGGCGTCCGCCGTGTTCAGCCAGAACTGGTAGAAGGCGTACGGGCTGCACATGGCCGGGTCCAGCCAGATCGCGTTGCCCTCGCTCTTGCCGAATTTGGTGCCGTCGGCGTTGGTGATGAGCGGAGTGCCCAGCGCATGGACATGTTTGCCCTCAACCTTGCGGATCAATTCTGTGCCGCTGGTGAGGTTGCCCCACTGGTCCGAGCCACCGGTCTGCAGCATGCAGCCGTAGTCGCGGAACAGCTGGAGGTAGTCCATGCCCTGCAGGATCTGGTAGCTGAACTCCGTGTAGCTGATGCCTTCATCAGAACCCAGGCGCGACGCGACGGCATCCTTGCGGAGCATGGTGCCGACCCGGAAGTGCTTGCCGATTTCGCGCAGGAAGTCGATGGCACTCAACGGCGCCGTCCAGTCCAGGTTGTTGACCATCCGGGCCGCGTTGTCGCCCTCGAAGCTGAGGAAACGGCGAACCTGCGCCTGCAGGTATCCCACCCATTCGGAAACGGTGTCCTTGGTGTTGAGGGTGCGTTCCGCCGTCGGGCGCGGATCACCGATCAGCCCGGTGGAACCGCCGACCAGCCCGAGGGGCTTGTGGCCGGCCAGCTGGATCCGGCGCATGAGCAGCAGCTGGACCAGGTTGCCCAGGTGCAGGCTCGGCGCCGTTGGATCGAAGCCGCAGTAATACGTCACGGGGTCACCGGCCAGGAGCTTCTCAAGCTCCGCCTCATCCGTGGAGACGTGGACTAGGCCACGCCATTTCAGCTCCTGCCAGACATTGGCGAAGCTCGGGTCGTTCTGCTGGGCATCGAGAATATTTAGCTGGGACACGGAATCTAAGTTAGCAGGATCGGCGAAACCGCCGTGCAGGTGACACCGGCCCGCAACCACCGCCGACAGCCCCGCGGACGGAACAGCACCGGCCCGGGCAGGGGCCGGCCCTACTCCTCGATACCGGTGGGGACGCCGGACGCCGCGATGAGTCGCAAGCGCTGGGTGGGCCTGGTCATGGCCACGTACAGGTCCCCCACCCGGCCGTGCTCGTGGTTGAGCATGGCGGTCGGTTCCAGGACCACGACGCCGTCGAACTCCAGTCCCTTGGCCTCGCGGGGGCTGATCGCGACGATGTCCTGGGCGTAGCTCCCGGCTCCGGTCCCGACGCGGTGGCCGTACACGGCCCGGAGTGCCGCGTTGGCCTCCGGGAGCAGCTCGCCGTCGGCGATGATCGCCAGCAGGCCGCCTTCGATGGCGTCCAGTTCCTCCGGCAGCACTTCGACGAGCTTTTTGACGATCTGGTCCTTGTCCACACGGTCAATGATCGGGGACCAGCGTCCCTTCCGGACGGCCTTGGGCGCCGAAACCACCAGGCCCGCCGCGTTGGCCATCCGGGCGGCGGCCTCCGCGATCTGGGACGGCGTGCGGTAGTTGACGGTGAGTTCCTCGAGCTGCCAGCGTTCACCGAACATCGGGGCCAGTGCGCTATGCCAGGAGTTGGCGCCGGCGACCGAACTCGTTTGGGCGATGTCGCCAACGATCGTAAATGACTTCAGCGGGCACCGACGCACCAGCAGCCGCCACTGCATGGGCGACAGCTCCTGCGCCTCGTCTACCACGATGTGCCCAAAGGCCCAGGTGCGGTCGGTACTGGCGCGCTCGGCAGCGGTCAGCCGCGCCTCCCGCTCCTGGTTCTGGTCCACCAACTCCTCGGCGGTGAAGAGGGCGTCCACGCCGGCGGTTTCCATGTTGACCAGAGTCTGCTTGGCGTTAGCCAGGTCGCGGGCACGGTCCTGTTCCTGCTGCGCCAGGCCCCGCCCGGCGGCGGCGTCGAGCTCGCCGAGCAGTTCGGCGGCCTCATCCAGCAGCGGGACGTCGGACTCAGTCCAGGGCGAACCGGCAGGCCGGAGCAGCAGCGCGCGTTCCTCGGGACTGAGGTTCGGCGTGCAGGCCTCGAGGATCGCGGGTTTGCTCAGCAGCTCCCCCACAAGCTTCTCCGGGGTCATCGGCATCCAGCACAGGTTCAGGGCGATCCGGACGTCCCGGGCGGAGCGGACGTCCTCGGCCAGGTAGGAGCGGTCAGCGTTGTTGCCGATATTGCCGGCTTCCACCAGCTCCGTCATCTGCTCGGTCAGTTCACGGAGCAGGATCTTGACGAAGGAAACGCGGGCCTCGTTGTGCGGCTTGCCCGTGGCGCGGGCCTTTTCCTTGGCACGGCGGACTTGCCGCGGCGTGAGGACCAGCTTGCGGCCGTCCACCTCCAGGATCCGGTTTGCTGCCGGAATGCGCTGCCGGTTGGCCACCGCGTTGGCCACGACCTCGGCCATGTCCAGCCGGCCCTTGATGGCGGCGACAGCGGAATCCGGTTCGGCAACGGCGCTGATGCCCGGCAGGAGCCGGCCCAGGCTCGCCATCACGACGCCGGTCTCGCCGAGCGAGGGCAGCACGCGTTCGATGTACTTCATGAAGGACGACGTCGGCCCCACCAGCAGGACGCCGGCGCTCTTGAGCCGGTCCCGGTGCGTGTAGAGCAGGTAGGCGGCGCGGTGCAGGGCGACCGCGGTCTTCCCGGTGCCCGGTCCGCCCTGGACCACGAGGGCACCGGAGATCGAGGACCGGATGATCCGGTCCTGCTCGGACTGGATGGTGCCGACAATGTCTGACATCCGGCCGGTGCGCTTGGAGTTGAGCGCAGCGAGAAGGGCGCCTTCGCCCTGGAGGGAATCACTGTCGGCGAGCAAGCCGGCGTCGAGCACGTCGTCTTCGATGGCCTTGACCTCGCGGCCCTGCAGGATCAGGTGACGGCGGCGGCGGACTCCCTGCCGGTCAAAGGCGGTGGCCTGATAGAAATGGCCGGCCTCGGGGGCGCGCCAGTCCACCATGAGCCGCTGCAGATCCTCGGTGGTCAGCCCGATGCGGCCGATGTACCGGGCCTCCCCGGAGTCCAGGTCCAGGCGGCCGAAGACCAGGCGGTCGTCGACGGCGTCGAGCTGGGCGAGACGGTCCTCATACAGTGCCGCAAAGGCATCGCGCTCGGACACGTTCTGCATGGTGCCGACGGCACCGGCACGGCGCACCTGGGCAAGCTGGGTGCGCTTTTCTGCCCGCAACTCATCGAGCCGGGCGTAAAGTCCGGCGACATAGTCGCGTTCATGGGCCAAATCAGCGTCGTGCATCGAACGTTCCCCTATCGAAAAAGACAGACCCACCATTCTACAGCCATTCGACAGACGTGACGGCTATATGTCTGTCGAACATTGCGAAGGCAGTCTTCGTCAGGGAATTCTACCGACACGACCTAAATGATCCAGCGCGGCAGTTCCAGTTAGAGGCGCAGCAGCGAGCGGACGTTGTGGCCGGTCAGGGCCGCGCGACCGCCAAGTTCGTCGAGTTCCAGAACGACGCCGACGCCGGCCACCTGGATGCCGCAGCGTTCGAACAGCCGTGCCGCGGCGCCGAGCGTGCCGCCGGTCGCGAGCACGTCATCGAGGATCAGAACGCGGCTGCCCGGAGCGAGATCGGTCTTGTGCAGTTCGAGGGTGGCGGTGCCGTATTCCAGGGCGTAATCCTCGGAGACGACCTCCCGGGGCAGCTTGCCGGCCTTCCGGACCGTGATGACGCCGGTCCCGGTGGCGTAGGCCGCAGCTGCCGCCAGAAGGAAGCCGCGGGCTTCCACCCCCGCGACGGCGTCGAACTGGCCCTTAAACGGTTCGACCAGGGCGTTGACCACGGACTTCAGTGCCGCCCCGTCGGCGAAGACCGGCGTCAGATCCTTGAAGCTGATTCCGGGTTTGGGATAGTCCGGGATGGTGGCGCACAGGCTGCTGATCAGCTCATCCACCGGTTTGGCTGTCTTGATCTGGTTCGGCTCGCTTGGATTCACGCATCCACCCTACTCGCCGGTGGCCTTTCGGGCTGCTTCGTGCCAGGCAACCTTGCAGACATCAACTATTCACTTCAACGGCGTCGGATCCGACCCTCCCATCCACTCCCCCGGTGATTGGGCCCGCCGGTTAGGCCTTCCGCGCCTTTGCTGCCTTGTAGCGGGACACTGTCGGGTCACCGCTGAGCCAGAACCGCCACGGGTAGTCGTGGCTGCCGCCGGCGCCGGCGACACCGACGCGCGGACCTGAGCTGACCTCCGCGGCGGCCGCGGCCGGTCCGTTCGCGGGCAGCTCCAGCCGGAACGGCGCCGCGAGGGCATCCCGCCCGCTGTCCGCCGTCGTCAGCCCCAGCGCGGTGGCAAGCCGGGCCGGCCCGCTCGCAAGGTCGTTGTCCGATTTCGACGTCGGGCGCCTCTTCCTGGCCAGTTCGTGCCCCGCGACGATTTCCCCCGCCCGCAGCAGCAGCCCGGACGCGACGCCGTCGGGCCCGCACACGATATTGGCGCAGTGGTGCATGCCGTACGTGAAATACACGTACAGGTGGCCGGCCGGGCCGAACATCGGCGCGTTGCGCGGCGTCTGGCCACGGAAGGTGTGGGAGCCGGGGTCGGGATACAGCGAATCGTGCGGACCGAGGTACGCCTCGATTTCGGTGATCCGCACCGAGACCGGCCCGTCACGCCCCTCGTGCGTCAGCACGGCTCCGAGCAGCAGCGACGCGACGTGCCGGGCATCTCCCGAGAGCAGCTCCCGGATCTGCGCTGCCGCACCGGGCTGTGCCACTTTGTCGGTGCCTTTGTCGGTGCCCGGCTGTGCCTGTGTACGGGCAGGAAGCGGGGTGGAAGTCATCCTCAGACTTTAACAAACGCCCGCGGGACACCCCACGGCCGTGTCCGAATTCCGCTAGCAGGTGCTTCGCGAAGCTGGCAGGATGGGGTCATGGACTTTTGGCAGCGCTACCGGGCAATCGATGCCCGGGACACCCGCTTCGACGGGCAGTTCTACACCGCTGTCCGGACCACCGGGATTTATTGCCGGCCCTCGTGCCCTGCCCGGACGCCGAAGGCCGACAACGTCACGTTCTATGAAACTTCGGCAGCCGCGCACGACGCCGGGTACCGGGCCTGTAAGCGCTGCCTTCCGGAGGCCGTGCCCGGCACGCCGGCCTGGAACGTGCGCTCGGACATCGCCGGCCGCGCCATGCGGCTCATCAACGACGGCGTGATCAACCGGGACGGCGTCGAGGGGCTGGCCGCCCGGCTGGGGTACTCCTCGCGCCAGCTCAACCGGATCCTCAGCCACGAACTCGGCGCCGGTCCGCTGTCCCTGGCACGAGCCAGCCGCGCCCAGACTGCCCGCACCCTGCTGGTCTCCACGGCCATGAAAGCTTCGGACATCGCCTTCGCCGCGGGCTTCAGCAGCGTGCGCCAGTTCAACGACACCATCGGCGAAGTGTTCGCCATGACCCCCTCCGCGCTCCGGGCCACCGCGCGGCATCACCACGCGCCCGCAGCGGCCACGGCGCTCACCCTCAACCTCCCGTACCGGGAACCGTTCGATCCCGGCGTGTTCGATTTCCTCGCCGTCCGCGCCATCGCCGGGATCGAGGAAGGCACGTCGAGTTCCTATGCCCGGACCCTGCGGCTGGGCCACGGCGATGCCCGTTTCCGGGTGGATTACGACGCCGGCGCGGCCGGACGCCCGCTGATGCTGACCATCGGCGCCGTCGACCTGAGGGACCTGGCCTCGCTGCTGAGCCGGGTCCGGCGCCTGCTGGACCTCGACGCCGATCCCGTCGCGATTGATGCCACCCTGGGCGGCGATCCCCGCCTGGCCGCGGCGGTGGCCGCCACGCCGGGGATGCGGATGCCTGGCGCCGTTGATCCGCAGGAGCTCCTAATCCGGGCCATGATCGGCCAGCAAATCACGGTGGCCGCCGCGCGGACCGCGCTTGTCCAACTGTCCGCGGCCGGGAGCGAGAGCCTGGTGCCGGCCGACGGCCTCCACCGGCTGTTCCCTACGGCCGCCCAGATCGCGGGGACCGGCTTCGAACTGCTCCGCGGCCCGGCCCGGCGGATTGATGCCGTCCGCGGCGCCGCGGCCGCGATGGCCTCGGGAGACCTCGACTTTGGTTACGGCGATGACGTCAGCGGACTGGAGGCCAAGCTCCTGCCGCTTGCCGGAGTCGGGCCGTGGACGGTGGGATACGTCGCGATGCGGGTCATCGGGGCCCCGGACGTGTTTCTCGCCAACGATGCCGCCATCCGCAACGGCATCCGGTCGCTCGCCCCGACCACAAGGGATGCCGAGCTGACCCCCGATTTCCGTGAGGTCAGTCCGTGGCGCTCCTACGCCACGATGCACCTCTGGCGTGCGGCAGCGGCGGCCCAGGCCGCGGCGCGCAGACCAACTTCCCTTCCGACACAGACTCAAAAGAAAGCCAAGCCATGAAAGCGCAATTGTTGACCATGTCCACCCCGGACGGGCCGTTCACCATCATTGCCCGGGAGGGGGCCGTCCTGTCCTCCGGCTGGACCGCCCACCCCGGCGAGCTGACCGGTCAGATCCACCCTGACCTCCTGCCGGCAGAATTCGAGACCGTCGCAGGACTCGGCGCCATCTCTGCGGCCGTGGAGGCGTTCTACTCCGGAAATCCGCGGCCGGCCATGGGGGTGCCGGTGCTGCAGAAGTCGGGTGTCTTCCGCAGCCACGCGTGGGACGTACTGCGAACCGTCGCCCCGGGGCGTCCGGTGACCTACACCGAGTATGCGCAGCTGTCCGGCAACGCCAAGGCCGTCCGCGCAGCAGCCAGCGCCTGCGCCTTCAACGCGGCGGCCCTGTTTGTGCCGTGCCACCGGGTCATCCGCACCGACGGGACGCTGGGCGGCTTCCGCTGGGGCCTGGCCGTCAAGGGCAGCCTGCTGGAGCGGGAGCGCGAAGCGGCCCTCGCGGCGGCGAGGCCTTAGGCCTGTCCGGCCTTACTTATTGGCAGGCACTCCGGCAGGCCAAGGCAGCAGCTCCGGAAGCTCGACACCGTCGGCCGCGGCGGTGGCGCGCAGGCTGCCAAGCGTCGGCGTGCGGCCGGCCAGCCACGCGGCAATGTCTGTGACCATGCCGCTAATCACCGTCGATTTGCCGCCGCTACCGATCGCTGCCGCAGGCAGGCCGAGCGGCTGCAGCACAAAGCGCTGGCCCTCAGGCACCCGGGCAGCCAGGAAATCGAAGAGGTGCTCGCAGAACGGCAGGCTCCAGGTTTCGGGCCCGCGGCCGGTGCCGAGGTCGGTGGCGTGGATGACAAGTTCGCGCCACAACGCCAGGCCGCCGTCGAACACCACTCCCCCGCGGTAGCTGATGGACTCGTGCCAGCCTGCCGCATCGAGGGAGTCGAAGGCCCGCAGGGCCCTGTCCAACGCTGCGTCAAGGTCGGCCCGGTGCTCGTCGAGGCCGTGTCCGGCAGCCATCTCGATGGCGCGGTTGCGGCCCTCGTAGCCGCCGTCGTAGAGCTCGATGCTCTCACCGCGGGCGGCGTATTCGAGCTGGCGGGCCATGGCGTTGGCGATGCCGCAGATGTGGGCGAGCACGTGCCCGCGGCTCCAGCCCGGCAGTTCCGACGGCGCCTTGATGTCCTGCTCCGTCAATTTTGCGGTGGTTCCGGCCACGGTGTCGGCGGCACCGTGCAGTTCGTCCCGAAGCTGTTCTGGTGTGATCGAGGTCATGCCGCCCATCCTAACCGAACCACCGGATTAACCGCGATTAACTGGGCTTCGCCGTCTCAGCACGGCTTAACCGCCGCGAGATGGCACTTGACGGCAGTGTTCTCGAGGAAAAACATTGCCGTGAAGTGCCATCTCGCGCAGAAACGGCCGGGCGGACTCGGCCCGGTACCAACAGGTGCTAGCCGGCGTACTCGCGGACGCCGTCGAGCTCTGCTTCAAGCGCCAGCAGCTGGCGTTCGACGGCGGCCGGTGCGGTGCCGCCCTGGGAGTTGCGGCTGTTGAGCGAACCCTCGGTGGACAGGACCGTGCGGACCTCCGGGGTCAGGTGCTCCGAGATGGCGGCATATTCCCCGTCCGTCAGCTCCCAGAGTTCGACGCCGCGGCTTTCGGCTTGCTTGACCGCGGCACCGGAGAGCTCATGCGCCTCGCGGAACGGGACGCCCTGCCGGACGAGCCATTCGGCAATGTCCGTCGCCAGCGCGAAGCCCTGCGGGGCCAGCGACTCCATCCGTTCGGTGTTGAACTTCAGCGTCGCGATCATGCCGGAAACTGCCGGGAGCAGGAGCTCCAGGGTGTCGGCGGCGTCGAAGACCGGTTCCTTGTCCTCCTGCAGGTCGCGGTTGTACGCGAGCGGCAGGCCCTTGAGCGTGGCCAGGAGCCCCGTCAGGTTGCCGATCAGCCGGCCGGCCTTGCCGCGCGCGAGCTCGGCAACGTCCGGGTTCTTCTTCTGCGGCATGATCGAGGAGCCGGTGGAGTAGGAATCATGCAGGGTGACAAAGGAGAACTCCTTCGTGGCCCACAGGATCACTTCCTCCGAGATCCGGGACAGGTCCACGCCGATCATGGCGGTGACCCAGGCGAACTCGGCGAAGACGTCGCGGGAGGCGGTGCCGTCGATCGAGTTGTGCGCGGCCGAGAAAAAGCCCAGGTCGGCGGCCACGGCCTCCGGGTCCAGGCCCAGTGAGGACCCGGCCAGGGCGCCGGAGCCATACGGTGAAACGCCTGCGCGCTTGTCCCAGTCGGCCAGCCGCTGCACATCGCGCAGCAGCGCCCAGGCGTGGGCCAGCAGGTGGTGGCTCAGCAGCACCGGCTGGGCGTGCTGGAGGTGGGTGCGGCCGGGCATGGCCACGCCCTGGTGGGCCTTGGCCTGCTCCACGAGCGCATCGATGGTCGCCAGCACGCCGCGGGCGATGATCCGGGCGTGGTCCCGCAGGAACATCCGGCCCAGCGTCGCCACCTGGTCGTTGCGGGACCGGCCGGCACGGAGCTTGCCGCCGAGCTGGGTGCCAGCGCGCTCGATCAGGCCGCGCTCGAGGGAGCCGTGCACGTCCTCATCGGACTCGGCCGGCGTGTACGCACCTGACGCCACGTCCTCGTCCAGCCGGGCCAGGGCGTCAAGCATGCCGTCAAGCTCGGCGTCGTCCAGCAGCCCGGCCTTGTGCAGCACGCGGGCGTGCGCCTTGGACCCGGCGATATCGTAGCGGGCCAGCCGCCAGTCAAAGTGCGTGGACTTGCTCAGCGCGGCCAGGGCGTCCGCGGGGCCGCCGGCGAACCGGCCGCCCCACAGGGCACCTGTGTTGGTTGCTTCGGATTTGGTGCTTTCGCTCCCCACAGGGGCTACTTTCCTGCGACCCGGATGTCGCGGCCCGAGGCTACCTTGGCGGACATGCCCCACAGCTCGATGAAGCCGCGCGCCATGGACTGGTCGAAGGTGTCACCGGTGTCGTAGGTGGCGAGGTCGAAGTCGTAGAGCGAGGTCTCGGAGCGGCGTCCGTTGACGATCGCCTGGCCGCCGTGCAGGACCATGCGGATGTCGCCGGTGACGTAGCGCTGGGTGTCGTCGATGAAGGCGTCGAGGGAGCGCTTGAGCGGGGAGAACCACTGGCCGTCGTAGACCAGCTCGGCCCAGCGCTGGCCGACGGTGGCCTTGAAGCGGGCCTGCTCGCGCTCGATCGTGATGTCCTCGAGGTGCTTGTGCGCCGTGATGAGGGCCATGGCGCCGGGGGCCTCGTAGATTTCGCGGGACTTGATGCCGACCAGGCGGTCCTCGACGACGTCGATCCGGCCCACACCCTGGGCGCCGGCGCGGCGGTTGAGTTCCTTGATGGCCTGCAGCGGGGTGACCTTGACGCCGTCGATCGCGACGGGGACGCCGGCTTCGAAGGAGATGGTGACTTCATCCGGCGCCGGCGGGAATTCCGGGGTGGCGGTGTAGTCGTAGATGTCCTTCGTGGGGGCGTTCCAGATGTCCTCGAGGTAGCCGGTCTCGACGGCGCGGCCCCAGACGTTCTGGTCGATCGAGTACGGGTTCTTCTTGGTGGTCTCGATCGGCAGTCCCTTTTCCTCGGCGAAGGCGATGGCCTTGTCGCGGGTCAGGGCGAGGTCGCGGACCGGGGCGATGCACTTCAGGTCCGGGCCGAGGGTCTGGATGCCGACCTCGAAGCGGACCTGGTCGTTGCCCTTGCCGGTGCAGCCGTGGGCCACGGTGGTGGCGCCGAATTCGCGGGCGGCCTTGACCAGGTGCTTGACGATCACCGGGCGGGAGATGGCCGAGACCAACGGGTAGTGGCCCTGGTAGAGTGCGTTGGCCTTCAGCGTGGGGACGCAGTACTCGTTGGCGAACTCATCGGACGCGTCGGCCACGTAGGCCTCGACGGCGCCGCAGCCCAGGGCGCGCTGGCGGATGGTTTCCAGTGATTCGCCGCCCTGTCCAACGTCGACCGCCACGGCGATGACTTCGGCCCCGGTGGCTTCACCGATCCAGCCGATGGCTACGGAAGTATCCAGGCCACCGGAGTAGGCCAGAACAATACGCTCAGTCACTTCAAATGCTCCTTAGTTGTTTGGTTCGTTGATCTTGATTGCAAGCCTGTCACAAAATCCCGGTGCTTCCCGGTCCCTTGACGGACTTACGTTGCGGCTATTGGCCGGCTTCCTCGGCGAACTGCAGGAAGCGTGCGGCGATGTCCGGGCCGCCAAGCGGGTCCCGGGTGACGAGGAGGACGGTGTCGTCCCCCGCGATGGTGCCCAGGATCGAGGGCATCACGGAGTGGTCGATCGCGAGGGCCAGGAAGTTCGCGGCGCCCGGCGGGGTCCGGAGCACCACGAGGTTCGCCGAGGCTTCGGCCGTGACGAGCAGTTCTCCGCACAGCCGGGTGAGCCGCGCGTCGAGGATTTCCTGCGTGACGCCGCTCTTGGCGGCCCGTTCGCCGCCCTCGCCCGGGACGGCGTAGACCAGCACGCCCTCCT
>Ga0308173_10001479_pt1 | contig 11740 bp, 8 predicted proteins | sample PhyPR1_FD_203716 | JGI IMG/M metagenome (GOLD analysis project Ga0308173, IMG submission 203716) | Soil microbial communities from UC Gill Tract Community Farm, Albany, California, United States - DLSLS.P.R1 | ecosystem: Environmental > Terrestrial > Soil > Agricultural land | place: USA... | reverse complement strand
AAACGCGGCTTCGGCGGGCTGGATCCATTCGCACTTCGTGCGGCGCACGCTGCTGACCGATAGCACGTCATCGTCGAGTTCTGGCCGGGCCGAGTCCGAACAGCAGAAGGCAGGGGCTCTGTCCGATGATCGGCAGCCTTGTCGTCGTGCGTGCGAGGGGTTAGTCTCTCCGAAGAGTTGGGGGGCGCCGAAGCAGCCACCTGTGGCCGTCCGAGACTGACCGGACTCGGCGTACGCGAAGGTCAGCGATTCGGTGGACCAGTGCGAATGGCGGGTTTTGGGCAAGTCGATGGGAACGTCGAGGAGCCGCAGTCGGACCCTAAGCGGCCGCTCGATGTGGCCGACTGGTCGACCGAAAGCCGACGGTCACGAAACGAGACAAGCTAACCGGCGACGCTGGCGGGCGAAGCTACGCGCGGAGGGGTTGGCGTGAGCGACGGCGTTAGGCGGCAGCCAGCTTCATTGGATCACTTCGTCCGCGCGCAGCAGCAGCGGCTGAGCAATCGTCAGACCAAGCGCCTTTGCAGCGCTCAGGTTGATCACAAGTTCGAACTTGTTCGACTGCTCGACGGGAAGGTCACCCGGCTTAAGGCCCTTCAGAATCTTGTCGACATATGTCGCCACGTGACGAGCGGTCACTGCGAGGTCGGCCGCATAGCTGAGCAATCCACCCGCGACGACGTGCTCACGCCACGCATACGCCACGGGAAGCCGGATGCCTTGCATCAGGGTTTGCAGGCTGGCGCGCTCGTTGAGATAGAGCGGGTCGGCGACTACGACGACAGCCTGAGCGTCCTGTCGAACGATCTCTCCGACGGCTGCGCCGAATTCCGGCTTTGCGTTCGAGACGATGCGCAGGGCAGTGAGATCCAGCGTGGCGCAGGCGCTCTGGGCCGCGGCCCAGAACACAGGTTCGTTTGGGTTGGATTCATTCAGCAGAAACGCGATGCGGCGGGCGCGTGGCGCGATCTCGTGCAGGATCGCGATCAGCTTGCCCAACACGACTTCAGACTGGGTTGTGATCCCAGTGATGTTGCCGCCTGGCTTGGCTAAGCTGGCGACAAACCCGCTGGCGACTGGGTTGTTGACACTCGCCATGACGATCGGGATCGTCGACGTCGCGCGCTGCATCGCGCGCGTGGTCGTCGCGTTTCCGACCACGATCGCGTCGACACGCTGTCTGATCAATTCCTTCGCCATCGCGCCCAGATGGGTTGCGTCACCATCGGCGTAGACAGCTTGGTATTCGACGTTCTTGCCCTCAAGCCAGCCCAGATCGTGCATTCCCTGTCTGAATGCTTCGTAAGCCTCCGCCGGACTGCTTTTCGATCCGAACGACACCCATCCAACGCGGCGAACGGTCGCCGCACGCTGCGCGTGGCCGTCGGGATGCGCGACAAGCAGACCGGTGCCGCCCGCCAGCAGAAGACTTCGGCGCGTGATCAATGGGTCACTCGGCAGGGGATCGGGTTTCGACAATACAGTATGTGCCGATGGGCGCCTCCGCCGCGCACAGCCCGAGAGCAGGGCCAAAGGGGCCGTTCACTGATGACCGCATCTGGCCGATCGCAGCGCTATTGAGGGTCAGCTTCGATGCTGCTCGACTCGGAGGACTGGTTCCGACCCTGAGCGGCCGCCGTTCAGGACGGGGGGCTTCTGCGAAGCGGGCATCAGGTGGAGACACACGGCTCTTCGGCAGGTGCGGCCGACAGGCCGTTCCCCGGTGCTTAGCTCGGCGTCCCTTGTCTTCCGGCGAATCAAGCCCGCGCCAAGTAAGTGTTCGATCAAATCATCGCGCGTACGATGGCCTTGGTCCCGCAATTGCGGTGCCCGTTGCCTCTATGACATCAACAAACGGAGACGAAACATGCTGTTCGACAAAGTCTCAGTTCCCGGTCCCGACGACTCCATCTTGCGCCGCAAACTGCTGTGTGGCATGGGCGCGGCAATCGGCGCTGCCGTGCTTGCGCCAAGCGTGGTGCGCGCTCAGTCCAACCCACAAGGGCCGGCAGCCCCACCCAGCACGATAACGAATCCGCCCCGCGACTTCAGTGCCAACGGTGCTCCGACCACCTACTTCACCGATCCTGACGTGCTGACGGTGGATCCGTCGTTCGACGGCTTGCGTCAGCCCAATGCGGCGATCCAGCGGCTGTGGACCGGGGCCCTCTGGTCCGAAGGGCCGGCCTGGAACTCCGTGGGCCGCTACCTGGTCTGGAGCGACATCCCCAACAACCGCCAGTTGCGCTGGCTGGAGGACGACGGCCGCGTCAGCGTGATGCGCTCGCCCTCCAACAACTCCAACGGCAACACCTTTGACTTCCAGGGGCGGCAGCTGTCCTGCGAGCACCTGGGCCGCCGGGTGGTGCGCTACGAGCTCGACGGCTCGGCCACCGTCATCGCGGCGATGTACGACGGCAAGCGCCTGAATTCGCCCAACGACGTCGTGCCACACCCCGACGGCAGCTACTGGTTCACCGATCCGCCTTACGGCGCCCAGTTCTACGAGGGCACGGTCGACGCGGCAGGAGGACCCGCCAACAAATCGGGGCGCATGAATCCGCGTCTGGGGCAGCCGCCGGAATTCGGAACGTACAAACGCGAGTTGCCAACGGCTTGCTACCGAGTCGATCCTAACGGCACCATCACCCAAGTGCTGACCGAGGCACAGGTACCCGACCCGAACGGGCTGTGCTTCTCGCCGGACTACAAGAAGCTGTACGTCGTCAGCACCGGCCAGGGTCCCGGCGACGCCGGCCCGGGTGGCAAGGGTGACATGTGGGTGTTCGATGTCGGCGCGGACAACAAGCTGTCGAACGGCAAGCGGTTCAGCGACTTCATGATCAACTCCGTCAGCTGCGGTCCCGACGGCGTGCGCGCCGATGTCGACGGTAATCTCTGGTGCTCCAGCAATGCCGGCCGTGCGGTCGGTTTCAGCGGCGTCACCGTATGGAACCCGCAGGGCAAGTTGATCGGGCGAATCCGCCTTCCCGAAATCTGCGGCAACGTCTGTTTTGGTGGCCCTAAGCGCAACCGGTTGTTCATGGCGGCAAGCCAGTCGCTGTACGCCGTGTACACAGGGACACAGGGTGCGGCACCGGGTTGAGGTCGCGGGCTCGGCGGCGACGAGCGCCGGTCGCCCAGCCTTCGCCACTTGCAAGGCCTGAAGCACCGGCTGGCGACCGAATGGGTTCGCGAGCTGCAGCGCATGCTCGACATCCGGCGAGAGCAGCTGCCTCTGCTCTGGGACTGCGATTTCCTGCACGCGGCGGTCGCGTCGTCAGCCCTGCATCTGCAAAAGGACGGTGCGCTCAAGGCCCGCGTAGCGATGGACTAGCGCCTCGCGATACGCAGCGTCGGCCATCATCGCAAGAAAGTGGTGCCGGCTCGGGTAGCGGACCAAGAGGCACTTATCCCAGTCCTGGCTGGCATCGCCGATGAAGGGTCTGTCGATCTTTCCTTCCCACACCACCTCGGCTCGGCTCACGTGGCCCACGGTTTCCACGAATGCCGTCTGGTACCTGCGGTAAGCCTCGGCACCCGAGCACGGCGGATGGGAAGACCCTGCGGGGTAGTTCGCTTGCTCGCGGAACTTCAGAAGATTGAGCATCACCACCGGCCCGTCAGGGCCGGCGTCACGCAATGCGCGCACTTGATCGGCTGTGGGGTCGATGGACGGATCGAAATTCGCGGGTCGGGAGGTCATGGGTCCGGCGCCTTCTACTGCCGCGCGGTGCCTGCGCGAACCGCATTGTCGACGCGGGCAGGCTTGCAGCGATACCTGGCAACCGCCAGAAAGCTGCCGGCCGTGAGCGACGGCAGTTGGCCGAAACCGTCCTTCTCTTCCTTAGCGACACCAAGAACACCTGGCAGTCGCGGTGGCTGACAACGGTGGCGGAGTACCTGTGGCCGAGGAACAGCTGCCGGCGAGCGACTCTGGCGGCCGCGATGCGGGTTCACCTGCCTTGACCGGCGCGAGGAAGCTCGCCTTGCACTCGGCACTGCTCTCCCTGCGCCGCGGCCGTCACGAAAGAACAAGGCGGACGCGTCGAGCCGATGCCTGAGTCATCGAGCCGCGACGCATCCTTGTGTCAACGCTTGCTCAAAGCCGCCATGACCGCCCCGGCATCGGCATCTTCGAGACACGGCGTGATCGTCATAGCGAGCAAGTCCGCCCACTGGGCTTGATACTGAAACATCGCCTTGGCGTCGTTCGACTCCGTGACGGCGAAGCCTGCTCCACTCATTCCGTGCCACCGCCCTAGGAGCCGAACGCCTTCGGGCGGTGCGCCTCCCGTCTCCAGGAACCGAGCAACAGCGGCATTGAACGTGCCATGCGGAAGCGTCCAACTTACGAGGTACTTCACAGCTGTCTCCTCTGATACAACGGGCCGACAGCGTACGCCCAATTTAGGCTGTGCGATAGCAGGGCGTCTGAGGCGCCGCCGGAGCGACTGCGGCTGCTGGTTGCCATGGCGGTGTTCGCGGCACCGGGCGCCTGCCGCCGTATATAACTCGCTTCGCGATCGTTGTGCCTTATAGCGGTCGCTGGCCTACGACTCCTCTGGCCGATCGCGGTCGACACAGGAGAGGACGGGCGCCCGTCCATGAGCGTTCATCGAGGCCTACGAAACCTAACGTTAAAAGAACGATGCCGGCGCCTCTTTGCGAAGCGAAATCTACTGCCCGACGGTGTAACGGGACTGTCTAGCTTCCCAAAAGGCAGGGGTGCGCGCATGATCGGCAGCAGCAACTAGAGCGAGGACACGAGCCCGGACGCGGCCGCTGGGTCATCGCTAGGACGCTTCGAGGCTATTCAGCCGTGACTGTCACTCTGTCTCGTTAGTGGAGGACGCCATGTCGATCAAGTCTTGGCTTGCCTGCGGCGTAGCAGTCGCCGCGCTAACGCTGCATGTCTCTCCTTCAGCCCAGAAGAAGTACGACCCCGGGGTATCCGACACCGAAATCAAGGTCGGCCAGACCATGCCCTACAGCGGTCCTGCTTCGTCCTACGGCACCATCGGCAGAGCCGAAGCGGCCTACTTCAAGAAGGTCAACGACGAAGGAGGTGTGAATGGGCGCAAGATCGTCTTCCTCAGCCTGGACGACGGCTACAGCCCGCCGAAGACGGTCGAAGCGACGCGCCGGCTGGTCGAGCAGGACCAGGTTCTCCTGATGTTCGGTTCGCTCGGTACGGCGACGAACACCGCGGTTCAGGGCTACCTCACGGGGCGAAAGGTGCCCCAGCTGTTCGTGTCGACCGGCGCCAGCAAGTGGAATGACCCGCAGAATCATCCGTGGACGATGGGCTTCCAGCCCAACTACCACGCCGAGGCTCATATCTACGCTAAGTACATCCTGCAGACCAAGCCAAATGCCAGGATCGGCGTTCTTTATCAGAACGACGACTATGGCAAGGACTATCTGAAGGGTATGAAGGATGGACTCGGCGAGAAGTCAGCCAAGATGCTCGTTGCCGAGTTGACCTACGAGGTCACCGACGCGACCATCGAGTCGCAGATCCTGCAGATGCAAGGCATGGGTGTTGACGTTCTCATCGATGTCACCTCGCCCAAGTTCGCGTCGCAGGCGATTCGCAAGGCCTACGACATCGGCTGGAAGCCCCTTCACTTCCTGAACAACACGTCGACCTCCGTCGGCAGCGTGTTGACGCCCGCAGGCCTCGACAAATCGATCGGGTTGATCACCGGCCGCTACTTCAAGGACCCGACCGATGCGAGGTGGGACGGCGACCCGGGAATGATTGCGTGGCGCGCCTTCATGAAAACCTACTATCCGGAAGGAAACTTGATCGACAACACCAACGTTTCCGGCTACTCCCAAGCGCGCACGCTGGTTCAGGTCCTCAAGCAATGCGGCGACAACCTGAGCCGTGAGAACGTCATGAAACAGGCAGCCAACCTGAAGGACTTCGACACCGGCGTCACCTTGCCTGGGATCACGATCAATACGAGCCCGAGCGATTTCGCGCCGATCAAGGCACTCCAGCTGGCGCGTTTTGACGGCAAGACCTGGGTACCGTTGAGCGAGGTGATCAGCAAATAGTCGAGGCGGGTCGGGGGCTCGGCCCTATTGTTTGAAGCAGCAGAGGAGACTTCGAACCATCGCTGTGGGACCCGGCAGGCGACGGTGGGGCGCGATCCGCTCCCGCCCTGGCTAGATATGTGGAATGGCCGATCGTGGTGACTGCGCGCACGGCGCGCAAGCCGCTGGGAAGCATCGGGTCCCGCGCTGTACCAGCCCGCCGGGCGTGTTCGCAGGACTTGCGTCGGGAGCTAAGGCCCGGCGCCGCCTAGTTTGCGCAGTCGTGTCAGCGGCGTCCGATGGCGACGAAACTGTCGCCGCTCCAATTAGTTTCATCGGGTCCGCTCCCGTAAATCAAGAACTGCGTACCACCCGCGTCCATTGGGAACGCAATCGCAAAACCGTCGTACCGCCCTACGGGTGCATTGGTTCTGGATGCTGGGCATCCAGTGAGGGTTGCCTGCACAGCCAACTGGTTCATTGGGCCTGGAACTGGCTTCAGGGTCCCGGCCAGGGTGCATCCTTGGTAGCTGCCGCTGAAGCCCCCGTCCGGGCTCACGGAAAGCGAGGCGCTGTTGGCTTGCATGTCGGTCAGATTCCAGGTGCCGACCACATCGCCGACGCTGGCCGCCCTGTCGCAGTGATAGCTGGAGCCCGGGACCGGTCCGCCACTCACCTGATACGTAACTGCCGGGTCGTGGTAGTGCAGCGAACCGGTGACAACAGGTCCGATGGGATCGACTACGAGACTCACGAACACCCCATACCCGAAAGCTTGCGCGGTGTCGCTGCCGTTGTACAAGCGGGGATCACCGGGAAAGGACCCCCCACCCCCGGAGATCAGGATGTAGCCGGTGAGAAGCGAGGTGGCCGCGAGGTCCGGCCCGTAGAACAGATAGCTAAGCCCGCCGCCAGGCGACACCAGGATGAATGACGGGTGCGATCGCCCGATGATCGTGCCACCAACAACGGAGCGTGCGTTGACCCCTGCGGGTGGCGCGCATCTGACCGTCGCGGCAATGGGTGGGGCGGCGGCGATGCCGGTGACGGCCGGCCCTGCATCGCCGCCACCGCCGCATGCAGACAGCAGTCCGGCAAAAGTTAAGGCCGGCAAGATAGGTCCCACAGCAACACGCCAGCGCCGCGCTGGCGCAACAATCTGCTTGGTCATATGGTTCTCCGGTTGAGGGCGCCTGTCCCAGACAAAGACAAAGACGCCAATCCAGCGCAAACTCAGACATCGGTTCCGAATCGACCGCCACACGCCAGTCGACTGGACGCGCACGGACCGATCCAGGAAGGGTCACCGGCAATGGGCGACATCACCGCACTGCTCAAGCGCGCCTCGGCCGACGAACCGGCGGCCATCGACGAGGTCTTTGCCCTCCTCTACGACGACGTGCACCGCATGGCCCGCGCCAGGCTGGCCGGCAACCAGCGAATGACGCTGCTGGACACCACCAGCCTCGCGCACGAAGCCTATCTGCGCCTGCGCAATGCCGGGCGCGTCGACGTCGACAGCCGCGCGCGGCTCATGGCCTACGTGTCGCAGGTGCTGCGCGCGGTAGTCGTCGATTTCGCGCGCAAACGCAATGCCGATCGGCGCGGTGGCGGGCAAGTCCACGTCACGCTCGACACCGGCGTTGCCGACTCGGTGAGCGCCGCCGATGCCGACGTGGAGGACATCGCCAGCGCGCTCGAGGTGCTCGAGGCCACCGACCCGCGGCTGCGCCAGGTGGTCGAGATGCGCTACTTCGGCGGCATGACCGACAGTGAAATCGGCGAGGTCCTCGGCGTCACTCCGCGCACGGTCGGGCGCGACTGGGAGCGAGCTCGGCTGCTGTTGTCCGTCGCCTTGAAATCCTGATCCATGTCTCAGTTGGGACCGCGTTTGCGTCTTTTGCGCTGACAGGCCTCCAACACATGACTCACCCGCGCCCCGCATTGCTCAAGGCGGATTGGACCCGGCTCAACAAGCTATTGGAGCAGGCGCTGGCGATCGAGCCCTCGGGCCGAACGGCGTGGCTGGCCGCGTTGCCGGCGGACACAGGGACGTTGCGCGACCTGTTGCACGATCTGCTGGCCGAGTCCCGTCCGCTCGCCGATCCGCCTTCTGATCGCCTGGGCAGCTCGGTGGCGCGCGTGGCGGCCGACGCGCTGGCCGCAATGCGCCGTGAACGGCCGGGCGATCGCATCGGCCCTTGGCGGCTCGAGCGCTTGCTCGCCGAAGGCGGCATGGGCCATGTGTGGCTGGCCACGCGGGCCGACGGGGTCGTGCAGCGCACGGTCGCGCTAAAGCTGCCGCGCACCGAGGGGGTCGACGGCGGGCTCACGCTGCGCATCGCGCGCGAGCGATCCATCCTGGCGCGGCTTCAGCATCCGCACATTGCCGTCCTGTACGACGCCGGCGTCAGCCCGGACGGGAGACCGTTTCTCGCGCTGGAGTATGTGGAGGGGCTTCCCATTCACACCTGGTGCCAGGGCCGCGAGCTACGCGTCGTGCTGCGCCTGTTCGTGCAGCTCGCGCGTGCGGTGGCCTATGCGCACGCGCAGCTCGTGATCCACCGCGATTTGAAGCCCTCGAACGTTCTGGTCACGGCCGATGGCACGCCCAAGCTGCTGGATTTCGGCATCTCCAAGATGATCGAGGGCGACGTTCTGGCCGCCGACGAGACCGATCTCACGCGCGACAGCGGGCGGCGGCTGACGCTGGCCTATGCCGCGCCCGAGCAGGTGCTGGGCCAGCCGGTCGGCGTCGCCTGCGATGTCTATGCGCTCGGCGTGATGCTGTTCGAGCTGCTCAGCGGGCAGCGGCTATACTCGCACCCGTCAGGCCGCGAACTCGAAGACGAGATCCTGCGCGGTGAGCCGCGCAAGCCCAGCGACGTGGTGAGCGATCGCAGCCGCATGGGGGCGCTGCGGGGCGACCTCGATGCCATCGTGCTGACCGCGCTGCGACGCGAGCCCGGCCAGCGATATCCCGGTGCAGGTGCACTGGCCGACGACATCGACAGCTACCTCGCAGACGAACCCGTCAGGGCACGGCCCGACAGCCAGCTGTACCGGTCACGCAAGTTCCTGGCTCGACATGCACTGCCCGTGTCGGCCGCGCTAGCCACAGTGGCGGCGCTCGCGATCGGGCTCGGCGTGGCCCTGTGGCAGGCCGAGCGGGCGACGGCGCTCACGAACTTCGTGCTCTCGCTGATCCGGCAGGCCGATCCGAATGCGAGTCGACAGACGCGTGCGGCCGATCTGGCGATGCTCTCGGCCATCGAAGACAAGATCGAGAGTGGGTTCAAGGGCTCCGCAGAAGAACAGCTCAAGCTTCGGCTCACTGTCGGCGAGGCCTATCGCAACCGCGGCGAGATGATGTCTGCACGCCGCGTGTACCAGCACGCTGTCGACCTGGCGGCTCCCCACCTGGCAGCCGACAACCTGTCGCTGCTGACCGCGCGCGTGCGCGCGTCGGACTACACCTTGATCGTGTCGACCGCTGCATCCGAACAGCTCGACCAGGCGATCCATGCGCTGCGCCGCAGGGCCCTTCGAGGCGCAGCGGAGGACGAGCTGCTGATCGACGCCTTGCTTGTGCGCACTGAACTCCAGCTCGCCTACGGCTTGCCGGCGGTCCTGCCGAGCGCGCAGCGCCTCGAGGCCGGGCGCGAGGCGCAGGCGCTGGCGATCAGCCGCTTCGGCGACGGCAGCCGCCAGCATCTGCGCGTGGTGACTGCGCTCGAGCGGTGGACGATGAACATCGAAGGGCCTGCCGCGGCCAGGAAGGTGCTCGAATCTGCCGTGCAGCAGGCGCAACGGCGGGGCCCCGGCGTCACCGACAGCGTGGAGTTCCGCGTCGCCGAGGCGCGTCGCGCCGCCCTGCGTTGCGAAGACCGTGTAGAGCCGGTCGAATCCATTGCCGCGCTGCGTGAAATCATCGAGCAGGTGCGCAGCGCGCATGGCGCCGCGAGCGTGCAACTTGAAGAGCTGTACCTGGCGCTCGGGCGCTGCCAGCGTGCCACCCATGATCCGAAGGCGTTCGCCTCCGACGTGGCCGCCTTCGAGATCGCCGTAGCGCGCGAACAGCCACCCTCGACCAATCTGATGCGCCGCGCGGAAACCGCCTTCGACGCGGCGATGCAATCCCGCCAGCTGGTGCTCGCGACGGGACTTCTCCGCAGCGCCGCGGCCAACGCCGAGGCGATCCCCGAGGCCGAGCTGCGGGAGCGACTGACGATCGCTGCACGCATCGGGCAGGTCTGCCTGTTCGCGCAACTCGGCGAGTCTGAGGCCGCCGAGCGCGCCGCGGCCCCGTTGATCGCCTACTCCGACGCCGTGTATGCCAAGCTGCACCGCCTCACACCAAGACAAGGTGAGCTGTGGACCTGCCTCAGCCAGGCGCAGCGCCAGCAGGGACACTTCGACGAGGCCCTGAAGACGCTGAGTACCTTCATCGAGCGCTGCGCCACGACGCCGCTGTCACCAGCCATCCGCCTGTATTGCGAAGGCGAGGCCCTGATCGAGCGGGCGTTGATCGAGGTCGACACCGGGCGTGTGGCGGCCGCGCAGGTCACGCTCGCTGCCCGATTGGCGATGTCGCCCGAGACCGCCGATCACCCGACCTATGCGTTGGCCCATGGCCGCGTACTGCTGGCGAGCGGCCGAGCCGCACAGGCCATCGAACCGCTGCAGCGCCACTACGCCGCCTGGGTGTCATTGCAGCCCGAGAGCCCCTACACCGCCGAGGCGCTCTACTGGCTGGGCCGCGCGCATCAAGCGGCCGGCGAGGCGCGAGGTCGATCGATGGTGGAACAAGCCCGCGGAGTTCTGGCCGTATCACCCGTCCAGGCGCATCAGCGCCTCGCTGCTGAGATGCCGGAGCGCTAGCAGTCGCGCAGGGCCGCATCAGGGCCAGCCCCAGCGATCGAGTTGCCGAAAGCTCAGAGCGGCGCGCTTTATGTCCAGCTCGCCCTCAGCCCTACCGTCCAGCGCCGACCGCGCGGATCCGCGTAGGACGGGTCGTAGCCCTTTGTCGTATCGACGCTGCTGAGCGGCGGAGCCGCGTCGAGCAGGTTCTCCACCCCGAGCATCAGCTTGAAGTTGCGCGCGACCGTGAAGATCGCGTGCGCGTCCCATATCTGGTACGCGGCGACATGGTGCGGGGTGCCGTCGGGCAGCAGGATCGCGTCGTTGTAGCCGTGCCGATAGCGGTAGAGCAGCGTCGCAACCCAGGCGTTGCGGTCCAGGTTGGCGGAGGCGACGCCTTGCCAGCGCGGCGAGGTGGCGCCCACCTGGTCGATCACGTTCGCGTTCGTGATGTTCTGCCGCGCATGCTGGACGTAGGTCGCGTCCATGCGCGCCCAGATGCGCCCGATTGCGGTGGCGGGCTTCGGCGTCTGCAGGGACATGTCCGCACCGCTGACACGCCAGGCGCCGAGGTTCTCGTTCAGCGCCTCGATCGCCACGATCGGCCCCGGCAGGTTCGGGAATGCCGGGTCGACCGCACCGCGCTTGACGTTGCGACCGTTGTCGTAGAACGCGAGATTGGCGAGGATCGTGTTTGGGTCGATGTTGTTGATGTTGCTGTCGATATAGATCCGCCACAGGTCGAGCGACCCAAGCCAGCTCGGCGCGGGCGACACCACGATGCCCACATTGGTCTGTCTCGAGCGCTGCGGCTGCAGCGCCGGATTGCCACCGG
>Ga0308173_10001478_pt1 | contig 11745 bp, 10 predicted proteins | sample PhyPR1_FD_203716 | JGI IMG/M metagenome (GOLD analysis project Ga0308173, IMG submission 203716) | Soil microbial communities from UC Gill Tract Community Farm, Albany, California, United States - DLSLS.P.R1 | ecosystem: Environmental > Terrestrial > Soil > Agricultural land | place: USA... | reverse complement strand
TCGATTGCAGCACCTCTCGTAGAAGGAGCTCGAGTCCCGGAGCATCCAGCCGCCCATGCGGACCGTCCTCCTCAACTGCGATGGTCACTCCGCGACGCTCGGCCTCGGCTCGCAGTTCTCGCCGTACGGTGCAAGCGATAGTGCGAAGCGAGACCTCCTGACCGGCGACTGACGGGAGCAGGGCAGCCACATCGCCCAGGCGCTCGGCGATCAGCTCCTCGAGCGACCTCGCGTTGCGCGTCGCCATGGCTCGAAAGCTGGGATTGACGCGTGCCTCGAGAGGTACGCTGTCATCATCCATCAGAGCGAGCACACTCTTGATGGTTCCGAGTGGATTCCTGAGGTCGTGCCGCAGGTGCCGAAACCGGTCGCGCAGTGCGTCGGTATAGGCCTGCATGTACCCTCGAGTCGCGGCGAGCGAGAGCAGCGCACCACGCCGCTGCAGTTGGCGCGCAAGTCTGACTCCATCCGCGGCCGTCGTGGCAGCGCCATCCTCGATCAGACCAAACGCCGACTCCATAGCGAACAGAGTCATCGCCATGAGTAGATCGAGCGCCTTCAAGACATGGTGAACGGACACCCCTCGGGCAAAGGCGGCCGCACCGAACCGCATGCCGCGTCCGACGGTGTCGTCCGAGCCGTCATCGCCGTCGGCGAAGCTTGCAATCAGAGCATCGACGAGTCCGTGAGCCTCGCTCACCAGTTCGGCGCCCTGACCGCCCATCTCATCGAGCAATTGCGCGCGCCGCGCCTGTACAGTCCAGCGCTCAGCGAGATCTCCTGCCTGACTCCGAAGCAGCGGGAGAATGAGCAACTCGAGGGCGCCAGCATGCGGATCGGGCATGCGGCGCGCAGCCCGATCGGGAGACAGGGGAGTGTCGGCTGGCAGGCTCACGGCACGAAGGCCATGCACCAAGCTTGCCAGCGGCAGAATCGCCCGGACCCCAGATGGATTCGCGACGGGTCGTGGTCAGTCGTCGCTTCGGCGGCGCGCACGACCCGGCTTCCCGGCCGCCCAACCGGCCGGAGCCGTGAGCGGTCTCAGACTTCGAAGGCTATCGATGTACGGGGTGATCAGATCCCCGCGGAATCGGATCAACATGTTGGCACAGTCATATTGTTCGCGGAATTCTCCGGCAGTGATGTGCAGCAGCGTGCGAACATGACGTCCAAAACTCTGCGGCGAGCTATAGTCCAAGTGATTGGCCACATTCGCGATGGAAAAGCCGGAATTCTCGAAGAGTCGCGCCGCGCGCACCAGTCGAGCCATGGCCAAGTAGCGCTTCGGAGTCGGAACGCCGGCACGGAAAAACCGGCTCATCAGCGTACTCGCGGTCACGTCGAGGTGCCGGGCAAGCAATCGCACGTTCCCGAGGCGCGGTGAGCAGGTGAAAATCGTCTCGAAGAACTGCCAACAGTCATTCGGGACGTCGGCGAGGTCGACTGCCAACTGGCCTAGGACGCTGCGCTGACCAGCATCGCCGGTATCCGCCATGAGCGTACCACGAAGCTCCCGCCAACCGGCGGCCTGTCGGACATCGATGAGACGCTTGATACCGCACTGGCCAAGTGCCAGGACGGCGTGTGGGGTCCTGAGCTCGAATTCACTGAGCAGGGCAACCGCCGGAATACGCGGGAACTCGCGAACGAGTGACGCAACACGTGCGGTGCACTTGCTGGCACAGCTGACCGAGACGAGCACGGCGTGTACCTGGTGTGATTTCAGATCTCGGATCACATCGTCGACGCTTTCTCGATGCAGTGTCCGGTAACACCCTTCGCCCGCAGCGTCGACGCGAAGCCGCTCTTCGGGCGTGAGCAGCGTGGCAATCGGGGGAAGTTCGGCGCTGGGCTTTCCTCCATGAGACATGATCCACCTCCAGTAGCTGGGTGAGACGCACGTAGGGAAAGGGCTGGACGTGCATCGAACTGGAACGGCGGCAGTCTAGAATCCCGGCGTCATCTCCTCGTCACCGAGCAATGATGTATCTTTCGAGTGGATGCTGTCGGCCGGATGGTCGCGGATGCGCAAGCATTCGAGGAAAGTCCGGGCTCCATAGGGCACGCTGCCAGGTAACGCCTGGGCGAGGCACCGCCTCGACGGACAGTGCAACAGAAAGCAAACCGCCGATGGCTCGGTTCGCCGGGCACAGGTAAGGGTGAAATGGTGAGGTAAGAGCTCACCGCGCAGGTGGTGACACCTGTGGCACGGCAAACCCCAGCGGGAGCAAGGCCAAATAGGCAGCGAGGGACGGCCCGTCCCGACCAAGACGCTGCGGGTAGGCTGCTCGAGGGCGTGGGTGACCACGCTCCCAGAGGAATGACCGTCACGAGGTAACACTCGACAGAACCCGGCTTACAGGCCGGCAGCATCCACTTCCCTCCCTTCGACCAAGCTGTGCGCAAGTAACGAATATCTTAATAATTATTACATAATTACTAATTATGCCTGACGACGTGGTTCAGTCCTCTTCTCGATTCGCTATCCGATCGCTCGTCCGTGCTCCCTGACGAAAGCCTCGATGTGGAACCCAGTGTCCAGAGAAGACCTGCCTGAGTGTCCGCCAGATCAAGCGCACGACGATGATGAGGACAACAAGCACTCCGAGAGCGAGAAGGAGTGTGATGTAAGGATGGCTCCAGATGGCCATCATGATGGCGGTAATGAATCCGAGCTCGGAGATGCTCATGACGCCGTTGCTCACCGGCTCTGGTGAGGCGTCGACGGCATAGCGAAGTCCGAGCTTTGTCGTGTGCGTAGTCACGGCGAGGCCACCACCGAGCAACGCCGCGATAAGCACGAACGCCGGGTCACCATGCCACGCTGTGGCAGCGGCGAGCGCAGCTGCAGCCGGGGGGCGTACCAGCGAGTGGACTGTGTCCCAGGCGGATGCAACTGCCGGAACCAGCGAGGCAAAGAATTCGATCGTCGTCAGGACGAGAACGACTCCGATCACCCACCACGAGGTGAGGCCAGCCAGACTTCCTGGAAGGGGTCCGATCCAGCCGAATCGTGCTGCAAGCCCAATGATTCCGACCGTCGCATACAGATTGAGCCCCGCCGCGTAAGCAACACCAGCTGCTTGTGCCAGCGTCTGTAGGGCATTCACATCCGCCTCATCATGCCGAGGGCGTCAGGAGGCGTCATGATCCTGGATCAGTCGACCAGGCGAAGCGGCATTACCAAACACAGGTATGTCGCGGGATCGTCCCAGCTCTCCGGTTCTACGGTTGCCGCACGTTCCGGTGCTTTGAAAGTCAGCTTCACTTCATCCGTGGGGATGTATCGAAGGATTTCGAGCAGATAGCTCGCATTGAAGCCGATATCCAGTTGATCGCCAGCGTATCGGACCGCGAGTTCGTCCGTGGCCTCTCCCAGATCTGGTGTTTGCACACTGAATCGAAGCATTCCGGTGTTGAACGACAAACGAATCCGATGTGTCTGATCCGAAGCGATGACGGACATCCGCTTCAACGCGCTCGTGAGTGCGATCTTGTCGGCAACCGCTACACGGTCGTTATCCCGTGGAATCACCTGATCGTAATTCGGATATGGTCCTTCGATCAGTCGTGTAAACACAGCGGTGAAGGGAGATCGAAAACCGAGATGATTGTCGCCCCGCGCGATTTCGAGTTCTTCGTCGGCAGGGAATAGCCGACGAATCTGTTCCAACGCTTTGGGAGGAACGATCAAGTCAGCTGCCGGCGCGCCACTCGACTTGATGGGAACCTCCATCTTGGCTAGGCGATGGCCGTTTGTCGCCACCATTCGCATTGCCTCGGGTTTGAGTTCCCAGAGTACACCGTTCAGAATCGGGCGGCTTTCCTCAGTACTGACCGCAAAAGACGTGTGCGAGATCAGTTTCTGGAGGTAGCCAGAGCGAATTCGCCAGCTTTCATTGAATCGAACGCTCGGGAAGCTGGGAAATTCGTCGCGTGGCAGACCCAGGATTTTGAAATGTGATCGCCCACAATCCAGAGTGACCCGTTGCTCGCCTGCAGCAGCGATCTTCACCGGCGAGGGCGGCAGCTCACGCGCGATCTCCGCCAGTTTCTTCGCAGGAATGGTGATGGCACCAGTAGCCTCAACATCCGCGGCCACTTCAGTGCTCACGGCGATATCGAGATCTGTGCCGGATAGACGGATCCCTTTATCTGTAGTCTCCACGAGAATGTTTGCCAGAACGGGTAGGGTGGTCTTAGCAGGAATGCTCGCTGCTACGGCCGTCAACCCTTCCTGGAGCTTCTCTCGGGAAATCGTAAACCGCATCACCACTCCGCTGTAGGGGGTGTGTGCAAAAGGCAGCTGTCTACTGTTCTGCTCTTTAAAGAGTTCAAACCAGTAGCAGTCGTAGTGACTGTGGAGCTGTGGAAAAATAGAGCAACTCGAGGCAGCGACGCGAGTTGAACGCGATCCTGACCTGTGGAGTGCATGTGGACTCTCTCGGATGTACACATCAGCTCAGCTTTTCCGAGATATTTTCGAGCTCGACTGCTCAAAAGCCGGCGTTTGCTGTTGGAAACTCTCGGGATTGCCGAATGACTCTGTGGATAAACTGGTCGGCGAAGATCAGGTGGCAAGGCCCTCGAGCAGTACCCGTAAACGGGCGATTCGTTGAGCGAAAGATGGCTCCTCCCGAAGCATGGCCGACACGCGCTCTAGGCTATGGATGACGGTGGAGTGATCACGTCCTCCAAAGCTGGCACCTATCTCAACTAGTTGAAGGCCAAGCAGCTCGCGCATCAAATACATTGCAACCTGTCTGGGGGCCGTGAGAGCCTTTGTCCGCGTCTTGGAACGAAGACCTTCAGTAGTGACCCCCCACTCTTTTGCTACGGCTTGCTGAATCGTTTCAGGGTTCAGCCCAGTAGCAGCTGTACTCGTGACTTCGCCGGGGCGAAGCTTATCGCGAAGCGCTTCGCGTGCCACTTCCGCTGTAATCTCGCGGTGCTTGAGTGACGCATATGCCAAGAGCTTGATGATCGATCCCTCGAGCTCCCGTACATTCGAGCGTACGTGCTCGGCAATGAACCGGATGACATCCTCAGGAATGGTCATCTCGAGATGATCGATCATCGCCTTGTTCCGGAGAATGGCGATCCGATGTTCCAGATCCGGCAATTCGATGTCCGCGACCATTCCCCATTGGAAGCGGCTGACCAGGCGGGCCTCCAATCCCGGGATCTCCGAAGGAGGGCGATCGCTCGTCAAAATGATCTGGCGACCCGCCTCATACAGGGCATTGAACGTGTGGAAAAATTCTTCCTGGGTTGATTCCTTTCCTTTCAAGAACTGGACGTCATCAACCAGAAGAAGGTCAGTCTCCCGATATCGCCGGCGGAATTCCTGAGTCGTTCGCTCCCGGATCGAACCGATCATCTCGTTGGTGAATTGCTCGGTCCCAATAAAAGTGATGCGGATATCAGGCTGCCGTTCCATCACCGCGTGCGCCACGGCCTGCATTAGGTGCGTCTTTCCAAGTCCGGTGTCTCCGTACAGAAAGAGAGGGTTGTAAACCCGTCCCGGCGCTTGCGACACTGCATGTGCCGCTGCAGCGGCGAGCTCATTCGACTTACCGATCACAAAATGGTCGAATGTGTAGCGTTCGCTCAGTTGTGCGTTGATACCGCCTTGTTTCTGTCGCGGTTCTGGCGCCGTCGCCGGAGGTGCCACGAACAAATCCATCTGGTTCCGCGTCTTCCGTTCTTCGTGCACACGGAAGACGACCGACAGCGGATGACCCAGCGCGATCGGCGCCAAACTGGTCAGCAGCTGTGCGTGTTTGGTCTCATTCCAATCGGCCGCAAATTGATCAGGGGAGCCCACGATGATCGTGTCGCCCTCGAGCGCCAGCGGTTCCGTTGGCTCGAGCCACGTCCGAAACGTTTGTTCCGGAAGCTCGTGCCGCGCTCGGTCGAGGATACGCGTCCAGACTTCGGTCGCCGAGAGCGTCATGAGATGATGTGGATAACTCGGGGAGGCGGGGCAGCGAAGCTATCCGAGCCATGTGGAAAATGCAAACAACGAGCGTCGACTGCGCCGCTTTGCCCTGTGTGGGCGCTTCACTTGGCTTGACCTATCTCTCGACAGAAGATAACTTTACCTGTCTGTACCGTAGTCAGTTCAGACCGTACTTGGAGCAGCCATGGGAAAGCCGACCTACCGCCCGCGCAACACGCGGCGCCTCAAGACGCACGGATTCCGTGCGCGTATGGAAACGAAGTGGGGTCGGAAGACCCTTGCCCGTCGACGCAAGAAGGGACGGAAGCAACTGACGGTCCGAATCCCGGACAAGTACGCCGGAGCCTGAGACGCCCCGCGCGTCGCTGGGATTTCCGCGACGTGCGCGCATTACACGAGGCGCGGAGCTACAGCGCGTCGCGCAAGAGGGGAAGCGTATCCGAACCGCGTTGCTCGAGGTTCGGGTCATCGCTTCCCCTCTCGTGCTTCCGGAGGGAGCGAGAACGCGCGTCGGGCTAATCGTCCCACGATTTCGTCATTCGGCAGTGGCTCGGAACCGCGTGAAACGCCGCCTGCGAGAGCTCTCCAGAACGCGCCTCCTGCCAACCGACGTAGCGGCCGACATCGTCATCCGAATCCGCCCAGACGCGTATCGGGCAGCCTTCTCAGCACTGGCTGCCGACGTCGACCGCGTTCTCAATCGATTGGCAAGCTGGCGATCCACGGACACCGACGCTCCGGCTCCTCTCGAAACACCCGCTGATTCCGGTTCGAGTGACACCTGATGCGAACGCTTCTCGTTCTATTCGTGCGGGCCTATCAAGTGACACTCGGTCCCCTGCTGCCCGCGGCGTGCCGTTATTATCCGAGCTGCTCCGCCTACGCCATTGAAGCGCTCGAACGACACGGTGCGCTGCGTGGAAGTTGGCTCGCACTCCGCCGAATCGGGCGGTGTCACCCATTCCGTCCCGGCGGCTACGATCCGGTACCCTAGAGGCCATTCGCCTCGCGGGTCTCAATCTATGGACAAGCGCTTCTTCCTCGCGTTACTGCTGACCGCCATCGTCATCGTCGCACCTCCGCTATTCCTCAATCGCGGCGCACGACGACCAGCAGCCATCGCCGATTCCACGAGCCGAACACCGCCTCGTGTCGACAGCACCACGACGGCGTCATCCACCACCGCTGGCGCAACGACAGCATCTGTCGGCGCTCCCACGGCACAGGTTGGAGCAACCACTCCGACCACACCGGCTGAGACGACGACCGTTCGATCGCCCCGATCGCGCTACGGCTTCAGCTCACAGGGAGCTGCTCCCGTGTCGGTCGTCCTGGACAGCTATCCGTCGCGACGACCGACGATTGGCAATCCGAAGGGGCTCACTCGCGAGAGCCGTGAACCATCCGAGCTGCTCCCACCGCACGTCTCGCTCGCACGATATCGGCTCGCCCTCGGGCGGGACACGATCGCGCTGGACACGGTGCCATTCCGTGCGGCGGTCAAGGACGGTCCAACCGGCACGATCGTGTCGTACACCGGGGCCATCGGCGACCGGCCAGTAGCCATCGACTACGCCGTCGTGCCGGACAGCTTTGTCCTGCACGTCAGCGCCAACGTGACCGGAGCACCCGCGGGTAGCGCGCTGTTGATCGGCCTCCCGCGCACGCTACGATCGAACGAGCCCGACACGCTCGACGACATCAGACATCTCGCCGTCAGCTACCGGCTCGGCTCGGGCGACATCGAGAGCGTCGCCTTCTCGAAACTCGACTCGACGGAAGTGCGAGCCGAGACTCGGCCGACGCAATGGGTCGCGACGCGCAACAAGTATTTCCTCGTAGCGTACCGCGCACCGGCCAAGACGCCATTCAGCACGGTACAGCTCCGCGGGGGTCACCGGAGCGACAAGATCGTCAACGACGTCATTGCCGGGGCGGTCCTGCCGCTCGGCGCGGACGGACGAGCCACGTTCGATATCTACGCCGGTCCGCAGGACTTCGAGCGTCTGCAGAAACTTGGCAGCGATCTCGATCAGGTGAACCCGTACGGCGGCTTCTTGCGTGGCCTCGTACAGCCGTTCGCCGTCATCGTGATGCGCGTGCTGCTGTGGATCAAGCGCACCACGCAGTTGAATTACGGCTGGGTGCTGGTGCTGTTCGGCGTGATCATCCGTGTTGCGCTCTGGCCGCTTCAGCAGAGTGCCATGCGAACCAGCCTCAAGATGCAGCGCTTGCAGCCGGAGCTACAGGCATTGCAGAAGCGGTACAGCGACGATCCGCGCAAGCAGCAGGAAGCGATCATGAAGGTCTACAAGGACCACGGCATGAGTCCCCTCAGCCCGCTGATGGGCTGTCTGCCGATGCTCCTGCCAATGCCAATTCTGTTCGCGCTGTACTTCGTCTTCCAGAACACGATCGAGTTTCGAGGCGTGCCGTTCCTCTGGTTGCCCGACATCTCGCTCAAGGACCCGTTCTACATCACGCCGGTGCTGATGGGTCTCTCGATGTTCGCCACAACGTGGATCGGCTCGCGCAACATGCCGCCGAATCCCCAGGCGAAGATGATGATGTACATGATGCCAGTCATGCTCACCGTCTTCTTCGTGAATCTCGCCTCGGGGCTGAATCTCTACTACGCGGTACAAAACATCGCGTCGATTCCCCAGCAATGGCTGCTAGCCCGCGAGCGCGCCAAGGAGCCGACGCCCGCGCCGGTGGTTCGGGGGATGCCGGCCCCCGCGCAGAAGCGTCGCACCTAACGCGCGCGAGCGGGGCGACGCCGTGAAGATCACCTACATCGGGCACGCGACCCTGCTGTTGGAGATCGCTGGCGTACGCGTCATCACCGATCCGAACTTCGATCCACACCTCGGTCGCTTCCTGCCGCGAGTGAGCGCGCCAGGGATTGCGCTGGACGCCCTCCCGGGGCTCAACGCGATCCTGCTCACCCACGCGCACGCCGATCACCTGTCATTCGACTCCCTCGATCGGCTGCCGCGAGACATTCCCTTGTATGCGCCTCCGGCGGTCGCGCGCTGGCTGCGAGGGAAGGGGTACTCACACGTCGAGCCGCTCGCTCCCGGTGATCAGACGATGATCCCAGGGGGAGCGGTGCGCCTCCATGCCGAACGCGCGACGCATCAAGGCAATCGGTATGGAATCGACCGCTGGCGCAGCGCGGCCAACATGTACCTCGCAGAAACCGACGAGGAGAGCCTGTTCTTCGCCGGCGATACGGCGCTCATGCCCGATACGCATGCGCTGGTGGAGCGCGTGCTCTGGAACGCCAACCGGGCACTCGACGTCGCTCTGCTACCCATCGGGTATGCGCCTCCGTGGAAGCCGGGGTTCCGGAAAGGTCATCTCACCCACGACGACGCGCTGACCCTGTTCGAGACGCTCGGCGCCCGCGCCCTCGTCCCCTATCACTGGGGAACGTTCCGACACGTGACCGCAACGGCGTACGACGCGATCAATCGCCTACGCGCCGCGCTGACGAGCCACGGCTCGCGGGAGCGAGTGCACATCCTCGAACCGGGCGAATCAATCCTGGTCCCGCCGGTGTCCCCGGCCGCGTGACGGACACCCGCCCGGCACCGGCACTCGACGCGAGTGCGCTGGGCGACGGTCGAACCATCGTCGCGATCGCGACGGCGCCGGGCCGTGGCGCGCTCGCCATCGTGCGACTCTCGGGTCCCGACGTCGCGCCGATCGCCGAACGACTCCTTCGGCCGGTGCCGCAGGTAGTACGGCAGCCCATGCGAGCGCGCGTGGTCGATCCCAACGACGGCTCTCCACTCGACGACGTGCTGGTCACGCGCTTCGCCGCGCCAGCTTCGTTCACGGGTGAGGATCTCCTCGAAATCACCACGCACGGCGGGCATCGTGCCCCGGCGTCCGTACTCGCCGCGGCGATCCGTGCGGGCGCTCGCCAAGCGGACCCCGGGGAGTTCACCCGGCGGGCGGTGTTGAACGGGAAGCTCGATCTGCTGCAAGCCGAGGCGATCGGTGATCTCGTCGATGCACGTTCGGGCGCAGCGCAGCGCCTCGCGCTCCACCAACTCGATGGCGCTCTGTCCGAACGAGTCCTCATGCTGCGTGGCCTCGTCCTCAATCTCGAGGCCCTGCTCGCCTACGACATCGACTTTCCGGAGGAGGACGACGGCCCGATCCCTCGGGCGCGCATCACGGCAGCGACGCGGTCCGCGCTCGACGAGGTGCGGAAGCTGCTCGCCACAGCCGACCTCGGAGCGATGATCCGCGATGGAGCGCTCGTGGTGCTCGCGGGTGCACCGAACGTGGGAAAATCCTCTCTCTTCAACGCCCTCCTCGGTGAAGCGCGAGCCATCGTGACCGAAATCCCCGGCACGACGCGTGACGCCATCGAGGCGGTGTTCGATCGACCGCGCTGGCCGCTGCGGCTCGTCGATACCGCCGGTCTCCGCGACACGACGGATACGCTGGAGCGACTGGGGATCGAGGTGTCGGCTCGCTATCTGGCGCGCGCGACGCTGGTGCTGGCGTGTGGAGAGTCGGAACGTCGCGTCGAAGCGGTGATCCGGCAGATCCGGACGCGCACCGACGCCCCAGTCCTCGGGGTGCTCACCAAAGCCGATTTAGTAGCAGAACGTCCTCAAATAGACTCCGCCATCGCCGTGAGTGCGCGTACGGGCGAAGGGCTCGGCACGCTGCTCGACGCGATCGACGCACGACTGACCGTCGAGCATGGGGCGTCGCCGACCGACGATGCACCCGGCCTGACCCGGGCCAGACACCGGGCGGCAGCCGCGACCGCGGTTCGCGAGCTCGAGGCATTCGAGGAAGCACTCGTGGCGGATGCGCTGCCGATGAGCATCGCCGCGATTCATGTCCGCCACGCGGCTGCCGCACTCGGCGAACTGATCGGCGTCGTACACACCGACGACATCCTCGATGTCGTCTTCCGTCAGTTCTGCGTCGGAAAGTGAGTACTCGTTCGACTCAGGCGGTGGCCGCGGCACCGCGCGCGAGCTCGCCGAGCTCGGAGGCCGAAGCGCGGACGGCCCACGCCAACCCGCGCTCGGCGACCGCCGCCTCGACCATCCGAGCGCCCAGGTAGTAGCCGCTGCGCTCGGGCAGCACGTACCGATCGACGGTGCGGGCCTCGTCGCTCATGCCGCCCGAGAGATAGCGCAAGCGAAGGCCCAGACCTGCGCGATCGAGGTCCTCGAGCACGGCGCGGCCGATGACAGATTCGAGCTCGCGAACCCGGGCATACTGACGGCGACCAAAGCCGAAGTACTCCCATGCAGCATGGCCCGGACTGATCGCCTGCGACACCTGAACGGCCAGCCCTTCATTCACGAGATGCTCACGCAACGGGGCAAGTCGTCCCGTCTCCCAGTAGGAGTAATAGCCGCCAGCCTCCTCGATCAGCGCACGAAGCTCGCTGCGACTGGTGGGCGAGGTATAGCGAATGGCGTGAGCGAACTCATGGGCCAACCAGAGTGGCAGCAACTCCGGATCGAGACCGAGTCCCTGCGTGTCAGGGTTGGAGACGGAGGTGAAGTGCTCCAGACACGCGAAGGCGATCCCGGTGCCGTCGACCACCAGCTCGCCAGCGTTCGCGGCCCCAACGCCGACCATGAGCACGACGTGCACGTCAGTGTCCTGCTCGAGCAGGCGCCCACACCGCTGTTCGGTCGAGCGGGCAAGGGCAACGACATCAGTCCGCTCGAGCATATCACGCAGGTCGGTGCGATCGGCCAATGCGGTCGCACGAATGACGTCACCGAAATGCGGGC
>Ga0308173_10001477_pt1 | contig 11746 bp, 12 predicted proteins | sample PhyPR1_FD_203716 | JGI IMG/M metagenome (GOLD analysis project Ga0308173, IMG submission 203716) | Soil microbial communities from UC Gill Tract Community Farm, Albany, California, United States - DLSLS.P.R1 | ecosystem: Environmental > Terrestrial > Soil > Agricultural land | place: USA... | reverse complement strand
GGACACCATCCGGGCGTTGTTATTGAATTCTTGAAAGAAAATTGGATCGCGTGTTTGATCGCTTTCCTTCTATTCTCTGTGCTCGGCGCTGCCTCGGCCATCAAAGATCTCTGTTTCTGAGTTTGGCGTCTTTCGTTACGGTCTTCCCGTGCACGGTCCGACGATCACCATCTGCAAGGTCGCTGGTTGGGGCAAGGGGGCGTCAATGTGTAAAAAACCAAAAGCAAAGTACCAAAAATTGGTATCATGAGGGCTTGGTGGAGTTAAGGGCTATGGGCAAAAATACATCTGTGTCGTTGGGCGATCATTTCGCTGATTTCGTTGAGGATCGCGTCCGCGCGGGCCGCTACAACACCGCTAGCGACGTGGTTCGAGCGGGCCTGCGTCTGCTCGAGGAGCAAGAGGCGAGGCTGGACGTCTTGCGCGCCGAGTTGGAGAAAGGCGAACGTTCAGGTGAATCAAGACCGTTCAATTTCGATGCGTTTCTCGCGCGGAAACGGAAGTCGGCCACGTGAAGTCGTTTGTACTATCGCCGGCGGCCGAGATCGATCTCGACGAGATCTGGGACTACTCGATCGAAAATTGGGGCGAACGTCAGGCAGAGCGATACATTCGGATGATCCAGGACACGATCGTAGGGCTCACTGATGGCACACAGTTGAGCCATTCTGCTGACCTCGTGCGAGCAAATTACCGCAAAGTACTGGTCGGATCGCATGTACTTTTCTTCAAGGAAGACCAGCAAGTCGTCGACGTGATTCGAATTCTTCATCAGCGAATGGATCCTTCGTCTCACTTGAACGAGCACTAATGCTGTCGTTCTGGCCGTCCTCGTTGGCGAGTGCAGCGGCCTTCGGGGATAGAAATGATCGAACTTATTACAAACAATAGACGTGAAAACATCATCCTTTTCGTGCACGGATTCACAGGGGGGAAGGAGACATGGAAGCATCCGAAGAGCGGATACTTCTTCGATCGGCTTCAGCAGTTTGACTTAATTTACGCGGACGGGCGGTCGGTTGACATAACGCCGTCTTGTCGCGCGTCGCATGTAGGAGCAAAGTAGTAGTGTCGTACTTGAGCAAAGTACAGATGTCGCACCAAGGGATCGGTAGCGCATGCTGGTGCGGTTTTCCCGCCTGTGGAGACCGCTATGACGCGCACCGGGACGATCACGATGAGCATGCGGGAGCTTGACCGGCTGAAGGTCATCGAGGCGGTCGCCGAGTCGCGTCTGATGACGTGGCGCGCCGCTGAACGGCTGGGTCTGAGCCGGCGCCAGGTTGAGCGGCTCGTAATCCGCTACCGCGCCGAAGGCGCCGCTGGTCTTGTTTCGCAGCGGCGCGGCGTGCGCAGCAATCATCAGTTGCCGCAAACCGTGCTTGACCTGGCGCTCGGACTGATCCACGAGCGCTACGCCGATTTTGGTCCGACGCTGGCGTGCGAGAAGCTGCGTGAATGCCATGGCCTCGTGCTGTCGAAGGAAACCGTGCGGCACCTGATGACGGATGCCGGCCTTTGGGTGCCCCGCAAGCAACGCCCGCCGAAGGTCTACCAGCCGCGTGCCCGACGCGCCTGTTTCGGTGAGCTCGTACAAATCGACGGTAGCGATCATGACTGGTTTGAAGACCGGGGGCCCGCGTGCGCACTGCTGGTCTTTGTCGATGACGCGACGAGCCGGCTGATGCACTTGCACTTCGCGCCGACCGAATCGACTTTCAGTTATTTCGAGGCCACGCGCGCGTATCTCGAACGCCACGGCAAGCCGGTGGCATTCTATAGCGACCGCGCGAGCGTGTTCTACGTCCACAAGCGCGAGCAGACGGCGGGCAAAGGCGTCACCCAGTTTGGTCGCGCAATGTACGAGCTAAACATCGACACGTTTTGCGCCAACAGCAGCCCCGCCAAGGGACGCGTTGAACGGGCTCATCTGACGCTGCAGGATCGTCTGGTGAAGGAGCTGCGCCTGCGTGATATCAGCACCATCGCAGCTGCAAACGCGTTTGCCTGCGTTTTCATGGCGGCCTATAACGCACGCTTCGCAAAGCCGCCAAGAAGCGCGTACGACGCCCACCGGCCGCTGCGCGGCGACGAGACTCTCGACGCGGTTTTGACTTGGCGGGTACAGCGCAAGGTATCGGATGCGCTGACGTTGCTGAACGATCGCGTGCTCTGGCTGCTCGACGACACGCCGGCGAACCGCGGGCTGATCGGCCGCTACATCGACGTGTGGGAATACCCGGATGGGCGCCTCGAAATCCGCGCTAACGGCAGCGTGCTGCATGCTGTGCCGTATGACAAGCTCGCAGACATCGACCAAGGCGCGATCATCGAGAACAAGCGTCTTGGTCATGCGTTGCAGGTCGCGCGAGCGTTACAGGCGCAGCGCGATAACCGTCGGATCTCAGGCTCGCCGTCTCGCACAAAGCAAGGTGCGGCGGTACGCACTCCCAAGCCCTTGCCCGGCACGAAGAAGTCGCGCGCGTTCACCCGAGCCGATCTGGATCAAGCAATCGTGTAGGTCGCGCAGCAGTCTAAGACGCCTTCAACACCTGGCCAACGGTCTGCTCGCACTCGCTCAACAGTCTGAAACGCCCCGTCGGATCAAGGCCGTCCTTCAACACTAAGTGGATTCAAACCGTTGAAAACAGAGCAATCACACATCAAAAACACGACATCTGTATTTAGCCGGCGGTACGACATTTCAATTTTGCTTTGACATCGCACTCATCACTAGGCGTTTAATGTTGCCCCCAAGCTCATAGCGCCCGCATCGAGGCGTTATCGACACGGTTATCCACGTGATCTGTGGATAACTGAACGCCCTGCAGCCACGCGCAAGGCTGGAAGTGGCTTCGGACCGATTCGACAGCGACTTCACCAAGTTCCGGTGTCGGCCATGATGCGACGCTCGTTCAGCATGGAAATATGGCTGGAAGTCGGCGTCTTTGGGTCATCGGCCGTGCGCGAATACGGCAACGCCGAAAGGTTGGCGGTCGCCCCGGCGGTGATATCGACTACGTCCGTTTCGCGTTCAATCCTTGGCCGGTGCGATCCAGCCTTCGGGCCTCCGGGTGTCGCATCGGGCCGACTTTCGGCGCATCCCCTCGGGCGGCGTCTGGATCGTCTATGATGACTGTCCTGCACACGCACGCCGTGATACATGAAGTACGCCTGCCCGGCCGCGTGTCTTCGCCCCGCCTCTTTGGGGACAGCGGCCAGCCGCTCGCAGATTACTTCGCCGCTTTCTGCCCCGCCCGACCTACGATCGTCAACAGACGACGACTTTTTTCATGCACGATCATCAATCGCCTAGCAACGCGCTGCAACAGACCCTTAGAAAAAGTGGCATTGATGCGATAGGCCATGCCGGCTGGGGAACGCACTTCTGCCACTTTTACGAAACGCGGCAGGATCTGATCGACATGCTAGTCCCGTATTTTGAGGCAGGGCTGCGCGACAACGAAAGCTGTTTGTGGGTTGCGTCCGACCCAATCGGCGTGGAGGAGGCGGAGACGGCACTGGTCGAGGCATTACCCGATTTCAAAGATTACCTGACGCGCGGACAGATCGCGTTCAAGCCAGCATCCGACTGGTACTACCCGGACGGCACGTTTCGCGCCAACCATGTCCTCGCCGAATGGGTGCGGCACGAGCGTGAGTCGCGCGCGCATGGCTTCGAGGGGCTGCGGGTAACCGGTGACACGTTCTGGTTGGAGCGCACCCGTTGGCACGACTTCGCCGACTACGAGGCCCACCTGAATCGAACACTGGGGCAGTACCGCATTATCTGCGTTTGTTCTTACTGCATGGACCGCTGCACCGCGTCGGACGTGCTGGATGTATGCAACACGCATCAGTTCGCACTTACACGGCGAAATAGCGTCTGGCAGCTCGTGCAAAGCGATTCGCTCGCCGCGGCGCGCTCGGAGCTTGAGCGCGCGAATGCGGAACTCGAAGCTCGCGTTGACGCCCGCACGCGCGACCTGGAAGTCTTGCTGAGAGAGCGGGATGAGTTCCTATCGATGCTGAGCCACGAACTGCGCAATCCACTCGCGCCGATTGAGAGTGCGATCGAGGTGATTCGCCGTTCTATACCCGAACAAAGTCCGGCGGCGGCGGCGAGCAATATCGTCAAGCGCCAGGTGCGCAACCTTTCGGTCATTCTCAACGATCTGCTCGAGGCGGACCGAACGGTGCGTGGATTGTTTTCAATCGACCCAGTGCCGGTCGAACTGTCGGCGATCATCGATGAGGCTGTCGATGCAATACGTCCTGCGGCCGCGCAGAGCGGACAGACCGTGACAATCAATGGACTCGACCGTTCGGCGACGATTGCGGGGGACCACGTGCGCCTCAACCAGGTGTTCGTCAACTTGCTGAACAATGCGACGACTTATGCGCCGCCGCACGGCCACATCGATGTTTCGATGGTCGTGGGCGACGGTGAGGTAAGGGTCTGTGTGAGCGACGACGGCCATGGGGTGGCGGAGCCGCTGCGCGATCGGGTGTTTTCGTTGTTCGTGCAGGGGCCGCGCGAGCTCGACCGCTCGCAGGGTGGGTTCGGCATCGGGCTTGCGGTATCGCGGCAGATTGTCGAGAGGCATGGCGGCTCGTTGACGCTCGAGCGGGCCCGCAGCGGCCGCTGGTCCCGCTTCGTTGTGACGCTGCGGTGCACGCCGCATCTTGTGCCGGCGCAGCCTGCGGCCGATCATACGCTCGCCCGGCCGACAACCCTCAGCCGCCGCATCCTGATCGTGGATGACGAACCGGACATCGTATCTGCGTTGCTAACGCTTTTCCAAATGGAAGGGCATGAGGTCCGTACAGCTTTCGACGGCGAAACCGCGCTGGAGATCGCCAAGACCTTCGCGCCTCAGGTGGTGTTCGCGGACATAGGCATGCCGCGCATGGATGGCTACGAGTTGGCGCGCCGGCTGCGCGCATTGCCCGCGACCGCAAAGGCCACGATAGTCGCCGTCACTGGCTACGGGACGAAGGGCGACCGCGAGCGTTCGGAACGCGCGGGCTTCGACCTGCATCTGGTGAAACCGGTGGCCCCGCCCGCGTTGCTCGGGCTGATCGCTGCCGCAGGCGACCAACTCGGGAATGAATGCTGATGCTGACCATGACGCAAAGCCGAATGGCTCCTATTGCCCAGTCATCTGCCGCTCGGCGACACAAAGGGAGCGGCGCTTAAGGGTCGGGTACGGCCTCCTCGTGAGGCGGCACCCGGCCAGGAGCGCCCTTCGCCGAGCACCTTCAAGAAGACGCTGGAATGTCCCGTGCGAACTTGCTAACAGCCGTTCTAGCATAGGCCGGCACGGGCGAGGTGGCCGTGGCTACGCCCCCCGGACGGCGAAAATGCCGCGCCGCGCTGCCACATATTTGCGCTTACCTTGTAGACCGTGTTCGCCTTCGTATCGGCCACCAGCAGAAAGGCCCGCCGCTCAGAAGCGGGCACAGCGTCGGACGCGTCGCTGCAACGAGCGGTGCGCGCGCTTGCCTCCTTTCCACTGCAGCAGCGGCGCGAGCCACGGGGCGCCCTCCGCTGTCGCGGCAGTGCCCTATGAAGACGTCATTGTTGCCGTGATCGACAGCCACAGCTGTGCGTTTCCTTACTTCGGAGATAGGCGAGGTCGCGCCCATTCATCTCCGGTGCGTCTTGCCGGCATGACGCACAGCCGTGCGCGAGATCGCGACATGGCTAAAACTATATCGCCGTCACCGCATCTGCCGTATGGTGAACGTCGTCGTACCCTTCAAAGAGTCGGTCCGCGCGCCGCCTTTGCAACTCATCAAGATTCTGCGCTCACCGGCCCGGCAATCGCGACTCCAGATCGTCGAATTGCTTCACGCGATAGATGATGAACGAAGTGAGCCATGCCACGGCGAAGACGCCGGTGGTAACGAAGCCAGATTGTTGCATTATCATTCAGCACGCCGATCCGCTACGCGGCATTGCCCGGCGCGCTCCCTGTATGGCGAGCGTGATGTCTTACACGAAGATTCGGCCGCATCACGTCTCCCGCCCTTCGGTGTCGGCAAGCGCGTTGCTGGTGGCCGTGAGCACCTGCCTTGCTTCCCGCTCCACGAGAGCGGCGAGCGTATCGCCGAAGCCGCCGCGCGCCTTCGATGAAACGCGCGCACTGGTCACCACGTACGGCGCCGCGCTCCAGGCGATACGTGCGCCGATCCCCGCAAGCTGTTCGGTGAAGGCGACATCCTCGCTGGATTCGAGCGGCGGAATGCCACCCGCCAGCCGATAAGCATCCGCCGACACGCCGAGGTTCGCGCCGTGTATATGCCGATGCCGGTCCGCATGCGTGTACCCGCGATAGAACGCCTCGCGTGTCGCCGGCGTATGTTCGCTCCAGTCGTCCACGGTCACGCAGCCGCACACCGCATCCGCCTTCAGCGCGAGTTGCACGACGATCCAGTCGGGCGCGACGCGACTGTCGGCATCGGTGAAGGCGAGCCAGCGCGCGCCGCGCCTCAGCATAAAGGACGCGCCCGCCGCGCGTCCCTTGCCGACGTTGCGCGCATCCAGCGTCAGCGCATGCACGTCGAAGCACTCGACGACGCTCGCGGAATCGTCGCTGCAACTGTCCAGCACGACGACAATCTCCACTGGCTCGCCATGAAGCCCGGGATGCGTCGCGGCGAGCCGCGCAGCGCGCAGGCAATCGGCGAGAAACGCCTCCTCGTTATGCGCGGGAATCACGATGCCGATCATGCGATGCCCTCGCGCTGCGCCACCGAGCGGCCGTCCTTCGACCACACATCGAGGAGAAAGTCGGCTTCCTCGTGGCGCACGACGCGCATCGCGCCGAAGGCCGAATGGAAGATGGCGTGAACGTCCTCGGCGCTTTGCAGCTTGCCGTCGAACGGATGGCGCCAATGGCACGCGACGATCGCGCCATCATCGGCGAGCGATGCCCACGCGCGCTCGGCGAGCGTCATCGTGGCTGCCGGCGAGAGATAGTAAGCAAGCTCACTGATAACGATGAGGTCGAATTCCTCGGCCGGCCATTCATCGGGGACGGCGCACGCGTCTATCGTGACGCCGCGCGCATCCGCGAGGCGTTCGCGTGCTTGCGCCACGGCATGCTGGCTGATGTCGCAGATGCGCAAGCGGGCGCATCTGCGGGCGAGCAGCGCAGACAGCTCGCCGTTGGAACACGCGGGTTCGAAGCCGGAAGCGTAGTGCTCGCGCGGCAGCGATGCGAGCAGTAGCTCGCGTTTGCGGCGCTCGTATTCGCTCGTGCGATAGTGCCAGGGATCATCGTTGTTGCGATATAAGTCGTCGAAATACGCTCGCGGTGTCGACATGCACGTCCTTGTTGTTGGTTGTCGGCTGTCTTTCGGTTGCGACGTCCTGTCGACGCCGCGGGCCATCAAAGGTGGGACACATGCTCTTGCAACAGCGCCTTTGCCAGCACTGCTTCGTCGCGTTCGGCATGGCTTTGCCGAAGGAACACGGGCAGGTCCGCGAGCGCGCGCGCGAATCTCGCATCGGTACAGAAGGGCGCGGGCCCGAGCGCGCGCGACACATGTTCGATGACGCGTGCCGCCGCGCGATCCACGGCCACACGCGCGCGCAGCGCTGGGCGTCGCGCATCGGCGCGCGGATGCGCGTCGATCCATGACGCCGTTTCTCGGAGCAGCGCAGCGGCGCTGCTGAGCTCGGCATCGACCGCGCCGAGATGCGCGTCTGCGTGCGGTTCGGCGCGGCGCGCGACGGCTTCGACGAGCGTCGTCGCGATGGCTGCCAAACCTCCGAGCCAGCACGCGGCGATGCCCGCGCCGCCGTGCCAGAACCCCGGGCGTTCGACGTACGCGCCGACATCGCCTATTTGCGTTGCGTGCGCGCCGTCGAAGCGCACGTTGGCCGTGCCGGTCGCGCGCATGCCGACCGCCTGCCAGCCGCTTGCATCGACCGTGATCTTCGGCTGAGACAACTCGACAGCGGCAAGCACGGGCTGGTCGTCGAGCCAGGCCGTCACGAGCGCGTGCGTGACATGACTCGCGCCCGAGCACCACGCCTTTACGCCATCGAGAATCAAGTGGTCTCCATGCGACGCGCGCGCGACCACGCGTGCATTCGGCGGCTCTGCTGCCCACACGGCCCACGTGCCGTCGTATGACAGGTTCGCCCGATGCAGCTCCGCAAGAATCGCGAGCGCATCCGTGTGGCTTTCATATAGCTTGGCAAGCGACAAGTCGCACGCGGCGACCGCGGTCAGCGCGCGCCATCGTGTTGCAGTTTTTCCGCTGCCCGGTAAAGGCAGCCTATCCAGTTCGTTCGCGTGAAGCTGGTCGAGCACGGCCGCGCGGCTCGCGCAGCTTTCATCGTCGAAGTGGACCGCCGCGAGAAGAAGCTCGAGCGCAGAAGCCGATGCGACGGCACTGTCGATGTTTCGTGCATCCGCCGATTTCCGCTCATCGCAGAGCCGCCACGCTGAAGGCGCCGCCCGCATTCGTGGGCTGCTGGTCATATCGTTCATGCATTCCTCCGTGGCTGGGGCTTTGCGCTGCGCTGGTGACGTACATCCTTTTCGAGAGCCAAGGCAAGGGCCGTGCCCAAGATGTTATTCCGTGAGCTTTGGCATGCTCGTTGCGGCGGCTGCGCACACATGAACCCTTCGTCACCGCGTCGTCACGGCAGCCAAATGAACCACGATCCTTCCATGCAGAAAGTCGCCGCGCTTTCCGACTTCGACACGCAGCCGATGAAGTGCGTCGAGATCGGCGATACGCCCATTCTTCTGATTCGCAGCGGCGAGCACATTCGCGGCTATCAGGCGAAATGTCCGCATGCGGGCGCGCCGCTCGAAGAAGGCGCGCTCTGCAATGGACGGCTCGTGTGTCCGTGGCACAAGGGCACATTCGAGATCCACAGCGGCGCGATCGTCGAGCCGCCGCCGCTGATGCCGCTCAAGCGCTATCCGGTGACAATCGACGGCGACAACGTGCTCGCGAGCCCGACGCCGCTCGACGAATCCGCGGCGCGCGATACTTCCGCGGTGCGCGATACGCGCACCTTTGCGATCGTCGGCGCGGGCGCTGCCGGTGCGACTGCCTGCTCGACCTTGCGTCAAGCCGGCTTTACGGGCCGCATCGTGCTGATCGAACGCGAGCCTCGTACGCCCTATGACCGGACTTCGCTCAGCAAATTTGTACCGGCCGGCGAGATGTCGCCCGACGAAGTGCCGATGCTTCTGCCCGACGACTTCTTCGAGCGCAAATCCATCGACGTGATTCAGGCCGAAGTCGCGACGCTGGATGCCGGCGCGAAGCGCATCGATATCGGCAGCGCGCCGTCGATTCATTACGACGCCGCATTGGTCGCGTGTGGCGGCATTCCGAAGCGGCCGTCGCTGCAAGGCGGCGAAGACGAAGGCGTGGCCGAGTTCGTCCGGCTGCTGCGTGGCCGCGACGATGCGCGCGGTCTTGTCGACACAGCGACACCGAAGAGTCATGCGCTCGTATTGGGCGCGAGTTTCATCGGGCTCGAAGTGGCCGCGGGACTTCGCAATCGCGATGTCGCGGTGACGGTCGTGTCGCCCGGCAAGGTGCCTTTCGAGAAACAGTTCGGGCCGGAGATCGCGCGGCTCGTCGCGGGACTGCATGAAGCGCACGGCGTGCAGTTCCGCATGGGACGGCATGCCGTCGCTGTGAAGCGCAACGAGGAAGGCACTGGCGAGCGCCTATGCGTCACGCTCGATGACGGCGCAACGGTGATGTGTGATTTCATCGTGGCTGGGCTCGGCATCGAACTGCCGACGGACTTCGTCACCGGCGTCGAGCGCAACGAAGACGGAAGCCTCGATGTCGATGCGTCGATGCGCGTAGCCGACGGTCTCTTCGCGGCCGGCGATATCGCCCGCTTCGAGTTGCCGATCGAGCCGTATGGGCGCATCCGCGTGGAGCATTGGCGGGTCGCGCAGCAGCACGCGCGTATCGCGGCGCATGCGATGCTCGGTTCACCGCGCAACGAGCCGTTCGTGCCTTTCTTCTGGACGTTTCACTACGACAAGACTATCGAGTATCTCGGTCACGCGCGTCAGTGGGATCAGACGGTGTTCATCGGCGAGCCCGAGAAGTTCGAGTTCATCGCGCTCTTCGGCGAAGAGGGCAAGCTCGTCGCGGCGGTAGGTTGCGAGCGAAACCGGCAAATGGGCGCGCTCGCCGAAGCGATGCGGCAGAGGCTGCAAATCGACGACGCTAAGAGGATCGTGGAAGCGTATTGAGGGACGGCTAACGTTTCATCGCGCGTGGAGATGGCCGAGCCCTCAGTCGGCTGAACAGGCCGCGTGCAGCGCATGTCGTCAATAAAGATCACACTCATCGCCCGGAAGCGCGTTAGAAACAATTTTCGACGTTGGCAAGCGTCCCGCTTAGCTGTTGCGCCAAGAGCGGGTGCGTCATCTGATCTGTAGAAGATCTCTACCGCCAAGGGAAAGACGCGACAAGGCGAACAGCATCAACTGTATGGATATGTCAGCGCTGCCTTCGGCCAGGAGCCGCCGGTCGAGGTCGACATCCAGTTTGATCAGCCACGCTCTCCTTTCCCCTTGCTCAACGGCCGCTTTGCGGCGAGCAAATTGCGGGGGGCACAGCCTCAATCCGGCCATGAACGGCGTTTCGAGGTTGTCGTCCAGTTCTCCGGCCCGGGGTCTCTTATGCCCTAGCTCACTGACCGGTTTGCGGCGAGCGAAATGCGGGCGGCACCGCCTCGATCCGGCCACGATCTGCCGCTCACGAAAGTGATGCAGCGGACGCTCGAACGGCTCATCCGCTCGGAGACCCGCCCATGCTGACGCGCGGATGTGCTGCTCCGCTGTTCTACCGCGGATCGCGGCAAGCTTATTGGGGCCACTGCGTACAGGCGGCTTCGCGAACAGCGAATCCTCAACCGTCGGTTGTCCTGCGTGGCGCTGCTTCTCAATGGCTGCGCCGTTGGGTGCGAGAATCAAGTTGTCGAATAGCGGCTTTTTTGCCGGCGCAACTTATGATGCGGCAATGGCCTCTGGCTGGTCCGCATCGGACCGGCCGCTTCCGTCGGCAGTTGCGGAATGGGGCGTGTGCGCTTCAATGTCGGAGACCGCGGCGCAGATAAGAGCGGCAATTTTGTAGTGCACCATGTGTCCTGCATCCGGCTCGACATCGAGCGTGCTGTTCGGCAAGACTTCATGCAAGCGGGCCGAGTGTGATTCCGGGTCGACGACCTTGTCGCCTGCTCCTGCGAAGATACGCACAGGCATGTCGATCGAGGGATAGTGATCGCGCAGTCGCGCCGCTGCGGGGATCATGAACGCCGCGTCTTCCGATGTCGCACGAATCTGGCCGGGGCGCAACAGCATCTCACGCGGCATGCTACCGAAGAATGCTTCTGGCATGGACGCGGGCGCGAACATCGCCTGCACCGTTTTCTTCATGAGCAGGCGGCCTGCGAAGGGTGATGCGGTGTATCGGAGCACATCGCCGACCACGGGCATCGCGGCGGGCGCTGTCATCGCTACGTCCAGACGCGCCGACGGAAAATAATAGCCCGAAACGAGAACGAGGCCCCGCACCTGCGCGGGCGAATCGACGGCGAGAGATAGCGCAACCAGCGTACCCCACGAATGCCCAATAACTACTGGCCGATCGGCGCCGAGCAGTTCGAGCGCCCGCTGCAACAGGGCCGCCTGCGCTGGTGCCGTCCACAGACGATTTCTCGGACGCTCGCTATAACCGAAGC
>Ga0308173_10001476_pt1 | contig 11746 bp, 6 predicted proteins | sample PhyPR1_FD_203716 | JGI IMG/M metagenome (GOLD analysis project Ga0308173, IMG submission 203716) | Soil microbial communities from UC Gill Tract Community Farm, Albany, California, United States - DLSLS.P.R1 | ecosystem: Environmental > Terrestrial > Soil > Agricultural land | place: USA... | reverse complement strand
GAGCGGTTCGGCGTCGCCGCGGCCTTCGGCGGTGAAGCGCGCGGGCGTGCCGGTGATCGAGGCGAGCATCGCCCGCACGCTTTCGGCGCGCGCCTGCGACAGATGCCAGTTCGACGGATAGCGCGCGGACAGCAGCCGCTGGTCATCGGTGTGCCCGGTCACGACGACGTTGCCCGACACGCTGCGAAGCGCGTCCGCAATGCGCGCGATCAGCGCTTCATACGCCGGATCGACCGTCGCGCTGCCGGAGGCGAAGAGGTTGTCGCCATTGATCGTGACGATGGAGCGGTCCGCGCCCTCGCGCACGCTGACGAGCCCTTGCCGGATTTCCGGTGCGAGAAACGTCGCGAGCGTCGCGGCGGCGGCGCGTATCGGCGCGACCGAGCGAACTGGCGCTTGCGAAGTTTGCGGCGCTTGCGGCGCGGCCACGCGGATGCGGTTCATCGCGTCGAACAGCGGGTCGGACGTGCGGTTCAGGTTGACCGCCAGCGCGACATGCGTGGCGACGACTACCACGCCGCCCAGCGCCAAGAAGACCCATCGCGGCACGCGCTGCGCAAGCGGCGGCCGGGCGCGCTCGACAGGCCGCCAGTGCGGCGAGAGTTCCGCCTCGAACGCCCCGCGCTCGTTGCGGATGATGCGCGCGAGCCGTTCCCGAACGGACTCCAACTGACTGCGCCCGCCGTCGATGAGCCGATAGCGGCCTTCGAACCCGAGCGAGAGGATCACGTAGAGCAGTTCCAGCACGTCGATGTTGCGCGACGGCTCCTGCGCAAGCGTCTGCAGGATCAGAAAGAAACGCTCTCCGCCCGACGCTTCGTTGTGAAACGTCACGAGCAGGCTGCGGCTTCCCCATACGCCGCTGCCCCACGGCGTCCCGGAAATCGCTTCGTCGATGAAGGTACACAGGCAATAGCGCGCCGCCGCGAGCCGTTCGATGTCGATACCGCTCGCGCGGGCATCGCGTTCGAAGAGCCGGATCATCTGCGCGAGCTCCTCGCGCAGGGCCTCGATATCCGCCATCGCCGCGCGCGTGCGCAACGGCAGCGCGAGTTCGAGCAGCGGGCTGGCCGCGCGCACGAGCGGATTCAGCCCGCTCGCGACGGCAAGTGCTGGCGTGCGCGCCGATGTTTCCGCGATGTGCGCTGGCGGCGCGATGCGTCGGCCGCCCGGCTGCGGTATCAGGATGGTTTCGTCCGGATCGAAGCCGGCATGGGGCAAGGTCTGCGCGTTCACGGTCGGGTCCTTCGGGGAATCGGAGATGTCGTCGGTGAGCGCGTTCACGCGCGGATCGCCCAGAATTCGAGTTCGAGGCCAGGGAATTCGCCCGCTACGTGGAGAGCGACACCGGCAGAACCGGCGAACTGTTTCCACAGCTCACTGCTGCGGTCGAGCTCGAAGTACGTGAAGCCCGCGTGGAAAGGCAACTGGCGCGGCGCGACCGGCAGTGCGCGCAAGCCGATGCCCGGCAACTGCAGATTGACGAGATCGCGGATGCGCTCGACGGGACCGAGCTTCGCCTGCTGCGGAAAGCCGTTCAGCAGCGCGGCGGGTGCGAGGTCGGCCCTGACCGCGAGCACGAAATTCGCGCTGCGAAAGAGATCGCGGTCCGGCACGATCGCGACGCGCAGGCCGTACTTGCGCTCTTCCAGCGAAATGGGCACCGCATGCGGGTCCATGACGGCGCTGAGCGCGGCGCGCAGCGCATCGACGAGCGGCGTGAAGACAGCGTCTAGCCGCTCGTGCCGATAAACCGGGAACGGCGCGGGGCGCTTGCCGGGCGAACTGAAGGTCGCGAGTTCGCCCGCCAGTTGCAGCGCATGCTGATGCAGGTCATGCGGATGCAGACCGGCCGTGGACGCAAGCCCGGCGAACAGCGGCTCGGCGCGGTTGAGCACTTGCAGCAGCAGGAAGTCCGCAATCTCCGACGCGCCGGTTGCGGCGGGCTGCGCGAGTCGCGCGGCGAGCGCGTCGGCGCGCTGGTGCATCAGACCGACGAGTTCATCGACGAACGCGCAGAGGCGGCGCGACACGCGATAGCCGAGGCACGGCGGCACATAGGCCGCATCCAGCACGATGCTGTTGTCCGCGCGGCGCTCGACGATGCGCGCCACGCCGAGCGCGGTGTGCGCGTGAACCACGTCCTGTTCGAACGCGAGGCGCAGTTGCAGCGTGCCGACCTGGACGAGCGCGGCGCTCGTCGCGCCTTCGTTGCTGTCGAGCACTTCGGTTTCCGCAACGCGATGCCGCGCAAAACTCTCACGCCCCGGCACCGCCGCACTCTCAGCTCCGTAAGTCGCCTCCGGCACACCGTGACGCGCGACGGGCAACGCCAGCACGACGGTCAGATCGCGCGCGTCGTCGGGCACGGCGAGCGGCAGCGGCAGGTTGTCGTCGGCGGGCAGGCGAAACGGTGTCCCGTCGGGCAGCACGCCCGCGCAGGACGTCAGTACGATACGGCCGAGCTTCAGTTGCTCCGCATCGACGGCAAGCTCCGAAAAGCCATAGGCGTAGGGGCGCAGCGCCGCACAGCGCGCGTCGAGCTGGGCGCGCAGGTAACGGTCGTGCTGTTGCAGATGCTGCGGTTGAAGCAGCATGCCTTCGGACCAGATCACTTTGTTGTTGCCGGACATCGTCGACCTCGCTATGCGTGTGAGGAACCGTGCGGCGCGGTATCGGGCGATCCGTCTGCCTGCCGCTCGTAGGCATCGTTGAAGGCGCTGCCGCACAGAGCGTCGAGATCGTCGCCGCTCGCGCGCACAAGTTCGCCGTGCAGCGCGACGAGGCGGTCCCACTGTTTCGCCTTGCGTCGACCGGGAAGCCAATCAAGCGAGCCGCGCGATGTGTCTCTGCCTGCGATAGCCTCCGGATCGAAGCGGCGCAGCAGATGCTGCATGGCCGCGCGCATGCCCCCGAGGACGGCGAGCTCGTGGCGGCGGATGTCGTCGAATGCGCGTTCGAGCGCGGCCTCGCCGGTCAGATAGCCCGCGTTGGCGCCGCGCAGCATCTGCCCGAGCGCGCTGTCGCCGTCGGGGAAGAATTTGAGCGGGTTGTTGCCGCGCTGCACGAGCAGCGTCGTGTCGACGCTCATGCCGCGCTTCATCACCGAGCGCGACATCAGCACGTCTACCGTGCCGCGTACCGCCGTGCGGAGCATCGCGCCGGCGCAGTGCGCGAATTCCGCGGCGCCGCGCCCGCGCAGAACGGTGGCGTCGACGCCGAGGCCGTCGAGAAGCGCGGCTAGCGTGGCGTCGGTGGCTGCGCCGTTCGAAGCCGCGTTCACAACCTCATTCGCTGCGGCGCGAGCAGTGACGTTGTCGCGCGCCTCGGGGACGGCGACGTTGACCGCAACGCGCGGCTCCCCAGCGGGCGCGGGTGCGAACGCTCGTGCGGCGAGGGCGACGTCGTCGAGCGGATCATAGTCGTGCGGGATGCCGCCGCGGTGCGCGGGCGTGGCCGCGGCGATGGCGGCCGCATCCGGCGTATAGGCGAACTGCTCGGGAGGAATGTGATCGCTCGCGGAACCGGCGAACGCGGCGCGGCCATCGGTACGCGGGAGCGTCCGGGCGCCGGGAAGCGGCCCGCCGAGCGGATCGAAGTGCGCGCCTGGCAACGGCGCGCCGAAGAGCACGGCGGCCCGCGCGAGCGGATCTTCCGCGAATGCATGCGTATCGGCGCTGATGCTGCCGGGGAGCGGACGGTTCGCCAGGAGTTGCGCTGGCGAGACGCTGTCGACGACGCAAGTCCGCGTAATTGCGACGCCGTTGCCTGCAAGCGGATCGTTCGCGAGCGACGGCGTCGGCGCAACCTCGCGCGCAACGAGCGAATGAGGCGAAGCCTCCGTGAAGGCCTGCGCCGCCGCAACGCCGCCGACGAAGCGATTCTCCGTGAACGCAGTCACAGCCGCCGCGCGATCAGCGGCGAGGGAACCACCCGTGAAGGCCCGCGCTGGCCCGAGCGCGCCGCCATCGAGCGGGAAACCGCCCTCGCCCAAGCCCGCTCCATGCGCACGATCCAGCATGCCTAAAGGCGCGTCGAACGGTTGCACGTCCCCCAATGTCGATACCTCGATCCGGTATGCGCCGACTTCAATGCGATCGCCGTTCGAAAGACGCGCGAGTTGACCGCTCGCGAGCAAACGGCCATTGAGCCGGCTCGGATTGCTGCCGAGATCCGCCAGCCGCCAGCCGTCATTCGTGCAGTCGATGCGCGCCTGCACGCGCGATACGGTCTTCGCTGCATCGGGGAGCACCATCGTGTTGCCCGGACCGCGGCCGATGGTGCCGCCCGCGGCGTCGAACCGGCAGACGAGCGGCGTATCGGGCGGCTCGCCCTGATACGTGCTGACTGCAAGCGTCATGTGCATGGCGTCTCCTGCCTGTGCGTGATGAAGCGGCTGCGTTCATCGGGAACCGTCGTCGGCCTGGCGCGGATCGGCCGGCGCATCCGGCGATGCGCCCGACGCGCCCGCCGCCCCGCCCGCGCCGCCGCAATTGATCTGCACCGTCGCGCCGTCGATTGTCACTGGCCCGGCGGCATTGATCGCGATGCCGGACGGCCCGAGCACGATCGTGTTGCCGCCCGCCTTGAGCGTGAGCGTCGCGCCCGCTTCGATGGTCACGTTCGCACTGCCCTTGATGTCGACGTTAACACCCACCCCCAACGCAAAATTCCCTGCTGTTTTCATTTGTGTGTCGCCGCCGACGTCGAGCGAGTATTTGCCGCCGATATGCCCGCTGTGATTCCCCTTCACCGCATCGCTGCGATTGCCGCCGCAGCGCGCGAGGTCGTGGCTTTCCACGATCACATGCCGCTCGCGGCCGATGCGCGCGAGCGCGTCGTGCCCGACCCACGTCTCCATGTCGCGCTCGGCGTGAAAGAACATTTGTTCGTCATCCTTTGTATCGTCGAAGCGCATTTCGTTGAAGCCGTTGCCGCCTTTGGTCGATTGACTCTTGATGGTGGTGCGCGCCATCTTCGCCGGGAGCGCGTAGGGCGCCGTCTGCGCGGCGTTGTAGACGCTCCCGATGACAAGCGGCTGGTCCGGATCGCCCTCGATGAAATGCACGAGCACTTCCTGACCGATGCGCGGCAGGAAGAACGCGCCATAGCCTTTGCCGGCCCACGGCTGCGCGACGCGCACCCAGCAGCGTTGCAGCGAATCGCGCGACGCCTGCGAGCCGAGCTGCTCCCAATGAAACTGCACCTTGATGCGACCGTACTTGTCCGTATGGGTTTCCTCCCCGGCCGGGCCGACGACGCGTGCGGTCTGCGGCCCCGCTATCGTCGCGCGGCGCGTGACGCGCGCCGGACGAAAGCCCGCGTCGCCGGGCACCGCGCGAAATGCGCAATCGAATACATGCGCCAAGGCCGGGTTGTCCGCGGTTGAAAGATAGTCGTCCGAATTAATAGAATAGTCCGCCGCGACGATTAGATACTCCCCGTTCTGCTGCGCAAGCGGATGCTCGGCCAGCCGGATGAGACCGCCCGGCCAGATGCCTCGCACCGTCGCTCGGCCGCTCACGCACGAATTGGCGGCCTGATGCGCTTCGGCGTTCACGCGGGCGTACCGCTCGGCGTCTTCGGCGCGCGTGTAGCCGACAGCGTGTTCCTGCATCGTGTAAAGCGCGGCATCGAACGGTTCGCTGCGCCTGGCGCGGGCAACGAGCCCTTGCTGCTCGCTTTGCGACGGCTTCTCGAAATCATAGTCGTTCACTTCGACAATACCCGTCTGCACTTCGGCGCCCGCGTGCCAGGCATAAATCCATTCGTGCTCGCGCGGCGCGGTCTGCGCCGGACGAAACAGTAGCGCGTCATAGTGCGGGATCGCTTCATGGACGTGCGGCGAGTCAGTGAGAATCAGCGTGTGCTTGCTACCGCGATGCTGCACGTAGTAGTAGATTCCCTCGCGCTCCGCGAGCCGGCTCACGAAATCGAAGTCCGTCTCGCGATACTGCGTGCAGTGTTCGAGGCTCGGATAAGAGGCGGAGCACTTGTTTTCGAAGTCGATGTGATAGTCCGCAAGCACCTTCGCGATGATTTCGGGCGTTGTCATCCGATGGAAGAAGCGGCAGTGCGAGGCGCGCGTAAGCAGCCAGAGGCGTGGCCGGACGGTGGCCCGAAAGAGCGCGGGACGGTTGGGCCGGGTGCTGGCGGGCCGCGCGAGCTCGAAGGCGGTGACGATGCCATTGAACTCGCGCACGCCGCCGCCGGGAATCTCGATCGAAACAGAGAGGTCCTGGCCCAGCAGCTTCGCTATGTCGATGTTCGAGTCCTCCGCGAGCAGTTCGAGGTCCCATTGCGCGAGGCGGCCGAGCGCTTCATGGCCGCGCATGCGGTAGAACGCCAGCGCGTCGGCGCCGAGCGCGCAGGTCACGCGCGCAATCCGGTGAGTATCGGTGAGCTTCATCGCGGTCTCGTCAAAGGAGTCAGGGCAACTGGGTCTTGCGCGTGGCGGGATCGGCGACGGTGACAGCGCCGCCCCAGTTGCACAGGCACGTCGACACGTTGTCGAGCGAAGGCGCATTGCCGATCTGCACGGTAAGCGCACCCGGCGCCCAGGGTTGCGCAGTCGCGGGCACGCACGGCGCGGGCGTCGGCGTGCCGAGCGCGGCGGCCGTGGCCGCCTGCACCGCCGGATTCGCGGGCGCGCTGCACGCGCCGAACGGCATGATGTTGACAAGCGGAACGTGATCCATGATGTTCGCGGCGGGCGGCCCTTCGCACAGCACGCGGTTCTTCGGCAACACGACGAGCGTCGACGGCGTCATGCCGAACGAACACTGAAGCGTCGCGCCCATGCTGACCTGTTGCGGCATCGCTGACTCCTTTCTATTGGTGATTCAGTCGAACGCGTAGGTGAGTTCGCCATCGCCCACGCCGATCGCCACCTTGGCGACGCTGCGTCCATCGACGAGACGGCTGAGAAACTCGGTGCTCACGCGCGGCAGGACCGTGTTCGTCAGAATGGCGTCGATCATGCGGCCGCCGCTCTGAAGCTCGGTGCAGCGGCGCGCAATCTCGCGCGTGACCGCGTCGTCGTAGATGAGCCCGACGCGATAGCGCGCTTCGATGCGCCGCCCGATACGCGCGAGTTGCAGGCGGATGATCGCGTCGAGCATCGCGTCGTCGAGCGGGTAGTAGGGAATCACCGTGACGCGGCCGAGCAGCGCGGGCGGGAACGCTTCGAGAAGCGGCGTGCGCAGCGCCTCCCCGATCTCGTCCGCCGACGGCGCGTGCTGCCGGCCGACGCAAAGCTGCGTAATGCGTTCCGTGCCGACGTTCGTGGTGAGCAGGATCAGCGTGTTGCTGAAGTCGATCTCGCGGCCTTCGCCGTCTTCCATGCGGCCCTTGTCGAAGACCTGGAAGAAGAGCTTGTGCACGTCCGGATGCGCTTTCTCGAACTCATCGAGCAGCACGACGCTGTACGGACGCCGGCGCACCGCCTCCGTAAGCACGCCACCCTCGCCGTATCCGACGTAGCCCGGCGGCGAGCCCTTGAGCAGCGAAACGGTGTGCGCTTCCTGATACTCGCTCATGTTCACGGTGACGACGTTCTGCTCGCCGCCATACAGCGCCTCGGCGAGCGCGAGCGCCGTCTCGGTCTTTCCGACGCCCGAGGTGCCCGCGAGCATAAACACGCCGACCGGCTTCTGCGGGTTGTCCAGTCCGGCGCGCGAAGTCTGCACGCGGCGCGCGATCATCTGCATCGCGTGTTGCTGGCCGACGATGCGCCGGTTCAACGTCGCGGCGAGATCGAGCACGCTCTTGACTTCATCGCGCACCATGCGGCCAACCGGGATGCCGGTCCAGTCCTGCACGACCGAGGCGACCGCGTGCGCATCCACCGCGGGCAGCACGAGCGGCGCTTCGCCCTGCTGGTCGGCGAGTTCGCTCGTAAGTTCGCGCAAGCTGGCGAGCACTTGCGCCGACGATGCAGACGATGCCGACGACACCCCGCGCTCTTCAATAGCGCCGCGCGCCGCGAGAATCCGCTCGACGAGCGATTGCTCCGCTTGCCAGCGCGCGGTCAGTTCGGACAGGCGCGCTTCCTCGCTCGCAAGACGCGCGGCAACATCGGCGCTGCGCTCGTCCGCGCGCTCGGGCGACGTCACGCCGAGCGCAGCCTCGCGCGCCGCGATCTCGCTTTCCAGCCGCCACGCTTCGATGCGGCGCTTCGCATCGTCGATGGCGGGCGGCAGCGCCTGCTGGCTCACCGCGACGCGCGCGCACGCGGTATCGAGCAGACTCACGGCTTTGTCCGGCAACTGCCGCGCCGGAATGTAGCGATGCGACAGCTTCACGGCCGCCTCCAGCGCCTCGTCGAGCACCTGCACGCCGTGATGCGCCTCCATCTTGCGCGCGAGGCCGCGCATCATCGCGATGGCGTCCGCCTCCGACGGCTCCGGAATCTTCACCGCCTGAAAGCGCCGCGTGAGCGCCGGATCTTTCTCGATGTGCTTCCTGTATTCCACCCACGTCGTCGCGGCGATGGTGCGCAGCGTGCCGCGGGCGAGCGCGGGCTTGAGCAGATTCGCGGCGTCGCCGGTGCCGGCCGCGCCGCCCGCGCCGACGAGCGTATGCGCCTCGTCGATGAAAAGAATCACCGGTTTCGCCGACGCCTGAACTTCGTCCATCACCTGCCTGAGGCGGCTTTCGAACTCGCCCTTCACGCTCGCGCCAGCCTGCAGCAGACCAATGTCGAGCGTGCGCACGACGGCGTTTCGCAGCGCGGGCGGCACGTCCCCCGCGACGATGCGTTGCGCGAATCCTTCGACGACCGCGGTCTTGCCGACGCCCGCCTCGCCGGTCAGGATCGGATTGTTCTGACGCCGGCGCATCAGGATATCGATGACCTGGCGGATCTCGGCATCGCGTCCGACGATCGGATCGAGCTTGCCTTCGCGCGCCTGCCCGGTCAGATCGACGGTGTAGCGGTCGAGCGCATCGTGCGCGGCAAGCGGCGCGACGGCATCGGCATCGGCAGGATCTGCTGTAACGACGCGAGCGGTCTCCCCAATGGTTGCTTCCGGCGAGCCGTCGAGCAGCGCGTCGAAGCGCGCCGAGAGCGCGTCGAAACCGATCTTCTCGAACTCGCGCGAGAGGGCGAAAAGCGCGTTGCGCAGATTCGGCGTGCGCAACATGCCGATGACGAGATGCCCGGTGCGCACGGTCGTCGCGTTGAACATCAGCGAGCCGAAAACCCAGCCGCGCTCGACGGCTTCATCGACCTGCGCGGAAATGTCGGACACCGACGTCGCGCCGCGCGGCAGGCGGTCGAGCGCGAAGCTCAGGTCGCGGGCGAGCCGGCTTTCGTCCAGCTCGAAGCGCCGCACGAGCCGTTGCAGGTCGGAATCCGGCGCGAGCAGGATTTGATGAAACCAGTGCGCCAGTTCGACATACGGATTGCCGCGCAGCTTGCAGAACGCGGTCCCGTTCTCGATTGCGCGATACGCGACCGGATGCAGCTTGCGGAACAATGCGTGACGGTTGATCTCAGTCATGGAGCGTCTCCTCGATGTGGCCCGTGCGCGCATTGCGTGCGATCACGACCCGATGGTTGTCATGAACCGGCGCGCCGCTCGCAAGCCACGTCGTCCAGCCAAGGCGCGCGCCGCCCTTCGGCCGGCTCGCCAGGCGAAGCGCGGGCACTTCGTCGCGCTTCAGGTGAAGCGCCACGTCCCAGTCGAGCGGATCGCGCACGTAGCTGCTGACCCAGTCGCGCAGCTTGCGAAGGCTTGCGCCGCCCGGCAGGAAGCGCGCGAAATCCGCGTATCCGAGCGGCCCGATCGCGATGCGGAACTTGTGCTGGCAGTCCCATGCGCGCGTGCCGGCCACCGTCGATATGCCGAGCCGCGCCCCGCCGAGCCGCGCGAGCGAATCCGCGGGCAGCGCGATCCATTGACCGCGCCACGGCTCGATGGAAACCGGTACGCCGAAGAAGCGCGCGAGGATGAGCCGCAAGCCGCCCGCGTGCCGCGTCGGTGCGGCGAGCACGCCCGCGAAATGACGACGGGCGGCGTCCGGCACGGCGTCGCGCTCATGCATTGCGGGCGCGCCGATCCCGAACAGACTGCCGATGTAACCGGCGAAGCGGTCCTCGTGCGGTCGGTCCGCACTCACCACCGGCTGCGCGTCGGCCCAGGCGCGATAGAAGAGCGACAGCATCCGGTGATGGAAGACATCGAGAAAGCGCGCGGACGTCGGATCGTTCGCGTTGCGGGCGCGCTCGCGGATATAGGCGGTCAGGTGCGTCGGCAGCGCGCCGTTCGGGCCGAGCAGCCCGAGAAAATTCACCGCGAGACGTCCGGGCTCGTTGACTTCGCGCGCCGTGTATCCTGCGAGCGCCGTCGGATGAAAAATCAGTTCAGGCTCTTGCGACAGCCGCACGGCGTCGTCGCGAGGGCTCGCCGAGCGGCCGAGGCGCGGACGCTGCGGGTGCATCTGTTCGATGAGACGCAGCGCCTGAAAAAAGTCGAAGCGGCGGGCGTCGCGCGCGAGGAGATCGTCGAGCATCAGAGCGTCGGGCATCGTCCGCTCCTTTCCGGCCAGCGCATGATGGAACCGCGCGCGAGCGTCGCGACGACGGTCTCGGCGAACGAATTGATCGAAACGTACTGCCGCATGAACTGCGCGAGCACCGCGCCGAGCAGAAACGCACTCGCGCCTTCGAACGCGGCATCGTCGAAATGGAGCGTGACGGCCAGGCCGCGCCCGAACACGATCGGCCCCGGCGACGGCAGGCGGCGCACGACCGGTTCCGACGACACCGAACGCAAGCCCTCGATTTGCCGCAGCGCCGCGGCGTCGTCGGCCGGGCAGTAGAGCGCGAGCATCTCGCGCAGCGCCCGCGCGCCCTGCTGCGCGTCGTTATCGACGAGCGACGCATAGTTCAGCGACACGTGATCGAGCAGGCGCCACGCGGCCTGGCCTTGAGCGAACGACGGCAACGGCCGGCTCGGACCCGCGACGCATCGCACGGCGGTCACGGGCGCTTCGGCGTCGAGCGTGAAGTCGGTCGCGCCCGCGCCGACGGGCATCGACAGCGGCAGGTCGCGGTTCGTGCACCAGGCGCTGATCCCGAGTTGGCGCAACTCGCCGCCGAGCGGTGCGCTAGCGGCATCGACCAGCGCGATGAACGCCTCGCTGCCGAGATAGCCGCTGCGTGCGCCGTCGCGCTGCTGCCGCACCGACGCACGCCGGGCCTCGCGGCGCAACTGGTAAAACGCGCCGCCCTCGCCCGGCGCGTCCAGATCCTTCGCGCAGTAGAACGGCCTGAAGTGCCGCTGCGCCTCAGCGCCCGAGCCGTAACCGGTCACGTCCTCTATCTGATGGATTTCGTAGTCCATCGGCCGCGTGCGATCGACAACCACGTGATATTCGAACACCGTATGTGTGAGCGCGATGCGGTCGGTGCGGCGGCGAAACAGGTTGATCGCGGGCGTGCAGTTGAGCGCGAATTGCGATGCGTCGACGGCGCGTTCCAGCGACGCATCAGCCTCGTCGAGCAGCACGACGATTTCCACTTCGCGTTCGCGGCAGTGACGCAATGCGTCGCGCAGTCCCGCGATCTCGACGAACATGAAGCGCGGCGCGAACGCGAAATATTCCTGCAACAGCCGGTAGCCATCGAACGATTGCTGGCCGACAGGCAGCAGGGCCTCGTCCTCCGCGAAACCGAGCGGACGCAGCGCCGTCTTGGGCAGCACGGCGAGCGTCGTATCGCCTGCGCCGCCCTTGCCCGGCT
>Ga0308173_10001475_pt1 | contig 11750 bp, 11 predicted proteins | sample PhyPR1_FD_203716 | JGI IMG/M metagenome (GOLD analysis project Ga0308173, IMG submission 203716) | Soil microbial communities from UC Gill Tract Community Farm, Albany, California, United States - DLSLS.P.R1 | ecosystem: Environmental > Terrestrial > Soil > Agricultural land | place: USA... | reverse complement strand
GGGACTCCTGCCGGACGGAGGCGCAGGACGCCGGCGTCGCGGGCTGGGCGTCCAACGCCACCGACGGGACGGTCCACGTCCACCTCGAGGGCCCGCCGGACGCGGTGGAGCGCCTCGTCGCGTGGGCGCGGCAGGGACCGCGGCACGCCCGGGTCACCCACGTCGACGTACGCGACACCCGGCCGGCCGGGCTGAGCGGCTTCGAGGTCCGCTGACTCACGGGTGCCGGCTCCGGCGCCGGACCGGCACCCGGCGCCGGGTCAGGCCGTGATCGCGGACTGCTCGTCGTGCCCGCGGGTCACCTGGACCTTGCGCGGCTTCGCCCGCTCCGCGACCGGCACGGTCAGGCTGAGCACGCCGTTGTCGTAGTGCGCCTCGAGCCGCTCGAGGTCGAGGTTCTCCCCCAGCACGAGCTGGCGGCTGAACAGACCGGTGGGCCGCTCGGCGGCCAGCGGCTCCCAGTCACCTGTGCGGGGCGGGCGCTCGGCGCGCACCGTGAGCACGTTGCGCTCGACGTCGATGTCAAGCGTGTCCGCCGCCACCCCGGGCAGGTCGAACTCGATCTTGAACACGTCGCCCTCGCGCCAGGCGTCCATCGGCATCACGGCCGGCCGGGACGTCGTGCCGGCACCGAGCACCTGCTGGGCCAGGCGGTCGAACTCACGGAACGGGTCGGTGCGCATCAGCATGTCGATCTACCTCCACTCAACAGTTGGGTCGCCGGACAGGACCTGCACCGGCTGTTATAGGTTTTATATAGCGCGGCTATGCTGTCGACGCAAGTCTCCAGAGCGTGGGTCGAGGAGGTCAGATGGCCGGGTCCCGAGGGCGTGCGGTCTACGCGATCTCGGTGGCCGCGGAGCTGACCGGCGCCGCGGTGCAGAACCTCCGCGTGTACGAGCGTCGCGGCCTGGTCGCGCCGAGCCGCACCGCGGGCGGCACCCGCCGCTACAGCGAGGACGACCTGACCCGGGTCCGGCGCATCCTGGTGCTGCTCGAGGACGGGCTCAACCTGGCCGGGGTGGCGATGGTCCTGGACCTGGAGGACGACAACGCGCGGCTGCGCGCCCGGCTGGCCCGGGACCGGACTTAGCGGAGCCAGCGGGCGCTAGCGGGGGTCGGTCTGCGGACGGCGCCGCACGGCCCGGGCCCGCAGCGGGCCGACCAGCCGGGGTCCGGACAGCCGGCTCTCCAGCCGCCGGGCCTCGCGCTTGAGCGGCTGGGCGACGTACTCACCGAAGATCACCCCGGCCGCGAGCGCGATCGCGATCGCCGCCGCGCTGATCATCGAGATCAGGCCGTTGCCGCCCTCGGAGAGCAGGTACAGCCCGCGGTAGATCGCCAGGCCGGGCAGCAGCGGGACGATCGACGACACCACCACGACCAGCGGCGGGACCTGCACCCGGCCGGCGACCGAGTAGCTCACCAGGCCGATCAGCACCGACGCGGTCGCGCTCGCCCAGGCGACCCCGAGGCCGCGGTCGAAGGTCACGTAGAACACCACCTCGGCCATCGCCCCGATCATCGCGATGGGCGCGAGCGAGCGCGGAGGCGCGTACGCGGAGAACGCGAACGCCCCCGCGGTGATCGCCGCCCCGATGGCCATCACCGGGAGCTCGCTGTACGACGCGAAGCCCGGGTCGAGCCGGCCGAGGTTCACACCGAGCATCCGGCCGACGGTGAGCCCGCCGCTCACGCCCGCGATCACACCGGCGGTGGCCAGGATCGCCTCCAGGATGCGGGCGCCGGCGGTGAGCGGGAAGCCGGTCAGCGCGTCCTGGATGGCGCCCATGAAGTTGATGCCGGCCAGCAGCAGGATGATGCCGGCGGTGACCACGCGGGACGGGTCGACGTCCACGCCGGCGGCCACGGTGCCGACCGCGACCAAGGTGGCGAGCAGCCCCCCGGCGACCTGCTGGTAGAAGCCCGGCAGCCGGCGCCGCGACATCTGCCGCTGGAGCAGGTCGACCGCGACGGCGGCGAGGAAGGCGATCAGCGTCACGAGCCAGTCACCACCGACCAGCAGACCGACGCCGCCGCCCATCACGCCGAGGCCCAGGGTGACCGACCAGCGCGGCAGCCGGTGCCCCGAGGACACGATCCGGGCCAGCTGGCTCCGGGCCTCGTCGCGGTCGATGGTGCCGGAGACCACGTCGCGGACCAGGTGGTCGACGAGGGTCAGGTCCTCGTAGTCGATCTCGCGGTGCCGGACGTGCCGGATCTGGATCAGCGCCGGGTCGTCGTAGCTGATCTGGTGGCTCATCGCCAGCTCGGTGAACGTGACGTCCGCGGTCGCGCCGCGCAGCCCGCAGCTGTGCGCGACGTTCAGCATCGTCGCCGAGACGTCGGCGGCACCGGCCCCCGAGGACAGGAGCACCTCGCCGATCCGCAGACCGAGGTCGAGGGTCTTGTACACGTCCCTGCTGGTGTCTCTGCTGTCCGCCATCGCGGGACAAGTGTGCCGCCGCGGGACCGGTCGCCGCGACCCGGGACCGCGCGCGTGGACGTGGCCTTGCTCACCCGGGCCGGGATGCGGCGGTACCCGTGGTTTTGCCAAGCAGGTCGAGGGGCACGCTGCACGGCGGGAGGGGGGTCCGTCGTACCGATACAGCGAAAGGCATCACGTGCACGTACTGGCACCCCAGGAGCCACCGAGAGACTGGCAGCTCGACGACGTCACCGTCACCGAGCCCAGCGTCATCAGGCGGGCGATCGGAGCCGCGGCCATCGGCAACGTGACCGAGTGGTACGACTTCGGCGTCTACGCCTACTTCGAGCCGACCATCAAGGAGGTCTTCTTCGCGGACCTGCCCGACACCATGGGCACGATCGCGACCTTCGGCCTCTTCGCCGTCGCGTTCCTGGTCCGCCCCTTCGGCGGGCTGTTCTTCGGGCCGCTGGCCGACCGGATCGGCCGGAACAAGGTGCTGGCCACCACGATGATCCTGATGGCGCTCGGCACCTTCGCGATCGGCTGCATCCCGAGCCAGAGCTCGATCGGCCTGCTGGCCCCGGGGCTGCTGCTGGTCGCCCGGCTCGTGCAGGGCTTCTCCACCGGCGGTGAGTACGGCAACGCGATGACCTTCATCGCGGAGTACGCCCCCGACCGCAAGCGCGGCTTCCTGGGCAGCTTCCTGGAGTTCGGCACGTTCACCGGCTACCTGATGGGCGCGATCATCGTGACCGTCGCGGGCGCGGTGCTGACCGACGACCAGCTGCTCTCGTGGGGCTGGCGGATCCCGTTCTTCGTCGCGCTGCCGCTGGGCATCGTCGGCGTCTACCTCCGGACCCGGCTGGCGGACACCCCGGCGTTCCTCGCGCTGGAGAAGGAGGCCGAGGCCCGCGAGAAGGAGCAGCGCGCCTCCCACGAGCTGAAGAGGATCGCCCACCTGTGGCCGTTCATGCTGGTGTGCATCGGCCTGGTGCTCGCATGGAACGTCACCAACTACATGCTCACCTCCTACATGCCGACCTACGTCACCACGACGATGCCGGACATGCAGGGCGGCAAGAGCGTCTCCGGGACCACCTCGCAGATCCTCCAGATCGTCGTGATGGTCGTCGCGCTGGTGACCATCCCGCTGCTCGGCCGGCTCTCGGACCGGATCGGCCGCAAGCCGATCGTGTGGGTGGGCTCCGTCGGCCTGGTCGTCCTCGGCCTGCCGTCGATACTGCTGATCCGTGCGCAGAGCGGGTTCACGATCTTCCTCGGCCTGCTGATCATGGGACTGCTGCTGATCTGCTTCAGCGCCACCATGCCCTCGACGCTGCCGTCGCTGTTCCCCACGAACGTGCGGGGCGGGGCGCTGTCGATCGCGTTCAACATCTCGGTGTCGCTGTTCGGCGGCACGACCTCGGTGGTCGTCGGCGCCCTGGTCAGCAAGACCGGCGACCTGAACTGGCCGGCCTACTACCTGATCGCCACGGGTCTGATCGGCGCGGTGTCGATCTACTTCACCCAGGAGTCGAACGGCCGGCACCTGTGGGGGTCCTCCCCCGCCGCGGACTCCACGCAGGAGGCCGAGGAGCTCGTCTCGACAGCCTGATCACCCCGCGGCCGGAGGCTCCATCTCCGCCCGGACACCGACCAGCCGCACGGCCCGCGACTGGTCGAACCGGGTCAGCAGCTCCAGCGCCGCCGCCGTGAGGTCCGCGGCGTCGGAGGTGGGCCCCGGCAGGGTGAGCGAGCGCGACCGGGTCTCGAACGGCGCGTAGCGCAGCTTCATCCCGACGCGCACGGCCGGCCGGCCCTCGGCGGCGATGTCCCGGGTGACCTGCGCGGCCAGGTCCCGGACCGCGTCGGCGACGAGGGCCCAGTCGGTCTGGTTCTGCTGGAAGGTGGTCTCGCGGCCGTGGCCACGGGCGACGTACGGCGTCGGGTCGACCGGCGAGGAGTCCACGCCACGGCCGAGCCGGCGGTACCACGGGCCCATCGTGGGGCCCAGCCGGTCCGCGAGCAGCTGCGCCTCGGTGCCGGCCAGCTCGGCGACCGTGTGGATCCCGAGGGCGGCCAGCTTGGCGGCGGTCTTGCGGCCGACGCCCCACAGCGCGTCGGTCGGCCTGTCCCCCATCACCGCGAACCAGTCCTCGCTGGTGAGCCGACCCACGCCCTGCGGCTTGCCGAAGCCGGTGGCGATCTTGGCCTGCAGCTTGTTGTCGCCGATGCCGACCGAGCAGTGCAGCCCGGTCGACTCGAGCACGGCGGTCCGCACGTCGTCGGCGAAGGCCTGCGGGTCGTCGGTCTCGACCGCGAGGAACGCCTCGTCCCAGCCGAGCACCTCGACGGGTACGTCCAGCGAGCGCAGCGTGTCCATCACCCGGGCGGAGGCCTCGTCGTAGGCCCGGTGGTCGGCGGGCAGGAAGACCGCGTCCGGGCACTTGCGCGCGGCGGTGCGCAGCGGCATCCCGGAGCCCACCCCGAAGGCCCGCGCCTCGTACGACGCGGTGGCCACCACCCCGCGCTCGGTCGGGTCGCCGCGGCCGCCGACCACCACGGGCAGGCCGGCCAGCTCGGGACGGCGCTGCACCTCGACCGCCGCGATGAACTGGTCGAGGTCGACGTGCAGCACCCAGGCGCGGGTGCTCACCGCTGGTCCGCCATGCGCCCCATCATGGCGCCGGGGTGGTGTCGGCGCGGTGCACTAGGTTGCCGTGTCATGAGCGATCCCGTGCTGCTGGTGGTCGGCGCCGGTCCCGGCGTCGGGGCGTCGGTCGCCCGGCGGTTCGGCCGGGAGGGCTACGACGTGGCGCTGCTGGCGCGTTCCCCGCAGCGGCTGGCGGCCCTGGGCGAGGGCCTGCAGGCCGAGGGGGTGACGACCGGCTGGAGCGCCGTCGACATCACCGATTCGGCCGCCCTGACGGCGGCGGTGGAGCGGTTCGGCAGGCACGCCGGGCACCTCGACGTGCTGCACTTCAACCCCAGCACGTTCCGGCAGGCGGACCCGCTCGCGCTGTCCGCGGAGCAGCTGCTGGACGACGTACGCCTGGGGGTGGCGCCCCTGCTGACGGTGCTGCAGGCGGCGCGGCCGTTCCTGCGCCCGGGGGCGCGGCTGGTGGCGACCGGCAGCATGGCGGCCGACCAGCCGTGGCACGAGGCGGCCAGCCTCGGCGTGCAGAAGGCGGCGTTGCGCAACCTGGTCCGCTCGGTCGACGCGACCCTGCGCGACGAGGGCGTGCGGGCGGTCTGCGTCACCGTCAACGGCACCCTGGAGCGCGGCACCGCCCTGGACCCGGACCGGGTCGGCGACGCGATCTTCGACGCGGCGCGGCAGCCGGAGGACGCCTGGCGGGTCGAGGTGGCGTTCCCGGCGGGGTCGGGTCGGGAGAGTCTGCGTCCGTAGCGGACGCGGACGCAGAGTCGACCGAGGCGGCCTAGATGATCGACCGGTAGCGGGCCAGGACCTCGTGCACCTCGGCGTCCTCGCGCCGGGCAAGCGGCACGACCAGCTCGGCCACCAGGTCGGTGAGCTCGGCGATCCGCCGGTTGAGCCGGCGGTTCTCCTGCACCTCGGCCTCGAGCGCGTCGAGCCGGGCGCGGACGCCGGTACCGCGCGCCGTGTGCGCGCGCCGAGCGGCCGAGCGGGCCTTGACGAGGTGGGTGCGCAGGTCAGGCACGGGTGGCTCCTAGGGTTCGGGGGAAGTGGACCTGCAGCCGGCAGGTCCATGGGTCGGGACGGTCGAGGACGTCGGTGCCGGGCCCGTCGCGACGCTCCTGCACGTGGGCGCCGTAGGCCTGGAGCTCGGCCACCACCCCCTCCGCGTCCAGGCGGCGGCCGAGACCGGCCGGCTCGACCCGGTCCGGCAGGCCCGGCGCGAGCACGGAGAGCTCCAGGAACAGGCTGCCCCGGTCGCCGGCCAGCGCCATCCGGGCCAGCCGCCAGAGGTTCCGGCGCGCCTCGTCGTCGAGGGCGTTCACCAGGCGCCGGGCGTAGAGGTGCCGCCGCCCGGACAGGGTGCCGATCTCCGCGCCCGTGACCACGACGGTGCGCAGCTCCCCCAGCATCAGCCGACGTACGGCGGACGTGCCGCTGCTGCGACGCAGCCGGCGCTGGGTGCGGCTCCGGGCGTCCGGGGAGATGTCGTAGGCGTGCACGCGATGGCCCTGTCGCGCGAAGAACGCCGCGTCCCGGCCGGTGCCCGGGCCGAGCTCGACGACCGTGTCACCGCGCAGGATCCGGCGCCGGGTCCAGCGCGCGAAGTCCGAGCGCCGCCTGGGCACCTCGTCCGCCTCCGGGCTGCGGAAGAAGGCGTTCCACGCCGGCAGGTCGTCGCGGTAGCCGCGCAGCCACCCGTCGAGCCGTCGCACCCCGCCGCGCGGGTCGGTGAACCGGAACGACGGGTCGGGGACGCGCCAGCCGGGGCCGTAGACGAACGCCAGCATCGCCTCGGGGTCGGCGGGCGCGGGCAGCTCCACGCCCTCGAGCACGACGGTCGAGGTGGGGGTGATCGCCTCGCGAGGCAGCCGTCCGCTGCGGTTGCCCAGCTGGTAGAAGACGCCGTCGACGTAGAACGCGACGAACACGTCGACGTACACCGTGCGGCCGTCGCCGAGCCTGAGCAGCACCTTGAAGTCGCCGCCGGACATCCGCACGGTGCGCCAGCCGCGGGCGAGCATGGCCCGCTCCAGGGCGTAGGACTCGCGGACCACGTCGACGGGGTGGGTGCGCTCGCTGAGGTAGCAGAGGTCGGCGTCGCAGTCGGTGCCGATCATCGCGCCCTCGCGCACCGCGCCGAGCAGGCAGCCGTAGCCGAGGTAGGCCTCGACGCCGCCGTGCGTGCGCAGGTCGTCGAGCACCCGGGCCGTGCCGTGCAGGATCTCGGCCCGGGCGGCGCCGTCGGTCTCGGCGAAGACGCGGGTCAGGTTGCCGACCTTGTTGACCGCGAGCGGGTGCCCGTGGGGGTCCTCGAGCCGGAGCCGCTCCGCGACCTCGCCGCCGAGGACGACCTCCTGGTCGACGTAGGTCCGCCCGGTCCCGGGCTCCGCGAGCGTCAGACGGGTGCGGCCGCGCAGGTGGGGCCGCAGCGCGGCGGGCCACACCACGGTGCGTCCCGCCGGGCCGGGACGGGCGTCGCGCAGCGGCTGGAAGGACCAGACGTAGCGCCCGTCGAACGAGACGGTGACGACACCGGAGACGGTGCCGGGCAGCGTGAGGCCGTGGTCGCCGACGTGGTACCCGTCGACGAGCTGGTCGGTCGTGGTCATCAGGCGAGCGCCGGCACCGCGTGCGGCTGCGGCACGGCCGCGCGGCCCTGCACCGCCCGGCGCAGCATCGTGCTGGAGGTGTGCATCGTGTAGGGGAAGTAGACGACCTCGACCCCGACCGCCCCGAGCCGCTCCTCCAGGGCGACGCCCTTGGGGATGCCGCGCCAGTCGTCGCCCTTGAAGATCCGGCCGAAGCGGACGTCCTGCCAGGCGTCGAGCTTGTCGGGCGTGGTCTCGGCGTACACCTCGTCGACGATGCCGATGCTGCGGACGATCTCGAGGCGCTCCGCGAGCGGGACGAAGGGGCGCACGCCCTTGGTGAGCTCGCAGATCTCGTCGGCGACCACGCCGGCGACCAGGACGTCGCAGTGCTCACGGGCCTGGCGCAGCACGTTGAGGTGACCCACGTGGAACAGGTCGTAGGCGCCGGGTGCGTACCCGATCACTCCGCTCATCAGCCCTCCTGGGAAGCACACGGTCGAGACGTTCTGATCTTACTATACTGGTTTACTCGACTTTGTGCGCAGAAGGGTGTGCGTGTCTCCGGCCGACGGCGGCGGGGCCGGGGCCGAGCTGCGTGCCCGTTAGTGATCCCCCGAGGTAGTCACTACCGGTCCACGCCCTCGACCCCGCCGGTGTCGGCGAGGAACGCCCGCTCGGCCAGCAGCCCGATCGCATCCCGCATGACCCGTCCCAGGAGGACGGGCCCGCCGCGCAGAGGGTTTCCATCCGCCCCCGGTTGAAACACGAGACCGGATGGAATGCTGGCCCCATGGATCTCCGGGTGTTCACCGAGCCGCAGCAGGGGGCGACGTACGACGACCTGCTCGCCGTCGCACGTCGCAGCGAGGAGCTCGGCTTCGACGCGTTCTTCCGCTCCGACCACTACCTCGGCCTGGGCACCGACGGACTGCCCGGCCCGACGGACGCGTGGGTGACTCTGGCCGGGCTGGCCCGGGACACCTCCACGATCCGGCTCGGCACGCTGATGACCTCGGCGACCTTCCGGCTGCCGGGGCCGCTCGCGATCTCGGTGGCCCAGGTCGACCAGATGAGCGGCGGCCGGGTCGAGCTGGGGATCGGGGCCGGCTGGTTCGAGGCCGAGCACACGAAGTACGGCATCCCGTTCCCGCCGGTCGGCGAGCGCTTCGACCGCTTCGAGGAGACGCTCGCGATCGTCACCGGGCTGTGGGAGACGCCCTCTGGTGGCTCGTTCAGCCACGACGGCGCGCACTTCCGGGTCACCGACTCCCCCGCGCTGCCGAAGCCGGTGCAGTCCCCGCGTCCGCCGGTGATCGTCGGCGGCAAGGGCAAACGGCGGACGCCCGCGCTCGCGGCCCGCTACGCCGACGAGTTCAACGTGCCGTTCGACTCGGTGGAGACGACCCGCGCGCTGTTCGCGGGTGTCCGGTCCGCGTGCGAGTCCGCGGGCCGCCCGCCCGAGGACCTGGTCTACTCCAACGCCCTCGTGCTCTGCGTCGGCGCCGACGAGGCCGAGGTCGCGCGCCGGGCCGCCGCCATCGGCCGCGAGCCCGACGAGCTCCGCGCGAACGGCGTCGCCGGCACGCCCAAGGAGGCCCTCGACACGCTGGCGTCCTACGCCGAGGCCGGCGCCACCCGGGTGTACCTCCAGCTGCTCGACCTCGCCGACCTCGACCACCTCGACCTCGTCGCCACCGAGGTCCTGCCGCACCTCCCCTGACGCCGACCCGTCAGCTGGTTGGCACTTCCACCGGCGTGTCGCACAGCAAGTGACGGGTCGGCGCGCCGGGGTCAGGGCAGCGGCAGCTCGTCCTTCGACGAGCCCGGCGGGATCTTGGCAGGCTTGACGACCTCCTCGGCCGACAAGGAGTCGGCGCGAGTCGGGTCACCCTCGTAGGCGAACCGGAACGTGCCGGCCCGGTTGCCGGTGTCACCGGTGGCCAGCCCCTTGCTGCCGGTCACGGTCGACTGCAGGTCCACCCACTCCGACGTACCGGGCCACATGACCTGGAGCGTCAGAGGCACGCCCACAAGGTCGATGCGACCGGTGCTCAGCGACGCGGTGATGCTGCCCTTGCCCGCCTTCGGGTTCGTCCACGAGGTGGCGGCGCGCGGCGAGGGCGCCCCCGTCGTGCCGGTGAGGGCGACGTACGTCGTCGACCCGCCGGTCTGGCCGTCCGCCTGGGTGACGGTCAGCGCGACCGGCAGCTGCTGGGAGGCCGTGCCGTCGGGACAGGTGACCGTCGTGGCCGCAGCCGTGGCGTCGTCCACGGTGCAGTCGCCGGCGGACCAGCGGTAGCTGTACGGCGTCTTGCCCGAGTCCGAGGCGCTCACCTCGAAGGCCGTGCCGTTGCTGGCCGAATCCGGCGCCGCGACCCGGACGGTCGGGGCGAGGGCCTGGCTGATCGCGACGCTCGTCGAGCCGGAGCCGACCGCGCCGCTGACGGTGTCGGTGGCCGTCGCGGTCACCGTGACCGCGCCGGTGACGGTCGAGGGGCAGAGCAGGTCGGCGGTGCCGTCGGGGCCCGCCGTCAGCGTGCACGCCGACGAGGTCGACCAGTCCCAGGTCACGGACTTCGGGCTGGTGGCGGTGAAGCGCACGCTGTCACCGGTCTGCGCGGACTGCACGCCCGCGTCGACGGTCACGTCGGGTGGCGAGGCCAGCACCGGGACGGTGTCGAGGAAGCTCGAGCTGGCGGTGTTCCAGTTGTCCGCGAGGAACGTGCCCGGTGCCGGGTCGGTGCTGAAGTAGTCGTCGTGGTTGCAGTCCAGCAGGTCCTCCTGGGCGGCGGCGCACACCTGCTGCACCGCGATCCCGGAGCCGTCGTCGTAGCACATGATGTCGGCGTCGTCCCAGCAGTGGCCGTTGGTCGTGGCGTGCGGGGCGGCCTGCTGGACGCCGCCGAGGTTGTGGGTCAGCTCGTGCGCGGCCACCGAGTGCGCCGTGGACCAGCAGTTGGCGTCCACCCGGGCGTACGACGCGGCGTACCCGTCGTTGTAGTTGTCGGTGAGCCGCGTGTCGTTGTACAGCGTGCCGATGCCGCAGAACTGGTTCGCGTCGGCGAACGTCAGGTACTTCCGGTTCGGGTCGTCGAAGCCCAGTGCCTGCAGGGCGTTCACGGTGCCCCAGAAGTCCGGGCCGAGCGCGCCGTCGGGCACGGTCACGTCCTGCACCACCGGCAGGCAGTCGGCGTCGTGCACCCAGCGCACCCGGCGCCCACCCCCGGTCTGCTCTGAGGAGACCGCGAAGACGTCGTCGACGTTCGCGACCTCGTTGCGCAGCACCGGCAGCACGTCGACGAAGCGGGACGGGGCCGAGGCCTCGTGGACGTAGAGCACCTGCACCCGCTTGCCGTCGGTGCCGGTCCCGGAGCAGGAGGGCGCGACGTGCGCGCTCAGCGTCGCGATGCCGGGCGTGCCGATCGGGGCCGTGGCGCCGGCGGAGACCGGCAGGCCGGACGCGGCGAGGGCGGCCTGCTCGACACCGGCCCGCTCCAGCAGCGCGCGCGTGTCCGTCGAGTCGTCGAGGGAGACCCCGGCCGGCAGGGGGTCCTCATGCATCGGCCCGAGGTGCCGCGACTTCGGGATGGTGCCGCTCGCGCCGGCGACCGAGATCAGCCCTCCGGTCCTGGGGTCGACGGCGTGGCTGTGCGGCCTGCTCTCGTCGACCACGGTGGCACCGGCGCCGGCCGCGACGGGCGCGTCCGTGCTGCCCGGGCGCGACAGGCCCTGCTCGAGCGCCTGGCGGGCGTCGGCCCGGGGCGCCGTACCAGGCGTCGCGGCCGCCGACGGGACGACGAGGGCCGGCCCGGATCCCGCCGCGGCCACCGGGGACTGCTGCCCCACCGAGACCGAGACCGAGACCGAGAACGCCGTCGCCGCCGCAACCGTTGCGGCAGCCAGATGGATGAAAGCGCGAGTACGCACCGAGAAGCCTCCCCAGCTCTCCCGAGAGTGACGGCGGAAGCATCGGTACAGATACCGAGACACTTGAGGCTCGAACCAGGATCAACTTCACATATCCGGCATGATCTACGTCACACCTCAGGGCCCCGGGCGCGGCCGC